>ENA-ORCM01000620-ORCM01000620.1-human-gut-metagenome-genome-assembly--contig:-NODE-620-length-33872-cov-21.701346_pt1 | contig 33872 bp, 39 predicted proteins | sample MGYA00242906_ERZ507928 | MGnify/ENA primary metagenome ERZ507928 (study PRJEB26167, sample SAMN06115497) | human gut metagenome | host: Homo sapiens | place: China:Shanxi | collected 2015-05-07...
GGCCGGGCCGCGAATTACGGAAGTTTCATTGTTTTGTCCGAGGGAATGATATTCAGTTTTCAAGGTACGTCTTACAGTTTCGGGCTTCTCCCCGTCTGGGGTGTTGCCCTTGCTGTGACCATAGTGTACCTGAAAACTGAATGCTTTTTTAGGATGCATTCCTTCCGGTTTTTGGACTTTTTCAGCTAAAAAAGCAGCAAAACCGGAAGCTTTCCTTCCGGTTTCACATAGACACGTTTGATTTTTTGCAACAAAAAAGAAGTCGGAGAACGCTCTCCGACTTCTCATAGATTTATTATTCGGTCTCAATCTCCATTGCAAATGCCAGAAGCTGTTCGCCAAATGATTTTATAATCTGCTTCTGGTCATGGATTTTTTTGCCGAGTTCCAGTTCCTTTTTGGTTTCTACTTTCCCAAGAATGAGGTAATCCAAAGTGACATCAAAATGTACTGCTATTTCAACGAACAGATCCAGCGGCGTATAAGTGCCTTTTTCCAGACTTCTCATATGCCGATCGTTGATATTCAATTTGATAGCGGCTTCCTCTTGCGTCAGTCCATGTGCCTTGCGCAATTTCTGGATTCGATAACCGGCGGCATAAGAATTAAAGTACATAAGCCGCCCTCCGACAACAGAGCAACGCAGTCGCAAACTGCGCCATAAGGTCGGAGCGCAAAGATACAGTCGGCGGCGAACCAAGTTTTGGTTGCCGGGGCTCGGTTGGTACTCGATCAATCTCCTTTTCATAGTTCTTCGTCCTTTCGTTGTCGATGATGGCAAGGCGGGCGGAGTATGAAGGAGCCAGATAGCATCCTTCACAATAGTAAAAGAGCCGCAACTCTATTGCTATCCATGCAAAATCAGGGAATCGTATTCAGCAAATTCAAAAAAGCTTCCTGCTGGTCAGGGCGAAGTATTGACCACTTCTCAATGACCTGCATCTGCTGGGACGTAAGTGCTACCGGGGCAGACTCACTTCCCTCTGCCTTTGCAAAAAACTCAGAAAGCGTGATCTGAAAGGCATCGCAGATCTTTACAAGCGAAGGAATGGTCGGGGTCGCATTGTTGTTGTACCATGTGGAAATGGTGGTCGATTTCATTTCTGCATGAGTTGCTAAATCGTATAGCGACCATTTGCGCTCTTCACGGTAGGCGGTTATGGTATTAAGAATGTTATCCACCGCCACTCCTCACTTTCGTACAATAAACTTTTCGCTCATTATACCGTACTACGCACAAAATTATAATCCTTTTTTCCGTATAAAAAGTACGGAGTTCGGGAACTGCGGATACATTGCGGTGGGGGCTATTTCTTACGATTTGTACACTAAAAACAAAAGCCGCCCGAAGGCGGCATGGGAATTTTATTGGACGGAAAACAGAGTGCGGTACTGAAATATTTTGTATAGCATATACTGCCAGTTTAACGAGAGATCGGATCAGCGGCATCGTAGAGTGCCTGTGCCATGCGGCTGGTATCCTCCGGGGTCATCAGGTCCTGCACCACGTTGCGGATGGCAGTGCCCACCGCAAATTCGTATTTTGGGATGGAGAACTGCTCCGGGGTCCGGCTTTTTACGCCCCGCTGTCCCAGACCAAAGCCCCCCTTGGAGCTGTTCACAATGCCACCATCCAGCAGGGGCTTGCGTGGTATTGTGATTATCAGTTGATAAACCGACTCTCCTGGCTCCTTAAGCAGCTGTTTTAATATTACGCTATTCCAGGGCGCTGACCGGTGGTTACGGTATATGCCATTCCTAGACGATTACCTAAATTTACAATCAGGTACAGAAGTTTCTCTTTTGAAAAACTGTAGTTGTTCCACCCATGCCGAGCGTGGTTTTGATGCCGATTCCACCATACGGTGCAAAAGAGAGCAATGTATTCCACAATTCCAGAAGTGGCGGTGCAAGGTGAGCTTCAACCGTTACATTTCCGAGAAAGGACGGGATTCGTGTTTCTTTTAGCGGGTAACGTGTCGTACGGAGATTGTAATCCACAATGTGAAGTCCATGCTGTAAAGCTTGCAGTGCATCAGAATCGATAAGGGCATATTCTGGAAAGGCAGCGTTCCAATGCGCAATCAGACTTTGCAAAAGCAGAGTTTCCTGAGGGAAAATAGTATAGCGGCCGGACTGCTTGAAGGCGCAAGGCGACAGAAAAGCAATTTTGGCACGGGTTTCGCTGCGGGAGCGCCCAGAACGGATCAGTTCTTCAGCGGAGATTGCCGGAAAGGCGCGGACCTCTGAAACTGGGAGTGTTAATTCATGCAGAGAGATTTCCTTTGCAGATTCCAAAACGGGAGAAACTACCTGTCGAGCAGCGTCATTCAGCAGGTTGACCGTCCAGATCAAAGACTGTTTTTCCGGCGAAAAACATAGAAAATGCGCAATGGGGTGTTCCCCTTGCAGATGCATCTGCTCTCCAAATTCAGAAGAAATCTGTGACATCAGCCAGCCATACAGACGATAGGCCCACGACTGGGGAATCCGCACATCATTGGGGGGAGATAAAACCAGTTGAATCTGCTGAATCATAAGATACTCACCCCGCAATATCCATAGGGATAAAGCCGACCACGAAAGCGAGCATATTTCATGGTGTGCGGGGAAATACCTTTTTCGGCATCACGCTCATGCTTATGTTTACGGAACATCTGCGCCATTTGCTCTGCTGTCCAGCGCAAACCTTCTTTTTCGCCCAGATAGGGATATGCCAGCGACTTGGCAAAGAACCCGGAGCCGCCGCCCAGGATTAGATAGGGCTGCTGCGGCAGGTTGACGGCACCGCGCGGCAGGGTAAAATGCCGCGCGTAGGTCTGCTGATAGGATGCATCGAACTGTTGAATGGCTTCCAGCAGAGAGTCTTTTGTAATGCGGCCCTTCAGCACAGACTGATCCAGGGTCAGCTTGAACCGGATGGCTGTGCCCGGTGCGGCGCATTCCCGGCAGAGGTTGATGCTGTGGGTTCCGCCATCCGTAGCAGAGTCCGTTTTTCCGGCCAGCATCATGCAGTTGTCCGGGATTGAGAGACTGTCGGAAACCTGAATGCCGCGGAAAATGCTGTTAACAGCGTCCGAAGCGATGCTTTCATCTTTCAGAGTGCGCAGACGCAGCTGATTGACATATTTCTCTTCCGGAAAGGTGGCCCGGCGGTTTGGTGCAAGGCTGTGTCCGGTACTGCGGTCAGCCAATACCGCACTCAGCAGCCATGCGGTACGCAGCGCACCCTTGATGCTGCTGCCGGGGATGTAGGCGTGCCCTTGTGCATTACGCTGGAAAGCATGGATTTCTTTCAATGAATGCTTGGCATCCAGCGCATCACCTGCCACAATCTGATAACGAGTCAGTGCTTTCAGTTCCACATCGGAAATGCCGCAGTCTTTGGTTAGAAAGGCCCAGAGATTGGACTGGTCACTAAGCATAAACTGCTCGTACTTGTCCACCAGATCGCGCTCGACTAGAAAACTGAAAAATTTTTGCTCGTCCAGAAAGGAGACTTTGCCATTGCGGGTGTTGTACATGTACTCTTTTTTGGTATAGCTGCTGCCGTTGCCAACAAACAGAGGTGCCCATACATTTAGAGTAAGGTCAAAGATCTGCAGATGATCCTGCTGAATCATAATGTCACCCCCATAAAGATTGGTTTGGAATAGCGGTATACCGGATGCACATCCGACAAGCCAACATCATACAAAGCCCCTTGATAACGATTTTGCAGGACAGATCCTGCCGAAAGGGCATACTGCGTTTTTTTCTTCAGTGGCGTTTCCACACGATCAGATGCCATGAAGCCGCTGCGGCGCACCAGCTGGAAAGAGGCGTCTTTCAGCGCGCTGTCCAGTTCATCTGTCTGCGGCAGGCTGGTGCTCAGCAGCAGATAAGGTGCATGATCGGCAGAAAGAGCGTGATACATCCACTCTGTCTGTTCGTCAAAAGGTTCGTTCAGATAAATCTTGGCCACGACATGGAACTTTCCATAACCAGAGCTGACTTTGCCGCCGATGCCGGTAGCGCCCAGCTGATTCAGCAAATACTCCAGATCTTCATCCTGACCATCTTCGGTAAATCCGCAGATGAAATACAGGCCGCAGTCCGGCGCAAAACGGAACAGTCCAACCTGATATGGCATGGTATCTCCCTGCATGGGAACGGCTGCTTTGGTCTGCTCATAGTGGGTGCCAAAGCTTTCCGGTTGCTCGTCAGGGGTAAAATGACCTTCATGCAGGCTTCTGGCGTAGCGGTCAAATTCCAACACAGGAATCCAGGCTAGCTTTTTCACCTTTTTACACAGGGTGGTTTCCACTTCCTCAGTGGATTCTGACGCAGCAATGGGTTTGGGCAGGTAAAATGTTTCGCCATACCAGGGCATTGTATCGCTGAGCAGGAATTTTCCCTGCCGGACCTGCGCACAAAGCTGTTCCAAGGCTTCTTCTCCGTGCTGGACGAGGGTCTCGTGGCAAAGGGCAGAAAACAGGGTATCTGCCCGCAGGGTCTCTTCGGAGGTATAAAGTGACAATGCAGAGTCGGCTCCTCCGAAATGAACAGCTGTGTCAAACTGCAGCTTAAACAGAAAATAGTTCATAACTATCCACCTCATTAAAGAGGGATTTCAGGTGGCTGAGATCCACCTGCGCACCATAGCCTTCCAGCGCAAAGTTTTTCAGGCTGACACGGCCGCTGCCGCGGGAACCATGGCCGCCCAGATAATCCATCTGCAGCAGCTTCATGCCTTTGGCCAGAAGAGAAAGATCTTCCTCGACCTGTGCCGGGTCGGTTACATCGTAAACGATGCTGACACCGAACTTTGCACCGGCGATCACACGTTCGATCTGGCGGGGATTGGCCACAGAGTTGGCACGGGAAATTGCATTTTCGGTCTTGACCTCGGTCACACCCACATTGGAAAGCTCTTTTGCATTGGACAAAAAGGCATCCGCAAACTGCAGGCGGGAACGGCGCACCGGCTCCGAGGAACCGAACAGGCGTAGAATGCGCTCGTCGTCCTTGTCAAAAACAGGCATGTGTTCGATATCCTGACAGATGCTGCGGGCCAGCAGGGTACGCAGTTTGCCTTTCAGACTGCTGCCGGGTACGATGGGATAACCGGTATAGGGGTCACGCACCACCGGGCTGTCCACAGCACCAATGGCAGAAAAGGCAGAGGAACCGCCGATGTGCATACCGGTGCGCACTTCCAGATCGCACCGGATCAGAATTTTTCCATACATATAATTACCCCTCCTTGCCGCCAAAGTAGCGGTGGAAAGCGACTAGCGCTTCCATGTAGTGTGCAAAGCGGATCAGATCCGCACGGTCGGTGGAAATGCCCTTGAGGTATTCCAGCAGGTTCGTCTGCGCCACAAAGTTTTTTACGGTATCATCGCGCCCGCACTCATAAGCCACACGCACCCGCATCAGGTTGAGCTTTACGATGCTTTCGGGCAGAAGCTTTTCATTGGTGCGGATGTTTTCCGTATTAAAGATATCAGTCACAAGGCTCAACAGGTTGCGGATCTTGCTGGTGGTCACGGTCTTGCCACCGCTCATGAGGCTGCGCATAATACGCTCGGCTTCGTCTACATAATCTTCCGGCACCTTTTTCGGCGTGATCTCCGGCGGCAGCTCTTTCTGCTGTCCATAGCTGCTACGGCTGTTATAGCTGCCGGAACCGCTGCGGTTTCCGTTGTAGCTGTTGCTATATCCGCTTCGGCTGTTGTTATAGCCACCGCCGCCATAGCTGCGGCCATTATCATTCCATCCTGCCATCTGTGTCGCCACCCTTTCTGTTCTGATAGACATAAATATAAATTGCGGTGATGAGCTGGTGACGCTGTACGGCATCCAATGCCCAATCCATCATGTTGTGAGAGAATTGCTCGTAAAGTTTATAATCCGGTGCATTCTTTTTTGGGGAAAGCCGCGCCAGCAGGTAAGCGTACCGTGCGAGGTTGATGCGGTCGTTTTCGGCTTCCCGCAGCAGTGCCAGCAGGTTGTAGAGCATGGCGTTTCCATGCTCGGCGTTATCCTTGCCGAAGAAGCTTTGCAGGCAGCCGACCTTTTCGGTCAAGACCTTTGTGCGGAATACATCCCACGCATAGATATGTCCCTGCTCCGGCTGCACCAGCAGACTGCCCTTTGCATCCCGGACTGCTTTGCGCTCCGGCGTGAACAGTGCCACTGCATTTTTGCCGGGCAGATGCTTGGCGGCTTCTTCCAGCGCGGCGGTTTCCTCGGCGGAAAGCCGGATGGGGTAATGGTCATCAAAGATGCCGATGCCTGCGCTGAGGGTCAGTGCACCGCAGGAAAATGCAGTGAAATTGCTCTGGATGCGCTGCGCTGCTTCCAGCACATCGTTCCATGCGCCCACAAGGAACACATCATCGCCGCCGGCGTAGACGATGCTCACTTGCAGCCCTTCGAGAATGCCGTTGATGTAGCACTTGAAAAACAGCGACATCTGCCGGGAGAACGCGGAGGTGCGGGACAGGGTAACATAGTGCATCCGTTTGACCGGGTCTTTCTCGTTTTCCTGCTCGAAACCGGAGATAAATGCGTGTCCGAGGTTGTCCACATCCATACGGCAGACTGCAATGCGGCGCACGCCCTCGGACTGCTCTGCCAGTTCTTCCATGCTGTTGCTGGCGGCGTAATCGCCAACATACAGGTTGGTACTATATGTAAGACCAGTGAACGGTGCATTTTTGGTGTATACACGTGCGATCGGTTCGCCGGAAGCCAGCCGTTTGCGGGCAGAGAGCTGATCCGTCAGGGACAGATATTCGCTGCCGCCATCCAGCGCAGGCAGGGTGCAGTCGTCCGCATCGGAAGCCCGGCGGCTGACCACGAATGCGGTTTTGTTCTGGATCTTATAGGAAAGATCCACGAATAGTCTGCACCATGGGCACAGGTCATCCTTCAGGTTGGCACTGGTGCCGCACACCTTGCATTCCCGGCCATCCGGGTAAGCGGCGGTACTGTTCAGCTGCCGCAGATCCTCTGCGGTATAGCGGTGGAATTTGTGCTGTTCCAGCAGCCGGTTCACCCGGCGGAACAGCTCTTTGTAGGGGCTTTTTTCAGTGGGGGTATTGGTCAGGTCGCTGCCGGAGCAGGGTGTCCATGCGTTGGCCAGAAACAGCTGGGTGCCGAACTGCTGCTGCAGCCAGCGGTTGAACTGCCGGTTCCACCGGGGCAGGGTATCGGCCACAGCGGCAGTGTTGGGCAGCAGCACATAGCAGTGTCCGCCGCCGCTGTAGATCAGGTTGGCGCGGGACACGCCGCACCCGGCCAGAAGCTCGTCCAGATAGTGCTCCATGAGCAGCTCCAGAAAGAACGACCGGCTGCGCAGGGAGCGCAGGGCTTTTTCGGTATGGACAGTATAAAGGAACTTCTGGATACGGGAAAAATCTGCCGTGTAGAGCAGGAATGCATCTTTCTGCCGGAAATCCGTCTCCTGCTCAAACAGCGCCTTGTGCAGATCGGTGATGCCGTTGGCCTGCACATATTCGCTGATGCAGGCGGCCATAGCGGCTGTGGTCTTGGCGTGGTCAAACAGAGAAACATCCGGACTTTCGCCGGTAAAGGTGCTGGAAGGGAAGCAGCTGAACTGCGTTTCCAGCAGACCCAGCAGCGAGTTGATCCACTCCGGCTGCGGCTGCAGATCGGGCAGGCACTCACTCAGCTTGCGCACGGCATCTGCATAGACGGAAGCGGAAAGCGGCTGCTGCTGCCGTGGCAGCTTCAGGCTGCCGTCCTGCGGCTGCGCAGGCATCATCCAGCCGGGGTGGAAACCGTTCAGGTGGGTGAACACCGAGTCCAGCGGAAGAACCCGCCGGAAGAAACTGCTTTCACCTTCGATCTCCCGGCAGTCTGCCGTGGCGGAAAGGGTGTCGGCCAGATAAACGATGTAGGCAGGGGAGTCCTTGGGTAGTGTGTTCTGCACGCTTTCCAGCTCGGATGCATGGTGATAGCGTACACAATCCAGAATGGATTTCCAGTCTGCGCCGGTCAGCATCTCGCACAGGAATTGATAGCCCTGTGCGCTGTGGCTGCCACGCTGCCCGCCCGCACGGTACACGGCTTTACCGGTGTCGTGCAGCAGCCCGCCAAAGGTGGACTGCAGGGTAAGAAGATCCAAAATATCATCTCCTTTACGAACGACGAAACAACTGCACAATAATTTGCAAATAAAATCGGCAATTTTGTTTCAAACGTCACTATTTTGCTTTATTATAGCACATCCTGCCAGAACGCAAAAGATGCGAGAGAAAATATTTGAGCGGTTCCAGATGTTCCGCTCAATTCTATACAGGCCGCCGCACAGGCAAAGTTAAGGCTGAACAAAAGAAAAATTCCGCATCGGAAAAGATGCGGAATTTTTTGTCCCCTTACGGGGAGAAGAGTACCATAGAAAAAGGAGTGTTAAAACGAATGGTAGTTATCGCCCCCTTACGGAGATAAGTTGTAATGCAACTCGGGCTAATATCAAGTGTAAAGTTCAAAAGTTTTCGTCCCTTGACGGGGAGCATACACTCGTAAAGTATAATGGTGGAACTAAGTCTTATTAGTTTCCGCCCCCTGACGGGGATAATATGTGAAACGGCATATCATGAGGTCGGACATTTATTTTCGCCCCCTGACGGGGATATCATCAATCACGTTAGCGAACTTCCTAAGTGGAGCATGTTATCGCCCCCTTACGGGGATAAGCTGTAACAGTATGGCGAGTTCACGGAGGTAAAATGTTTGAAGTTTCCGTCCCCTCGCGGGGATAAGTTGCAATAATCATCTCAAAGACATCGTCACAAAGAGTTTTAGGGAGCTTTCGTCCCCTCACGGGAATAAACTGTAATTCTAAAAACAATATAGCACGTTAGCTGCAAAAATAAAAGATTCTTCCGAATAAAAAGTTAAAAATTGACGGTGCGAACCCTGTACCTGACCGTGGAAAAACAGGCGGCAGAAAAGAAGATTCACACCTTGAACCGCGGCCTTCAGGACGGCGAACCATACCGTCGGAACCGGGTAAACACGAAAACGCTCTGCTTCAGAGTGCTGCCGTCCGGGGAGATGGTCTCCTGACTCTTACGGAAAGAGCAGGCAGCAAATACCGGGATGCCTTCTCTCTCCAGCCGCAGGACGACCCGGTAGACAAAGGTGAACTCGCCCTGACAGAGCACAGCGTCCGGGTTCATGTGCAGGATGCGGGTGGCATACGCAGATGCCAGCGAGTCCAGTGCCGCCTCATCCGCAGCAGGGTCGATGGCAGGAAAGGCAAGGTCGATCACTTCGCCGTAAGCCTGCGCTGCTGCCTTCTGTTCGGCGCTCCACTGGGCAGACGGATGGTTGGTAAAGTTAATGAACATAATACACCCCCCTTGTTGCTGCAAAGAGAAAAGCCCACAAATTGCAGATAGTTATGCAAGAAGTTCTAAATTATTTCTTTCTGAAAATGATGTTCATTACATCCGGCGCAACGAGACACATAAAAAGCGTGTACATGGAATGACCGCATCTTTCTTTTTGGTGCTGCTTGGTGTTGCCCCCTTGCGGGGATCATACGCTAAATATAGCACAAAATATCGAAAGAATAAAGGTCTGAAAAAACTTTATTTTATCTTGCATGCAGAACGGCTTCATGATATGATGCAGATAAAAGAAACCGCCCAGGATAAAACTGTAGCAGAATTTCCCGGTGCGAACAAAGTGACCGTATCACAGCGGCATAAGACCTGGCAGCAGAAGCTGCTGCGGATACGGTCAGAACAGGAGGATGTGTAAGGTGGAACGCAATGTATTGCTTTTGTATATGAGTCCGTTCGGCAGAAATCCGAATATCCATACCCAAACCAACGAAGCGGCCGTTCAGGAACTAAGAAAGCACAAAGAAGGCCCGGACTACATTCTGGCACTGTGCAGTGAGTTGGTGTGCACCAAACCTACCGTGCATCTGCCGGACGGAAAAACCTGCACCACTGTAGAGTATTTCCGGGATGTGTTCCTGCCTTCCGTGGACATTCCGGCAGAGCGGCTTGTGGTGATCCCGGTGCCGGACAGCATGGATGATCAAGCGCAGTTCCGGGCGATCTCTTTGCTGCTGGGTAAAATCGAAGCAGAAGATACCCTTTCCATCGACCTTTCTGGTGGTATGCGGGACACTGCCATGCTGCTGGTGACAGCTGCCCGGTGTATGCGGGACCTGCGAGGCGTGGAGACCCGCAGAGTGATCTATTCTGAGTTGTGCCCGAATGGGACTTCCCGCATCCACGATAGCAGTATGCTGTACAATTTATTCGACCTGATCACAGCAATGGACGAATTCTTTTCTACCGGAACAGCACAAAAGCTGAAAAATTACTTGCAGAGCGAAGGCGAAAACGACCCGGCTCTGCACATGCTGCTGACCTGCATCAATCGATTCTCGGATGATCTGGCTTTGTGCCGGGTGCAGGCACTGAACGAAGATCTGCGTCAGATCGCACAGGCATTACAGACACCGCCTAAAGAGAGCAAGACCCTGATCAGCCTGTTTTTTCATCTGCTGAATGATCGTTTCCGTAAGGAATTCGAAGGGCTGCTGGCTCTGCAGGAAAATGACCGGAGGGCTTTGGATAAGCTGCCGGAACTGGTGAGCTGGTGTGCAAAGCATGGGTTATATCAGCAGGCGCTGACATTGTTGTGTGAGCAGATGCCGAAGTATATTTGCAGTCATATTTTTTTACAGCCTACGGAAAGCGGGTTCAAATATTTGGAAACACGGAAAGAGAACAAAGGGAAACCATGGGTGTATCCATTGTTTCATTTCCATTTCTGCCGGATGGCTCTGCTGCAGCTAAAACTCCCCTATACGGTAGATTTGCGCTTGAACAGAAACAGAGGAAATGAGGACGGTAATATATTGTTTGGCGTGGCAAGTGCAGAAGAGGTCCACGACTATGTGAAGGAGGCAATTGATTTTGGGCAATTGGTCATAGACCATAAGGTACAGCGACAGGTCGAAGGAGCGGCAATGCTTTATCAAAGGGTGATACATTACCGCAATCAGGTCAACCATGCAAACGATACCTCTTTTGGCTTGCAGAGCGACCGCATTCTCCCGCTGGACATTGCTCACATCGAGCAGCTCCTGCAGGATGTGACGGACTACCTACAGGAGCTCCGTCCCATGAGGCCAAATGTTCCTCAGGGTGTCAAAGCGCTGCCTGTTACAACGACCATTTCCGCAGGCACGACACCTGCCCTGTAACCTGTAAATAGAATAAGGATAACACAAAGCACCTCCGCTGCTGGCAAAACGCCAGTGGCGGAGGTGCTTTGTTGTCCCCTCGCGGGGATAAGTTGTAATCGGTATGTATATCACGATCGCCGACAAGAAGATGGGGTTTCCGTCCCCTAGCGGGGATAAGTCGTAAGCCCAATAAATCTCTAGACCGCCTTGCGGCTTTTGCTTTCGTCCCCTTGCGAGGTAAGCTGTAATCTCAGAGCGTTATTGAAAGGCATGATAAGCTGAATTTGCTTTCGTCCCCTTACGGGGGTAAGTTGTAATGTTGGGGGAAAGGGTCATCAGTAAGAATTCATGGGTTTCCGTCCCCTTGCGGGGATAAGTTGTAACGGCAACCTTCTCAAAATTCTGTCGATTCTGAGCAAATACACACTACAATTATATTATACATTGAATTGCATGAAAAGAAAAGCGTTTTTGGGGCAAAATACTGTTTTTCTTTGGTGCGAACCGGAGGTTTTCAGGATGGCAGAGGCTTGTGCCGCGAGGAGGTTCGCACTGCCCTATGAAAGGAAAAGCACAAAGGCAACGTTTCAAGAACGCAACACTCTCATATTTCCCAGTACAGAGCCTCCAGAAAAAATCAACAGTTCTGTTCTGCGTTTGCTGTTGTAACATCAGGTCTGTGCCATATAGGCCGCAATGCGGTGGTAGTATTCCTGCACACCGGCAGCGGCATAAGCGCGGCTGTCCGTTTCCAGTGCCTGCGTGGCATAGGCGTTGTAGTCTTCTTCCGGGTCCACCGGCTGCGCCACCTCGCCAGCATAATCGGCTGCATCGCGGAAAAGCCGCAGCCGCTGCAGTTCCGGGTCTGCGGAGGTGTACACCTCTGCAAGGCGGTGTTCGTAACAGTGGTAGATCTCGTGCAGCAGGGTGTCCAGCACTTCTTCCACCGGGTCATTTTCCAGATGTTCGATGCTGATGCTGACGGCCCGGCTGCTGTCATCGTAACTGCCCAGCGTGTTTTCCGGAAGGTTCGCACCGCTCACCGTGACCGCACAGGGCAGGCCCAGATAATACACCTCGATGTTGCAGATCGTCTGCATCGTGTCGATGCGCTGGGCCGTGGTAAGGTCCTTCCAGACCTCGGGCTGCAGCTTCAGCACCTCACTGATATTCGAGGCAATGGTCTGTGCCTGCGCTTCATCCACGGCCGATGCCTGTGCTTTTACTGCGGCGGGAAACAGCTCCCCTTCCAGAAACGCATGCCACCCTACACTGCCGATTAGGCAGACACTGGCCGAGACCGCCGTGCACACCATCAGGTACTTCCAACGGGAAACTCTTGCCCGGAAACGGCGGCGTGAGAGCCGCCTGCCCCAGAACATCACGGCGGTAAGGCCCATTGCCAGCACAACCGTCAGCACCAGGATCAGCAGGATGCGTGTGCGGAAGGTCTTTGCGTAAGCCAGCACCGTGTACAGCCCAAACGGCAGGAAGACGCATGCTGAAGAGATCCACCCATTTTTTCTGCGGCGAAAGCCAAGGCTGAGCGCAAGCACCGCAGCCGCCGTCAGCCACAAAAGAATGTGCAGCGATGCTTTGCGTTCAAGCCCCGCCAGCGGGCGAAACAGCAGGCTGCGGTACCATACATAGCCCACCACGAATTTCCAGAAAACGCTGTACAGGTATTCAGCCAGCGTCATCGTCGAACGATCCTGCATTGCTCCACATCCTCTTCTTTCCTTTTTCAGTCCTCTTCCCCCGGGCCAAAAAGCTCGTCGAATTTTTTTTCTAGCATCTGACCAAGGTCATCTTTCCGGGCGGTGCCCGGCTTACAGCCTGCGGCACTGCGGGTCTCGTACCGTTCCACCGGGGCACGCAGTTCCAGCACGAACTTTTTGTGTGCGGACATTCTCATAGCTCATCACCTCCAAAGCGTCTGCGGCCGGTGCGGTCATTGCTGCAGATGAGATACTCCTGGTATTCCCGGCTGTTCAGGGTGTCGTAGCGGGGCAGGCATGCCGGCCGACACCCTGACCTCATTACGAACACCTTACCCATCGGTGCATAGAGCACCTCGTCGTATGGCAGATCCATCCGTTTGGAGACGATCTCACAGGAGCGGTTATCGAACCCGCCGGGGAAGTAAGCGTATACTGCACAGTTCTGCCGAATGACGGCAGCTTCTTCTTTGTACATAGCTTCCAGCTGTTGCTCCGACTGCAACAGCAGAATGGCCGAAAGCCCTGCCGAGCGGAACAGGCTGATGTCGCTGGCAAAGCCCTGAATAGGGGCCGTGCAGGCGAAATCATCAAAGATGTATCGCACCTCCCGGGGCAGCTCGCCGCCGGGACAGCTGGCCGCATATCGGAGCAGTTGCTGCTCCGTGCTGCGGTAGAACAGGTTCGCATAGTATTGCTGTGCGGTGTCTGCCGCCGAGGTGATCACCAGCAGTGCTTCCTTGCGGCTTGCAAAACGCACAGGGTCGAACTGCGTTTTTTCTCGCATCATGCGACGGATGGACTCCGGGAATACGGTGCTCAAGGCACCCGCCAGAGTATCCCGCACGCAGGATGCCGTGCGTTCTGGCAAGCTGCGCCAGCTGTTGAACTCCCGCACCGCAAAGCACCCCGGCGAGGCCTTTTCCAGCCGCTGGAACATCCCATACAGCTCCGGCTCAACACCATAGGCATTTTCGCAAGGAATGGTCTTGTCGAACAGTGCCAGTACATCGGCCATGCCGGGCATACGGCTGCCTTTGGAGGTCATGAAGCAGCCAGCGATTAGGCCCGAGAGCAGCTGCTTTGCCTTGACCTGCCAGTAATCATCCACGCTCTTGCGGATGGACATATCCACGATGGCTGCCGACAGTGCCTCGATGTCCGCGTAACTCTCGATGGAAGCAATGGGGTCGTAGCTGAGGGTGCTCTTCTTGGGGTGTGCCGCATTCAGGATGTGCACCATGTAGTTTTTGCGCTTGAGGTACTCTGCCATAAGGTAGGCGTCCCGCTCTTTTGCATAGCTCAGGATCGGGTTGCTGAAGTGCATCCGGGCCACTGTGGGCAGGATCACGCTAGTACTTTTGCCGCAGCCGGTGGTGCCCACGATCAGCGCATTTGCGTTGGGGCGAGTGCGGCCCACCTCGTCACCGGGCAGCACACAGCCTTCCGCCACAACAAGAGAATCTCGTTTCATCGTACTCTCCTTTACACTCGATCCACAACACGGTCGCAGATTCCAAAGGCCACAGCCTCGTCCGCTTTCATGAAGTTGTCGTAACCAATGGCCGCTTCGATCTCTTCCACCCGGTGGTCGGTGTCCCGTGCCAGCAGGCCGGTCAGTTCTCGCTTGGTGGTTAAAATGGATTCTGCCGTTTTCTGGATGGAAGATGCACTGCCGCATACCCCGCCCGAAGCGGAAGCAATCTGCGGTTCATGGATCATGACCATGCTGTGCCGCAGGATAAAGCGGTGGCCACGTCTGCCACCGGCCAAAATCACCGCCGCCATGCTGGCCGCCAACTCCACACAGTACAGGTCGATGGGCACAGTCATGCCCTTCAGCTGGTCGTAAAGGGCAAGGCCCGCCTGCACGGTGCCACCGGGCGAGGTGATGATAAGCTTGATGGGGGCTGTGGCATCTGCGCTTTCCAGAAACAGAAGCTGCTGGATGATGGCGTTGACCGTGCTGGTGGTGATCTCACCGGTCAGGAACACCGTCCGCTGCGCCAAAAGCATGGCATCCAGCGGAAAGCTCTGGGTGCCGCTGCTGCTTTTTTGAATCACTTGCATAGTAATTTACTCCTATTTGTTTTTTCTGAACCCAGTATACCGACTCTGCTGTGCAATGTGTATCACCCAGCAGTTTACAGCCCCGGGTGCTGCATTTTCGGCGTGCTGATCAGCTCCGCATACCCATGCAGCAATTTCAGAATTTTCTTCTCCGGGTCTGGCTCTTCCGGATCGATGTGCTGCTCGGCATAGATGCGGAGCGTACCTTCCCCTGTGGGTTCCACCCCCACAGCGGGCCCGTTCCGAGAAGGGCCACGGCATTCCATGCGGCGGTCTTTCTCCCACCCGGAGCCATCTACCAGCCGCCAGCACTGCAGCGTGCCGTCTAAACCGGCGTACAGATCAAATCTCAGCCCGCTGGGCAGGGTGCAGAAATACAGGGTGCCCTGTGCCTGGCGCAGTTGCCGCAGGGTGATCTGCAGCTGCCGGGCAGCTTCTTCCACGGCCCACGCCGGGAACTCTGGTGCCCCGGCCATCAGACGGAACTCCCTGCGATGCGGGCCTGCTCTTCGGTGGGCACATAGCGTTCCCCCAGCCCTGCACGGTACAGTTCGGCCAGCGCTTCGCGCAGCAGGACAGCACGCTCCGGTTTGAGCACGCCACCTGCGTGGGCTTGCTCGATTCGCAGCTGCACCACAAGGCTGATCGCCTTCCGGTGCAGAAAATAGGCTTTCAGGTCCGCAGGGTCGATGATATCCAGCCCCCTGTGCAGGTAATCACGGTAATATTCGTCGTTTTTTTCTTCCGGGATGCCGCTGCACTGCAGATACTCCCGGATGCCCGCCTCGGCGGTCTTCATCTCCTCCTGGCTATAAAAGACAACGCCTTTTGCTGCCATATAATCAAATACCAGATCGATCATCATTTTTTGCTCCTCTCTGCCATCCGGGCCAGGATCTCCTGTGCCTCCCGAGTGGCGGCCACACGTTCGGTATAGTCATCGGAAATGGCACGGTCCAGGCAGTTGCGTAGGCTGTCGAACACTTTATCCCCTGCCAGTTCGTTCACCTTGTCTTCCAGCGCCTTCATGTTGCCGCCAAAGAATGCTTCCTTCATGGGTGCTTCGCCCACCTGCCCTTCCAGTGCTGTGCACAGGTCTGTGGCATGGCCGTAGATCTGCTGGCGCTGGGCGGCAAGGGCACGTTCCTGGCTAACCTTGGCCAGCTCCCGGTTTGTGTACATGGTCGTGATACCCTCGTTCATTCCTCTGCCTTTCTCTGCATAGTTGGAGATCTCGCCATTCTTATCCGACTTGAACCAGGATGCCTGACGGGTGCCCACGGTATTGTAGACCGTATAGCCGCCCTTTGACGGCTCGGGCACGATGATCTCCCGGTTGAAGCTGCTGCAGTGCACCGTCTCATGGATGGCGGAGCGTTCCAGCTGGTTTTTGCTGGTGGCAAGCAGCTGGATCGAGCTTTTCCCTTCACTGTAGCGGTAGCCGCCGGTCACCCCCTCGCCAAGGTCCTGCACCACCCGGATGCTGTCTGCGCCCTGGCTGACCCGGGCCGCATCCTTGGGCGAAAAGTAGGCCCCGTTCTCCTGTAGGATACTGGCGATGGTATTCTGGTGGATGACCTCGGCCTGCTGCTGCGGGCTGAGCTCCTGCACCTCTGTTGCCGGGGCAGGGGTGATTTCGGCTGCTGGGGCGGCGGGCGGTACTTCGCTGCCCTCGCCCAGCTGGACGCTCTCCAGGTTCCCGCCCGCAAGACCTTCGGTGCCCCCGGAGCCGGTCTGGCCTGTCTCGCCGCCTGTTTCGGGAGTGTTCATCTCATCGTTCTCGGCGCTGCCGCCGCTGATCTCGCTCATACAGTTCCTCCTTTCAGGTGGTTATGGTATGCGGTCACGATCTGTCGGCTCTCGCCCAGCGGCACCCCGGCTCCGGCCAGCATTTCGCCCAGCAGGCAGAGCTTTGTAGGTGCTGCCGCCGTGATGTGCAGCTGCTGCAGCATCTGTTCGATGTTCTCCGCAAGCACAGGGATGTTGTAGGGGTCGGCACGGATGCGGGCCAGATGGTACTGCATCTGCCCGGCATCCAGCGGGGCCAGCAGGCCCTGCACGGCACTTTTCCTGCAGCGGAACCGACTGCCGCACACAAGGCAGGCCGCCGTAAAGCTCCCGGATGTGCCGGGCTTTTCCGTCTGCAGGTGGAACACCCCGGGGGTGCCCCGCACCGACATCAGGCATTCGCCGGGCCGGAAGGCGTGCAGAGCACGGCGCTGCAGCACCGAAAGGTCCATGACGCTGCCCATGCAGCCTCGGTCCTCGCCGGAATCCATGCCCAGACACAGCTTGACGGCGGTGTTCGCCATGACCGAGTCAGGCATCAGGGAGGGCCGCTGGTCGCTGAGGACAAGGCCGGTGCCGCTGGCGCGGATCTCGGCAAACATCTTGTCGAAAGCCAGGTTGGAGCGGGCCAGAGCGCTGTCCTCGGCGTCCGTTTTGCGGAACACGTTGTGGGCCTCCTCCAGCACGATGAGCCGCTGCAGCACCGGGGACTCCGGCAGCCGCTGCAGGTAAGACTGGAAGCGGAACATCAGGATGTTCATGAGGAAGGCCGTGGCCTCCTCTGAAAAATCCGCCAGTTCCAGCACCGTAGGCACCGTGAGCAGCTGCTTTGCCGTCATGCCAAAGGGGTCGGCGAACACGCGGCCCAGCGCACCGCTGGTCATGGTCTCAGCGCGCAGTTCCAGCGCACCGGTCAGGTTCTGGCGCACCTCAGGCCCATAGCGGGCGTGGTGGGCGACATAGTCCTCCACCCCGGCCAGCACATCGGCAAAGGTCGGGAAGGGCTTTGCCGGGTCAGTGTAGGCCGCCATGCCGTACTCCCAGCCAAAGCGGTGGTAGGTCTGCTGCAGCAGGCCGCTGAACGCCTCCGGGATGGGGTGCTCTGCACCGGTGGAAGCCGTCATCGCCAGCGTAACGGCGGCGGCGTGGTTCTCTATGAGCGTACCGTCTTCCGGGCGCAGCGGATTGATGCGCAGCAATGGGCCATCGGCACCGGAGGTATAGACCATAAGCGAAGGAATCTGCCCCAGCAGAGCGTTGTACTCCTTCTTGGCCGCTTCCAACACCACGAAGGGGGTCTGCTGCCGGGCCCACAGGTCCACCAGCAGGTTCTTCACCAGCGTGGTCTTGCCGGTGCAGCAGGCCCCGAACACCGCCGTGTGGCACAGCAACGCCGAGAACGGTATCGCTGCCGGTGCGCCGCTGCCCAGCATGCGGCCCGCCGTGACGCCTGCCGCCGTGATGGGGCACACCACCGGGAACAGTTCCCGGCAGCTTTCGTCCTGCACGGGGTTCTTTACATAGAACCCCGTGCAGGCACAGGTGGGCGGCACGCAGAAGGATGCCGCCGCTTCGGCGCTCTGCAGGCTTGCCACATAGACTGCAGCGGCAGTGCCATCGGGCAGGCGTACCGCTGCGCGGGGGATGGCAAGGCAGGTCTCCGGGTAACGGAAATCCCCCTGCAGGTCAAAGCAGCGGATAGGCTCAAAGCCCGGCTGCTCTTCCCGCCCGGCAAGGCATGCGCGGATGATGCCGGCAAGCTGCAGATAGTCGGCGCGACTGTCCGCACCAAAGCGGATCACCGCCTGCACAAGGCCGGTGCTGCGGGCCTTTTCCAGCAGCGTGATCTCCTCCTGCACGGCGTCCAGCGCCGCAGCCACATTCTGCACCGGCACCTCCACCGTGCGGCGGGAAGCGCTGCCGCACACCCGGTGGAACGCCTTGCAGGGTTCAAGCTGCCGGGCAAGACGGCGGTCATCTTCCAGCAGGGCCTGAATGTCGGTATCCGCTGCGGGCAGGGCAATAAAGGCTGCGTAGCAGTGGTCCAGCCCTGACGAAGCCAGTGCTTCGGCCACGCCATCAGCGGTAAAGTTGCCCAGGAACAGCCCCGAACAGCGGTAGCCGCCGCTGAACCAGGACGCCTGCGGTCTGGTCTCGCACTCTGGCAAAAGCGACTGGAACAATGCTGCATTGTCGATGCTGCTGCCGTAGAAGGCGGCTGCACTGCCGTTATCCGTGCGGAACACGAACGCCGAAGCGGCACCGCTCTGGTGGGCGGCACGCAGCCACCGCGCCGCAGCCTTTTGCAGCAGGGCCTTACCTGCTTCGGGCGGGCCGCTCATGCGGAAGCCGCACAGCCGCGTCCAGCGGGAGATGGTGGGGAAAAATGCGCCTGCGTCCACCTGCATGGCATCGGCCTCGGACAGGCTGCGGTTCTGCTTGAGGGCAAGGATCTGGTCGGCCAGCGTCATGGCACGGCGCAGTTCAGTGCTGTAGGGGTTCATGAATTACCTCCTTCTTTTGCGATTGGGGAAGACGCTCCGGAATAAGATCCAGAAGCCGATCAGCATGATGAACAGGGGCATGCAGGCTGTGAGTAGTGCCAGCAGGAATGCTGCCACCGCTCCGGAGCGGAACAGGTAGACCACCGTGCAGGCAAGGGCCGCAAACAGCGCTGCCAGCAGTCCCAGCACCAGCCAGATGGCCGCGGCGCTGAGCTGCAGCCCGGGCTTCACCGCTGAGCCGGTGGTAAGGTTGTAGATGGACTTTACCACCCGGCGGCCGCCCTGCTCCTTCGCCCGGATACGCACTTCGTCGCCGATCTGGATGCGCCCCAGGCAGTTGCCGTACAGGCAGAAGTCCGTCACCTCGCTGGGCACCCCATCGGTAATGGGCTCGACTCGGACGGTGTATTCCAGGGTCTGGTGGGCGAACTGATACGGTTCCCCGCGCACCAGTGCGTTGAACAGCTTGTGCGCCCGACTGTAAAACACAGCCTGATGGTCCAGTTCCAAAACGCGGCCGGTGCAGGTGATGCCGCCCCGGCCGTGCTGCATGAACACTGGCTCTGCCTGTGCCTGCGGCGGGCTGACAAGGGGCGAAAGCGGCAGGCTCACCCGGGGAGAGGCGGCAGGTGCCGTATCCTGCACCAGAACGCTGTGGCAAAAGGGGCAGTGGGTCTTGGCATCGCCGAAGAAGAACTCCGAACGGCAGTCCGGGTTTGGACATCGTTTCATCGTGCCTTCTCCTTTCAGCCAAACAGCTTGCCGGTGGCAATGTACTCCTGCACACTGTCCGCCCACAGCCGGGACACCGACTGCATCTTGGTCAGGCTTGTGACGGGCGAATCCCAGCAGACCCAGTGGTTGCCGTTCGCATCGCTCCAGCGGTGGGTGCTGTGGCCGTCGCTGGGGCGACCACACAGGCTGGGCATTCGCAGGATGTACGCGCGCCAGGTGTATGCGTGAAGGGTGCCATCGTAGACCCACTTGTAGTTGAACTGATATTCACGGTCCGTTCGGCCATGTGCATCGTTGGCAAAGTAGATCATGGGGCCAGTCTCGCCGTGGGGGTCACGCCGGGTAGTTGCCGCCGAAGCCGCTGCCTGCTCCGGGTGCCGGTTGTTTTGATAGATCAGGTACCCCACTCTGCCCGCAGCCACCACAAAGATTGCCAAAAGCACCCAGCCAATAAGTTCTTCCATAAACGCTTCCTCCCAAAATAACTTCAATAAAGATAGGTCAGGCTCCGCAGAAATACCTTCATGTCGGTATAATCCAGAAACTTCAGTGTTCCAGCCTTCAGCCAGCTTTTCAGCAACCGGGAGGCTGCCGGGCAGCTGCAGGTGAGCCCTTTGTCGATGAAAAGTGCATAGCCCACCTGCTCCTTCTCGAAGCCGATCCGTCCACAGGGGCGGCTGAACGAGGAAGGAAAGGTGCACTTCTCATAGACATGGCACCGATCATCGTTCAGGGACTGCTTGAGCATCTCGTACTGCGCATCGGTTCCCAAAACAAACTCCTTCACAGGCATTTCTCCTTTCTGGCTGCACATTTGCTGTGCTTTGGTCCCAGTATAAAATTTATCCCGGCTGCTTTGAACTAACCGCTGGTTTACACCGCACAAAAAAGAAAAACGGCCCGCAGACAGGTTGGCCACCCTGTCTGCGGGCCGCTGTGCTCAAAGCCGCCATAAGGCGCTTTGCGATCATCCCCTTTCGTTATTATCTGTCAGACGAACGACGAAGCGAGTTCTGATATCAGATGCCCATCATGGATTCGCATACTGAACAGCATTCCATTCTCGAGACGTTGGATGGCCATCTGATCCTGTTCGATCAGAACATCGGCCCTTTCCCCATTCTCCAGAAGCAGAGTCACCTTCTGCCAGCCTTCTGACGGGTCATTCTGCTGTTCATCCCGGTGGAAGCCGCCGCCGGGCAGACTCGTCTGCTGCTCGCCGCCATGGAAGCCACCGCCGGGCAGGCTCGTCTGCTGCTCGCCGCCGTGGAAGCCGCCGCCCGGGAGAGTCGTCTGCTGCTCGCCGCCGTGGAAGCCGCCGCCGGGCAGGCTCGTCTGCTGCTCGCCGCCATGGAAGCCTCCGCCGGGCAGGCTCGTCTGCTGCTCGCCTCCGGAGAAGCCTCCGCCGGGCAGCTGGTTACGGACGTTCATCGCTTCGTTCTTCATCTTCGTTTCCTCCTTGGTGTTGTAGGTGTGGATGCGGACCATTTCTGCGTTTGCCATAAGGCAAAGTCCTCCGTTTTGTGTGACCGCTGGGCTTGGCACCCCGGGTTGGGTGCCGGACCGGCGGAAGTGTATCTTTCAGCATAAGACTTGTGAAGCCTTATGTTGTTTGTATTATAAGCCTCCTGCGCCGGGAAAGGAATCAACCGCTGGTTTACAGGGCTTTTTTCCAGCCACCGGTTTGCGGCACAAAAAGCTCTCAGGTGTCGAAGCGGATGGTGCGGGTGTCCAGCCCTGCCCAGTCCACCTGCAGGTGGCGCAGGTCGCCGGTGCCGCCGCACATCTTGCAGGGCTTTGCACCGAACTCGGGCTGATCCGGGTGCTGGGGCACCCAGAGCGTCTCGTCCATGTAGGCAAAGCGCCCGGCGTCCCCGCCCAGCACCTGATCGAACAGCTGGATGCCCAGCTGTTCCTTGAGGTCCGGGGCAAGACGGATCCACACGAAGTTGCGGTCTTTCACCGCGTCCAGCATCGTGTTGAAGGGGCTGCCGGGAGCCTCGTGGTACAGCAGGAGCATCAGAGCCAGATACCCCTTTGTGGCGTTCATCCGCTCGGTGGCGAAGATGGGGCAGGCCGAGGAGTCCACATCGTTCTGGTAGCCGTGTTCGTATTGCTCAAACCGGCTGCGCAGCAAACAGCGCGGGCAGCTGGCCGTCACACCGGGGTAGAGGAAGATCAGCTCCGCAGCCGCACCATGTGCGTACATCATGGCTGCCAGATACGGCATGCCGTACTTCAGCGCCAGCATGGAAGAGCGTTTCTGGGCTGCGAAGTTATCAGTGCAGCCAAGGATCAGGTAATCGGTAACTTTGCGACCGGGGAAGCGGTCGAGGTATGCCTTGAACGCTTCATCACTCATGGCATCGTCCAGCGCACGCGGGATGCAGAGCACCTGTGCGTCCGGGTTGATATCGCGGATGCGGTCGCGGATTACCTCGACCTTTTTGCGGCCCATCTCGGAGATGAACACGGCCTGCGTCGCTACGTTGGAGGGGCTGACGATGTCCGGGTCCATGAGGATGAAGTTGCGCAAGCCTGAGCGGGCGCAGTTTTCCAAGAAACTGCGTGCCCCGCCCACGCCAATGCAGACCACCACTTTCTGCTCCAGCACCTTCTGGGGGTAGAGCGAACGCACCTTGCCGAAGTAATCCGGGGTCTCGGCAGGCTGTGCAGGGTCCTTGGCTACAGGGTCTTCGGCAGGCGTTTCAGGCTGCTCCTGTGCTTCCAGCGAAGCGCGGTATGCGTCCATCTCCGCCACAGAGTATTCCCTGTGCCACGGGGCAAACGTGCACAGCGCATAGCGGCTGCCGCTTTCCGCCCGCAGCACATGATCCAGATTCACGGTCAGAGCATCGCCCTTGAGGTGCACGATGTAGAAATACAGCGTGAACAGCCCCTTGCGGGCAGGCCGAAGGATGGGCAGGTAGAAGAAGTCCTGCTCAAAGAAGCGCAGATGGATCAGCGCCGTAGAGATATCGTGGTAGGAGGGGCGGATGCAACCGCGGGGGTGGCTGTGGTAGATGCCGGTAACGCGGTAGCCTTTCTCGGCCCAGTCGTGGAACACCTTTGTCATGGAATCCACATCGTAGTAGAAGGTGCCCGGCGTGTTGCGGGAGAGGGTATCGAAGTGGCACAGGTCCACCAGCGCCATATCCCCGGTGCTGCCCATCATGCCGCCGGTCTCGGGGGCGTAGCGGCCCACATTGCTTCGGAAGTCCGCCAGCACCTGGCGGGAAAAGCGGACCGTAGGCTCCGCCGGTTTTTCCGGACAGGGCAGCTGGTTCTGGCTCTCCCGCACGGGGTCGCTTGCCAGCTGGCGGGTCAGACGGTCGGCAGAGCTGCACGCAAGGCTGCGCACCGCGGCAGCACCGGCTTCAATGTTTGCAAAGAACTCGTTACGCATGGTATTTTCCTCTCTTTTAAGCAAGATCAAACTTGATCTCGCGCAGTGAACCGCTGAGGGCCGCCGACTTCCCAGCCAGAACCTCCTGCGGGTGGCTCAGCTGCAGGTGCAGCAGCTGCCGGCCCACCGTTGCCCGAACGTTCCCGGCGCGGGTGCGGGCACCGTAAGCCGTATCGAAGTCCAGGAACTCGTTGAGCAGTGCCGGGTCGATAGAGCGCAGCTTGATGTCGTAATTCGCCAGCTCCTGACGAATAAACTTGATCACGATGCGCGCATTGGCCTCGGGGCTAAGCTCCTGGTAGACGATGTAGTTGGCGATCTTGCCGCTGATCTCGGGCCGGTGGCAGTATTTGGTGAAGGCATCGCGGCAGATCTCTGTGCGCTCGAAGTCACCGGCTGCCCGGTACTTGTCCATGGGGATGGGGAGATTCGAGGTGAAGATCAGGATGCAGCGGCTGAGGTCGATGGCGGGGGAATTGTCCGCCATGCCCAGCTTGCCGGTGTCAATGGCTTCCATCAGCCCTTCCACCACCTTCGGGTCGCTCTTCTCGATCTCGTCGATGACGATGATCTGGTACGGGTTCTGCCGCACGGGGTCCAGCACAGTGGGCTGGCCGTGGCCGACGTAGCCCGGAGGCGCGCCGAAAAAGCGGTTCACGGTGTGGGAGCTTGCAAACTCGCTGCCCGCGACCTCGATGCAGCCGTACTCGGTGCCGTAGATCTCGGTCAGTATCTTCGCAAGCGATTTTGCGGTCTCTGATTTGCCTGTTGCTGTGGGGCCAAGCAGCATCACGGTGAGGATCTTCTCCTTCTTCTGCATCTTGTGCACCGCCACCAGCTCCGCGATGTCGTTCAGGGCATCATCCTGTCCAAAGACATGCTTCTTGAGCGGACCGCTGATCTTTTCCGGATCCACAAGTTGGGGCTGCTCCCGCTTTTCCCGCTGCTCCAGCACCGCTGCCATGTCCACCACATCGTCCTCCGAAGGCGTTTCCTCTGCCACAGGGGGCGCTGCCGGCGCTCTGTCAGGCTCCGCACCAGCGGAAGGGGCCGCTGCACCAAACAGGGGCTGCAGCGCATACAGGAACTCGACCATATCCTGCATGCAGACAAAGCGTACCTCGCCCTGCTCCAGCAGGCTGCAGAACTTCGCATCCTGCACCGTGGTCTTGATGCCGTAGTCGATGTAGAGGATATAGACGCTGCTGTTCTTTTCAAAGCCCAGCCGCGCCGTGCCCGGCGTACAGCCGGGCGGCAGCACGCAGTGCTCAAACACATGGCAGCGGCCATCGGCCAGCAGTGCTTCCAGCCAGTCGAACTGTGCAGCCGTGCCAAAGACAAATTCTTTCATTGCTAAGCTCCTTTCAGCCGAAGAAGGCACCGATCAGTGCCAGAACGATTGCAATGGCGACCACCCAGCACACCACGGTGGCCACCGAGTAAGCCACCGGGAGGATGAAGAACCCTCCGATCAGGAATGCGCAGGACACGCCAATGCTGCCCGAGATGGTGCGGCAGGTGCAGATCTTCCATGCGGCCACGCCGATGTAGACCAGTACCAGCGCAATGGTGGTGAACTCAATGAAGCTGCTCATAAAGCATCCTCCTTTCAGGCTGCGTCGCGCTCGCCGTCAAAGCGGCGGGCAGGCACTGCTTCCAGCAGCTCGTCGGCGGCTTTTGCTGCACCCAGCTCATACCGGCACACATACTCGATCTGTGCAGGCAGACGCTGGAACAGTTTGTTCAGCAAAAAGTTGCTGTGGTCCGCACGGGAAGTGTAGAGCTGGCCGAGGGTGATGCTGTGGGTCATGCAGGTGTCTTCATCGCAGACCAGACGGCCGTTCGCTTCAAAGAAGTGGTAGACCGTGGCTGCGTATTTCTTCATGCTGAGCAGGTAGGCGGTCTCCTTGCTGCCAGCAGGCTGGTAGTAGAAGTTGTGTGCGCCAACATACCGCACCGGTCTGCCGGGTCTCTTTGCCAGCGGTGCACGCACGGTGACACAGAGGATGCGGTCTTTATCATTCTTGCAATTGATGTTTTTCATGGTGTTCCTCCTTGCGTTTCCAGCTTGTATGCGGCTTTGTTTCGGCTGTCTTGCGACCCCGCCGTGATCATGGTCAAAGTATACTGCCGATGCCAAAAAACCACTATATACCAGCGGTTAACCCCGTGCAAAGCACTCTGCAATGCAAAAAACGCCGCAGGCATACATCCTGCGGCGTTCAATAGAAGATCATAATAAAAAACGACGGGCTGATCCCCGTCTGCGGCCTCCCTTGCGGACTGCCGGTAAGTACAGATCAGCTCGTCGAGCGTGCAGCCGTACAGCTCCCGCAGGAACACCAGGTGCGACAGAGTTGGCAGTTTTTTGCCGCTCTCCCACATGCTGATGCTCACCCGGGAAGCCGGGTCGCCTCCATCCGTCAGAATGCCCGAGAGCCCTTCCTGCGTCAGGTGGTTGGCGTTGCGGTGCTGCTTCAGCCTTGCGCCAGTTGCAACAGGATCCACCCCCATAAGCCATGCGGTTGCATAATTCACGGTAAGTTTGTTTTCCATGATCTTTCCTCCTGATCGTTTTTGACGTGTGAGCCTTGCGGCTCCGAGAAAAAATTCACGCTGCGATCAATGGAAGGATCAACCCTGTTCAACTACCTATAGTCTAGCAGATACAAGATGCCCTTGTCAAGAAAAAACAGACCCTGTAAACTAGTGGTTTACAGAGCCTGCTTCTGGTTCTTGGAACATTCAATCAGAAAAATCTCGAAAGCAGTTTGAACGACACTGAAGATATCATTTCCATAAGATAAGAAAAGAACTTATAAAATAAGAGGACACAGCTATAGCAAGAACCAAAGGCAGTAAGAACGGAACACATTCAACGAAATCAAAGGACAATTATTCAGAACGGATTGCAACAAAAAGGGCAAAGAAAGAGCAGGTTGCTGATATGTACTCCCAATACTGGGTGTCCAGTATTGGGGGTACATATCAAAACGCTGCCACTCTTTTTTTACTTACAGTCCTCCCAGAATTTTCAAAAACTCATCAAACCGATAAGCACCTTCAAGATGGAGGTCTTTATTCTGAAACACCATGTAATAGCGATACTGGCTCCCGGCTGCATTCTGCCATGCACGACCCAGTTTGATCTTCTCACGGGACGCGGCATTTTCCAACTGGTCGCCCTTGGTTTCCACCAGCAGTACCTTTCCACTGTTTGTCATTACGATAAAGTCCGGGTAGTGGTTGCGGAAAGCATTCAGGCAGAACGCATTCCGTCCGCTGGTGGGATTGCGGTGTCACCAGCGGACACTATCAATACCAGTCAACGCCATTGCCATGTCGTACTCGAAATTATCGTCCAGCTCACATTCCTGCTTGTACAGGCTCTTGGTCAGGGAGGAAGCCTTGCCGGACAGGGTGATAAGCGGTGTCAGCTTGAACCGGGGTTCGGTGACGATCTTGCCTACCTCAAGCCAGTTATCTATATTTGGTACACCTTGTAAAACCTGCTGTATTAAAACAATACAAGAGAGCCGATCTGATACACTACAAAAGTAAGAAAACTTCTGAATGGGTAAACAGTGCTGAAAAAAAGGTTCTGACATTGAAGCACAGCTCCATGTCAGAACCCTTTTATTTCACAAATTATTTTTTGGGGTTGCGTCGCCCGCTGTTTTCCGAGCCACGCACTTCCTCATGGTAAAAGTAATCCACAATGACCGGGTGCCCAGGCTCTGCCCGGCCGTAGGGCAGCTCGTTGTCCACGAAGGGACAGTTGTTTTCTTTCGCCAGCCGTTCCGCTTGATCCTCCAAACCACAGAAGTAGCTTCTGTCTCCCTTGTTGTAGATAGCGTCGTACAGCGGAACCAAGTCAGGATATTTTTTACGTATATAGTCAAGGATGTCTTTTTTGAATCCGCCTCGCAGATTTAGATTCTCTAACCATATCAGGTCGCATTGATTTCTGACCTGATGGAAGATAGCCTCAAAATCCGAGATACCGGGAAAAACCGGAGCGATAAAGCACACGGTGCGGATACCTGCGTCATAAACCTGCTTCATGGCATCCAGCCGCCGCTTGATGCTGACGGCATTGTCCATATCGTTTTTGAAATCCTCGTCCAGCGTATTGATCGACCAGGAAACCGTGACCTTTCCCAGTTCTTTCAGAAGGTCAATGTCACGGATTACCAAGTCTGACTTGGTGCAGATAAGAATTTCCGCCTCGCTGCCCCGAAGCTGCTCAAGAAGCTTTCGGGTGTTCTGAAACTGAGCCTCCTGGGGCAGATAGCCATCGGTCACAGAACCGATGACTACGCGCTGCCCTTTGTACTTTTGCGGATTTTTGATTGCCGGCCAATGCTTTACATCCAGGAATGTACCCCACGGTTCGGTGTGCCCGGTAAATCGCTTCATAAACGAGGCGTAGCAGTATTTGCAGCTATGGGTACAGCCCACATAAGGATTGACGGAATAGCCGCCCACCGGCAGGGTGGATTTTGTCATAATATTTTTGGTTTCTACATCCTGAATCAGAATGCTGCTATCTTTCACTTCCGCCATGTATTCTGTTCCTCCAATACCCGGTAAAAAGCCGTGGGAAATTCTTGTACCATATGTGTTTCTCCCATGATAGGAAGTAGATCTTCCTTCATGAATACAGGGATTCCAAGCGCATGGGCCTGATGTGTCAGGTTCCACACCCATTCCGGTTTTGATACGGATTTGCCCTTCCTATGTCCGGTCTCAGTCCCAATGACGATCCACTCAATTCCGGTAAGGTCCACCATACCAACATCATCAAACATAGGTTCAAAGGTCACATGATAGTGTCCGCCATGGATATGCTCCCGCAAAGTCCGGATACGTTTTTTCTCTTTGCTGGAGGTAACAGTTACACCAAACCAAGCATTCTCTAGGGTAGTGGAAAACACAATATCCTCCGGTCGCTTGGTCAAAAACAGATATTGGTGCTGCGGATTTTCAGTCATCTTGTCAAATATCTGTTCCCGCCACTCTGTATTCCAGTGGGAAAAATCGCTCATGCCGGTGAGCAGAAAATTCTGTGGGCGCTTTTTCTCCATCAGCCGCAGCTTATTGGGAAAAAACTCCGGCTTTTCAAAGTCATCAATCATGTGAAACCGGCGGACATTGTTTCTGGCATAGCAGTAGCTGCAACCAATAGTACAGCCGATCACCAGATTCATGTTCTGAATACAGTCTTTAATACAAACAGCCACCGCTAACGTCTCCTTTCCGTTTTAAGATTTAGCCTTCTACCGCAGGCGCAACTTTCCCGAAGCCGTTCCAGGCATACAGCCCCTTCTTGTCCTCATCGCCCAGGAACTTGTCCACCTGACAGATGTGCAGGATATGGTCGCCAACTTCCACCGACTGCTGCAGGGTGGCCACCATCGCCAGACGAGTATCCACCGGAATCTGGATGTCACTGCCCTCCACAGCCATCATCTCGATGTTGTTGGCGGCCACCTTGTCGGTCTTGGCACCGGTAGACGCTCCGCAGGCCATCACAGTCTGGGCAAGACTCTCGCCAGGAACGGTGACAATCACCTTGTCGGTCTCCCGTACCTGCTTACCGGTGTGGGACTGTTTGCTAGTGGCGAAGCCCACCATGGGCGGGTTGAAGGAGAGGTAAGACACAAAGCAAATGGGAGCCAGGTTCGTAGAACCGTCCTCCTTTTTAGAGCAGATCAGTGTCAGCGGATTGGGGGAGGTCAGAACAGTAGCCTCCATAATGTTCAGTTCTTTCATGTCATTCAGACCTTTCTAAGAAATTTCAGTCGTTGACTGCACGGCTAACTAGTGATATATTTATTATACCTGCTAGCAATTTTTGTTCAAGTACGCAAATTGTTTGTACCTGGTATCAAAAAATATACTGCAAAAGACGAGGAAAGATCCAATCATGACTTATGAAGAATTCAAAGAAAAGGTTAGCAGTGTCATTCTAACCGATGATGGAAACTGCCCGGTCACACCGGTGGTTCAAATGCTGCAGGGCAAATGGAAACTCCAAATTCTCTATGAACTATGCATCAAGTGTCCCATGCGGTTTGGGGAACTGAAAAAAGTTCTCAAGCCCATCACCAATACAGCCCTGACCAACGCCCTGAAGGAGCTGGAAGCGGATGAATTGATCCAGCGCATCCAATATAATGAAATGCCCCTACGAGTGGAATACTCCCTCACCGAGAAAGGACGGGATCTGTTGCCGGTCTTTTACGCCATTTCCCAATGGGGAATGAAATATATACCATGATTCTAACTATATTAATTTGAGCAACATGAAATCGGAGCATAAAGAACTGACTCAATACTTCTCCCAGCAAACCGAATTGATAAAAGAAATTCATCAACAGTTGACAGAGCACTTGGATCAGCGATTTACGATTGCAGAACTTTCCAAACAATATTTGATAAATACCTCTACCCTAAAGGAAATATTCAAGGCAGTCTACGGCCAGCCTATCGCCACCTATATGAAGGAATTTCGGGTGCGTCAGGCTATGAAATTATTACGGGAAACAGATGCCTACATCGCTGATATTGCCAACCAAGTGGGATACGAAACTCGGGGAAAATTCTCGAAGGCATTCAAGGATGTAGTACAGGTGTTACCGACAGAGTATCGAAAAATGCAATATTAAAAATGATTTTGATTAAGAGTGGTTGTGCATAGCAACCACTCTTTTATTATCAATTCGGCCATTTTCATGCTTTGAAATTGTAGTGATAGCAAGCAGTGCAGACGTATATACATCTGCTTATTTTGCGTTGCAAAATGCTTGTTGGGGAGTGCCCCAAGCCCCTTTGATCTGCATTTTCCAATACAGGCTGCGCATCCCTGCGGGACGCTTTTTACCCGGTGATGCTTTCCGGGTCGTTGAGGATTTGCATGAGGTGAGAAGCGGCTTGTGCCAGAGAAGCATACTTCATCTGTTCCGGGACAGACGCATTCAAAAGCGAAATGCCCCATTCCTGTATACATTTCGCAAGCTCCTTCTGCGCCAGCAGTGTAGCCTCCCGGCGCACTTCCGGGGAAGTGTCCGTGTCCAGAACATAGGCAACATGAAATCCGCCGTTGCAATCTTCCGTCAACTGCACCATGGAATCGTGATCAGTCCAGAAGTGGCAGAAACGAACCCTGCCGCCGATTTCATCCATCCACCCTCAAATTCCAGAGAAAACTTGCTGCGGCCATCGGGTTCGGTGCCCAGCAGCACGGTGGCGTTGTAGGTCTTGCCCTTGGCACTCTTGCAGTCCTTCAGGCGGACACGCCCATCCCGCAGCAGCTTGTCCGCAGCATGGGAATCCAGCCGCTTGCCCAGACGCTTGAAGAACGCATTGTCCTTCCACAGCACGAAACGGCACTCCCGGTTCTCGCAAAACCAGCCCTTTTCACGCTCCACAACATTTGCACCACAGTTCGGGCAGACACCAATCACTTTGTTTTTCATCCATTTTGCATTGATTGCAAGTGGATGGCTGTTGCTTTACTTAAAATGCTACAATAAAAATTAATCTTCCATTCTACCGTGGTCGCAACCAAGTGAGAGATAGTGCTCAATTTCGCCACCTAGCACAAGCTGGGCATACGCCAAAGGCTTATTATAGAGTAACCAGTCCAGTTCTGCTCGCTGCGCAGGGGTGTTGCCGTATTCGTCCTCAACGGCGATACAGTCGATGGAAAGGATAGTGTCATCCTTAAATCGGGCTTCCACCCGGTTGGTGTCCATGTTGTAGCGGCAGGAAAGCGCTTTTTGAGAGTGATTATGGTCGAAATACTGATTTCGTTTCATTTGAATTGCTCATTAAATGATTTTTGAATTTGATTTTCAACGAGATGAGGTCTCTTTTTTCTTTCTCTTAAGTCACCTGACCGCACTGCCCCGCATCGCAACTGTTCACAATGCTATCCACATCCGGGCGGTGCATCAGCTTTTGCAGGATACCATACTGCTTCTTAGTGGATGCAGACACCAGATACTGCCACTTTTCCGGCAGGATGGGCAGGTCTGCGATGCTCCACTTGATGAACTTTTCATCGTAGACATTGGGCGGTGCCAGCTCTACCAAATGCCCCACGCACCAGCTTACCAGATAACCGTTACCCTCCCAGTAACCATCCTGCCGGTTGGTCGCACCGAGGACTTTGGCGTAAGCTGCCCCGACCGAGGGTTTCTCGCTGACTACAAGTTGATAAGACAATAAACATCCCCCCTAAAACTCAAAATCTATGTAGCCACAATAAATGCCGGTTGACTTTTGGAAAGTTTAAGCACATACTATGTACAGTGATCGTGCTGTGGATGCTTGTGAGGCCCACAGCCTAGAAGGAGGTTCCTAGCAATAGGAGCCTCCTTTCTTTATAGAACGCTTTGTGAGGACGGAAAAATGCTGAAGCCGTTTTTGACGTATGAGCAGCAGCTTATCAAGCTGCGCGATGAAAAACACATTGTAATTACAGATGAAACCGAAACTCTTTGCAAGCTGCAACAGGTCGGCTATTATTCGCTTGTCAGTGGGTACAAGCATCTTTTTCGCATTCCTGCGCAAAAGATTTACAAGAATGGAACGGCTTTTGAAGAACTTGTGTCTTTGTATGAGTTTGACGAAGCTCTGCGAGAACTATTTCTTCATTATCTTCTGCACATTGAGCGACATATCCGTTCTTTGCTTTCCTATTATTTTACGGAGAAGTACGGAGAAGCCCAAAGCACATATCTTCTGAAAATGAACTATAACTATGTGCGAAAACACCAACAAGGCATTGACCGATTGGTGTATGAACTGCAAAAGCTGACTCTGACAACGCAGCACGCCTACATCCTCCACCGTCAGGGATACGATGGTGCTGTGCCCATCGGTACGGTAGAAGATGACCGGCCCGGTCAGGTACCGCTTGCCTGCCAGCTTGAGGACCTGCGCCGGATTGTAGCTGATAAACAGCGGCGCACCCTTCACGGAAATCAGGGCATCGTCCTCGTCAAAACAAGGCAGAACGGAAGGGGCATCCTCCTCCATGATAATGGTCAGCTCCATATCGGGACCGATGGCGGCAAGGTACACATCCTTGCCTGCTGCCTCGGTCAAACAGGATGCTGCCTGCTTCAGCATGGTCAGGATGTTCACATCCACCGTGATCTGCGGGGCGTGAGTTGCGGAGTGAAAAGGAATCGTGTTGTTCATAGGCGTTACCTCCAAATTTTTGCAAACAAAAAAGACCACATCGGGTCTCTTGGTTCAGTCTGCGCTCAACGCGCTTCTTCCTGCTTCTTTTGTTTTGCCTGCTGCTTTTTCAGTTGCCACTGGTCGAGCAGCTTGATGATGATGTTTTCCATCTGCCGGGGCGTGTAGTTGCGCGGAAAGTATTTCCGCAGAGTTTCGTTTTTGATGGTCACGGTGTCCAGTTCGCTTTTCTTTTCCTCGTTCATAATGTCGTAGACAGCATCGTAGTCAAACTCGCCCTGCTGTGCCAGCTTTTTTATCCGAATGGCTTGCGAAAGAGAGGGCGCATTCTGGGAAGCATCCATTGCTTCTAAAAAATCTTGCTGCTGTTTTGCATCAAGATAAGACAATTCGACCGCAGGGTTAAAAGAGATTTTCTTTTCGTCCACCATGTCCAGTAGTTCAGGGACAAGATTGGTGAGCCGAATGAAACGCTGGACTTGTCTGCCGCTTTCATCAGTGGCTTTTCCGACTTCATCAGCGGCTTCCAACTTCCCGACAACTTGTCGGGAAGTTAAATCCGACCTAGCACCTTGATTTTTTATCGCATCCAGCTTCATCTTGTACGCAAATGCCCTCTCACTCGGTAGGATGTGTTCTCTCTGCAAATTGGAATCGACCATCAATATCGTGGCGGCATCATCCTTCATATTGCGCACAATGACTGGCACGGTGTCCAGATGGGCAAGTTCGGCGGCGTGTTTCCGGCGGTGCCCGGAGATGATCTCATAGCCGTCACCGTCCGAGCGAGGGCGGGCAATCAGCGGAGCCAGCACACCGTACTGTGCGATGCTTTCCACCGTCCGGGTCATAGCTTCATCGTCCAGCACTTTGAAAGGGTGGTTGGTGAAGGGGTGCAGCGCATCAATAGGAATCTGCTGTACCTGTTCCCGTTGCTCCTCTTGTCGGTTTTCCTCGGTGGAAAACAGGTCATCTAGCCCTTTCAGAGCTAAGTTTCCGCTGTCGATCGGCATCCGCCAGCACCTCCTTTGCAAGAGATTGATAGGCTTCTGCCACCTTGCCTTTGGGGTCATGCTGGAAAATGCTCTTGCCTGCCGCACTGGTTTCAGCCGCACGGACCGACCGTGGAATAGTCTGCTCAAACACCTTCAGATGCTTTCCGTATGCCTGCCGAATCAGGTTGCTGATCTGCTTTCCGTAGTTGGTGCGGC
>ENA-ORCM01000626-ORCM01000626.1-human-gut-metagenome-genome-assembly--contig:-NODE-626-length-33696-cov-9.921889_pt1 | contig 33696 bp, 25 predicted proteins | sample MGYA00242906_ERZ507928 | MGnify/ENA primary metagenome ERZ507928 (study PRJEB26167, sample SAMN06115497) | human gut metagenome | host: Homo sapiens | place: China:Shanxi | collected 2015-05-07...
GCATGTGTTAGGCGCGCCGCCAGCGTTCGTCCTGAGCCAGGATCAAACTCTTTATAAATGATATTTATCACTTAAAAGTGTTAAATCTTGTTTCGCTCAGCACGCAATCGCTTGCGTCCTGTGTGAATTACTTTTGTTTGGAATTGTTTACCGTGTTTTTCCAACACGAAAATAGGTTCCGTTACAAGTTCTTTCGATATTGTTCAATTTTCAAGGTCCTGTGCGCCTCAGCCTTAGCGGCTGACGACTTGATTATTTTACCACAGAAGCGGTTTTTTGTCAAGCTCTTTTTTTCGAGGCTTTTGAACGTTCTGAACTTGGATGCTTCAAAGTTTCTCGGTGCTGACCGGAACTTTTCAGCGTCTATTGGTTCTTTTCAAAGGCTTCGTGCTGAGGCTTCAGAAGTCATTCTTTTGTCTCAGCGCTTGGCGCTCAAGTATAATACCACACCTCCCGCCTTCTGTCAACACTTTTCGGCAAGTTTTTTCCTGTTTTTTCAAATTCTTTTTTCTCCGGGATCTGTCAGGCCGTTTTTTCAACCATTCCGTTCGTAGAAACCAGCAGGCACAAACGCCGGAGCTGCCTTCGTCAGCTCCGGCCCCCCTGGGGCAGACCTTGCAGTTTGCTTCCGGCTGCGCTATTATTATATATACATTATACTGCGCTGCAAAGGAGGCCCCTTTTCATGATCCTCACCGTCAACATCGGCAACACCCATATCACTGTGGGCGGCTACGACCACGACACACTCCGGTTCTGCGGTCGGCTGCATTCTGACCCGGCCGCCACCATCGACGAATACGCCATCCGGCTGGTCAATCTGCTTTCGCTGCACGGCGCATCCCCGGATCAGATCGAGGGCGGCATTCTGGGCAGTGTGGTGCCGGCGCTGAGCGGCCGGGTGCTGGCGGCCTTGCGCATCCTGTGCAGTGCGCGCATCCTGACTGTGGGGCCGGGGCTGAAGAGCGGCATCAAGCTGCGGCTGGACAATCCTGCCCAACTGGGTGCCGAACTGCTGTGCGGTGCCGTTGCCGCTCTGGCAGAGAGTGCCGGGCCGCTGGTGGTCATTTCGGCCGACACGGCCATCTCCATGATGGCAGTCAACGAGAAGCAGGAGCTGGTGGGCGGCGTGATCCTGCCCGGGCCGCAGCTTTCTTTGGAGACGCTGGTGAAGAGCACCGCCCAGCTGCCCCAGATCGACCTGGCTGCCAAAGCACCGGAGTCCATTCTGGGCAAAAGCACAGCCGCCTGCCTGCAGAACGGCTTTGTACTGGGCACCGCCAGCCAGCTGGACGGTCTGGCCGCGCGGTTCTGCGCCGAGCTTAGCCCGCAGACTGCCTTTTACGCCACCGGCAACCTGCCCCGTGCCATCCGGGATGCCTGCCGCACCCCCATCCGCTACCGCGAGACTCTGATCACAGATGGCCTGTACCGCATCTGGCAGAAAAACCGCAAAGGATAAACCGGAAAGGAGTTTTTCCATGAAAATCGCTGTTCCCTATGAAAACGGTCAGGTATTCCAGCACTTCGGCCGCTCTGAACAATTCAAAATCTACACCGCCGAAAATGGCCTGCTGCAAGATGCCGAAGTCATCCCCACCAACGGGCAGGGACACGGAGCCCTTGCAGGCTTTCTGATGCAGAACCATGTGAATGTTGTCCTCTGCGGCGGCATCGGTGCCGGGGCACAGAGCGCCCTGGCGCAGGCGGGCATCCAGCTGTTTGGCGGGCTGTCCGGCAGTGCAGACGCTGCCGTCACCAAGTATCTGGCCGGTCGGCTCGTCCCTGCACCCATCCCCTGCTGCGGCCACCACAGCCACGGAGAAGGCGGCTGCGCCGGAAATTGTCACTGATTGCTCCCTGTTCGAATTCTCCCGGCGCACCCGCAGCAGCTTCTTACGGTTTTCCGGGCAGAGCGCAGCCTGTTAGTAGACATTCCTACCGGTTGGGAACCGCGCACTGAGCAACAGCCCACTGGGCTGATTGCTCACCCCGCTGCGCAGGGCCGTGCTGTTCGAATCCTCCCGGATCGCACAAAAAAGAAAAGCCCAGGCACAATGTGCCTGGGCTTTTCTTGGTGCGACCGGGAGGATTCGAACCTCTGGCCTTCCGGGTCGGAGCCGAACGCTCTATCCAGCTGAGCTACGATCGCACGAGGGCTGATACATTCATCAGTATAAAGTAGTATAGCACAGCCGCGCAAAAAATGCAAACAGAAATGTTCGCCCTGTTTTTCTGTATTTTTCATCTTGCAAAAGCGCCGCCGGGCTTTATAATAGAGCTTGTGCCCCGGTGTGCGCGGGCACGGTGTCTGGAAGCGGAAAAGGAAAAAGAGACTATGAAATCAACCACCAAAACCCTGACGGAAGGCCCGCTGGCCAAGCAGATTTTGCTGGTCAGCCTGCCGCTGGCCCTGTCCAACCTGCTGCAGGTACTGTTCAACATGTCGGACGTGGCCGTCGTGGGCCGGTTCGCCGGGTCCACGGCGCTGGGTGCCGTGGGCTCCACCAGCATTCTGGTCACCCTGTTCACCGGTTTCCTTATCGGCCTGAGCAACGGCATCAACGTGCTGGTGGCACGCTTTTACGGGGCCCGGCACACCGCCGATGTGCAAAAGACGGTGCACTCGGCCGCCATCGTCAGCCTGATCGCCGGTGTGGCGCTGCTGTTCGTCGGCCTGCTGGGTTCGCCCTTCATGCTGCGGCTGCTCAACACCAAGGACGACCTGCTGCCCGGTGCCATCCTGTACCTGCGGGTGTATTTTCTGGGCATGCCGGCGCTGGCGCTGTACAACTTCGGCAATGCGGTGTTCAGCTCCATCGGCGACACCAAAAAGCCCCTGATCTATCTGTCCCTTGCGGGCGCGCTGAACATCGTGCTGAACCTGTTCTTCGTCATCGTCTGCCGCCTGAGCGTGGTGGGCGTGGCGCTGGCCAGTGCCATCTCCCAGTGCGTTTCGGCCGCGCTGATCCTGCGGGCACTGACCCGCGCACAGGACTGCTACGCGCTGGATGTACACCAGCTGCATCTGGATCCTGCCACCACCAAGAGCATCCTGGCCCTGGGGGTGCCTGCCGGGTTCCAGAACGCCATTTTTGCCATCGCCAACCTGTTCATCCAGGCCGGCGTCAACTCCTTTGACTCCCTCATGGTCAAGGGCAACAGCGCTGCCGCCAACGCCGACAACATGATCTACGACTGCATGGCCGCCTTCTACATGGCCTGCGCCAGCTTCATGAGCCAGAACTACGGTGCCGGCAAACCCGACCGTGTCAAGAAAAGCTACTTCATCAGTCTGGGCTACTCCTTCGGCGTGGGCCTTGCACTGGGCAGTGCCCTGTTCTTCTTCGGCCGCACCTTCCTGGCGCTGTTCACCACCGAGAGCGCTGTCATCGATGCCGGTATGAAGCGCGTGGCCGTGATGGCCTTTGCCTACTGCATCTCCGCCTTCATGGACTGCACCATTGCCGCCTCCCGCGGGCTGGGCAAGACCGTGGTGCCCACCATCATCGTGGTGATGGGCTCCTGCGTGTTCCGTGTGATCTGGGTGTACACCATCTTTGCCCACTTCCACACCATCCCGGCGCTGTACCTGCTGTACCCCTGCAGCTGGACCCTGACCGCCTTTGCCGAGATCCTGTACTTTGTGCACTGCTACAAGCAGTCCATGGCTCTCTTCAAAGAGCCGCAGGCGGCCTGACCGCATCAAACGCAGAGCGCCCCGTGTGAAGTTTCACACGGGGCGCTTTTTGCTTGCCTTATACTTTTACTTCTCCGGCCAGGACCCGCTTATAGTCCTCGTAATTGCGGGCCAGCAGAGCGGGCGTATCCAGACCGTATGGACATTTTGCCTTGCACTGGTTGCAGTGCAGGCAGCCCTCGATCTTTTTCATTTTGGCCTGACCCGCCGGGCTCAGGTGCTCGGCCGAGGGCGAGCGCCGCAGCAGCAGGCTCATGCGGGCACAGTTGTTAATCTCGATGCCCGCCGGGCAGGGCATGCAGTAACCACAGCCCCGGCAGAACTCGCCGCACAGCTCAGCGCGGTCATGGTCGATGACCGCCTTGATCTCTCCGGTCATGCGGGGCGGGTTGTCGATGTAGGAGAGGAACTCGTCCAGCTCCTTTTCCCGCTGCACGCCCCAGATGGGCAGCACCCCGTCGTACTGGGCCTCAAAGGCGTAGGCGGCGGCACTGTTGGTGATGAGCCCGCCGGAAAGGCCCTTCATGGCGATAAAGCCCATGTTGGCGGCCTTGCACTTGTTGACCAGTTCCAGCTCCTGCTCACCGGAAATGTAGCTGAACGGGAACTGCAGCGTCTCATACAGGCCGCTGTCAATGGCCTCGTGGGCCACAGCCAGCCGGTGGTTCGTGATGCCGATGTGCCGGATCATGCCCTTGGCTTTGGCTTCCTGCATGGCCTCGTACAGGCCGCTGCCGTCACCGGGCTTCGGGCAGAAGGCCGGGTTGTGGAACTGATACAGGTCGATGTAATCGGTGCGCAGGTTGGTCAGGGAAGTGTGCAGGTCCTTCCAGAAGTCCTCTGCATTCTGCGCTGCCGTCTTGGTGGCGATATACACCTCCGTGCGGATGCCGTCAAAGGCCTCGCCCAGCTTGACCTCGCTGTCGGTGTAGGCGCGGGCAGTATCAAAAAAGCGGATGCCCGCCCGGTAGGCCTTGCGGGCCAGATAGACCGCATCCTCCTGCGAAATGCGCTGGATCGGCAGTGCGCCGAAGCCGTTTTTGTTCACCGTGATGCCGGTGCTGCCAAGGGTGACCATATCCATAGCTGTTTCCTCCATCCGGGGTAATTTGCATTCCTGTTTTTATTATAGGCCGCCGCTGTCGGCCGCGCAAGAAGTTAGCCTCAACAAAAAAGGACGGCCGCATCAACCATGCAGCCGTCCCTTAAAAGATTTCACTGATAGTCGTGGTTCAGGAACATGGCCTTGATGACCACCACCTCGTCGTATTCCTCCTGCTCCACCTGCACGTCCGCATTCAGGGCCTGCAGGCGCTTTTCCACAGCGTCCAGTGCTTCGGGCACGGTCACGGCACGGCCCTCTTCAATGGCGTCGGTCATCTGCTTGAGCACGATGGGATGGGCGTAGCAGCTGGGCACCGGGAAAGCACCATTGGGGTAGTGCTTTACATACTCCGCCATGGCCGCTTCCGCCTTGTCGGCGCGCTTCATGATGGCATTGTTGTTGTTGCGGGCCGTGGGCAGCATGTTGTAGCTGGAGAACAGGAAGACGGCCGCAAAACCAAACAAGGCAAAGTAGATGCCGTAGTTGCCTACATGGTTCGTCACCGCATACAGGCCGTAGGCTGCCGACACGATGCCGAACACGAAGATGGCCAGCGCCACATAGCGGTACACCGGCTTGCTCTGCAGCTGCGCGCGCTTGCGGCGCTCGGCGGCGCTCAGCTCTTCGGCCAGCTCCGGCTTTTCCTCCAGATATTCTTTGGCCTTGCGCAGCACCGTCACGCTGTGCTTTGCTTCGTCGGTCAGCTCCGGCAGCTTGCGGGCGGCCTTTTCGGCCTCCTTTTTCTGCAGGGCCTGCTCACCGGCTTCGCTCAGCAGCGGGATCTGCGGCTGCTCTTTGGCCAGCACCTCCAGCAGCTTGTCCACGTCCCGTTCATCCTTGAAATTGCACTGCTTCTGCTTGCCGCCGTCGTACTCCACCACAAGGTAGGCCATGGAGGCAAACATCCCCTTGCCGGTAAAGCCGCCGGAACTCATGGCCACCCGCTTGAACACGCGGGAGATGCTGCCATAGGGCAGATAATAGCGGCGGTCGATGTAAAAGCTGTTGAGGTACAGGGCCTTTTTGCCGACACCACAGGGGCCGATCTTGCGGCAGGCCTTTTTGTCCTGCTCCAGCTCCAGTCGGTCCAGTTTTGCCATGCCCAGTTGTGCGGGTCTGAAAATCATGGGTCGTTCCCTTCTTTGCTTAGATTTGCTTCTATTTTCGCACCTTACCGGTGCAAATGCAAGCCCTTTGGCCGCTAAGATTTGCCAAAAAGGTTTGTGCGTTTTCCCAAACTTTCTGCGCTGCAAAAACAACAGCGCCCGCCGCTGTTTGGTCGGGCAGCGGCGGGCGCAGATGGTTCAGTTGAGCAGTGCGGCCAAAGCCTTATGCCTTCTGAGAAGCGGTGTGCTTCTTGGTGGCATAGATGAAGATGGCCAGCATTGCAATGGCAAAGACGATGCCGACGGGGTAAGCAACGGCGGTATTGTAAGCCACCAGCTTGCCGTCTGCATAGGTGTTGATCATCTTGCCCAGGCACTCGGGAGCCAGCACGAAGTAGGTGCAGGACACAGCGCTCATAAAGGTAGCGGGCACAGCGGTGATCCAGTAGTTCTTCTTCTCCTTGAACAGGTACATGGAAGCAGCCCACAGAACGATCATTGCCAGGGTCTGGTTGGTCCAGCTGAAGTAACGCCAGATCACGGTGTAGTTGATGAAGCCCAGTGCATTGCCGATGCCCAGGAAAGAACCAACGCCCAGCACGGGGATGCACAGCTTCAGGCGGTTTACGTAGCTGTCCTGATCGATCTTCAGCCAGTCGGACAGGGTCAGACGAGCGGAACGGAAGGCAGTATCACCAGAGGTGATGGGGCAGATGACCACGCCGATCATGGCCAGAGCCACGCCCACATTGCCCATGGTCTTGAGGCAGACGTCGTAGATGGCGGCAGACTGACCGGCGCTCAGAGCCTCGGCCAGACCGGTCATCTTACCGTCGGTGATGGTGTACAGAGCGCAGCCTGCTGCAGCCCAGATCAGAGCGATGACGCCCTCGCAGACCATTGCACCGTAGAACACGAAGTGGCCCTGCTTCTCACTCTTCATGCAGCGAGCCATCAGAGGCGACTGGGTGGAGTGGAAACCGGAGATAGCACCGCAGGCAACGGTGATGAACATGAAGCTCCAGATCGGGGTGCCCGACGGATGCATGCTGTGGAAGTTCGACCACAGTTCGGGGATGGTGTAAGCGGGGTTGGTGAAGATACCAATGATAACGCCCACAGCCATGATGATCAGGCAGATGCCGAACACGGGGTAGATCTTGCCGATGATGGCATCAATGGAGATAAAGGTTGCGATGAAGTAGTAGATCAGGATGATGATCAGCCAGAACAGGGTGGTGGTCACCACGCCGGACAGGCCGCCGTTCTTGCACAGGGTAACGATCAGGCCTGCGGGGCCCACTGCGAACACGGTACCAACCATGATCAGCAGCACGACCGAGAACACACGCATGATGTTCTGCATGACAGGTCCGAGGTACTTGCCGGTGACCTCAGCGATGGAAGCACCCTCGTTGCGCTCGCTCATCATACCGGAGAAGTAGTCATGCACGCCACCTGCAAAGATGGTGCCGAAGGTGATCCACAGGAACACCACGGGGCCCCACAGAGCACCCTGCAGTGCACCGAAGATGGGACCCAGACCTGCAATGTTCAGCAGCTGGACCAGGAACAGCTTCCACTGGGGCATCACAACGTAGTCAACACCATCGTTGATGCGCACAGCAGGCGTTTCACGGTCGTCCGGGCCGAACGTGTTGTCAACGATCTTGCCATAGACAAAGTAGCCGATGATCAAGAGCGCCAGACAGAGTAAGAAACTAATCATACCAGAAACCTCCTTTTTGATTTCAAGCCGCCGGTGTTCGTATTTGCGACCTCACCGGGGCTCTGACCAATCTCTGGCTTCATGTTAACACTTATTTCATAAATGTGTTAATATTTTTCTGGTATGGTTCCCATATCAAAAAGTATATATATCCATACTTCGTTGGAATATTGTCAGCCATTTTTAAACGAATCAACGGCAAAATTTCTTATCCGATGGCAAAAGATCTTTTCCGGAATCGTGCAAAATCCCCCTCTGCCAAAGTTTTCGGCCCGTTTTTGTGCAAGGTGTTCAATTTTGTCCAAAAATCTCTTATTCGTGCAATTTTGTTGCACAAGAAAGCCCCTCCACCGGGATGGGACCGGTGGAGGGGCTTCAGGAGAAAACGGAAACTTTTTACGGCTTACGAAGTTTTTCAGGCTTTTGCCGCGCTCTTCTTGGTAGCATGAACGAAGATGGCCAGCATGGCCACGGCAAAGAGGACGCCTACGGGGTACGCCACAGCGGTATTGTAAATGGTGGCACCCTCAGCGGTCTTACTGTTCAGCAGGCCGCCCAGGCACTCAGGTGCCAGCACGAAGTAGGTGCTGGACACGGCGCTCATGAAGGTAGCGGGAACAGCGGTGATCCAGAAGTTCTTCTTTTCTTTAAAGAGGTACATGGAGGCAGCCCACAGCACGATCATGGCCAGCGTCTGGTTGGTCCAGCTGAAGTAGCGCCAGATGACCGTGTAGTTGATGAAGCCCAGTGCGTTGCCGATGCCCAGGAACGCGCCCACACCCAGCACGGGGATGCACAGCTTCAGGCGGTTTGCGTAGCTGTCCTGGTCGATCTTGAACCAGTCGGCCAGGGTCAGACGGGCAGAACGGAACGCGGTATCGCCGGAGGTGATGGGGCACACCACCACGCCGATCATGGCCAGTGCGATGCCCACGCCGCCCATGGTCTTGGAGCACACGTCGTAGATGGCCTTGGACTGGCCCATGGCCAGTGCTTCGGCCAGACCGGTGTTCAGGCCGCCGGTCACCTCGTACAGGCTGCAGCCGGCTGCGGCCCAGATCAGAGCGATGACGCCCTCACACACCATGGCGCCGTAGAACACGAAATGGCCCTGCTTCTCGCTCTTCATGCAGCGCGCCATCAGGGGCGACTGGGTGGAGTGGAAGCCGGAAATGGCACCGCAGGCAACGGTGATGAACATGAAGCTCCAGATCGGGGTGCCCGACGGATGCATGCTGCCGAAGTGATCCCAGATCTCCGGGATGGTGTAGGCGGGGTTGGTGAAGATGCCAACGATGACGCCCACAGCCATGATGATCAGGCAGATGCCGAAGATGGGGTAGATCTTGCCGATGACCGCATCAATGGAGATGAAGGTGGCAATGAAGTAGTACACCAGAATGATGATCAGCCAGAACAGCAGCGAAGTGAGCACGCCGGAAGCGCCGCTCTGGCTGCACAGCTCCACGATCAGGCCGGCAGGGCCCACGGCGAACACGGTGCCCACCATGATCAGCAGCACCACCGAGAACACACGCATGACGTTCTGCATCACGGGGCCTAAGTACTTGCCGGTGATCTCGGCAATGGAAGCGCCGTCGTTGCGCTCGCTCATCATGCCGGAGAAGTAGTCATGCACACCGCCTGCAAAGATGGTTCCGAAGGTGATCCACAAAAAGACCACCGGCCCCCACAAAGCGCCCTGCATGGCACCGAAGATGGGGCCCAGACCTGCAATGTTCAGCAGCTGGACCAGGAACAGCTTCCACTGGGGCATCACGACATAGTCAACACCGTCGTTGATGCGCACAGCAGGCGTTTCGCGGTCGTCCGGGCCAAAGGTGTTGTCCACGATCTTACCGTAGACAAAGTAGCCCACGATCAGGATCGCAAGACAGAGTAAGAAACTGATCATACCAGAAACCTCCTTTTCGGTTTTGCTGTTCCGTCTGGAAAATCATCCCATCTTTTCCATGCAGGACAGCCAACTTTCTGTGCTCATGTTAACATATTTTTCATAAAAGCGATACTCCGGTTCCGGCATACCGGCATATCCAAATTGATATACCAGCAAAGTTTTTTAGTTGCAGCTCCGTTTCTTTTTTGCGCTTATCTGCACACAAAAACAGCCGGAACGACACATCGTTCCGGCTGTGGGGTCAAATTTCTTTGCCGATCCCGGCGGTTTTTGCGGTCCTGGTTTTTACCAGTTCTTAACCGGTCTGCCCCTTACTTTACGGTCAGGGCCGCCTGACGGCGCAGCAGCTCGATGAACTTTTCTTCCTCCGGCCGCAGCCCGCCCTTGTCCGGGTACACCAGCACATCCCGCATACGCTGGTTCTGGGCCGGGCATTTTTTCAGCACCAGATGGTACTGTTCCAGTGCCCGCTGCGGCATGGGCGACGCCCACATGTAGGCCGTGGGCAGGCTCTGCAGAATGGAAAACTGGCTGCACCGCTCGTACACATGCACCCGGCGGTTCTCGTTCACCTGCCAGCGCAGGCTGCTGCCTTCCTCGCCCGGCAGCTGGAAGTCATCGTGCAGCACCTCGGTATAGCGGTTCAGCTCGGCCAGGTCATGCACCTCGTGCCGGGCCAGAGGGCTGTCGCGGTTCACCAGCAGCCGGTACTCGAACTCCATGATCTGCTCCCGGTGCAGCCCGCGCCGGGCACAGTAGCGGCTGTAGTAGTCCTCGTCCTCCTCGGCGTAGCGCAGCAGGGCCAGATGGTAGCCCCGGCGCAGCACAAAGTCCAGCCCCTCCATGGAACCGGCCTCCCGGATGTGCACCCGCAGCTGCTCGCTGCCCGCCGCCTGCTGCAGAAAATCCACCGCCGCATAGGACGCATAGGTGGCATGGGGCAGGGCCACCCGCAGTTCTGCGCACTCGCCCTGCCGGCGGCGGGCGTCAGCGTCCAGCCGGTCCACCTCCTGCAGCACCCGCTGGGCCTGCTCGATGAAGTGCCGTCCCTGTTCGGTGGGGATCATGCCGGTGGACGAGCGCTCAAACATGCGGATGCCGTATTCCTCTTCCAGGTTCTTCAGCGCCTTGCTCACGTTGGGCTGGGCGGCATACATCTGCTTTGCCGCCGCGCTCACCGAGCCCCACTTCATGATGGCCACCAGATAACGAAGTTCCGTAATATTCATGCTGTTCCCCCGTTTTGTGTGATACTGTTTATTGTATCAATTTCCCTGCCGCACTGTCAAGCCGCCGGGGCGGCAAAGACCCGGCAAAGGAACCTCTTGCACGGCGGCAGCCGGTTGCGCTATAATACGATTATACTTATCATAAATGCAAAGGAGCGCTGTGCCATGCCGGAATACCGTGTGCTGCGCATTGAAGAGCAGATGTACGGCTGTGAGGAACTGCCCGCCGGGCAGCCTGTGCTGTGCGATGTGGTGCTGGAGGGCACCGACGGTGCCTGCTGCACCCTGCCCTACCCGGACAAAGAACTCACCCGGCTGGGCATCGACGAGGGCAGCCGGGTGCACCTGCTGCCGGACGGCACCCTGCAGAAGATCTCGGAGGAACTGTTATGAATCAGATCAGAACTTCGGCCCTCATCGGTCTGGGGGCCCTTGGCATCCTGTTCGGGCGCAAAATGCCCGGCGTGCAGGTGATTGCCGACGAAGCCCGCATTGCCCGCTACGCCGCCCAGCCGGTGGTGTGCAACGGCGAGGAATGCCGGTTTTCCTACGTCACCCCGGCCCAGGGCAAGCCGGTGGACCTGCTGCTGGTGGCGGTGAAGGCCACCGTGCTGGACCAGGCCATTGCCGACATGAAGAACTTTGTGGGCCCGGACACCGTCATCCTCAGCGTGCTCAACGGCATCACCAGCGAGGAGCACATCGAAACCGCCTACCCTGGCCGCACCCTGTGGAGCGTGGCCATTGGTATGGATGCCACCCGCAGCGGCCGCACACTGGTGTTCAACCAGGCAGGCAAGATCCAGTTCGGCGAGCGGGACGGTGCTATGACCGGCCGTGTGCAGGCCGTGGCCGACTATCTGGACGCCTGCGGCATCGCCAACGAACCCTGCAGCGACATCCTGTACAAGCAGTGGAACAAGCTGATGGTGAACGACGGTCTGAATCAGGCAGCCGCCGCCTTTGACCTGACCTACGGCGGGCTGTGCCGGTCGGCTGAGGCACAGGCCAAGATGCACGAGGCCATGCAGGAGGTCATCCGGCTGGCCAATCTGGAGGGCGTGCCCCTGCCCCGCGACAACGACGAGCAGTTTTTGCGCACTGCCATGCCCACCTTCAACCCGGACGGCATGCCCAGCATGCGGCAGGACGTGCTGGCAAAGCGTCCCACCGAGGTGGAGGAATTTGCCGGTGTGGTGCGCGCCCGGGCCAAAAAGTACGGCATGCCCACCCCCGCCAACGACTTTTTCTATGCCCGCATCCAGGAGATCGAAGCGGGCTACTGCAAGTAAGGAGCTGCCATGCACAAGCTGTATTTTACCCGCCACGGCGAGACCGTGTGGAACGTGGAAAACAAGATCTGCGGCATGACCGACAGCCCCCTCACCGAGCGGGGCCGTGCACAGGCCCGGGCCCTGGGCCAGAAGGTGAAGGCCGGCGGCTATGCTATCGACGAGATCCTGTATTCTCCCCTGTCCCGCGCCGCCGACACGGCAAAAGCCATCGCCGATGCCACCGGCATCCCCGCCCGGTGTGAGCCGCGCCTGCGGGAGCAGTGCTTTGGCAAGTACGAGGGCACACCCCGCAACGGCGAGAAGTTCCGCATCTCCAAGACCTGCTTTGCCGACCGCTACGACGGCGGCGAGAGCATGCTACAGCTGGCCCAGCGCATCTACAACCTGCTGGACGAGCTGCGGGACCAGCCGGACAAGACCTACCTGTTGGTGGCCCACAACGGCATCGCCCGGGTGGTGGAATCCTACTTTCACGACATGACCAACGAAGAATACGCCCTGGCCGGCATCCGCAACTGCGAGCTGGTGGAGTATCATTTTGAGTAAGTAAGAAATAAGAGCAGGAACGGACAGCCCGCGGGTTGTCCGTTCCTGCTCTTATCATAATGAAATTCTTTAACCCTTATACAGCCCGAAGAGCTTCAGCAGTTTCTGCCAGAAAGTCAGCGCCACGGGGGCGGCCTCCGGCTCTGCCGCCGGGGCCGGGGCCTCGATGGCCACCGTCTGCAGGGCGAACTGCACGGCGGAAACATCGGTGTTCTCGGCAGAGGTAAAGCTCTCCACCTCGCTGCTGCCGTTCAGGCCGGCCAGCAGGCTGTCCAGCTGGTCGCCCATGTCGATCCCGGAAACATTGCTGCGCAGCTCTCCGGTGCCGGCCGTCAGCTGGGCGGCACCGTCGGTCAGCTGCTGCACTCCGGCTTTCAGCTGGGCCACGCCGTCGGTGTAGGCGTTCAGGCCGCTGTCCAGCTGGCCGTACTGGCTGGCCAGCCGGTTCACGCCGTCGGTCAGCACCGAAAGGTTGCCCAGCATCCCGGTCAGGGCATTGGCCAGCTGACGCACCCCGGCATCGAACTGCCCGTACTGGCTGTTCAGGGTGCTGCTGCCCGCGTGCAGCTGGGCCACACCGTCGTGCACCGTGTTCAGGTAGGTCTCCATCGCGTCGATGTTGGCGCTGGAGCCCTTCAGCAGCAGGATGACGTCCTTGAGCTGGGGCATCACCCTAGCCAGCTGTTCCAGCTGCTCCATAGCTTTCGCGTTGCCGTCCTTCAGCTGGTCCAGGTCCAGCCCGTTTTCCTTCAGGATGGCCTTGTAAGCGTCGTAACTCACCTGCTCATCCAGCTGGGCGGCACCGGCGTCCAGCTGGGCAATGCCGTTCTGGATCTGGGTGGAGGCGTCCAGCAGGGTGGTGAGCTGATCGGTGGAGGCCGACACGCCGTTCAGGGCGGTCTGCATCTGGGTCAGGGCCGCCTTGACCTTGGCGGACCCGCCGGTCAGCGCGCCGGACTTGCCGTTCAGGGTGTCAAGGCCCGCCTGCACCTGGGCAATGCCGTCTGCCAGCGCGTTGGCACCGTCGTCCAGCTGTACCGAACCGCTCTGCAGCCGGTCCAGCATGCCGGTCAGGTCGGCCCCGTCCAGGCCGAGGTTCAGCCGGAGCTTCACGCCGTTCAGCGAGATGGCGTTCATGGCAAAGTCGGTCACGTCGGCGGTCACGGTCACGTCGCTGTCCGAACCTGGCAGCAGGATGTAGGAGAGCTGCTTGTTGCTGCCCACATTGGCCATGGTGGCCCCATCCGCCACGATGTTCTGTGCCCGGTCGGTGTCCAGCGTCATGGTCACCTGCAGGGCATACTGGTCAAAGAAATCTCCGGTGCAATCCGGGTTGCGGCTCACCTGCAGGCGGATGGCCAGCGCACCGCTTTTGCCGCCCAGCTCTTCCGGGGCGATCTCGGCCCCGTCCAGTGTGTAGGTCAGCTTCACGAGCCACGGCAGCGCGGTGGCGGTGTCCATGGTGCCCTCATAGTAGAGCTTGCCGTCCTGTGCTACGGTGGCGGTGATGGTGTCGCCGCTGTGCTTCAGCGGGTCGGTGGTGGTCATGTTGCGCACGGCGGTGTAGCTGCCGTGGTCGGTGACGGTGTCCCCCGCCTGCACGGCAAAGCTGTTCACAGCGTACACGCCGGTCACGGTGCCGGACGCATCCAGATTGGCATAGATGACCTCTTCCTTGGCGGAGGCCGCAAAGGCCGGCAGGGCCGCCCCGGCCAGCAGGCAGCCTGCCAGCACCAGCGCCGATGCCCGGCGCACAATCTTCTGTTTCATCTCGTCAAGCCTCCTTCGGCTGTTTTTTCGGTTTGATGATGAGCGGGTCGGCCAGATACAGATAGCCCGGCAGAGCCAGCAGCACGATGGCCAGCGACACCAGACCGCCCACACCCAGGAAGTTGCCCAGCTGGCCCAGCAGCTGGTTGGTGGAGATGGCCCCCATCAGGAAGCCCACCACCGCCAGCGCACTGCCCGTGGTGATCACCGAGGTGGTCACGGTGGACACGGTAGCGGCAATGGCCTGCTTTTTGTCCAACGTCTCGCGGAACTCCTGATACCGGTCCGAGAACAGGATGGCGTAGTCTACCGTCGCACCCAGCTGGATGGTGCTGATGATGAGGTAAGCAATGTAGAACACATGGCGGCCCCGGAAATACGGGATGGCCAGATTGATCCAGATGGCCGTCTCGATGCTCAGCACCAGAATGACCGGCAGCAGCAGCTGACGCTTCATGAGCAGCAGGATCAGGAACACCGCGCCGATGGCCAGCAGATTCACCTTGACCATGTCGGCGGTGATGGTGTCCATCAGGTCGTAGGTGCTCACGCCCTGCCCGGCCAGATCATACGCATCCGGGTAATACTGCTGTACCGTGGCACGCACTTTTTCCACCAGTGCAAAGGCCGCGTCGCCCTCGGTGTCGGCATTCACGGTGAGCACCATGCGGGTGCAGCCGCCGGACACCAGCAGTTTCAGGGTGTCCGGGGGCACGAACTCCGGCGGGATGGACGCGCCCGCGTTGTCCACATAGGACAGGATGCCCGTCACCTCCGGGATGGCGTGCAGCGCATCTGAAAGCTCGGCCTGGGTGGCGGTGTCGCCCTCCGGCACCAGCACCACCCAGGTGTCGCTCTTGCCGAACGTCTCTTCGATGGCGGCGGTATCGGCACCCAGACGGGTGTTGGTGCCGAACATATGGGCGGCACCGTAGTAGTATTCGTTGTTGTTGGAGGCCAGATAGCTGGGCACCATGATGACGGCCAGCGCCAGCGCCGCCGGCAGCATGATGCGGGACACAAACCGCCCGAACTCGTCAAAGCCGGGCAGCAGAGGCTTGTGGTGGGTCTTATCCATCCACGGGTAACACACCAGCGTCAGCGCCGGCATGAAGGTGAACACGGTGACAAGGCTCAGCACCACGCCCTTGGCCAGCGCAAGGCCCAGGTCCGGGCCGATCTGGAACTGCATGAGCACCAGCGCCAGAAAGCCGATGACCGTGGTCAGGCCGCTGGACAGGATGGACCCGGTGGATTTGCACAGGGCCTCCACCATGCAGTCCTCCGCGCTGGCGTCCGGGCGCGCGGCCCGGCACTCGGCAAAGCGGTGGATGAGGAACACCGAGTAATCCAGTGACACGGCCAGCTGCAGGATGCTGCCGGCGGCGTTGGTGACAAAGGAAATGGTGCCGAACATCAGGTTGGTGCCGTTGTTGATGAGGATGGCCGCCCCAAGACCCGCCAGCACCAGCAGCGGCTCCACCCAGGAATCGGTGGTCAGGATCAGGATGAACAGCACATACACCACCGCAATGGCCGCGATCTTGGCCACCTCGGTGACGGTGGAGTTGGTAGCCACAGCGGTGGACACCGCAGTCCCGGCCAGGGCATTGTCCTCCCCGATCAGGTCCTGAATGGCCGCCACAGCCTCCAGACGTTTCGCATCCTCCACCGTCACGGTGAACAGCGCGCAGTTGTCCTTATAATAGGTCTCCACCGTGGCGGTGTCCTGCATCTGCAGCGGCACGGTCACGTCCAGGCTGTCGTCCAGCCAGGTCACGGCCTCCACGCCGTCGATGGCGGCAAGTTTTTCTTTGTAGTCCAGCGCCTCGGGCACCGTGACGTCCCGCACCATGACCCGCATGTTGGGGATGCCGCCGGTAAAGGCGCTGTTCATCTGCTCCAGTGCAAGGGTGGAGGGCGAATCCGGCGGCAGATAGTCGTTGATGTCGTAGTCCACCTGCACCGCCCGGGAAGCAAACACGCTCAGCACGGCGGCCAGCACGAACGCGGCCAGCACCGCTCTGCGCCGGTGCACGACGGCAGTATAGAATCGTTTCAGCAAAACAGGAAAACTCCTTTCCGGAAAAATCAAAACTGTTTATCATTCTAACAGGTCTGATAAAAATGGAAAAGAGATATTTTATGAATTTTCGCTTTTGGGCGTATTTTTTGCTCTTGACAAATAAATGGATTCTGCTATACTCTTTTTCGGTCATCGGAGGACCGTTTCCAACGTAATTTGGACGGGCCGGATAAGATGCCGTGCAGACAGCGCCCCGTCGGAGGCTTCCTTGCCGTAGTGAGGAAGAAGAGGAAGGCCGGGCGTGCACTCGCGGAGCTTATCCGGCCCGTTTTGTTTCCTGTCGAAAGGAGTTTTTCGTGTCCAAGCAAAAAATCCAACTGTCGGATCACTTTACCTACCCGCGCCTGCTGCGGTTCGTGCTGCCCGCCGTGGGCACCATGCTGTTCACCTCCATCTACGGCATCGTAGATGGCCTGTGCGTGTCCAACTTTGTGGGCAAAACAGCCTTTGCGGCGGTCAACCTGATCATGCCGCTGCCCCAGCTGCTGGCCACCATCGGCTTCATGCTGGGCACCGGCGGCAGCGCCATCGTGGGCATCACGCTGGGCGAGGGCGACCAGAAAAAGGCCGACCGCTACTTTACCATGTTCCTGCTGGCCGCTGCCATCTCCGTCTCGGTGCTGGCCGTGCTGGGGCTTGTGCTGCTGCGGCCCATTGCCATCCTGTTGGGTGCCAAGGGCGAGCTGCTGGACTACGCCGTGCGCTACGGCCGCATCCTGATGCTGTCGCTGCCCACCTTTGCGCTGCAGAACATGTTCCAGAGCTTCTTTGTCACCGCCGAAAAGCCGCACCTCGGCTTTTACTTCACGGTGGCTGCCGGCTGCACCAACATAGTGCTGGATGTGCTGATGGTGGGCGTCTGGGGCTGGGGCGTAGAGGGTGCCGCCATTGCCACCTTCCTCAGCCAGATCGTGGGCGGCCTGCTGCCGATCTTCTACTTCCTCGACCACAAGAATACCAGCCGCCTGCACCTGTGCAAAACGCAGCTGTACAGCAAGGTGCTGCTGGACGCCTGCATCAATGGCTCCTCCGAGCTGATGACCAACCTGTCCATGTCGCTGGTGAACATCCTGTACAACTACCAGCTGCTGCGCCTTGCCGGGGAAAACGGCGTGGCCGCCTACGGCGTCATCATGTACGCCTGCTTCCTGTTCATTGCCGTGTATGTGGGCTACGCCTTCGGCAGTGCGCCCATCGTCAGCTTCCACTACGGTGCAGGCAACCGCGCCGAGGTGCACAACCTGTATGAAAAGAGCCTGCGGCTCATTGCGGTGGTGGCCGTCACCCTGACCGCCGCATCCATGGTCATCATCCCCTATGTGGCGCGGTTCTTCGTGGGCTACGACCCGGAGCTGCTGGCCCTGACCAGCCGGGCCTTCCGGCTGTACGCCCTGAGCTTTATCATCATGGGCTTCAACGTGTATGCCTCCTCCTTCTTCACCGCGCTGGGCGACGGCGTGACCAGTGCGCTGATCTCCTTCCTGCGCACGCTGGTGTTCCAGATCGCGGCGGTGCTCATCCTGCCCGCCATTCTGGGCATCGACGGCATCTGGCTGGCCGTGACCGCCGCCGAACTGGCCGCCCTGGCCGTGAGCGCGGCCATGTTCGTCACCAAAGACAAGGTATTCCATTACCGCAAGGCGTAACCTCCTCCCCTGCTTTTTGCGAAACGGCGAAAAGCAGGGGATTTTTTTGGTGATTCTGGCTCTGCCGCCGGGGCGAGAATCGTGCTAGAATGGGCATAGCTTTTATTCACCGTTTTGTGAGGAAGAACTATGACGTTATTTCTGACCAGCAGCCCCAGCGGCTGCCCTTTTGAGCCCGGCCCGGCCATACCCGTGCTGGACAAGCGCAATCATTTTCTGGAAAACCTGCGGGCCGTGTGGCCGGACCACCCGGTGCGGGGCCTTGCCATCGCGGCAGACCCCCACGCTTACGCCCAGAACGACGAGATGTGCCGGGTATTCCTGCAGAGCTTTGCGGACGCCCACCTGCCCCTGACCGAACTTGTGCCCTGCGACGCCCGCAATCAGGAAGAGATCGGCACCCTGCTGCCCCGCAGCGGCTTTGTGATGCTGTGCGGCGGCCATGTGCCCACCCAGAACCACTTTTTTGCCCAGCTGGGCCTGCCGGGGCTGTTCCACAATTACCACGGCATCGTGCTGGGCGTGAGCGCCGGCAGCATGAACGCCGCCCGGCTGGTGTATGCCGCCCCGGAGGAGCCGGGCGAAGCCGCCGACCCCGGCTACTGCCGCTGGCTGAACGGCCTCGGCCTGACCGAGACCCGCATCCTGCCCCACTACCAGTTCATCCGGGATCACATCCTGGACGGACAGCGGATGGAGGACATTGCCCTGGCCGACAGCAGAAAACGGCATTTCCTCGCCCTGCCGAACGGCTCCTACCTGATGTGCTCCGACGGGCACGAAGCATTGTACGGCAAAGCCTGGTACTTTGCGGACGGCACCCTGGAGGAGATCAACGAGGACGAGGACGTTCTGCCGCTGCGATAAGCAAACAAAAAAAGAAGCACGCTGCGGCGTGCTTCTTTTTTGTTTCGGATGCTCTGGCGCACACCTCATTCCGCCGACAGGCGGACAAAGGGCGCAATGGCGTTGGCGTCGCCATGGCGCACGATGGAATAGGTGATGTCGCAGTAGGGCTGGATGGCGGTGCTCTTTTCTACCGTGGAGATGAGCAGCACCTGCAGCTGCAGACGGCGGAACAGCTCCATCATGGGGCGGATGCGGTCGCTGGTCATCTTGCTGAACGCCTCGTCCAGCAGCACCAGACGGATGCTGTTCTCGCTCTTCTGGTAGATCTGCAGCAGGGATGCGCAGATGGCCACATAGAAGGGTGCCTGATTCTCGCCGCCGGAGGAGTCGCGGCTGACGCGGGACAGGTATGCCTGCTGGCCGGTGACCCGGTTGGTCACCTTGATGTCGTAATCCAGATAGGTGCGGTAGTCCACATAATCCGACAGGGTGGTGGTGCCGGTGCGGCCCTCCTGCCGGGCACGGGTGTTCTCGTCCACATCCGCCATGATCTTTTCCATCAGCTCATCCACCTGCCGCTCGTAGGCGGGGTCGGCGGTGGCGGCAAGGTTGTCCAGCGAGTCGCCCTCGGTCATCTGCTGGTTGCCCTTGTCCACGATGACCTGATAGAACGCAGCCAGCTGCGGGTCACGGCTGGGCTCCAGCTCAAAGCGGTAGACTTCTTCACCGTAGGTCAGCTGTTCCATCACCTTGTTCAGCTCCCGGAACTGCCGCCGGGCATTGAAGATGTCGTCCTTCATGCGGAACAGGATGTCCTTGCGGAAGCGGTCCTTGCAGTCGCGCTGGGCCTGCTCCAGACGGGCGGCGTAGCGTTCCAGGTCGATGCGCACAAGGCTCTCGTGCTGGGCGCGGTACTGGTCCAGCCCCGCCAGACCCAGCGGGTAATCACAGACGTAGTGCTCGTTGTAGGCCTTCTGGGCGGGTTCCAGCGTGCCGGTGAGGTAGGCCGTCAGGGCATCGTCCAGCCGGGCCTGTGCCTTTTCGGCGGCCCGTGCGGCGGCTGCGGGCTTGTCGGCCGGAGCAAGGGCCTGCATCCGGGTGCGGGCCAGCGGCTCCAGCAGCGGATGGGCCGCAAAGAACTTCCGGGCCGCGTCGGCGCTCTGCTGTGCCGTCTCCCCGGCCTTTTTCTGTTCGGCTTCGCAGGAAGCGATCTGTTTTTCGCACACGCGGATGTCGCCGCCCACCTGCTCCACAGCGGTGCGGGCGGCTTCCCAGGCGGCTTCCCGCGTTTCTTCCTCGCGGTACATCTCCTGCAGCAGGGGGTTCTCGCGGTATTCGGCCAGCTTGCCCTCCTGTTCGGCCACCGCATTCCGGGCTTTTTCGGCGGCGGTGCGGGCCTCCCACAGGCCGGCCAGCTGCTGCGGCGCGGTGCCGCGCTGGAAGTTCTGGTACTGGTCGTAGGCGGTTTTCAGGTTCTGCTCGGTCTGGGCGGCGGTGCGGGTGCGCTCGGCCAGAGCTTCCAGCTCTTCGGCCAGTGCCCCGGCGCGGGCGCGGCGGGCTTCCAGGCCGATGTAGCGCTGCGGGGTGCGCAGGCGCTCCAGCCGGAAGGGATGGTGCCGCAGCAGGTCGCGGGTGGCGCTGTCCGGGTACTGTTCCAGTGTTTCAGGGGTGTCGCAGCAGACGATGCGCCGCAGGATGGTGTCGGCGTACTGGGCCGCCAGCGGGTTTTCGCTGGTGACCTGTGCCGCCAGACTGTCCGCCGGGGCAGTCTCGGCATGGCGGTTGGCCTTGCGGATGCCCGGCGTGTCCAGCAGGCTGATGGGCCCCACCTTGTCCTTCAGGGCCACAAAGGCGCTCTTGGCGGCCTCGTAATGGGCGGGCGGCACAAGGATGTCGAACCGGCGGTCGCCCAGGCAGGCTTCCACGCAGTCCTGCCAGCTCTCGTCCGCCACGGCCAGCAGCTCACAGAAGATCTTGGCGTCCGGCTGCATGCCGCGGCTCTTCAACTCCGCGTTCACGGCATCCCGCACACGGGTGGCGGCATCGCCGTGGGGGTACACCCACTTGCCGCCGGACACGGCGTCCAGCTCGGCGCGCTTGTCCGCCTGCTCTTTGCGCAGGGCGGCGGTGTTCTGCCGGGCCGCAAAGTAGGCTTCTTCCAGCGGTTTTTCCTGCGCGGCAAGCCAGTCGGTGAGCTGCGGCAGGGTGTCGGCGGTGAGGTTTTCCAGCTTCCAGCCGGAAGCAACCCCGCTGCGGCGCAGGGCTGTGAGCAGGGCTTCGGCCTTGGATGCGGCATCCTCGGCCTGCGCGGCTTTGCGGGCGGCGGCATCCTGCGCCGTCTTGCGGCGGGACAGCTCTTCCTCCATGGCATCCAGTGCCCGGCCCTCGCCGCTGGCACCGGCTGCGCTGTGGGCGGCAAGGTAGGCGCGGCGGGCTTCCGCCTCCGCGTTCTTGGCCTCGGCATAGCGGGCGTTCAGGGCCTCCAGCTGGCGGTGTCCGGCGTCCAGATGGCCCTGCCACACGTCCTGTTCCCCGCCGTCGGCAGCAGCACGGGCCAGCAGGGCCGCGCCCCGGTTCACAAGGGCTTCGGTCTGCTTTCCGGCGGCTTCGCGGCCATCGTTCACGATCTCTTCCAGTGCATCGGCGCGGGTCTGGGCTTCGGCCAGCACAGCGTGCAGGTTTTCCAGCTCCAGCCGGTCGCCCTGCAGTGCTTCCAGATCCAGCTCCGGCTGCGGCAGGATGTACTGGTACAAAAATTCCCGGAAGTTGGGGATCTCGTCCATGCTGGTGCCCATCTGGAACACTTCGTTGAACTTTTTGCCCAGCGGGCTGGACGCCCGCCCGATGCCCAGCGCCCGGCAGATGCGGTCACGGGCTTCGCTGGGGCTGCGGGTGTAGGAGAGTCGGCCGACGGCGGGCTTGAAGTCCTCCTTGGCGCTGGGGGCACCGGTACGCGGGTCGATGAAGGGCAGCTGTTCCAGCGTGCAGCCGTCCTCGGAGAGGTACCAGGTCTGGTCGCCGGGGTGCAGCTCCTGCATGGGGCCTTCCGACTCCACCCGCACCGCGATGACAAAGGGGGCGCGCTTGAGACTGTCGTAGAACTCCGCCCCGATGTAGGCCACGGTATGGCCGGGGCGGCGGTAAGCGTTTTCCCCGCGCTGCTTGGCGTGGACCGAGCCCTGCAGGGTGCGGCCGCTCTTCTTATTGCCCAGGGCATTGAAGTTGCGGTTGGTGGTCAGGCAGTAGCGGATGGCATCCAGAATGGTGGTCTTACCCACGGCGTTCACGCCGATCATATAGGTCAGGCGGGCACAGTCAAAGGTGACGTTTTCAAAGTTGTGCCAGTTGATGAGTTTCAGGCGTTTGAGTTCGATCATTCTTCTGCCTCCCCTGCGGCGGTGTCGGCCCCTTCCGGCCGTTCATACAGTCCCAGCTCGGTGCGGGTGCGGGCGCTCTCTGCCGCTGCATCGGCAAGGTCGGCATCCGGCAGCGCCAGCAGCACCGTGGGGAACACCTCGATGCGGCTGTCCAGCCCGGAGAGCCGGCCCACCGGTCGGGCCAGATTGTACCGGCGCAGGGTGCGCATCAGCCGTTCCAGCGTCTGCTGGTCCAGTCTGCGGGGCAGGTTCATCTTCTGCAGCTCGGTCTGCACCTCTTCCACGGTCACCAGCACCTGATCGGCGCTGGCGGCAAGGCTCTCCCGCTTTTGCAGGTAGAGCAGCCGCAGCACCAGCAGCAGGATGCTCTCGTATTTCAGCAGCCGGGCCTGGCTGCCCTCGTGCTCGTTGACCAGGGCCGCCGCCTGCAGCGGGGCCGGGTACAGCAGCACAGCGTAGCCCAGCGGTTTGAACACCGCCCGCACCTCGGGCAGATGATCCTGCACATAGAGATATTTTGCCCGCTGATCCTCCACGCTGCCCAGCACGAAGCAGTGGTTGAGCAGGTAGTTTGCGGTCTCTTCCAGCATGTTAATCGTTGCCATCGTTTTCCTCCTTGCGGCGGGTCAGGACAAAGTCCTCGAACCGGAAGCCGCCGCGCTCCACCCAGTTGCCCGTGAGCCGGATGTCATAGTTCCGGTGCGGCGACTGGGAATAGGTATGCAGGCCGATGATGCGGGCAAAATCGCCCGGGTATTCCTCCGCCAGGGTGGATGCTTCCACCTGCGGGCGGGCAGCCAGTGCCTGCTGTGCCAGCAGGGCCACGTTCTCTTCGGTGACGGCCAGCCGGGCGTAGTCCAGCAGCAATTGCTGCTCCTTGCGCAGCTGGTCCGGGTCCAGCGTTTCCGCCTGCACCGGGGCCAGCGGGGCCGCCGTGCGGGGCGCGGCGGGCGGGTACAGGAACTTTTCGCCAAAGGCAGCCGCCGGGTACAGATGCAGATGGGCGGCCACCGGGCCGTCATCCGGCTCAAAGAGCTGGTCCGGGGTACGGATGTCCTCGGCGTAGCGGCGCAGCAGGGCCGTGACGCTGCCCTGAGACGAGCGGTCGCTCAGCAGCAGGAACTGTGCCCGCTGCACGGCCCGCTTGCGGTAGCGGATGTGGCTGGCGTCGATCTCCCGGATGAGGTTGCTCATCTCTTCCAGTGCGTCCCGCTGCTGCTGGATGATGGCCCGCACACGGGGCGCAGCCTCGCCGGGGGCGCAGCGCTCCACCCGGGCGTAATCCAGTGCCAATTGGGGCAGATACGTTTCCTCGCAGGCGTCCAGCCCTTCTTCCAGATAGGCGCGGTAATTGAACAGGTTGTCGCTGGTCTTGAAGCGGTGGTAGGCCGCCGCCACCACCTTTTCCTCATACTGGTCGAACAGCTCCAGCACCTCCTGCGGGGTGCGGTTGCGGGTGAGCCGGTCGATGTAATGGCCGATGGACGCATTGAGGGCCCGCAGCGATTTGTTCAGCGCTTCCAGATCAGAAGCCACCTCCCGCAGCACGTTCTCGTAGGGGCTTTTCTCCTCCCCCACGCCCTGCAGCAGCTGCCAGGCCTTGTACAGCTTGCCGGTGTAGGTGACCACGCGGGGGTTCAGGATCTCCTCCAGCGCTTCCAGCAGCGGGGTCACCTCCGGCACAAAGGCTAAAGTCGGCTCGCTCTCATAGCTGCCGGGCTGCTCCTCCAGCCAGCCGGTGCGGCGCAGCCGCAGCAGAAAGCCCAGTGCCAGGGTGTGAGGGTCGCGGGTGGGCTGCTCCTCCTCATCGCCGGCACCGTCGGCGTCCAGCATCAGGGGTTTTGCCAGCGCTGCAAAATAATCCTCCGCACGGGAAACTGCCTCCGCGCGGGAAATGCTGTAGTCGGCCGTATGGCGGCACTCTTCCCACAGCAGGAGCAGCAGCTCCGCATAAAACGCCCGGTTCGGCCCCGCCAATGGGCGGAACAGCCGTGGGCTGACCAGTTCAAACAGCTGCATGGAACGTTCCTTTCTGTTCACATCAGAATACGGTTTTATTGTATCACAAGCGGCAGAGTTTGTCACAAAAAGGCGCAAAAAAGCCCCGGGAGCGGGTGCTCTCCGGGGCAGGAAGATCCGGGTTTATTTTGCGGCCATCTCAGCAGCCGCCGCGGCGCAGCGCTCCGTCATCGGTTTACCCCCCTCCGGAGCCGGGTGCACCATGCCCGGAACACCCTGTTCTGCGCCCATGGAAGGAGGATGCGCAGTTTTTTTCAGATTTCGTGCCGGAACTTTTAAAAATTACACAGTTCTACCATTTTTTTATGCTAAAATGAGGTCGTAAAAATAACAGGCAAAGGATGATCTCCCCATGCAGCACTGTCCCGCCCGGGCAGCCCGGCAGCTGGCGGCAGCAGAACTTGCGCTGGTGCTGCTGCTTGCTCTTGCCGCGCCCCGCGCCCACGCCGCCTTACAGGAAAAACACGGCATCCGGCTGCTGACTTTTGACCACAGCCAGATCCTTTCCATCGGCAACCAGACCTCCGGCAAATGCAGCTGGTATGCACTGCGCTACGCCCGCACCATTCTGGACGGGCGGGTGTGCTCCGGCAGCGGCATGTGGTCCAACGGTGCCGTGTGGTCCGCCGGCGGCTACACCGGGTATTCCGGGGGCCTGTCCGCCTGCCTGCATACCATTTACAACGAGCTCTCGGCCGGACGGCCGGTGATCGTGCACCTGAAAAACACCACGGTGAGCGGTGTGAACAAACACGCCAACCGCACCTCTACTTACGAGTATCACCTGTCCGGCTCCGGCTGGGCCCAGGTGAACTACCCGCACATTGCCACCAGCGACACCTATGGGCACTGGGTCTGTGTGGTGGGCATAAGCCCCACGGCGGACCCCGATAACCTGAAGGAAAGCGACTTCTACGCGCTGGACCCGGCCCGTGTTTCGGCCAACGGAACGCTGGCGCTGACCCGGCTGCTGGACGGCACCATCTGGACTGCCAACTCTCCCCTCAAAATTGCAGGCTGAAGATAGAAAGAGCAAAACGGCGGACGCACTTGCGTCCGCCGTTTTTGCATGCATCTGTGATTCAGTAGCCGCGCACCGAGAAGCCCCGTTCCCAGGGGTCGGGCGGCAGGTCCTTCTGCCGGATGTCGGTGATGCGCACATAGTCGCTGCGCTGGATCATGGCGAACAATTCCGGGAACTTGTCCGGGTCGCCCTGCACCTCCAGCGTCACGCTGCCGTCGTCCTCGTTTTCCACCCAGCCGGTCAGCTCCAGCGCCTGGGCCGCGTAGCGCGCCCGGTAGCGGAAGCCCACCCCCTGCACCTGCCCGGAGATGGAAAAGTGCCGCCGCACCGTGCCTTCCGGCAAAACCGGCGGGGTGCGGTCCTTCTGTTTCAGAAAATCAAACATCGCAACCTCTTGGGGAATGATGGATCGCACTGCGTGCAATATAATGTGCTGCGCACCGTGCGGTGCATCATTCTTACAATTCCTGATAGGCCGTCATCAATGCGGGGATGAACTGCTTTTTGCGGCTCACCACGCCGGGCAGCGTCCAGCTGCCGTCCTCTGCCGGGTGGGTGTCGAACCCGTCGGCCAGCACCTCGGCGGCATAGCGTCCGTTGCTGATGACCACGCTCTCCTCCTTGGGCACGTCGGTGAGCAGCATGTAGATGTCCTCCACATTCTGCTTGTTGCGGGCCTCTTCCAGATAGGGGCGCAGCAGATTTTCGGCGGCCAGCAGGTTCTTGCGGGTCATGTAGCTGCCCTGCGCCACACCAAAGCGGATGTCGCCGCACATGAACACCTTGAAGTCCTGCAGGAACACCTCTTCGGCGGTCTTGCCGTCCAGCTTCTCGCCGGCCTCGAACATCTCATTGGCAAACTCGTCGATGTCCACCCCGGCAATGCCGGACAGACGGTTGGCCGCGTTCACATCCACTGCGGTGCAGGTGGGGCTGCGGAAAGCCAGTGTGTCGGACAGGATGGCCGCCAGCAGCAGGCCTGCGGTCTGGGGCGGGATCTCCACGTCGTTCTCGTCGTACATCTGGGTGATGATGGTGGCCGTGCAGCCCACCGGCTGGTTGCGGAAGTACACCGGGCCGCTGGTCTCCAGGCTGCCGATGCGGTGGTGGTCGATGATCTCCAGGATCTCGGCCTGGTCAAAGCCCTCCACGGCCTGGGTGGCCTCGTTGTGGTCCACCAGGATGATGCGGCGTTTTTGCAGATTGATGATGTTGCGGCGGCTGACCATGCCGCAGTATTTGCCGTCCTCGTCCAGGATGGGGAAATAGCGGTGGCGCACCTTGGCCATCACGCGGGTGACGTCTGCCACCGGGGTGACGAGGGTGAACTTCATGATGTCGCTGCGGGTCATATAGTAGGAGATGGGAGCGCACTGGCTGATCAGCTTACCGGCGGCGTAGGTGTCCACCGGGGCCGACATGATGGCCACGCCCATTTCCTCGGCAATGCGCTGGATGGTGTGGCCCACCTTGGAGCCGTTGCAGATGATGAGCAGCGACGCTTCTTTTTCAATGGCGCACAGCTGGCTTTCGTAGCGGTTGGTCAGGATGACGATGTCGCCTTTTTCCACGGTATTTTCCAGCATTTCGGGCGTGGCGGTGCCGATGCGGATGTGGCCGGTGGTGCACACGTCGTCCTCGCGGCCCACCACCATGGTGCCGCCCAACGTTTCCAGAATATTGCGGTAGGTGGTCTGGCTCTTGGCCAGGATGCCGGTGTCGAACACGTCCATATTGGCGGTGGCGATGTCCTTGACCGTGATCACGCCCTCCAGCTCGTTGTCCGGGCTGGTGACCGGCAGGGTGTCGATCTGCTTGTCGCGCATGATCTCCCATGCTTTGCGCAGGCTGGTGGTGCCGGGGATGCCGGGCATCTCGCGGTAATCCACATCGCGGATCTTGGGGTTCACGTCGGTGCACATGCGCGGCGGCTTGACCCCGAACTTTTTGAGCACGAATTCGGTCTCCTGGTTCATCTTGCCGGCGCGGCGGGCCTCGCAGACAAGATCGCTGGTCTTGTTTTTCAGCTCTGCATAGGCAATGGCCGAGCAGATGGAGTCGGTGTCCGGGTTGCGGTGCCCGATGACCACGACTTTATGGGCTGTTTTGGGCATAATTCTCCCCCTTTTTTCGGGTCTGCTTCTTATCATGTTGTACGGCCGTGTGCTCCCTGCACGAACACACAGGCTGTGGATTTATTTTAGCACAATTATCTGCGGGGGTAAAGTAGAGCAAACGCACCCAGCTTCATTCTTTTTTGCGGCATTTGCGGTGCATCTTGACAAGCTGCGGCAAAAACCGTATGCTGTTGCACAGCAGCATTCCCCAAAATTTTACAACATTTCATCGAATAATGGAGGACGTTCCCATGAAAAAAATGCTCCGCACTCTGTTTGCCGTGCTGGCCCTGACCCTCTGCCTCTGCCTGCCGGCCTTTGCACAGGAGGCAAAGCCCGCCCAGCCCGCCGCGAAAGAGGACAAAACGGTCACCAACCTGACCGGCTTTGCCGATTTCATGCGCGACTCTGTGGGCTTTACCACCAACTTCGGCGGGCCGTACCGGTTTACCGCCGCCGACCACCGCTCTCCGGCCCAGGCCTATGGTGCCGACCCCACCGAAGGGGCTGTGGCCGTGCTGCGGCTGTTCAGCCGCGCTGAGGACCGCAGCACCGCCGTCAACATCAGCGGCCACGCCTTTGTCACGGTGACCAACGTTTCACAGCAGGACATCAATGTGGGCGGGCTGCTCATCGCTCCCGGCACCTCGGTGACCATCGGCACCCGGGGCAACCGCAGCGAGCACGCAGGCATCTGGTACAATCTGGAGGGCTACTACAAATATTATCTGTCCAACTCCTACTACCAGAACCTGTACGGCATCCAGGTCTCGCTGGACCAGAGCCAGCTGGATACCATGAACCAGAACCTTGCAAAAGCGGACCACTGGTCGGCTGTCTACAACTGCTCTGCCTTCTCGACAGGCCTCTGGAACTCCGTCTGTTCCGACACCCTCTCGGCCGGGGACCTCTACACTCCGGCTGCCCTGCGGGATGATATGCTGGCAAAATACCCGGACAAGGTCGTCTTTAGTCCCACCGTCCCTTACGACTATGCCGTGTACTACGGCAAGGATCTGACCCCCAGCAAAGAGTTCTCCTGAACGCACTTTTTTGCCATTTCTTGTATACAACGTCTTGTAATTCTGCGCCATCCGCTGTATGATAAAGGTGTCTGAATCAAGTTCCTTTCATCCTGCGGAGGTTTTCCATGTCAACCACCCAAAAACCAATCAACCCGCTCTTCACCCGACAGGCGCTGGTGGCACTGCTGTTGCCGCTCATCGCCGAGCAGGCCCTGAGCGTGACCATCGGCCTGGCCGACACCCTGATGGTGTCCTCGGTGGGCGAGGCCGCCGTGTCCGGCGTGAGCCTGGTAGACAGCTTCAACACCCTGATGATCCAGGTGATGAGCGCCCTTGCCACCGGCGGTGCCGTGGTCACCAGTCAGTACATCGGCCACCGGGAGCCCAAAAACGCCAAGGCCGCCGCTGCACAGATCCTGTTTGTGCTGGCCAGCTTCAGCCTGGTGGTGGCCGCCGTGGTCGTAGTGGGCCGCCACGCCATCCTGCGGGGCATCTTCGGCTCCATTGACGCCGACGTGATGCGCTACGCTGAGACTTACTTCCTGCTCTCGGCGCTGAGCTACCCCTTCATCGGCCTGTACAACGCCGGTGCGGCGCTGTTCCGGGCGCAGGGCAACAGCAAGATCAGCATGCTGTCCAGCCTGGTGATGAACGTGATCAACATCGGCGGCAACGCGGTGCTGATCTTCGGCTTCGGCATGGGGGTCATGGGCGCGGCGCTGGCCAGTCTGGTGTCCCGCGCCGTGGCCTGCGCGGTGGTGCTGTACCTGCTGCAGAAGCCCGCCTGCCCCCTGCGGGTGGACGGCCTGCGGGCCCTTGCACCGGACGGCGGCCTCATCCGCCGCATCCTGCGGGTGGGCATCCCCGCCGGCATCGAGAACGGCATGTTCCAGATCGGCAAGCTGTCGGTGTCCAGCCTGACCTCTACGCTGGGCACGGCCGCCATTGCGGCCAACGCCGTGGCCAACACCGCCACCACCTTTTTGAACATCCCGGCCAACGCCGTGGGCATGGCCGCCCTGACCGTGGTGGGCCAGTGCCTTGGCGCCGGGGAGAAGGAGCAGGCCGTGTACTACTCCCGCCGCCTGCTGCTCACCGCCTACTGCGGTGCCTGGGTCATGAACCTTTCTGCCTTCCTGTTTGCCAACCGGTTCGCCATTTCCCTGTTCAACCTCTCGCCGGAGGCACAGACCATGGCCCTGCAGGTGATGGTGTGGTTCAACTTTGTGTCCCTGTTCTTCTGGCCGTCCAGCTTCACCCTGCCCAACATCCTGCGCGCCGCCGGCGACGCCCGGTTTACCATGGCCGTGAGCATCCTTTCCATGTGGGTGTTCCGGGTGGGCTTCTGCTATGTGATGGTGCTGGGCTTCCACGGCCGTCTGCTCTCCATCTGGATGGGCATGTTCCTGGACTGGGTGTTCCGCTCGCTGTGCTTCTTCGTGCGCTTTGCACGGGGCCGGTGGATGGAACAGAGCGTCATCTGACCCCCTGTGTTTTCCAAGCCGTCTGCACCCTTTGCGGGGTGCGGGCGGTTTTTCTTTTTTGCCCTGTGCAAGAAAACGCCGCGCTGGATCGTATTGTAGTCAGAAGGTTCTTTTGGGTGCCAATTTTACGCAGATTCTACAAATAAATCGTTCGTTTTTTGACAAAGTTGTCACCTTTCCTTCTTGTTTTCGCAACAACGTGGGCGTATAATCTTTGAATGCTAAGAGTTTGCCCTGTCGCAAAAAGGAGGCTTTTTCCCATGAAACGCAACTGGTTTGCGCGCCACCCCATCGGGTTCATGGCGCTGTATTTTCTGCTGTATCTGTCCGCTTTCAACTTTCTGGAGACGCAGATCTCCATGCCCCGTGTCCTGCTGGTGCACTGCCGACTGGACGATCTGATCCCCTTCTGCAAATACGCCATCCTGCCCTACTTTGCATGGTTCGCATGGATTCCCTTCACCCTGTTCTACCTGCTGTGGAAGGCCCCGCGCGAGGACTTCTGGCGGCTGTGCCTGCCGCTGTTCGGCGGTATGACCATCGCACTGGCCTGCTATGTGATCCTGCCCACCGGGCTGGATCTGCGCCCCTACTATGTGCCGGGCACCGATCTTTTTGCCCGTGCCGTTCGGATGCTGTACCGCACCGACACTGCCACCAACGTGTGCCCGTCCATCCATGTGTTCAACTCGATGACCCTGATGCTGGCCTACCACCGCTGCCGCCTGTTTGAGGAGCCCCGCCGCCGCTGGATGCGTCCGGCTGCCGATGTGCTGTGCTTCTCCATCGTGTGTTCCACCATGCTGCTCAAGCAGCACAGCTGCATCGACGTGGTGCTGGGTGCCCTGCTGGCACTGGTGCTGGATGCCCTGTTCAACCGCGCCGCTGAGCGCAGCGAACAGCCGCAGATCTGGCACGCTTAAACGGATCCCTTCAGAATGCCCCGCCCGGAAACCGCCGGGCAGTGACCCACAAAGCAAAAGGGCGGAAGCGCACCGAAAACGTGCGCTTCCGCCCTTTGTTGTAGTTTGATTCAGAACAGCCCCTCCGGCAGGCAGACGTCCTGCTTGGGCACCTTTGCCCAGGAAAAACCCGGGATGAGGCTTTCCGGCGTGCAGGGTGCCGGTTCCGGCTGCAGGCCGTAGGCATAGGCCAGCTTGCCCACGATCTCCTGCGCGGTGTATTTTTCCCGCAGGTTCTCCAGGCTCTGGTCCCCGTCCCGCTTGGACAGCCGCCGCCCGTCCGGGGCCAGCAGCAGCGGGCAGTGGGCAAAGGTTGGAGCCTGCAGGCCCAGCAGACGGTACAGGTACAGCTGCCGCGCCGTGGAGGACAGCAGGTCCGACCCGCGCACCACCTCGGTGACCCCCATGCGGGCATCGTCCACCACCACGGCCAGCTGATAGGCGAACACGCCGTCCGCCCGGCGCAGGTAAAAGTCGCCGCAGTCCCGCAGCAAGTTCTCCGTGTGGGGGCCCATGCAGCCGTCCAAAAAGGTGATCTCCTCGTCCGGCACCCGCACCCGGTAGGCCGGGGCCTTCTTTTTGCGCTTTTCGGCGATCTGGGCGGCGGTCAGGTCCCGGCAGGTGCCGGGATAGATGACGTTGCCGTCCGAGGTGTGGGGCGCACTGGCCGCGTGCAGCTGGGCGCGGGAACAGAAGCAGGGGTACACAAGGCCCTGCGCTTCCAGCTTTTTGTACTGCCCGGTGTAAATGTCCGCGCATTCGCTCTGGTAGTAAGGCCCGTGGGGGCCGCCGGTGCTGCCGCCCTCGTCCCACACAAGACCCAGCCATGCAAGGTCCTGCTCCAGCAGGTCCGCGTAAATGCGCGGGCAGCGCTCGGCGTCCAGATCCTCGATGCGCAGCACGATGCGGCCGCCCTGGCTTTTGGCACTGAGCCAGGCCAGCAGGCTGCAGGCCAGATTGCCCAGATGCAGCCGCCCGCTGGGGCTGGGCGCAAAGCGCCCGACCACCGCCCCGCTCACAGGCCCAGCTTCCACTGCCCGTCCTCCGGCTGGAAGATGGGGGTGTTGTAGTAGGCCGCGCAGGCATTGGCCAGATATTCCGCATCCTTGCAGCTGGCCGTTTCCATCGCCGAGTGCATGGCCAGCTGGCCCACGCCAATATCCACCATGGGCATCAGGATCTGGCGGCCCAGCAGGTTGCCCAGGGTGCTGCCGCCCGCCACATCGGCACGGTTGGCAAAGGTCTGCACCGGCACCTCGGCCTTTTCGCAGATGGCGGTAAAGGCGGCACCGGTCAGGCCGCTGGTGGTGTAGGTCTGGCGGGCATTGTACTTGAGGATGACGCCGCCGCCCATGTTCACCGGCAGCTTCTGGTCGCTCTTTTCCGGGTGGTTGGGATGGATGGCGTGGCCGTTGTCGGCGCTGAGCAGCAGGCAGTTGGTGCGGGCGCGGATGCTCTGTTCCTTCGTCACACCAAGGCTCTCCTCAATGCGGGCCAGCACATCGCTCATCAGGCTGCCCTGTGCGCCCTGCCGGCTGGAAGAGCCCACTTCCTCGTTGTCGAACATCACCCAGATGTCGCCGCGGCCCGCTTCCTCACCGCGCCCCTGCAGGAAACCATACAGGGTGGCATAGGCACATTCCAGGTCGTCGATGCGGCCGGACATGAAATATTCGCCCTGCAGGCCCACACGCTGGGCCTTTTCGGTGATGCAGAGCACCAGGTCGGTGGATAGGATATCCTCCGCCTTCACCCCGGCCTCGGCGGCAAGGGTGTCCTTCAGGCTGCCGCCCTCGGCCCCGAAGATGGGCTGCAGGTCCACCTGGGGGTTATAGTTCAGGCCGGTGTTGGCCTCCCGGTTGAAGTGGATGCACAGGTTCGGGATGCAGGCCAGTGCCCGCTCCGGGTGCACCAGACGGCTCTCCACGCCGTCGGCGGTGCGCACCAGCAGGCGGCCTGCCACGCTCAGGGGCCGGTCGAACCAGGTGGACATCAGCATGCCGCCGTAGCCCTCCACCTCGGCGCGGGCAAAGCCGTGGTCGGCCCCGTCCAGCGTCTTGATGCGCCAGGTAGGCGAGTCGCTGTGGCTGGCCGCGGCGTGCCAGCCGGTGAGCGGGCCTTTGGGCATCCGCCAGGCCAGAATGGCCGAGCCGTTGCGGGTGGTGTAGTATTTGCCGCCGGGCACAAGGTGCCATGCCGCGCTCTCCGGGCAGTTCCGGTAGCCCTCGGCTTCCAGAATGGCCGCGGCGGCGGCCGTGGAGTGGAACGCGCTGACACCGGCGTTCAGAAACGCAAACAGATCTTCCATGGAAAATGCTTTGCTTTGCATGGGGATGCTTCCTTTCGCTTTTACTGGTTCTACTCATTATAAGCCCTTGCTCTGCAAAGGTCAATGCGTACAAAAAAGCCGCCGCAGGCGGCAATGCCTGCGGCGGCGGGAAAGCCGGCTGCTCAGTGCAGCTCCGGCCAGTAGCCCTTGTTGGCTTCGATCATATCGTCCAGAATGGCCTTGGCAACGTTCATGCTGGGCACAGTCTTATTCAGGGTAAAGGCCTGCAATACCTTCTCGTAGCTGCCTTCCACGCAGCCCTCCACCAGCAGCTTTTCGCTGTTGAGCTGCTGCATCATCAGACCCTGCTGGAACAGCGGGATGTTGTCCCGGGCAATGACCTCCGGGCCGTTTTTGCCGATGTAGGCGGGCAGCTCCAC
>ENA-ORCM01000631-ORCM01000631.1-human-gut-metagenome-genome-assembly--contig:-NODE-631-length-33560-cov-5.321238_pt1 | contig 33560 bp, 27 predicted proteins | sample MGYA00242906_ERZ507928 | MGnify/ENA primary metagenome ERZ507928 (study PRJEB26167, sample SAMN06115497) | human gut metagenome | host: Homo sapiens | place: China:Shanxi | collected 2015-05-07...
GCCTGCTTTTTATACGTCAATGCCGCCATACTATTGAACAAAACGGCAAAGACGGCTAATGCTACGTAATTAGGCCATAATTCGATAAACATCGTTCCTTTCAGATAAACCGAACGCATCACCTCGACAAAATAACGAGGAGGCAAAATGTATGTAATCCATTGCGCCCATGTCGGCATAGATTCTATCGGAGTGAACAATCCGCTCATCAAAATAAAAATCATCACGAAAAAGAACATGACAAACATGGTCTGCTGCATGGTCGACGAGTTATTAGCGATTGTCACCCCCATACCCGACATCGTAAACACAAAAAGCAAAGCCGCCAGATAAATGGAGCCGGGAGAACCTTCGGGTGAAAGCCCATAAACCAACCATGCCAACACCATGGCGACGGTCAATACAAGAAAACCGATAATCCAATAGGGTATCAATTTAGCCAATGTAAACGATAAACGACTAACCGGAGTAACATTGATTTGCTCGATAGTACCTATTTCTTTCTCGCTTACGAGATTCAAAGCCGGTAAAAAACCGCAAATCATTACCAACAACATAATCATCAATGCCGGTATCATGAAATGTTTATAATCGAGAGTAGGATTATACCGATTCTGTACTGTAAACAAATCGGGAGATACAACGACCGATTTCTCTCGCTGCAATTCGCCGAAAGTCTGCATGACGAGCTGTACCATATACTGTGAACCAAGTCCCCCTTTCATAGCGTTTATACCATTCACGTCTATCCCTATCCGCTTGGGAGAATCACCAATTAACGAAAGTTCGAAATCGTTCGGGATAGTCAGTATCACATCGGCCTCACCCCCTTCCAACAAAGCGAACGAGTCGTCATAGCTTTCGGTAACGCCTCTCAAATTAAAATAGTCCGAAGCCTCTATTTTCTGGATAATCCGCCGGGAAGTCTCCGAATGGTCATTATCGACTACCGAAACGCCTATATGCCGCACATCCATCGTCGTTACCCACGGAATAATCAATATCACCATTACAGGGAAAACAATCACCAACTTCGGCAAGAACGCATTCCGAAAAAATTGTCGTATCTCTTTATCTAATAAAACAAACAATGTTTTCATCGTTATTCGAGTTTATCGTTAAACTTTTTAAGGGTGACACCCACCAGAACAGCCGTCATGGCAAAGAGAATACAGGCTTGCTGCCATACTTCGGCGAACGGCATGCCCCCTATCATCAGTTTTCGCACGGCATCGATATACCAACGAGCCGGCACGATACACGACAATGCCTGTAAAATGCCGGGCATATTCTCCACCGGAAACAACATTCCCGACAACATTATAATAGGCAACATCAGTACCATACCCGAAATGAGCATTGCCGTAACCTGCGTATTAGCCATTGTAGAAATAAACAATCCTAATGCCAGCGAAAGCACCAAATAGAGCAAAGAAAGCCCTACTAAACCAACCATAGAACCCGACATCGGTACTCCGAGGACGTATCGCGCCAATACCAGAATAACGACAAGATTCACGCACGAAAGCAAAAAATAAGGAATCATCTTGGCAAAAATGATCCATATCGGTCGCACCGGCGACACCAACAGGACCTCCATCGTACCGGTCTCTTTTTCCCTCACGATAGATACAGAAGTCATCATGGCACAAATCAAAATAAAAATCAACCCCATGATTCCCGGCACGAAATTGTAAGAACTCTTTATCTGCGGGTTGTACAACACCCGTGTCGCCGGAGCGACCGACGCGACGGAAATTCCCGACTGAAAAGAACTTTGCAAATATCCTAAACCTGTACCTGCATTATTGGGGTTCGACGCATCGAGAATAAACTGCACCGCCGCCTCTGAGACTCCCTCAATCCCGACATTCGTCACCAACCGATCATAATCCTCAGAAAAAACCACCACCGCGGTAACATCGCCTTTCCGCAAAACATCGTCGATCTCGGCCTGAGAAATATATCCTTTGAATGTAAAATACGGATTGGCTTCCATACGCTCGATTTGCTGTCGAATAGTTTCCGTACGGTTGGGAGCCACTACGGCAAAATCGATATTATTCATTTCGGTCGATATAGCGAAACCGAACAAAAGAATCTGCACGATAGGGAGCAACAGCACGATCAACATCGTGCGTTTATCCCGTAAAATATGCAAAGCCTCCTTTTTGACAAATGACAAAAATCCTCCCATATCTATTCTCCCCGTTTAGCGCAGCGAGCCAAAATTCTGAAAACTTCGTCCATCGACCCGACAGCATATTGTTTCTTCAATTCGGCCGGAGAACCCAAAGCCTTTACTTTTCCATCGACCATGATAGATACCCTCGAACAATATTCCGCTTCATCCATATAGTGCGTAGTTACAAAAACAGTCGTCCCCCCGGAAGCGGCTTCATAAATCATCTCCCAAAATTGACGACGGGTAACCGGGTCCACTCCTCCCGTAGGTTCGTCGAGAAAACCACCTCCGGGCGATGCAAAGTCGCAATGGAAAAAGCCAACTTCTGTTTCCAGCCTAAGGGAAGAGAACCTACCAGCGTATCAATTTCCGATCGGAAATGCAATCGATTCAACATCTCCACCGTCCGGCGAAGCATTTGGTAACGGCCCAGCCCATAAATTCCGGCATACAGACGGATATTCTCGCGAACGGTCAAGTCATCGTACAACGAAAATTTTTGACTCATATAACCGATATGCTTCTTTATCTCCTCTCCCTGCGTCATCACATCGTACCCGGCAACTATTCCACGCCCCGATGTCGGATAACTCAACCCGCAAAGCATACGCATGGCTGTGGTCTTGCCGGCTCCATTAGCGCCTAAAAAACCGAATATCTCCCCTCGTTTCACATCGAACGTTATATGGTCGACCGCGACAAAATCGCCGAAACATTTACACAAATCCCTAACCGATATAATTATATCATTCATGCTGCATCAATTTTATAAAAACATCTTCGATTCCGGGTTCGACCGGACGAATCGAAACATTATGAAAACCTTGTCCGTTCAAATAAGCCGCGAACTCATCAGAATCGAACATACTATCGGCAACTAAATGATGAGACTCACCGAACGGGTAACATTCCTTCACGCCTTTTATCCTACGAGCCTCGACGAGTAATCCATACATATCGTCTCCCGATAAAGCATACAAAGGCTCATCGAACCGCGCCGTAATACCGGCAGGAGTATCTATCCCCAGAATTTTTCCGTTATTGCACAAGGCTATACGGTCGCAACGACAAGCCTCGTCCATATAAGGCGTAGAAACAAGAATCGAAATGCCTTTGCTTTTCAACTCCGACAACATATCCCAAAATTCGCTTCGGGAAACGGCATCGACCCCGGTCGTAGGCTCATCGAGAAATAACACCGACGGACGGTGAATCAAAGCACAGCACAAAGCCAATTTTTGCTTCATACCACCCGACAATTTCCCCGCACGTCGTTTTCGAAACGGTTCTATTTGAGTGTAAATAGGAGCGATCAAATCATAATTATCTTTCACGCCTACCCCGAACAGGGCTGCGAAAAATTCAAGATTTTCCTCAACCGACAGATCGGGATAAAGCGAAAAACGCCCCGGCATATATCCCACCCGTTTTCGGATTTCTTTATATTGCCCGACAATATCGAATCCATCTACTGTCGCGACTCCATCGTCGGGATTCAGCAACGTCGCAAGCAGACGGAAAAGCGTGGTCTTGCCGGCTCCATCGGGACCTATCAAACCGAACAACTCCCCACGCCTCACCTCGAACGTTATATTTTCGATTGCCGTGAGCGAACCGTACTGCTTGGTCAATCCTCGTATTTCTATGGCATTCCGTACAGCCATCTCTCTATTTGTTTTAAGTTGTTATTGATGAAGACGCACCTCTCCGTAAAGGCCTATTTTTAACAGGCCATCGTTCTCGACCGCGATTTTCACCGCATAAACGAGGTTGGCTCGGGTATCACGGGTCTGAATTGACTTGGGTGTGAACTCACTCTCCGATGCAATCCATGTAATGCGACCCGGATATTCTCTCTGCTTATCTCCCCCGAAATCGGCGACGACGGTAACCTCCTGCCCCACGCTCAAATCGGACAACTGATCCGATGTGAAATAAGCCCGCAAATACAATCGGTCCATATCGGCGACCTTCATCAAAGGCTTACCGGTCGCTGCCAACTCCCCGGCCTCGCTATACTTCACCAATACCGAACCGTCGATAGGAGAAACGACACGACATTTGGAAAGACGGTCTTCGACCTGAGCTATTTGCAAATCAATAGCCGATGCATTTTCATCGATCGACGACGTATTGTTTTTCAAGGTCGAGAGCAAAGCGTCCAACTGCCCGTTCAAAACCCGCAGAGACGCATTAATATCGTCCAACTGCTTCGTAGTGGCCGCCCCGTCTTTCAACAAATTTTCCACTCGGCGACGTTCTGTCTCCTGTTGGGCGATTTGTCCCCTCAAAGCCGCTGCTTGCTTGGAAATGTCGGGACGATTGCTATGCACCGAAGCCCGCTGACGCTCCAATTGCAACTTCTGTAAATAAAGCTGTACGGTATCTATCGCACCTACCTGCTTCCCTGCCGAAAGAGTATCGCCTTCCTCGACATCGAAGCTGAGAATACGGCCCGCCGTTTCGGCCGACACGAGAACTTCGGTTGCCTCGAACGTTCCTGTCGCATCAAAATCTCCACCGTTGCCACAAGCTGCCAGCACGACAGTCATGGCGCTATAAACTGCTATCCTTTTCATTTTACGCTGTATTTATCGATTAATGGTATGTTTATATTCATAAATTGCTTTCAGCAATTCTATTTCACGCATGCTGCGAGCCATAGAGGCCGTGGATTCGTCGGTAATCTTCGACAACAAGTCATGGGTATCTATAATTCCGTTCCGCAATTTAGACTCGGCCGCCTCGCGTACCGACCGACGAAGAGCCACGATACGGTCGTCATCGGCAATCGCCTTGCGTAAACGCGCGATATCCCCATTCTCCTGAGCCGCCTGCAAATTCATATTAAAAAGGAATACATCTCGCTGAACTTCGACCTGCTGCCGAGAAGTACGCAATTTATTTAAATTATTTTTCTGTGTATAATAAGCCCCGAAATTCCAAGACAATTTCACACCGAGCATAGCATTCCAACTCCAATCGCTATTCATCATACTCTGCATATAGTCCAATCCCGGATAACCATAATATCCCTGAGCAAAAAATCCCAAGCGAGGCATAGACGACGATTTTACCATCTTTTCTTGCGCCGTAAGCCTGTCTATCTTCGCTGCGAACATAGCCAACTCGGGACGTGCCGATTCTCCCGACAGGGGCTGCACGGCACTGGGACGCTGCAGCTTTCGATCGCCCACCTTTTGTCCGATAAATATGCCTAACATACGACGATAACTATCGCAAGAAGACTCGAACTGAATAAGCTGCTGTCCTACCGAAAGCAACTCGGCCTCCAAAACATCGGCATCGGACTGCATCGCCACCCCGTTCCTCTGCAACGCCCGAACTTTTTCCAAATTACTCCGTAGAAGATTCAGAGTCAGATTCGTTTGAGCTATGCGCTCGTCGAGCAAAAGGATTCCGAAATAGAGATCGTCCACCCGGCCTTCCAGTTCGTAAAGATCGACATCTGTCATCGTTTTCTGTTCGGCGGCCTCTGCTCTGGCTATACGCTTGTCGGCAACAGACTTGCCCCCGTCCCAAATCGTTTGGTTCAATTCCAATGCCACTTTATATTGGTCTTTTCTCAATCCCGGAATTTCCAGACCTTGCTGAGCCAACATACCGGTCAGTTCCTTCGGGAAGTTAGGCGCATCGGTCTGCCAAGTAGCCTGAGCGGAAAAAGCAAGCTGCGGTATCCATGCCCTTGCAGCATTAGAGAGGTTATACTGTTCGGTTTGGTGAACCAAATCGTACTGACGAATTTCTGGATAATTTTCCTGGGCAAGTCGCCGGCATTCGTCGAGCGAAAGTTGAGCATGCCCGGCAACTACCGAGAACAGCCATACACACAAAATAACAACTCGCTTCATAATTCATTATTTTTTTATACGACGCATAATCATTTCAATATTCTCAGCCTTACGCAATTCAAAAAAGCGATTCCGATCGGCAGCAATATCTCCCAATATAGGCTCTATAATCGGATAGGCAATAAACGGAAAAACATTAAGAGAAATAATATCCAACAATAACATTCGGACATCGACCCATTCTACCTTTCCCTGCGCATGCAACTCGTCCAACTCCTGCTGAATACCCTTCATCAAACAATCTGCCACTTTCACGATTTTATCGCTCATAAGTTTATATCGTTCAGGACGGCTAAAAACCTCGTTTACGATAAAACGAGGTAATTGCGGATTAGCGGCAATGAAATCAAAATGACAGGTAACTCCGTCTTTCAGCCGCTCCAAGAGAGGCAATCCCGGTTGACCGAAAGCAGCCAGAACCGACTCGCTCATCAATTGTACTTTTTCTGTAAGAATACGCTCGAACAACTGTTCCTTCGTTCTGAAATAATAATGCAACATAGCGTGTGTCACGCCAGCTGCATGCGCGATCGAAGTAGTCTTTGCCCCATCGAATCCCTTCAACATAAACTCTTGCTCGGCCGCTTTCAAAATCTCCGATTCGGTATCTTTCGTTTTCATATTTTATACTAACAATATAGTTTAATAATTTAGTCTAACAATTTTGTTAATACAAATATATAAGATATCATTTCAGAATAACATCACTCTTCTTTCTTTTTGTATTTATTTAACACTATCATCTGCTAATCCAATAAGAAATACGAGAGAAATAGCTGTTTATCAACACATAGGCAATAACCCCTATAACAGAAACAACGACAGGCAATACCAAGAATAGAGCGATTAATTTCCACGAAACATCTGGAAGTAAATAAGATTCAGTAGAAAATTCGTGGGGACAGACTTGAATTTTAGCGATTACACGTCTCCCTTATATTGCTGGCGCAACACAGGGGAGCCCCCGAAGAAACACCCATTTCTGAGGAGAGGGGTTAAGATTAATAGCTTAGAGATTTTTGAGGATAACGTTAGATAAAATGAAATATTTAGCATTTACCCTCTCCCCTGCTGTGCCCCGTAGCATTACGGGGCGCTACAAAACAAGGTTGCGTTGCAATCCTCCTCCCCTGTGTTGTGCACAGCAAAATATAGGGGAGGTGTCCGAAGGACAGAGAGGTTAAAAAACAACGACATTGACGGCAACAAAATCAAATCGCAACCTCTCCCCCTGCCGTGTCCCGCAGCATTGCGGGGCGCTACAAAACAATATAGGGAAAAAGACTGCGTTGCAATCCTCCTCCCCTGTGTTGTGCACAGCAAAATATAGGGGAGGTGTCCGAAGGACGGAGGGGTTAAAAAACTGCGACAGCAACAGCAATAAAATCAAATCGCAACCTCTCCCCCTGCCGTATCCCGCAGCATTGCGGGGTGTGGCGCAACGATATAGGGGGAGTGCCCTCAGGGCGAGGGGGTTAAAACAGAAACAGAAAAACGAAAAGATTGAATCTGCGATGAGTAGAGGAAAAAGATTAAAGGAGACATTTTGAACAGCCTTTCAACCCCTCCGTCACTTCGTGCCACCTCCCCTATCGCACATTCGTGCGCAGAGGAGGAGGTTAATACTTTCGACCGTCTTTTGCCCTTCGCCCCTATCTTCGATTAAAAATCGAAACAGGGGCGAACCCGAAGAAACTACCGTTTCTTCGGCGAGGGGTTGGAATATACAAGGACAATCCCCTCGAATTATCGACTGAATCGTAGATAATACGCAACCGACTTAGATAAAAAGAGCAAAGGTTGGTATGCCTAAACAAAACACAAACCTTTTTCTCAAAAAATAGGACTATCCGTTGTACAGACAGCCCTATCCAAAAAAGTCTTTATTTACTATAATTACAACTCTATATCCCCATTGAACACTTCGTGCCACGGCAGGCCTTGTTTATTGAGCTGTTCCATGAAAGGATCGGGATCGAATTCCTCTACGTTATAAACGCCCGGTTTTTTCCACTTGCCGGTGAGGAACATCATGGCTCCGATCATAGCAGGAACGCCCGTGGTATAGCTCACACCCTGTGCTCCGGTTTCGAGATAGGCAGCATGATGGCTGCAATTATTATACACATAATAAGTAAGTTCCTTTCCATCTTTTCCAATACCCCGAATGCGACAACCGATAGAGGTCTCTCCCGTGTAATTCTTACCGAGGTCTCCCGGGTTGGGCAAAACGGCTTTAAGGAACTGGATAGGTACGATCTCTACCCCGTTGTACATAATAGGATCGATACGCGCCATACCGATATTCTGAATCACACGCAAATGAGTGAGATACTCTTGTCCGAAAGTCATCCAAAAACGAGCACGCTTAATAGTAGGATAATTTTTAACCAGCGATTCCAACTCCTCGTGATAAATCAAATAGGATTCTTTGGGGCCTATATTAGGATAAGTGAGAGGACGATGAATCTCGTGCGGCTCTGTCTCGATCCATTTTCCGTTCTCGTAATACTTACCTTTTTGGGTTACTTCCCGGATATTGATTTCGGGATTGAAATTGGTAGCGAATGCCATACCATGATTACCGGCATTGCAATCGACAATATCGAGATATTGCATCTCTTTGAAATAATGTTTCGCCGCATAGGCCGTATAAACCCCGCTCACACCCGGATCGAATCCGCAACCGAGAATAGCCGTCAACCCGGCTTGCTCAAAACGTTCCCGATAAGCCCACTGCCATTTATATTCGTATTTAGCTTCGTCGAGAGGCTCATAGTTGGCCGTATCGAGATAATTGACACCGCAATGCAAACAGGCATCCATAATCGTCAAGTCCTGATAAGGCAAAGCCACATTGACAACGATATCGGGCTTATGCTTTTTGAACAATGCCACTAAATCCTCAACCTTGTCGGCATCGACACGGTCGGTCACGATACGATTGCCGCCAATGGCATCGGCTATGGCATCGCACTTGGACTGCGTGCGACTTGCCAAAACGATTTCGGTAAACACATCGGGATTCTGCGCTATTTTATGCGCCACCACCGTTCCTACTCCTCCGGCTCCGATAATAAGTACTTTTCCCATTTTATATCTCTGTTTTTTTTTTATTCGTTATTCATTTCCACACTCAAAAACGATGTTCGACACAAACCCTTTTTTCTTCTTCCAAGAAAACGACTCATTCACCTTTATCGGTATCGGATGTCAGGTCGAGCACCTCCTTATCCCCGCTTTTATCGAAATACTGCTTCCTTAACGGAGACGCTGTTATTTCTTTATAAAAAGAACGATTACGGAATACATCTATCGCCAAATAAAGAGCGTGACGGAACGACTGCTCGTCGGCTCGGTTCTGTCCGGCTATGTCGTATGCCGTACCATGATCGGGAGAAGTACGAACTACCGGTAATCCGGCCGTATAATTCACCCCGTCTTCCATCGCTATCGCCTTGAAAGGCGCCAATCCTTGATCGTGATACATAGCCAACACACCGTCGAATTGACGATAATGTCCGGTCCCGAAAAAGCCATCGGCCGGATAAGGGCCAAAACAAAGCATTCCTTTGGCATTGGCCTCTTGAATGGCCGGCTTTATGATTTCAATCTCTTCTGTTCCCAAAAGACCGTCGTCTCCGGCATGAGGGTTTAACGCCAACACGGCAATCCGAGGCTTTACCACACAAAAATCCTGCCTCAACGACTGTTCAAAAATTTGCAACTTTTCAAGAATGGTTTCCTTCGTAACAACAGACGAGACTTTCGAAACAGGCACATGCCCCGAAACCAAAGCGACCCGTAAAGTATCGTTCAACAATATCATCAACGCCTTTTGTCCGTTCCCCAAGCGACGTTCAAGAAACTCGGTATGTCCGGGAAAATCAAACTTATCGGACTGTATGGCATGTTTGTTTATGGGAGCCGTCAACAATACGTCTATCGAACCGGCTTCCATATCGGCAGCAGCTCGTTCAAGAGCGGCATAAGCAGCCTCCCCTCCTATTGCCGTAGCCTTTCCTATTTCCACTTTCACATCGTCGTCGACACAAGTAATCAAATTCACTTTATTTTCATCGGCTGCCGATGCATCGCTAATAATATTAAAATTAACAGCCGGAATATCGAGAGCCTTCCGGTGATAGGCGGCAACCTTAGCCGAACCATAGACGACAGGTGTACAAAGCTCCACGATATGTGGGTCGGACAATGTTTTGAGTATAACCTCATACCCTACTCCATTGATGTCACCCTGGGTAATCCCCACTTTTATTTTATGTTCCATAACTCCAAATCTTTATAACTTAATTTTCTCGGCATACGATCACCGACCTAATTTGAGCTCACTAAGGTAACAAAAATCCACGATATACCCTGCCGGATATAAGAACTATTTAAAACCCCGATTCTATTTCTTGTTTTTCTCGGCCGTAGACAACATACCGCAAGCCGCAAATATATCTTCTCCTCTCGAAGCCCGTATAGTCGCCACTACCCCACGGTTATTCAATCGATCCCGAAAAGCCTCCATCGATTGCATATCGGTACTTTTAAGAGTTACTCCCGGAATAGCGTGAAACCGTATCAGGTTCACCCGGCAATCCATACCTTTCAACAAACGAGCCAATTCATCGGCATGATCCAAACTATCATTGTACCCGTTAAACAAAATATATTCGAAAGAAAGCCTACGTTGGTGAGAAAAGTCGCGCCGACGCAATAAATCCAAGACATCGGTCATCGGGAATGCTTTCTCCACAGGCATAATTCGCAAACGCTCCTCCGGGAAAGGAGAGTGAAGACTCACGGCCAAATGGCATCGGCTCTCATCGAGAAAACGACGTATGCCGTTCAAATGGCCTATCGTAGACACGGTGATTCTCTTCGGGCTCCATGCAAAACCCCATTCCGATGTAAGAACAGACAGAGCCCTCATCACCTCGTCGAGATTATCAAACGGTTCCCCCATACCCATAAATACCAGATTCGTCAGTTTATCGCTATACTCCACCGAAAGAATCTGATTAATTATTTCGGCAGAAGACAAGCTACGCTTAAAACCCTGTTTCCCGGTCATGCAAAAACTGCAATTCATCTTGCAGCCCACTTGCGACGACACACACAAAGTAGCCCTGTCGCGGTCGGGAATATAAACCGTTTCCACAAAATCATCGCCTCCTACCCGAAAAAGATATTTTATCGTTCCATCGGTAGAACGAAGAGACTGAACCGGAGCCTCCCGGCCTATATCATAGCGCTGCGACAATAACTCCCGATGCTTCAACGAAAGGTTCGACATGCCCGCAATATGATCTATACGCTTTTCATAAAGCCACGAAGCTATCTGTTTCGCCGCGAAACGAGGCAGTCCGTTCTCCTCGGCTACCGTCTGTAACTCCTCCAACGTTTTTCCCAACAAATGTTCCTTTTCCATGACTATCGAGAGATTCTACAACACAAATGCAAAGTGCGTGTATCGAGCCGACAGCCACGATATACGCACTCTGTGTTTATCAAAAAATCCGTTTATTAGAAGAAACGAATCATCGTATTTTCTATTTCCGCTTTATCCCGAAGAACTTCCATCAAGCGACTATTGATGAGATAGCCGTAATTCTGCTGAATCTTCTGAGTTTCTGTCTGGGCATCGAACGGTTGTTCCGAAACGGTTTTGTCCGTAACCGTAAACACATACACCCCTCTCGATCCCTTCACTGGACCTACGAGCTTTCCATTCTCCGAAACGGGAGCCAAACCGCTCAACACCGGTTCGTAACCGACACCTGCGATAGACGGGGAAGAGAAAGACACGAACTTGGCGCTATCCACTTGTGCCTTCATAGCCTCGGCATATCCGGCCAAAGAATTGAGATTCTTCGATTTCAAGTCACCGATAATCTTCTCGGCTTTCTTATCGTTACGAATCTGCATAGCCAATATATCTTTCACTTGTTCCAGAGGAGCATATCCTTCTTTTGTAATGTTGTCAAGAGCAGCAACCACGAACGAGTTATCGAGAGTAAAGATTTCCGAAACCTCGCCTTTGTCGGCATTAAACGCCCAACGAATGGCTTGACGGGCATCATTGATTCCGGGTAATGAATAATCTTCGGCACTGCATTCATAGCTGTTAACCGTATATCCGGCCTCTTTTGCCCCCGTATTGAATTTCTCTGCATTATTATTGGATGCGCTATAAGAAGACAACTGGTTATAAAGAGCGGTATGAGTTTCTGTACTGGGATTGACAGCCAAAACATAAGCCGCTACTTTGGCTTTTTTCACCGGAGCCGTACGCGACAATATCTGTACGATGTGTTCCCCGCCCAAGCTCTCGGCCTTGAAATAACCGTTTCCATTCTCGCTAAATACTTTGTTGATGAAAGGTCTTCCCACGCTGGAAGCCATATTTTCCATTAACCAAATTTCATCATTCCCGTTGTATTTCGGGGCAAGTTCGGCGAAACTTCCTCCATGATTCAACACATTCAAAACGCTATCGATCTCCGTCGAACGGGGTTGAAACGAAAGCAAACGAACTTTGATCGAATCCGGGGCGACCTTCGTATCCATCAAACGATACATCGTATAAGTATCGTTTTCGAATTCCATCGGAGACGATTCATTTACACTGGCCGTTTGTGCAAATTTTTTCATTTTTTCGGGCATCGACGAAATAGCCACGAAAGAATCGTCATAAGACTCATCGGAATTATTGGCGATAAAAGCCACCACATCGTCCGTCGTAGCGAATACCGATTCGTTCATTTCAGCTTTTTCCTTAGCTTTGGCATAATCGGCCTCACTGGGTACGATATTTACCGTGATGTATTTGATCGAACGACGTTCGGGCGTTTTATAAAACGACTTCATCTTGTTGTATTCGGCTTTAAGCTCACTGTCGCTTACAGCGATCATCGAATCGGCAATCGATGTATACGGTTGTAAAGCATAAGCTATATTGGCCGAAGTTTTATTATCTTCGAACGAATTTTCAAGATCCAGCTTATTCGGCATAATCGCACGATTCAATAAATTGGCAAATTTCTGAACGGCACGATTTTGTTTAACCTCCTGTTCGAGTCTGAGCCACATTTGGCGTTGAGGCTCTATTTGCGCGAGCAACTCCGGTGTATTGTATCCATGAGATTCCGGATCGAGAACCACCTGCATAAAATTAAGCAAGCCTTGACGGTCGAACTCTCCGGTTTGAGGATTCGTAAAATACTGGCGCACTTGCGGAGATATATTGTCACCGCTTAGCAAGTCGGCAAGTTCTTCTTTGCTGACAACGATTCCCAGTTCTTCAAGTTCCTCGCTCAACAATATTTCATTCACCATCTGGTCATAAACCTCTTGATTGATACGGGAAACATACCCTTCGGGCAAAGTCATTCCGCGTTGTCCATACATTTGTTGTAATTCATCTGTACGTACCTTTACACGTTCTTGAAATTCTTCGACTCCGATATTCGTCCCGTTCACGACAGCGACTTTGTTTTGATTCATGGCGTAGAAGGTATGTCCCGAATTCAGGAAGTCCCCTACGATAAAAGCGAGCAAGGCGACCCCTATAATCACCACGAGCAGGCCGGCTTTACTTCTGATTTTGTTTAACGTAGCCATTTGTTACTTTGAATGAATTTTAGTTTTATATTTTATTATTTTTTATCCTCTTTTACTAAGGGCACGAAGATACAAAAATTTGGATTTATATCGGCAGCGAAAGTACAAAAAAATCTCTTATTTCTCTATTTTCATGCGTACAAGTTCTATTTTCGTAGCTTTTCGTTGTAAAATAGTAAACCGGTAATTCCCTATTTCCACGGTCTCTCCGAGCCTCGGCAATGTCTGATAATGATACAAGATATACCCGGCGATCGTGAGATAATCGTCCGATTCGGGAATATCCAATCCGAACTCCTCGTTGATTCGCTCGATTTCCATACGTCCCGAAAACTCGAATTCGTCGTCGCTCACTTTACGGGCGACAAGATTTTGAGTATCATGTTCGTCCTCGATGTCTCCGAATATTTCCTCGACCAAATCTTCGAGAGTTACCAGTCCGGCAGTTCCCCCGAACTCATCGACCACAATAGCCAAACTTTTCTTCTGTTGCATCAAAGTGCGCATCAACTTATTGGCCAACATGCTCTCGGGAGCGAAAACAGCCGGGCGAATACTCTTTTTCCAATCTTCGTGCCGACGAAACATCTCCGATGCATGGATATATCCCAGAATATTATCGATATTCTCGCGATAAACCACCACTTTGGATATGCCGGTACTGATGAACGTTTGTAACAACTCCTCCACCGTAACCTCGTCGATATCCACAGCCACGAGTTCGGTACGGGGTATCATGCAATCCCGTAAATGAATATTCGAAAAGTCGAGAGCATTTTGGAATATTTTCATCTCCGGCTCCACCGGTTCGCCCGAATCAGATTCTTCTATACTTTTCTGGATAAACGAGTCGAGTTCTATCTTGCTCATCAGGGCTCCATAAGGTTGATGTGCGATCTTCACTCCCCCCAGTCTCATCACGCATTTGGAAACGACAGACGTAAACTTCGAAATCGGATATAAAACGACATAAAGCAACCACACGAAAGGAGAGAAAAAACGCATTGTCGCATTCGGGTTAACACGGAAAATCGTCTTGGGCAAAAATTCACCCACGAACAAAATTAACAAAGTGGACAACAACGTCTGCATCAAAACGACAAAAGCCTCCTGATTCCACACCAAAGCTATGACCGGCTCCAAAAGAGCCGCCATGCCCATACCGTAAATAACCAAAGCTATATTATTGCCCACCAGCATGGTCGAGATAAACTGCTCCTCGTTTCCATAAAACAGCCCCAATATCTTCGACATCATGCCCTGCTGTTTCATATCCAGTTCAACCCGCACTTTATTCGACGACACGAAAGCAATCTCCATACCCGAAAAAAAGGCCGAGAAAAGCAACGCTATGATAATAATCAAAATCCAATTCATGGCTTTATCGCTTGTTTAGGAACGGCGACACTATCGACCTTCGCCGAATCGGGAGGGACAGAATCCCGCTTGATAGGGAATATACCGCTGGTACGACGGATTTTATACCGGGTCATCTGTTCGTTAGACGTAAACCCATACCCCTCGATGACTTCGTCCGGAGTTTCTATATGAATGAACGAATCGGAATAAATCTCCCGTTTACGCTGATCCCAAAAGATTTGAGACGTAAGAAAAACCTCTTCTTTCGTATTCTCTATACGTACATTCCGGTCGAGCCGCCACAACTGTTTGTTCTTAAAATAAATAGCCGTATCGCCCTGAATAAGTGCCTCGGTAGCGAAAACAGAATCGAACTTCTCCACATGCAATCCCCGAGGGAAATACCAGTATGGCTCTTGGGCGTTCTCATACATCAACCATTCGAGAGCATTGATACGATACCTCGTCACACCCGAATCCGAAATAAGAGTCATGACATCGAGCGTACGCAACGTAGGAACTTCCGCGGCATCTTCGAATCCCTTCACCACTTCGTTCTTAGGCCCCGAACACGCACTCCACAACAAAGGAAAAGCGACAAACGCTACCACCCACAAACGAGAGATACTGATAAACCACCTATCGGTATTTTCTTTTTTTGCCATTCCAGATAAACTATGTCACAAAATTATAAATAGTTACACGGCTCTCCAAATAATCCCACGAAATTATCCTCTTGGCAAAGCCAATCCTTAAAACAGCAGAGGATTCACATTCCACTATCGGAAAGATATTTTAACCTCTCCCCTGCCGTGCCCCGTAGTATTGCGGGGTGTCACATATAGAATCGGAGAGAAGCGAAAGGGAAATACATCTCACCCTCCTCCTCTGCCGTGTCCCGTAGCATTGCGGGGTGTTTTGCGCAGCAAAATATAGGGGGAGTGCCCGCAGGGCGAGGGGGTTAAAAAGACGGAGGGGTTGAGAAGAAAATAAAAGCACAGAGAAAATACCCGCCCTCATAGGGCGGCGAAGACACAAGGGATTAAAAAAACACCCCGGTTCCCCGAGGCGTTTCCACACTATGGCTAATCATACAAATTATTTCACGATAAACGATTTTACCACGACTCCCTGCGACGTAGAATATTGCAACATATAGCTGCCTTTCGAAAGATTCGAGACATCGACAGTCGTCACGTTATCGTTAATCTCACCGCTCTGCAACGCCATACCCGCCACGTTATAGATAGCATATTTGCCTTCGGCATAAGGTACTTCTATCGTAAGTACATCGGTGGCAGGAACCGGATAAATTTTAACATCTTCGGCAAGCACTTCGTCGATACCCGAAGTCGAAAGCTGCAAATCGAATTTCTTTTCATAAGAATTACGGCTTTCTTTATGAATCGCCTTGATATAAACAGTTTTGTGAACGGCTTTATCCTCGATCAACTTTGTCGTATAAAGTTTACCGTCACGGACTTCGTAACTCGGTTCGGCATAAGTACCGCCGAATTGCATCATTCCTTTCAGTTCGAATTCATATTCGGCATCAGGCATGTCGCTCAATACCGTGACATCGGCGACTGCGACTCCCGCCGGAGTTCCTATTTTCACGCGAGTCGTGCTCAGACGTATGTCATACGGGGTTTCCGATTTCGGAGCTACTCCCACGACAGCCCGATGATTATCGGGATAAGAACCTTGTATATTATCTCCCAAATTATCCAAGGTAAACCAACCGTTATTGACTCCACCCCAACCCCAATTCACATAATAGTTGGTAAATCCGTCCCAACCGGCCAAATTGAAACAGTGCCCGGCCTGATTGCCTTCGTTTCCGGCATAAATCACCGCACGCCCCCGTTTCAACTCGCTCTGGATAAGTTCGTGCCATGCCTCGTCACCACCGGGATAACGGTCTCGGGCATAAGCCACACAAGTTTCGGGAAATCCATAATACCGCTGAAAATATTGAGGTATATTTTCTGTAATGGCTCCGGAACCATCTACACCATAATTCATATCGATCAAAACACCGCAATGATAGAGCAGCCTAGCCACTTCGTCATAATTGTTGGCTCCCGACAAAATAGCATCCCAATCATAATCGGGCTCATTGTCGAAATTGACCGACAAAAGACCTATCCCCGGAGCTGTGTATGATTTCGTCCCCTGGCCTCGCAGCGGATAACGCACCACCGACAAAGCCTGTCCCATAGCCACGGCCACACAGCCCACCAAAGCCTGTCCTTCCTGCATCATAGGACAATATTTGTTATACGGTGCAGGTTGATTCCAATTGACCTTGACAACCGGGTCTATTCTATCGCTCGCAGCCCGCGTCACCAAGTCACCCGCCCAACGATAATGACGTTGGAGTGCCGGGGTTTGACGAGCTGTTTTTATTTGGTCGGTATATTCTTTCAACCAACCTTTTATCCATTCCGGTTGACCTTTCGAAACATACTCGCTATCGAACGAATATCCTAATAAGGGATCTACGGTATCTTCGGCCGAAATCAAGGCCCACCCTCCTTTTTCAAACCGAATGACATAATACATCGGCTCATTTCCTTGAAATATGGTTTCCACTTGGGCTTTACCGCCTTTAAACAGAACGCCGCCCCGTTGACTCAACAGCATATTGGCCGTCTCTACCGCCGTGCTTTCGGGCACTACCGCCGCATAATTCCCACCTATCCATGAGAAAAGCACTGCCACTAATAACAATAATCTATATTTCATAATCGGTTTTGGGTTTCGTTTTACAAATATATTTTTATATTGACTGACAAAAATAGGCAATCCGAATATATTCTGCAACAATTTAACATTTTCTATGTTTTTTATCCGACAAAATGAAGTATTTATTTTCTTTACACGGCAATACCCTCGTAACAAAAACAGAATTACCCCCACTCCCCCAATATTTCCGTAACAATATATAGGGAAACGCCCAACAGGGCAAGAGGGTTAAAACAGAGAAATACCACTTTCAATCCTCTCCCCTTGCCGTGCCCCGCAGCATTGCGGGGTGTCGCACAGCGATAGGGGAGGTGTCCGAAGGACGGAGGGGTTAATAAACAGAGAGGGGGGGGGGTAGAAAACACCGGCAACACCGGTACTGACAATAACAAAGCAGCCGATCTCTAAAAGACCGGCTGCTCAATAACTCTATCCTTAAAAGGATCAACGAATACTTTTCATTTTAAGATTTTGTCTGATAAGGGACTGCATATGAAGTTTTTCTGTTGCAGACAACGGTTTCATTTCCGACAATTTCATCTCGTTTTTCAACAACTTTATCGACGACGGGATATTAGTATTTGCGGCTGCGGCTTGAACAGATCCTTTAAAGAAGAGAGATGCATTCCACAAATCATACCACCCTAAGCTAAAATTGCTGTCACTGGGGTCGGCATCGGCATTAAAGCAATAAAGTCCACACCAACGATCTTGCGCATACACAACCTCGTCGCCTTGTGCTTTTTCAGCGAAGTTTACATATTCAAAATTATCGGTTTCACTCTCTGGAAGTCCTGCGAAAGTGCAAATAGCGTTAACCATTCCGACATTAGTTTCTACCTGCATAACTCCCATAATTTGTAAATCAGCAATTCTAAAACCATTATCGGTCACTTCGGCTTCCAGTTGATTGGGATACCCATCCTTAAAATAGAAATGGTCTATTACAAGAGTATCAGGATTATTTGCATGTTTTAATGAAAACTCAGTATCGAATCCCATAGGTGTACTTCCGGGTTGTTGTGTTTGAAGATCATATTGATAGAACAAGAATCCGAATGTACCTGTAAAATCACTTTCTTGTGCAGCGGTATACTCCCAATAAGGAGCTGCAACGGTTTGAGTTTCTTCATCGACGCCACCAACCAATGCAGCAGACACATTTCCGCCGGCATCAGCGAAAGCGCCCTCGGCAAAATCGAGGAATACATACGATACGGCTTCGTTCTCGTCGAACACTACACTTTCGGGCAAAGTAATCGTGACAGACTCGTTATTGATAACGACACTCTCGATCGTACCGTTGGCATAAGAGGTAAGGTCGCCCTTCGTCACATCGTAGGTGATAGCACCGCTTCCTCGAACAACGGTCTCGTTGAAAGTCAAAACGACACTGCGTCCGCCGTTCGTAGCTTTATATAAATTACCGTCGGGAACGTTCACCAAATAAGGAGCCTCTTCGTCGGGCAATTCGACAGATGCCGAAGCCACAGCCCCGCAAACGCCTTTTTCATTGGATGCCACGGCATATACATAGTACGTAGCCCCTAAATTCTGGTTAGAAAGCGTACCGCTCACGCTGGGTTTTTCGGCAGCTTTCACCAATGCAGAACCTTCGTATTTCGCTTGCAACAACTGGTCGGGATCGACAGTCATCGCCTCGTCGGTCACAATATAAGAATAATATACGGTTCCCTCTGCCGGAGTAATGGTTACCTTGAAAGCATCCACGGCTGTCTTCTCAGCCGTCACCGTTACGGCAGGACCTTCGCCCATATCCACCGGCGTAAAGTCTTCGAATTCGGTGCAACCTGCCCCCATGAGGCAGATTGCAGAGAATAATCCTATAATATATTTTTTCATTGCTCTATGATTTTAATTATTCTTGAACTTTTGTCATTTCGATCGTATGTGCTCCTGCGTAAAGGTCGCCATTGGCCTCACTGATACAACAAGCCTCACTGATATTGATCGATGTACCCGGGACTACCGAAGCCGAAGCCGACGATACCGGCTGGCCGCTCGACATGCTAAGTATATTAAGCGAGAAAACATAAGAACCTACCGTACCCAAGCTCTGCCCCGACTGGATCGTAATCGTATTGAAGTCATCGCTTACCGTACCCATCACCGGCTTGGGTGTGAGCCCTTGCAAATCCGGTGTAACTTGGGTGAACCATACCCGATTTACATAGTCGTTATCTTTCGATACCACACACGTCCAATAGAACGGGCCGGGAACATTCGAGAACGGTGTTTGACCCACTACATTATACGTTCCCAAGATTCCGGCAGCGGCCAGCGGGTGGTCGTCATCGCTGATGGTGACGGTAGTCGTGTAGTTCGCACCTAAATTACAGCCTTCGGGAGCAGAAAGTTTGATATCGAAACACACATCGCCATTATAATCGTCGTTATCGATAGGTTCGATCGACAGGTAAGCGACCATCTCGCCGTCAGCGGTAAACGACAAAGTATTCGACGTATTTTTCAAACGGTAATTCACACCCTCTTTCGCAGCGTTTTTACCGGCATAGGCAGTCGTATCGATTTCAAAACCCACCGACACATCGAGCCCTTTGGAAGCCACCAATGAAATGGGGATTTTAACCTCTCTAGCTGCATTCTCGGCTATGGAAGTGGTCTTGCTGTCAAAAGCCACGAATGCATCTTTGTCGCTGAACATAGGAGTATCCACCGATTGGCACGAAGCTAACACCCCTCCTACAACAGCCGCATATATAAATTTACTTATTTTCATAATTGTCTTCTATTAAAATTTATTTGCTTTGATAACCGGGATTCTGATCCATGTTTTTGTTATTCAAAATATCGTTCTCGGGAATTGGCAATGCCCAACGATAGCTCGGGAAATCGATATTTTTCGTGAGCGGATCCAAGTCGTAATCGGTCCGAACCAACGACTTCTGCAATCGTTTCATATCGAAGAATATATGGCCCTCGAACAAGAACTCCTTGCGGCTTTCCTCGAACAGGTTATCGAGCGTCACCGTGGCGTAAGCCTCGGCATTACGGTTCGTGGCGACGCGGTTCAAATCGTCGATGGCGGTTACGCCCGACACCGTGGCTCCGCGGTAAATAGCCTCCGAACGTATCAGATACATTTCCGAGATACGCAACACCGGCACGTTATTGTAGGCCAGCAGGCCGCCTTTGCCGGGGAACTTGGTAGACCAGCGATAACCCGGATACTTACTGTTGGTTTTCGTCAATCCGGTCAGGCGCACATCGGTTGCGTCATACAAATCGATAAGGTCGTTCGATACTCGAACGTCGCCGTAACCGGCTCCACCTGCAACTTCGGGTGCTGTCAAGTAGTCTCCGAGGTCACTGCGGCTGCCGTCGCTTTGGGATACATAAACTTCAAATATGATTTCGCTGCCCGATTGGGGGGCTACGTCTACCGAGCCGTCCCACATCGATACGAAGCGGTCGCCCGAAAGCAGACGGAAACGCCCGTTCTTGATCACTTTCGTCGCATAATCGGCGGCCAACTGCCAATCTTCGTGGTGCAGATACACCCGTGCCATCAAGGCTTGGATAACCGGTTTCGTCACCGTGGCCACGACATCTTTCACCCCGGCGCGCACATAGCTGTCGCTCATCAGGCGTTCGGCTTCCACCAAGTCGGGTATAATGAGGTTTTCATACACTTCCGCTACCGTGTTACGGGAGGGACGGGCCGAGAGGTCGTCCTTCAACACGATGGGCACACCCATCGCTTCTACTCCGGTAATACCGTTTGCCTTGATATAACCGTAGGGTTGGGCGTAAACTCGTACCAAATCGAAGTAAGCCAAAGCACGCAAGAACAAATTCTCGGCTTTGATGTTGTTGATTTGCTCGTCGCTTACCCCGTCGCGCGAGAATTTTCCTTCGTTAATCGCCGTGAGTGCTTTATTACAGCCCAGTATCGCGCTATATGCGCTCGACCAAAGGCCCATCGTGCTGGTCGAAGTATAGTTCCATGCCGGTTCCATACGCATACGTCCTGTATTGACCGGGCCTACCATACCGTTGCCGCACATCACGTCGAATGTCAACGGGAACGATGCCCCATACCACGAGATGACTGCCCGATAGTTACCCGCCGTCGCTCCGTCGATCCCTTCGAAGGTCGACAGAGCCAATTCGTCTGACTGATCCATAGGCGGCTCCTTCGTCAGGAAGTCCTCGCAGGAAGAAAGAGCCAACGCTAAAACTGCTATCGATAAAATTATTTTTTTCATTGTAACAATTCTTTTTTAATTGATTAGAAAGTAATATCCACACCCACGATCATCGAACGGGTCATCGGGTAACTGATGATGGTAGCACCCGAGGTTCCGTGTTCGGGATCCCAGTAGTTCATGTTGTGGAACGTATAGAGGTTCAATGCGCTGGCATAGATGCGGACACCGCTCATCAATGCCTTTTTGGTCCATTTCGAAGGCAAGCTGTATGCCAGCGTAATATCTTTGATACGCAAGTAGCTGCCATCTTCGAGATAACGGGTAGAAATAGCAGAGCTGTTGCTCGAATTGTTGTAAACCGGTTTCGGCAATACATTGGTGTCGCCCGGTTTCTTCCAATAATTCATGGCGCCTTTCCAAATGTTCGAATCGCCGTAAGAGCCGTCTGCTTCGAACAACGAACGGTCTTGGTTCAACACCTTGTTACCATAGCGGGCTTCGAGCTGAATGCCCAGCGATATGCCTCTCCAAGAAAGCTCGGTATTGAAACCGCCCGTCCACAGAGGTTCGGGAGAACCGGCATTGATACGACGAGCCTCTCCGTAATTCTCGGTCAACAGCCCCTCTTCGTTACGCCACAACGCGTTACCGTTCTGAGGATTCACCCCCGCATAGTCATACAACCAATAGGTATAAAGCTGTTCGCCCTTGACATAACGCAAAGTCGTTCCTATAAAATCCTGACCCGGAGCAAGTTCGAGCACTTTCGAACGGTTGGCCGCAAAGTTCACGCCGGCCGTCCATTTGAAGTCGTTGGTATTGAAAATCTCGGCATCCAACTGAACCTCCACACCGCTGTTGCGAATCTTACCCACGTTCTGGGCCTGCGAAGCAAAACCGGTCGTATAAGGCAGAGGAGCCGCGATCAACATATCCTCGGTACGACGGGTGTACCAGTCGATAGAACCGTTCAAACGGTCGAACAGACGGAAGTCGATACCGATATTGTGAGTCTTGTTGGTCTCCCAAGTCAATTTGCGGTTCTGCAACTGAGAAGGCAACTGACCGGTAATACCGTTGTACACGACATCGGAGTACAGACCGTAGTGAGCGTAGGATGCAATATTGTCGTTACCGTTCACACCATAGCTGTAACGCAATTTCAATTGATTAAGTACCGATTTGATATCCTGCATGAAATCTTCGTTGTGAATATTCCACGAAGCGCTGGCAGCCCAGAAAGTACCCCAACGTCTGTCGGGACCGAACTTAGAGCTACCGTCCGTACGAATAGAACCTTTTACATAATAACGGCCTTTGTAATTGTATTCGGCTACACCGAAGAAAGAAACCATCGCCGCTTCGGTAAGACCGTCACCCACTCGTTGGTCTTCTACCGAGACACCCACAGAGTGGTAGGGACGTTGCTGGTTCACATGATAAGATATACCTTGCAAGAAAGAAGACTCATATGCATTGGCTTCCTGACCGATCAACACATTCACCGAATGGTCGTCGTTGAACAGGTCGTCATAAGCGATCGTATTCGAAGTAGTCAATATGCGATATTGGCTCTCGGCCGTGTTCAAAGAAGCTCCGTAAGAGGCAGTGTTCACGAAAGCCGGACTGTAAGCGCGGCTGGTAGTCGTGGCATACTCGATAGAGTTGTTGGTACGGAACGTCAGTTGCTTGATCGGTTTCCATTCCAAATAAACGGTTCCGTTGAATTTATACTGCTTGTCGTATTTGTCTTGTTCGCGAATAGCGGCGATCGGGTTCACGTTGAACACGAAAGGCAAATCGAAGTTGTAGCTTCCGTCCTCGTTGTAAGCGTTCATGGTCGGAGCCAAAGCCATACCCGAATAGAAGGGGTTCGTAGGAGCCAAACCGCTATCGCCCAACAAACTATTTTGCACATCGGAAACCTTCATATAACCGCCATGCAGACGAGTTCCCATTTTCAACCATTTGTTCAACTCGGTATCGAGGTTCGCGCGAATCTGCATCTTCTCGAAACCTACGGTCGGCACGATACCGTTCGTTTTATTATAAGACAATGAAGTATAGTAAGTAGTCTTGCCCGCACCGCCCGAAGCGATCAACTCATACTCTTGCAAGCTGCCGTTACGCGTCAACTCTTTCATCCAGTTGGTCGCGCGTCTGCCGGCCATAGCCTGCGGAAAATAATACTCCGACGAGGGATCATCGGGATTATACCCGGCATTGATACGGGCATCGCGTTGATATTGCACATACTCTTCGAGGTTGGCCATGCCGAAGTCATTGTCATTGGCAAGCGTGGACACACCGTAGCGGGCACGGGCGGTAATCTTGGATTTCCCCGATTCTCCCGATTTGGTGGTAATCAAAATCACACCGTTGGCAGCACGCGAACCATAGATAGAAGCGGCAGCGGCATCCTTCAACACCGTCACCGAAGCTATATCGCTGGGGTTGATCAAGGCAATCGCGTTCATACTGTTGGAAAGTCCGCCTACATCACCGCTTTCCACGGGAATACCGTCGACCACATACAAAGGGTTGTTACCGGCGCCGATAGAACTGGTTCCGCGCACCCGAATCGTAGCCACAGATCCCGGTTGCCCGTTGCTCGACGAAACCGACACACCGGCCATTTTACCGGAAAGCATCTTATCGACCGAAGTCTCTGGGATAGAAGCCAAGTCGTCGCCATCGACCGTCGCGATAGAACCGGTTTTGGCCTCCTTCCGTATCGTCTGGTAACCTACCACCACGACATCGTCGAGAGTATGATCGGCAGAATTCAATTTAACGACCATACCATTACGCGCAAAAACCTCCTGTTTTTCCATACCGATGTAGGAAATAACCAAAGTTCTCGATGCCCCGGCAGGGATCTTGATTGTAAACTTACCGTCCGTGTCGGTAATAGTAGAAGCATTCGCGCCCTTCACCAAGATAGACGCACCGATAACCGGCTCGTCATTCTCTGCCGACAACACCGTACCGGAGATACTCGTTTGAGCCACCGCTAACGAAATGCCAGCCAACAGAGCGCACAATAACAATGTTAATTTTCTCATACGACTGAAATTAAATTTAAATAAACGATTATTCCTTCTTCTTTTTTCACATTACACACACTCGACAATCTTTGTCAAGTTTTTTTCATTACACACTACTAAGACTAAAACTTTTCTTTCCTTTTTTAACCTTATTATATATATAAGACTTAATAAAAATAGCGAATCTCTATGCTCAAATCAACTTCTCATAGAAGTATTCAGCATGCAAAGATAACAAAAAAACCACAATATGAAAATCAAATTGAAAGAAAACATACCTTTCGGGCTTTCTTTTTGATAAAACCCATTCTCTTTTTTCGGAGATTCATAAATATACATTTTTCACAACAAGACTAACTTATTAAGAAACAATATAATAGATAATTCTTAATTTAATTATAAAATAATACGAGAAACAAGAAGTATTCCATGTTAATAAAATATAAAACAGAACCTACTATAATCGTATTATCGCCAAATAGCGCTAATCTTATCAAAATTTTAACTCAATTCGTTTATTCAATTAACATTCGATACTTCTCCCCTCCTCCTCTGCCGTGCCCCGTAACATTACAGGGTATCACGTATAAAATCGGAGCAGAAGCGAAAGGAAAATACATCTCCTCCCCTTGCCGTGCCCCGTAGCATTGCGGGGTGTTTTGCGCAGCAAAATATAGGGGAGGTGTCCAAAGGACGGAGGGGTTAAAGAAACAGAAGGGGTTGAAAAAACATCGGCAGCAACAAAATCAAATCTCACACTCCCCCTGCCGTGTCACGCAGCAATATAGAGGGAGAAGGTGAGAATGTTTTATATTGTTATATAGAAAACACATCGAACTGTAAAGAAAGACATGTATCACACTCCTCCCCTGTGTTTTGTACAGCAAAATATAGGGGAGGTGTCCGAAGGACGGAGGGGTTAATAAAACAAAGGGGTTGAAAAAAACATCGGCAGCAACAAACCGGGTATCACACTCTCCCCCTTTGTTTTGCGCAGCAAAAATATAGGGGGAGTGCCCGCAGGGCGAGGGGGTTAAAACAACAGAGAAGTTAAAAAAAAATTACACAAGCAGAAAAAAACAAATGATTCCAATTAAACACTTTGACCAGAAACCTTTAATCTCCGAACAGTCTCTTTCAACAGCTCTATCACAGCCGGCTGATTCTCGAAAATCGCTCGATTTTCAATCCTCAATACGGTTATCCCTCGTGCAGATAACCTGTTATCCCGGCTCCCGTCTCTAAGACTCCCTTCGATTGTATAATGGCCTTGCCCGTCCAATTCTATTCCCAACTTCAATTCGGGACAGTAAAAATCCAATATATATTCACCCACCGAAAATTGCCGGCGGAATCTCGCGCCATCGATTTGCCGGTTTTTCAACATCAGCCAAAGAGTCGCTTCGTATTTTGTCCCATTGGAACGAAGCTCTTTCCGCTGGACCTCTTTCTCCTTTCTGTTGAAACTTCGTTTCATATCTCATTTAGAATGATTTACAAATATAACTTCCTAAAATGGGAAATCCAACTACTTCCCCTCTTATTTTTTCAAAGCTCCTCTATAATATTTATTTACCTCTACCGATATTTCTACCCCCTACAAATAAAAATTACCTTGTAATATTTCTCAACCCCTCTCCTCCGGAACTACCGTTCCTTCGGTCTCTCCCCTATATTTCCCTACGGAAACACAGGGGAGAAGGTTAAATAGCTCCTGCTCGCCACATAAAAATACTAGACCACAAAAGAAAAAGAATCCCCTCCTCCCTATATTCTGAAAAATAAGAAAGTCGGCTCTTAAAACAGCAAGGATTCACGTTTCACTATCGGAAAGATATTTTAAAACTCCTCCTCTGTGTTTTGCATCGCAAAATATAGGGGAGGTGGCACGCAGTGACGGAGGGGTTAGAAAACATCGGCAGTAACAGTAACAAATCAGGTATCACCCTCTCCCCTGCCGTGTCCCGTGGCATTGCGGGGTGTCACGTATAAAATCGGAGCAGAAGCGAAAGGAAAATACATCTCACCCTCCTCCTCTGTGTTTTGCGCAGCAAAATATAGGGGAGGTGTCCGAAGGACGGAGGGGTTAGAAAACATCGGCAGTAACAAATCAGGTATCACCCTCTCCCCTGCCGTGTCCCGTGGCATTACGGGGTGTTTCCGTTAGGGAATATAAGGGGAGGCCCGCAGGGCGAGGGGGTTAAACCCTACAATCAAAAACTCTTATGGAATCTTACAACTATTTCCCTAAAAGAGGAGAAATATATTCAAGAACCTTTTGCAAATGATCGACCTTACTCCACTTGATCTTATTCGCTTTAAGAAATACATTGAACTCTTTTCTATTCGATTCGGGCAAGAGCTTCGAAACAGTTTTTTTATTGGCATTGACAATTTCACCACCGACAATGAAACACAACCGAGTAGACACCGGTAATGTCTGCCCGTTTTCACGCTCCACGCGAATCATATCGTAATTGAGATTGGCGATACCGCCGAGTTGCAAACTCGACAAATTATCGACCGCCGAAGTAGACGACGATGTACCATAAGCCCCCGTCCCTTGTAGCAAACGGTCGAAATCGCCCGTCGTCCTACGACCGAGAATCGCTTGCGGTGTCTCGCCCAATACCTCGATAAAAAAATTCTCGCAACGTACGAATTCGGTACTGTCGGCAAAAACAACCCGACCGATATCGTTTTGATTATCGGGACAGTATATCTGCGAACCATTCAAATAGTGCAAATCGTTACGCAATAAATGAATGTTTACTTTCGCCTCCCCTTTATTCCCCGATTTGGAATAAATAGAAGCCTCCATAAAATCATCGAATAAATACGGCCACATAGTTGTAGGCTCTCCCGCCCGAAGCCCAAGAGAGGTAATCACCCCCAGTAATCCGGCAAATAACAATCTTTTCATAAGAATAAATTTATAAACATTCAAAATTAAATTTGTCAAAAACGACTACAAGTTAGTAATTTTATGTTATTTTTGCTCCTAAGAATAGGAATATTTTGCAAACACAATCACACAAATACTTAACAATATGAAAATCAAACATCTATTGTGCTTTATCGCGCTATGTCTGTTTTTTACTCCGGGTAAAGCCCAACAACTTAGCGTAATGACTCTACGTAATGGAGCAACGGTTTACATTTGGGAAGACAAAAGTAAACCCGATGTATTCGGTATGATCGCTTTCAAAGTAGGCTCGGTCGACGATCCCGAACAATACACCGGACTGGCTCATTACTTGGAGCATGTCATGTTCAAAGGGACCCAAACCATCGATGCACTGGATTGGGAAAAAGAGAAACCCATCTATGAAAAAATTATCGCCAAGTATGACGAACGAGCAGCATTAAGCGACCCCGCTGCCCGCGAAGCCGTAGACAAGGAAATTAACGACCTGACCCGTGAAGCAGCCCAATATGCCGCAGGAAATGAATTTTCCCTTTTGGTAGACCACATGGGAGGACAAGGACTAAACGCCAGCACAGGCTACGACCAAACGGAATACCACAATTCTTTCCCGCCTTCGCAACTCGAAAAATGGCTCGAAATCTATTCCGAACGTCTTATAGACCCCGTATTCCGGGGCTTCCAGACCGAATTGGAAGCCGTATACGAAGAGTACAACATGTATAACGACGACCGCGGATCGAGAATGAGAGAGTTCATCTATGAACAAGCATTCGGAGATCACCCGTATGCCCGTCCCATTATCGGTCTCCCCGAACACTTGAAAAATCCCCAGTTGAGTAAACTGATCGATTTCTATAATACATGGTATGGCCCTCAGAATATGTCTATCATTCTGGTAGGTAACATCGACGCCAAAGAGGCAATACCGATGATTCGCGATAAATTCGAAAGAGTTCCCCGCCGAGCCGAGATACATCGGGAAAAGAAACCCGTCCGCCAATTCAAAGGTCGCACGGAAAAGAGCGCGAAAATTTTCTATTATCCTATGCTGGCCCTCATTTACAATGGAGTTCCTTCGAACGACAAAGAAGAAATCGCATTGGAAATCTGTTGCCAACTTCTCTCCAATTCACAAAAAACCGGTATCCTCGACAAGCTGCAACTCGACGGCGACATCATGAGCGTAGGCGCATCTCAAAATGCCATGCGAGATGCAGGGATTCTCATGATCAATGCCATTCCCTCTTTCGATGCGAACCAAAATCGTTGGGACAGTCACAAATCGGTAGAAAAAATCGTATTATCCTCTTTGCGTCAACTGCAAAACGGGGAGTTCGACGAAGCGACTCTCGAAGCTATCAAACAAAACCTGATACGCGAATACGACCTGCAAATGGAATCGAACGAAATGAAAGCCTATATATTAGCCTCTCTTTTCAATACAGGAGCCGATCCGTCGGACATCGTCAACTTCAAAGAAAAAGTCAAAGCCGTCACCATCGACGAGGTGAAAGCCGTAGCAAAGAAATACTTTAACGACAATTACCTCGCTTTGAACATTCAAGAAGCGAAAAACCTCGACAGCAAAGGACAAAAACTGAAAAAGCCCGATTACAAACCCATCGAGACGAAAAAAGGAGCCAAATCGGAATATGCTAAATGGGTAGAAAGTATACCGGTCAACATGCCCGAAGTAAAATACTGCGACTTCAACTCTATCCAACAAAAGCAAATCAACACTCGCAGCAAACTGTTCTACAATCTCAACCCCGAGAACGACGTATTCACGATGACTTTGAAATACGGCATCGGAACGAAAAAGATGCCTAAACTCGAATATGCCGTCGCCCTGATGAACAACGCAGGTATGCTGCCCGATATCGAACCGTTGGCATTCAAACGGGCTATGGGCGAATTAAATGCAAATTGCACATACGCTGTGGACGACAACTACATGTATGTCATGATGAGCGGATACGAAAAAGATTTGGTAAAAGCCTGCCAGCTTCTTTCCAAACAAATCCTTTTCCCCAAACTCGACGACAAGCAGTTGCAAAGCCTCATCGGTAGCGCGTTCGGTTCTCGCCAGATGGAAAAAAGCAGTATCGGGACATTGGAAAGTGCCCTCACGTCTTATGTACTATACAAGGATAGTTCAGACTATCTGCAACGCATCCCCACTCGTGATTTAATAGACCTTTCGATTACAGATCTGACGACCCAATTCCAAGCCGCCACGAATTACGAATGTGAAATCTATTACGTAGGCACAGCGCCGTTCGACGATGTATATCAAGTATTGAGCCAAAACTTGCCGTTGAAAGCGCAAGAAATGCCCTCTACCTCTCCCGAGTTACGTCCTCGACAACAATATACCGAAAATACGATTTTCTTCCTGCCCAACAGCAAAGCGACTCAAAGTAAAATATACTTCTTTATAGAAGGAAAACCATTCGATGTAAAAGACGATATATTCATCGAAGCCTTTTCAAGCTACTTTGGAGCCGGATTCGGAAGCCTCGTCGTAGATGAAATTCGCGAAAAACGAGCTATGGCATATACCTCCTACGGTATCGTGGGGACTCCCTCCGTTGCCGGTCGAAACACGCTATTTCAAGGATTTGTCGGTACTCAGGGAGACAAAACGCTCGACGCTATCGAAATTTACATGAATTTGTTGAAAGATATGCCGTCCACACCCGAACGTTTCGACGTAGTAAAAACCAATATCAAAGAATCTATCCTCAGTGCGAAACCGGGATTCCGTTCTGCAAGTGCCGTATATGAGGCATGGAAACGAATGGGCTATACACAAGATCCGGCCATCGACAAAATGAAAAAGATCGAAACGCTCAAATTCGAGGACATCATCGATTTCTACAACGAAAACATCAAGGGAAAACCAGTTGTTATCGCCATCGTAGGAAATCCGAAAGATTTCGATACTAAGGCTCTCGAAAAATACGGAAAAGTAGTCAAAGTTTCCGAATCGAAACTATTCTCCGATAGCTTCTGATAAGCCAACGAGTAAAGAAAATAAAATCTTAAAAAGCGAGGGTCTCGAATAGCATTTCGAGACCCTCGCTTTTTAGCCATAACGCACCCGCCAATCCCACTCGCTATTCTTAGAAGCTGTTTTAAATTTATTCCGAGACAGATTGAGCCCTATGTTGAAGCAGATTGGAGTCCGAGATTTTTGTCAATAGCGGGCTATTGACAAAAATCAAGGGATTCAAGATGCCAGACCGGAGCTCAACATGGCTGGAACATACCTGCTTGAAATGATAATATTATTTCCCAATAAATTTAAAACAGCTTCTTAAATAAACCTAAGAATCTGTTTAATGTTCCTTTTAAACCGATAATAATCGCCCATCGATTGTTCTTAAAAAAACAACCTCTATAATGAAAGTAAATATGAACATAATGAAAAAAAGTATGACAGGAGCATTTTTAGCGTTGGCAGCCGTTTCAACCGGGAACATAGAGCCTATGGAAGCCTGTACACGCGCCGTGTATATCGGCCCCGAACAAATGGTAATAACAGGCCGTACGATGGACTGGAAAGAAGACATTATGTCGAACATCTACGTCTTTCCTCGTGGAATGAAACGAGCCGGATACAACAAGGGCGAAACCGTGAATTGGACCTCTAAATACGGAAGTGTAATTGCGACAGGATACGACATAGGAACCTGTGACGGAATAAACGAAAAAGGATTGGTGGCAAGCCTGCTATTTTTGCCCGAGTCCGTCTATTCACTGCCGGGCGATACCCGTCCGGTAATGGGAATCAGTATATGGACCCAATATGTACTCGACAATTTTGCAACTGTGCACGAAGCTGTCGAAGAACTGAAAAAAGAAACCTTCCGCATAGACGCTCCACGCATGCCGAACAATGGACCCGAATCTACCCTGCACTTAGCAATTACCGACGAAACCGGAAATACGGCAATCTTGGAATATCTCGACGGGAAACTGAATATCCACGAAGGAAAAGAATATAGAGTGATGACAAACTCGCCTCGGTATGAAGAACAATTAGCCATTAACCGCTATTGGGAAGAAATCGGAGGACTGGTAATGTTACCGGGAACAAACCGGGCGAGCGACCGTTTTGTACGGGCTTCTTTCTACATAAAAGCAATACCCCAAACCTCCGATGCCAAAATCGCAGTACCCAGTGTATTGAGTGTCATGCGCAATGTATCGGTTCCCTTAGGTATAAATACACCCGACAAACCGCACATCTCCTCTACCCGTTGGAGGTCAATCTCCGATCAAAAGAACAAAGTATATTACTTCGAATCGACACTCACCCCCAATTTATTTTGGCTCGACTTGAAGAAAATAGATTTCAGTCCGTCGGCAAAAGTGAAAAAACTCCCGCTATCGAACGGAGAAATTTATGCAGGCGATGCTATAAAAGATTTACGAGACAGCAAACCTTTCGATTTTCTGTTTCAAACCCCGGTGATGTAATTCACCGGGCATTTCACATCATAGACATGAAACACAGCATAATAAATTGTACAAACACTTTAAGACAGACTTCCGAAATTTACGGGACGAATCAAACACTAAACACGACGCTCCATTTGTCCGAAGAAAAATTTTTCGTACTTTTACCCGAAAATCTGTGACTTCAATCTTGTTCCGATGAAACTGGACAAAAACAAAGTATTCTCATTCATTCGTAACCGGATCTCCGTCGGGAAATTATTTCTTGCCATATTCATTATTTTCATCATCTTCATCGATGAAAACAGCTGTATACAACGCATAAAATACGATGCCGAAATCAACGACCTGCGTAAACAAATAGCGGCACAAAACGATACGACCGAATACTACAACCGTAGAATAGAAGAACTGAAAACCGACAAAAATATCATTGAACAAGTCGCGCGCGAACAATATCTTATGAGTAAACCCAACGAAGACATCTATCTCATCGAAAATAAAAAATAACACTATAACACATACGATAAATATGAACCAGCAAACACGCAATATACTATTCATGGTATCCTCCATTGCCGTCATTATAGGGGCGGCTATGCCCTTGTTTATGCTCAAAATGCCGTGGGTTCCATACATTTATGCTTTCGGAGCCGCAGGCATGGCCGTTTGCAGACTCACATTCCGTTACAAAGGGAAAAATTTCCGGTTAAAAAGACTCTACCACATCGAAACATTCTCCTCTCTCTTTTTGGTAGCCTCTTCATATTTCATGTTCAAAGAAGATCCCGATTGGATTATGTTGCTTACTGTCGCCGCTGTCCTACAATTATATACATCGATTCTCATTCCGCGAGTATCCAAGAAAGAAAAAAAATAAGCTACTCCCAACCTCTCCCCTGCCGTGCCCCGTATGCGGAGTATTGCACCGCAATGAGCGGAAGGTTACTCTCACCCTCCTCCCCTGCGTTTTGCAACGCAAAATATAGGGGAGGTGGCACGAAGTGACGGAGGGGTTAATAAAAAAACGGCAGACCGAACGGTTCGTTCCTCTCGCTGCTAAGAAGAATAAACGAGAAAGTATAATCATGCCATAATTCCACTATCCCCCTATCCTACCTTCGCAAAAAAATC
>ENA-ORCM01000635-ORCM01000635.1-human-gut-metagenome-genome-assembly--contig:-NODE-635-length-33347-cov-6.682146_pt1 | contig 33347 bp, 30 predicted proteins | sample MGYA00242906_ERZ507928 | MGnify/ENA primary metagenome ERZ507928 (study PRJEB26167, sample SAMN06115497) | human gut metagenome | host: Homo sapiens | place: China:Shanxi | collected 2015-05-07...
CAATGAATTGTGGTCATCATTGTTGCAAAATTTGACTGTTCCCAGGGGGAATCGAACCCTCAACTAGTGCTTAGGAGTTCAAGTCACTACAGAAAATCTATGTTTTTCTTGGTCAACATAAGTCAAGCAACAACTTGATTTTACTGACTTTCCTGTAAATCCATGTCAAAATAAGAAAACTGAAAATCATCCAAGTTAAGCACCTCTCGCTGACAAATGAGTGACACTGTCACCCTGAGGGTTCAACCATTCCGTTCCTACGAATTCATATTTATGGCTACCATTCTCACTAAGTAATACGGTAATGATAACACTATTTTCTTATTAGATTACCTATATTATAACGTGTGGGAGGTCGGATGTCGATTGTTTTTTGACCATTATTTACTTCTATTTGTATATTCTTTGAATAAGCCTATATTGATGTTTCTTAACTCCAAATGCCCTAATTTACCTCATATCCAATTACTGACCTATATACAATACAAAAATTTTATTCTTCCGAAGAAAAGCAATTTACATACCCGTCCTCTGAAACAACAACAATAAATGTTTTTTTCTGATTTTTCTTCTGTTTTTCAATATATCTTATTGCAGAATTATACCTTGCCCCTCGTGATGAATCAGTCCTTTCTGACTTTATTCCATCCAAAATTGTTCCAATTGAATAGCATATTCCATCTACATCACAAATAAGAGCCCCATCTATAGAGGTTATTTCTTCTACTAACATTCCTGTACTGATATCTATCGGAGTTATACTTATCCCTGATTCCTCCAACCGACTCGCCTCATCCATTGCATTCTCTGCAAATACAACTATTGTCCCATGTTTTTGAGAAACTGCTTTCTGAATTATTTTTTCGAATTTTGACGTATCAGAAATATCAAATGTTCTCTTTAACAATTCTAAGTTCTTATTACTTATACCTATTTCCTTATCAGGAATCATAGGAATCATATTTTCATAGCACAAAAGCTTTTCTTTATTTTTATATAAAGTCCATTTGAAAAAACCATCAAAACTAATTTCATAATATCCGCAAGAAGGATTGTCTATCATCTTACCCATAGCATATATTTTTCCATCTTCATTCATAAGCAACGACATATTCTTCTTTGCCATTTCCAATAATTTTCTAATTTTTTTATACGAATTATTTTCTAATTCTATTTCATGCTTAAATTTTATAGATATCTTATAATTTGACTGTACTTCATCAAACGATTTATCTTTTGTTCTACAAAGAACTAGTATGCTTCCATAATTTTCCCCACTTTCATACTTTAATGCAGACAAAGCATTGAAAATATCTTCATATGAATATACAAAAGAATTCTCTTTATGTGCTGCTCTACAGAATAATTCGTTATAATTTATTTTTCTATTGTCTATATCATTAACTTTACCAAATGACCATTCATGCGTAAACGTCAAATCCAGCGCCTTGGCTAATTAGTTTTTTTATGCCACACTCTAAATAACACGAAAAAACTATTAGTTTTTTAGAGGAGGCTAAAGCGCATGGATCAATTAACTCACACTGTCCGCAGGTCGAACTGGATAAACATCATTCGACAGTGCCAGGACAGACCGGCAGGCACTACGGCAAAGCAGTGGCTTGCTGAAAACGATATTTCTGAAAAATCTTACTATTACTGGCTCCGAAAGATCCGCCGGGAAGTCTGTGAACAGGAGGGACTTCAGGAAGCCACCAACCCGTCTGCCCTCTCTTTTGTAGAAATCCCGGTAAAAACTGCTCTGGACACAACACCGGTGCCAACCGTTCCGGCAGCAATGACTCCGGTTGCAGTGATCGGATCAGGCCGCCTGACGCTGGAATTATCAAACGATATTTCAGAGTCCCTGCTTTGCAGGCTGTTGCAGGAGGTGCTTCATGCTTGAAGATGCTGCCGGTATCCGCAGAGTCGTGATTGCCTGCGGATATGTGGATCTGCGCAAAGGGATCGATGGGCTGTCCATGATCATCGGAGACAGATACCATCAGAATCCTTTTGAAAAGGGAACTTTATTCCTATTCTGTGGCAGACGGTCCGACCGCATCAAGGGACTTCTATGGATGGGAGACGGTTTTCTTCAGCTCTACAAACGGCTGGAGGCAGGTTCCCTGTCCTGGCCTAGAACCAGCGAAGAGGCCGCAGACCTTACAGAGGAACAGTTCCGTTATCTTATGATGGGGCTGAATCCCCTGAACCCCAAAGTCAGGGAAGTAACACCGCAAAAGCCCACCTGATCTTTGTGCAAAACATAGATTTTTTATGCCTGTTATCCGGTCAGATCCATTCCCGGTGTTACAGCCTCTCTGAAGGCTGTTTCATGGTCTGTGACGTATCCACAGGAGGATCCGGATAAAATTTCAGCACCTTGAAAACTTTATATTTCCCTGGCTCTATGACCATCACACCGCCTTACAGGCATAGGAAGAATGACGCAAACCTGCGGGGGTGCCGGTTCGCAATCCTTTGTGTTTTCTGGTATAATGAAAACAGTTTAAGGAGCGGGACAATGGCAGACAGACATACACTGGAAGAACTGAATAACTGCAGCAGGGAAGAACTGATCACCATCGTTCTTATGATGCAGGGACAGCTGGATACCCTGAATGAGAACATCGAGCGGCTGATCGAACAGGTACGCATAGCGAACAGCTATCGTTTCGGAAAACACACAGAAACGCTGGATTCCATAGATGGTCAGCTGTCCTTCTTTGATGAGGCAGAAAACTGCTGCAATCTGTCTGTCCCGGAGCCTGCTGCGGAGGAAGTACTTCCATCCCGACGTAACCATAAGAAAAAAGGGCAGCGGGAAACGGATCTGAAAGATTTCCCGGAAGAGATCCTTCCTCCTTATCAGGTATCCACAGAAGAACTGGATACGTTTTATGGTGCAGGCAACTGGCGCAGAATGAAGGATGAAACCTACAAAAGACTGCGCCATGAGCCGGAATCCTGGACGGTGGAAATCCATACCGTGGAAGTCTATGTAGGCACTGGCGGAGATCATCAGGACGAATTCTTACGTGGAAAGCGCCCCAAGGACCTTCTGCGTGGAAGCATCGTTACTCCTTCCCTGCTTGCATCCATTCTGAATGTAAAATATGTGAACTCCTCTGCACTGCACAGAGTCGAGCAGGAGTTTCAACGCAATGGTGTAAATATCTCCAGACAGACCATGTCGAACTGGATCATCCGGTGTGCTGAGAAATATTTTGCACCGTTTGTGGATCGTATGAAGCAGGAACTGCTGTCCCTACCGGTGACACAGTCGGACGAAACACCGACACAGGTGATCGGTGACAGTGACCGTCCGAACAGTAAATGCTACATGTGGGTACACCGTTCCGGGGAGTTCTATAAGGAACGTCCTGTGGTGATCTACGAATACCAGAAAGGCAGGGATCACGAAAAGCCGCTGGAGTTTTACCGGAACTACAAAGGAGTTCTGGTCACGGACAGTCTGGAGCAGTATCATCTGCTGGACAAAAAACTGCCGGGAGTGACAAACGCAAACTGTTGGGCACATGCAAGAAGAGCCTTTGCAGATGCCGTAAAGGCAGCGGATAAAAAGAATCCCCTGTCAGTAAAAACTTCCGTGGCATACCAGGCATTACAAAAGATTGCAGAATTCTACCGGATCGATACCGAACTGAAAGAACTTCCGGCAACGGATCGCCTTACACAGCGGCAGACAAGGATAAAGCCGCTGGTTGAGGATTTCTTTGCGTGGGCAAAACAACAGGCTGCAGAATGTACGGTGCCTCCGAAATCCAGGACCGGACAGGGACTAAATTTCGTCATCCATCAGGAAAACTATTTAAAGGTATTTCTGACCGATGGGGATATCCCAATCGATAACTCCGCTTCCGAGCGGGCTATCCGGACTTTCTGTATCGGCAAGAAGAACTGGATGTTCCATAACACAGCAAAAGGTGCCGGAGCCAGCGCTCTTGTTTACAGTATTTCAGAAACAGCAAAGCTGAACAATCTGCGCCCGTACTACTACTTCAGGCATATCCTCACGGAGCTGCCTAAGTATTGTGACGAAAAAGGAAATATAGATCCGGCAAAACTAGATCAGCTGATGCCCTGGGCAGAGGAGCTTCCCGAGGAATGCCGGAAACCACGCCGCTCATAAAAGCGGCGTTAAATTTAAGGGTAGGCGCGGGATTTGACGTTTACCGTGAAACTACATGATTTAAGGATGTAAATACTGCTATCCCTCATCGTCAGGCAAAGCACCGTGGTGCCATGTATCGCAAGAGTGATAGCGACGATGCCAAAGCCATTGCTCTAGCAACTTTAAATATGCTTGACAAACTTCCGGATGCCTGCCCCAATGATGCGTACTGGTCACTTGGTCAGCTGGTGCATCGCAGGGACAATATCATGAAACAGCGAACCAGACTGGTTAATCAGTTGCACGGGCAGTTGTGTATTGCGTATCCGTCGTATAAGTCATTTTTTAATGACATCAGTAGACCCACTGCACTGTACTTCTGGGAGCATTATCCATCCAGAAAGTATCTTAGGGGTAAGTCTGTGGAAGATTTACGTAAGGAACTTGTTCCCGTCAGCCATAACAAATGCTCCACTAAAACCTGTGAGAAAATCTTGGATGCGGTAGCCAGTGATAAAGTAAAAAATATTGATTATCAAGATGCCAGAGACACATTGTCAGTGATTTACAGCACTATGATAGCCAGCTTGCGGAAGTAGACAAGATGCTGGAACAGATGTATAAGATGCTTGGCTGCACGCTTACAACCATTCCCGGTGTAAATGTTATCACAGCAGTGAAGATTCTTGCTGAAATCGGTGATATCAAACGCTTTAGTAATGCCAATAAACTGGCACAGTTTGCCGGAATTGCACCACTTCATTTATCATCCAGCGGTAAGGGTAAGGATGTAGCCACCAAGCAAGGTAACAGACGATTGCAGGCAACCATTTATTTCCTTGCGATTCAGATGGTGCAGATATCTTCTAAGGGTACACCGAGAAATCCTGTAGTACGAGCATACTATGAGAAACGTAAAGCAGAAGGAAAAACCAGCCAACAGGCACTGATTTGCATTTCCAGACGGTTAATCAGTGTTATTTATGGGATGTTAAAGAACGGTACGGAGTACCGTATGCCAGTAGTGGAAAATGCTGGCGAAAAGTAGTGAAATAATGGCAAATATGTAGTAGAATTTTAAGCAGATGTGATAGTCAGCTTTGGGAAGTGTACGCATTTTCCGGAAGAGTGGCATCGGCTTGGATTATTATAAGGGTAAAGAGTTTATGTCAAGAGTGATAGTAATTCTCTTTGTGAGCGTTGCATCGGGACAGTCAGTGGAAATCTTGTTTGTATTTAAATCGCCGTTTTGGACGAAAAAAATACAAAAATGTGGAATTTTACCGTTTGAAAAGTCTCCATTTTCGCTATATAAGCAAAATAAGTAAATTCCGTACAAAAATTTCTGATTTGGGAAATTTTTTGTATGGAATTTGTCGTTTTTATGCTATTTACACCAAAACAACCTTGACTTTACAGATGCAGACCAAGCTCTCGCAAGAGAGAGCTTTTGGGATGCTATATACCCGCTGATTTTTTCGTTACACAAAAATCGCATTTCGTTACATAGGATTGAATTTCAAAGGAAAAGTGGCGATATAAAAAAGGAAATGTTTGAATGGAATAAGATCCGGGGGAGTAGAAGACGAATGCTGAAAATAGCAATATGTGACGATGAACAGCCCATAAGAGAATACCTGAAAAGGCTGGTAAAGAAATGTACGGAGGGGGAAATCCGACTGTTTGCCGACGGCGGAGAACTGTTGGCGGATCCGACGGCGTTTGACCTGATCCTGTTAGATATTTCCCTGAACCGGGAGCAGAATGCGGCGGAACCGGACGGTATGGAGACGGCCAGAAAGATCCGTGAAAGGTCGGATGCACTGATTATCTTCGTGACGGCCTTACGTGAATATGTGTTTGAAGGCTATGATGTGGGGGCGTTTCATTATCTTTTGAAGCCTATCGATGAGCAGAAGTTCACAGAAGTCATGGACAGGGCAATCTGCCAGATCCGGAGTAAAAAGAATGTTGAACCGCTGGTTATAAAAGTAGGCGGCAACTATGTCAGGATTCCTGTGGATGATATCCTCTATGCCGAGAACCAGGCCAGAAAAATTATGCTGCACACCAAGTCAAAGAAGGAGCCCTACTGTTTTTATGAAAAAATGGAAGTGCTGGAGCAGAAGCTGGGAGATCGCTTTTTCCGCTCCCATCGGGGATTTCTTGTGAATCTGCAGGAGGTCGCCCGGTATGACAACAGCAACATAGAATTGAAAAACGGTGAGAGCGTATTTTTAGCAAAACAGAAATACAATGACTTTGTCACCGCATACATGAAGTATCTGAGAAAAGTGTAAGCGGTGATGCTTCAGAAAGGAATCAGCGGGTGAAGGGCCTGCTGATTTTTTGATGTTTCGTTACATGAAAAGATCGGTTCGTTACAAGACATATTAAGGGTGAAAGAAAAGCGGCGATATAGAAGACAGAGAGAAAAAATTGCAGATCAAAGGAGGTCGCAAAATGAGGATCACAACCCAAATGCTGGCAAATTCCGCAGCAAAAAGCGGGATTCCCATTCAGAGAACGTCGCTCTTGGACATTATCAATAACAAGTCATCCCAGAACCTGCTGGGAACCATCGGGAAGAGCATGAACACCACAAGTACCGGTGCCACGGACATTCTGAGGAAAAATAATTATGCAAAGCTGGAGGATCTGTCGGAGAAGTTGAGCCAATCTGCGTCAAAGCTTGCAGGCAGCGATAAGGGTTCCATCTACGACAAGGCAAAAGAGAGCGGAGACACCACGGACATCCTGAGTGATGTGAACAAAATGGTGGAAGCGTACAATGCTACCATGAAGCAGCTTAAGACCACCGGCGGAATCATGAATGAATTTTACCAGCAACAGTTAAAAAACATTCCAGCGGGCAGTAAAGAATCACTGGAAAGTATAGGAATCAGTCAGGCAAAGGACGGAAGCCTGATCGTGGACGAGAAAGTATTCCGGAATGCGGATGCGGATACCTTACAGAAGGTACTGGGAGGAGAGAATGGCATCGCCTCCAAAATAGGATTTCTCGGTGAGCACATCAATAAGAATGCTTCCGAAAATGTGGTCAGCGCATCCAACCGGTATGGTTCCAATGGGGCAACCTATATGGAAGCTTTTGAGGCTAACAAGTATAATTTCTTTGGGTAAGATTGTGTTGTAAAAAAGGCATTGTATTTCAAAAAAATTGAGATACAGTGCCTTTTGCATATCTGAAATGGAGACCGAATTCTGGCATTAACATTTCTGCATCAATTCTAAAACATTTCTACAAAACTTCCGGGATACATAATATACAGGATAGGAAAATCGAAGTATAATAAATAAAAAGTATAGGATACCTCGGAAAGGGATAACAAATGAGAATATTAGAAATTATATTGCCGGTACTTGTCATGCTGGTTCTCGGTATGGCATGCAGAAAATTAAAGTTACTTACCAAAAGCGGAATAGATAATATGAAACTGCTGGTAACCAATATCATGCTTCCGGTGGCAATCTTTCATGCACTGGCCACAGCGGATTACAGTGTGGAGACCTGGAAACTGGTGGGGATTATGTTCGTTATGCTGGTGGTATCTTTCGGAGTAGGATTTCTGTTGAAGCCGCTTATGAACGGAGAATACCGCAAGTACCTGCCGTTTATGGTCAGTGTATATGAGGGTGGCCTCATGGCGTATCCTTTGTATACCAGTCTGTGCGGGCAGGAAAATCTCTCACAGATCGCAGTACTGGATATTGCAGGACTTTTGTTTGGATTCAGCATCTATATGGGGATGCTGGGACAGGTGGAAAACGGAGAGAAGATCAATGCAAAGAAACTATGTATGAGTGCATTCCACACACCGGCATTTATTGCAAGTGTGCTTGGAATCCTGGCAGGACTGTCCAAGGTGGTGATTTGCCTGATTGACAGTCCCTTCGGCGGTGCATATCTGGCGGTGGAAGGGATCCTTACCACATCCGTGACAGCAATCATTCTGATCGTTGTGGGATATAGCATGGAACTGACAAAGGAACTGATCCGGCCATGCCTGAAGACAATCCTGATGAGAGTTCTGCTACAGACACTTATGGCAATTGGAGTGCTGTGGGCAGTGCATTTGTGGATAGGAGATAATATGCTGTTGAATCTTGCCATCATTTCCTATATGTCGGCACCGGCCACTTTCAGCATGCAGACTTTTCTGAAAAAGGAAGAGGGCAGTGCCTATGTATCAACAACCAATTCTATGTACTGTATGGTGTCGATTCTGGTATATATCATTCTGGCAGCAGTGGTTTATTAGAAGTGTGAAAAAGGCAAGCGGTATCCTGCTGTCCGGTCTGGTTGAGGACAAGAATGCAGGGGGTATTTTTTAAATCTTCGGTTTCCAGGGAACTTAATTTACTGAGTGGATTTTTGGAGGAAAGTTCAATATAAATTTTACTTTCTGCCAGCACTTCATTATTATACGCATCCGAAAAAGCTCTTCTCTGGTTGTTGATGGCAAGATCAACAGCGTCATTTTTCCATAGCATGATACAATTCTTCATGACTTCTCACCATAATTTTTACTTCTATGGTAGGATATTAATAACTTAATCTCTTGATAAATAAGTGGTCGTTTACTATAGTAAAAAGTAATCAGTCACTTATTTTATTCTGAGGAAGGGAAAAACATTTATGATAAAACCTGACCCCGATTCCTGTCATCTCCTGTTGGACAGCAGGCTTGCGAACGAGGAAGTACAGAAAAATCCATACACTTACAATAACATCAGAGAAGTCCTGTCGGATGGAGCACTAAACGCAGCAACTGTGGAACACCCGGTGACGGTTTACATTGCTCCCGGCATCTATTGGCTGGAGGATCCGCAGTCGGAGGCGGTGATCGTAAGGGAGGATCCGAAGGATCTTTACCCTTACGGATGCAAGGTAAACTGCGCAAATCTGAAATTGGTGGGGCTGTCGGAGAACCCGGAGGATGTGGTGATTGCCGCCAACCGGGGGAACGACCATGGAGCGAAGGGGAATTATACTCTGTTCCATTTTTCCGGGGAACAATTGGAGATGGAAAACCTGACTCTGGGGAATTATTGCTGTGTGGATCTGGATTATGCATTGGATCCTGCGCAGTCTGTGAAAAAGAGGACAGAAGCCATTACGCAGGCACAGCTGGCGGATACGAATGCCGATAAGTTCCATGCGAAGAATTGCCGGTTTGTCAGTCGTCTGAACCTGTATCCCGTATGTGGCGCGGGCAGAAGCCTGTATGAACATTGTCATTTTGAACAGACGGACGATGCTCTGAATGGAAATGCAGTGTACCTGGACTGTGAGTTTGATTTTTACAGCGGAATGCCGATCTATCAGGCTTCCGGTACGGGAGCGGTATTCTTAAACTGTACATTTCATTGTAAATATCCACAGGATGGGGAGACTCACGCACAGTATTTTACAAAAGTCGGAGGACAGATCGCACTGATCGACAGCAGCTTCGCAGGTTTGCCGGACACCAAAGTTGTGGTCTTGTGGACGAAATATCCTTCCGTAGCATTGAAGTGCTATCAGGCGAATGTGACATATCCGGAAGGCCGGTTTACGCCTCCGGAGGTTGCGGATTCCCATACGGTGGACATTGACGAAAAGATGCTGGCAGAGGCCTACTATATCCGTAAGGATGGAGAAACGGTCTACAATGTCTATAATCTGCTGGGCGGGAAAGACGACTGGGACCCGTTGGGGAACGGAGAAGTGATCCGCTTTGCCGGAAAAACAGATATTCCTACACAGCTTCTGCTGGAGTCAGAGGCTTTTGAACTGGAAGCAGGCGGATCTTCCATAAATATAAAGGGAAAATGCCTGACCTTTGATGGGCGTGAGAGGAAGTGTGAGATACATTTTAAAATAGAAGGAGACAGTGCAGACTCCATAGAAATACAGCGTGTGTCGGAGGGGAGCTGTCTGCTGCAACTGAAAGACAGTAATATAGACCATGAGACGGAAGTAGTACTCACGGCGCAGACCAAAGAGGGATTGCAGAGCGGTGCGTATGTCAGAATTCATCCCCGGAAAGTGGCGGCACCAAGGCTTACGGGCAATCCGGTGATCTGTCTTGAAGGCAAAATGCTGCGGCTGTCTTATGATTTTACGGAAGCGGAGAATGACTGCTCGGATATTATCTGGTATCGAAGCAGAAACATTCGGGTAGAGGACAAAATCGTGACGGCAATCTCCCAACCGGATCAGCCGGAGAAAGTTTATGCCCTCACCGGAGATGATGTGGGATATTATATTTTCGCACAGATAAGACCCAGAACGAATCGCAGCGAATACGGGGAAGCAGTGCAGTGCTTTTATGAAAAAGCTATTTCGCCGGAAGATGTGGAAACAGACAGGATCTGGACAGATTTTCATAACCTTCCTCTTTACAGCCATGCCGGAAACGAAAAAGGTGTATGGAATTTTGATGCGAAGCGTCCGGCGGATACCTGTGATTTTGAAAAGTGGGACCGGGAAAAGACGCAGGTCTCCTGGCACTACGGTGCAACAGGGGACGGCAGTAAGGGCGAAGGGCTCTATCAGGGAATGCAGGGGGCCAGGATCCGCTATACGCCGACCACGGCACCGGAGATGGGAACGGAAACCAAACGGAATATGGAAGTCCTGTTGGAAGCCGATCCGGCAAAGTCTGCCGGACAGGGTTTTGGCAGCGCCGGACAGTATCTGGATGTCTGCATCAAGACGGACACGGACACTCTGGACGGTTATGGACTTCGGATCATCCGTACGGCGGCCCATTCCGATGCGGTATCCATGTATCTGATACAGTATGTGCGTGGACAGGCGCAGTGCATTTCCCGCGAGGTCGTGACAAGCTGCTTTGTAACGGGATGCAGAATTTGGGTGCGGTATGAGAACGGAATATTATCGGCAAAAGCATGGACGGTTACGGAACCTACGGTGGTACAGCAGGAAAGGGGCTATGCCCGGGGAGTGGAGCTTACGGCAGAAGTAGGCAGAAGAGAAAATGCCGAAAACACCGGACTACTGATCTGGCACACCGGATCGTTGGGAACGGAGAACTGGAGAAATACCACGATGTTACATGGCGTAAGCATTCTTTATTTTTAAAAATTTCAGACAAAATGTGGTGAGAAAACACAGGAGGAAGGGCGGTAGGATTACCGGAGCTGCTTTTCAGGCGCATTCGGATGTGGATACTGTAGTGAAATATAAGGAGACTGCAATTAAAGCTGGAAAGATGTCTGGAAATTTTTCTGGAAAAAGTTAAAATTTCCCGTTTCAAAGTGTAAGTATTTGATGTAAAATTAACCCCAGGGAGTCCTCTTTCTTTTTGTTTAGTATGGTTTTGTTGTGGTGACTTAATTTTACATCAAAAAGGAATAGGATTCCTTATATTTTGGGCACTTTTTGAAAGTTGTTTATAATAGTATCTGAAAAAACAGGCAGTTGTGGATAAAACTGAGGAAACTCAAGAATGTCGAAGTGTTGTGGATACTGATAAAATATGCTAAGATATTTTTCAATTAGATCAACTTGCGGATGTTTCATCATGCCCGTACGGGGATGGGTAACAGCAGGAAAAAGTTTATATCAGAAAACGAGGAGGGTGCTGAAATGAAGAAGAAAATGGGGTAATTGCAGGTGATTTTAATGATCGGCTGCATTCCGATGCTCGCAACGATGGTTGCTCTGACTGTATATGCATCGGGCAAAATGAAAGATGAACTGGTCGACAGTGCCTATCTGCGGCTGAAAGCATGTGCTACATCAGTGGAGCAGTATTTCACATGGGATATCCGTGAGGATATTCTGGAAAAGGATGATATCAGTTATCAGTTTATAGATTCTTTGCAGGATGAGCATATTGAACAGACGCTTTTCATGGAGGATGAGAGATTTATTACTTCCATTGTGGACAAGGATGGGAACAGGGCAGAAGGAACCAAGGCTGATCCACAGATATGGGAGACGGTCAGAGCCGGTAACGATTATGAAACTGATGGAGTAGAGATTCAGGGAGAAGAATATTATGTCTATTATATGCCGGTATGTTCCGATGACGGAGAGATTCTGGGAATGGCTTTTGCCGGAGAACGGGAGAGCATAGTTCAGGATGCAATATCCGACATGTTAAGAAGTCTGGTTCTGCGCTCAGTATGTCTGAATGTTCTTTTTATTGCTGTCATGGTTTATCTGTCATTCAAAATACGAAAACCATTACTGACGACCGCAGAATATATTGACCAAATTGCCAATGGTAATCTGTCAGGCAATCTTGAAGTGAAATCTGTGATCCGTGAAGTGACCACTCTGATCCGGGCATCTGTCAGTCTGAGGGATAAATTGAACAGTATTGTCACCGAGGTGGATGGACATGCTGCACAATTGGATAGCAGCATGGAATTATTAAATACATTGGCATCTGCAAGCAGTAAGGGAACCAACCAGATCAGACAGGCCGTGGACGAGCTGGCTGCAACCGCTACATCACTGGCAGAGAATGTACAGACTGTTAATTCCAGAATGTTGGAGATGGGGGACAATGTTAATGCGATCCATTCGGAGACAGTAACATTGAATGAGAATTCCAATAAAATGGATCGTGCCAATCGTAATGCTTCAGAATCCATGAATCTGGTGCTGGAAAGCTCGCATACCTCTTCGGACATTATTACTGAGATGATCGTACAGGTAAAGGCAACCAATGAGGCCATTGCATCCATTAGTAAAGCAGTGGAACTGATTTCTGATATTACCGCACAGACGAATCTATTGTCATTGAATGCTTCCATTGAAGCAGCGAGGGCAGGACAGGCAGGCAAAGGCTTCGCTGTGGTCGCTACAGAGATCAAACAGCTCGCCGAACAGAGCAGCCAGAGTGCGGATACGATCAAGAAAATTGCTGATGATATTCTCGAAAAATCTAATAAATCTGTAGAGTTAACTGAACGGATGCGTGCACTGGCAGAAAAAGAGCAGGCAGACATCGGAGGTGCCAAGAATGGTTTTGATGCTCTGAGCCAGATTATTGAGGCTAATGTTACGACAGCGGGAATTATTGCGGAAAAAACGAAGAATCTGGAGGAATTGAAACAGACTATTATAAATAGTATAACAGAACTGAGTGCGATCAGTGAAGAGAATGCAGCCAGCAACGAGGAAGTAACGGCAAACGTATCTGATATCGCAGAAGCAGTTAACAAAATTTCGGACGATACAGGAACAATTAAAAAGGCATCCACGGATCTGGAAGAGTTGATGCAGTATTTTAAGTAGTTTGAGATATTTGGAGACATTCGTGGACGGGTGCTGCTTTATGTGCTATTATGCAGAATGTCATCAGAAAACAGTAATTGTAGGAAGTAACAGGGATTATAATGAAAAAAAGAATGTTCATGGCACTGGCGGTCGCTCTCACCGGAGTCAGTATGGTGGTGGCAGCAGGAAACGGAGAACTGAAAATACAGAGTGAAACCTCGGTACAGAAAGTACATGCGGCAGAAATACATCAGATCGGTGTCGAGCCGATCCCGGCTACCGGACAGATTACCATAGAGGATCTGCTGGCGGTACAGGGTGGCGAGACGGAAGATCCCAGAGCACTGGAAGGGGTGTCGGATCCGGAGGATGTTCCGGTAGACGAAGCTTCCGTAGAGGATACGAACGCAGATGAGTATGCATCGTTAGCGATCGCCAATGTGACAAATTACGTCAATGTCCGGACAGAACCGAACACAGACAGTACCGTAGTGGGTAAAATCTATGACGGAGCGGTGGCACAGATCCTGGATGTGGCAGGAGAGGATCAGGACTGGTTCCGGATCATCTCCGGTAATGTGGAGGGCTATATCAAGGCAGAGTTTTTCATTTACGGAGATGCAGCAGCTGAGGTTGTAGACAATTATGTGACCAGATATGCTGTGGTTATCGCAGACCGTCTGAATGTGAGACAGGATCCTGCCACAGATGCAAAAAGAATTGGTTACATTGACAATGGAGAAAAGGTAAAAATTCTGGAGAATGACGGAGACTGGCTGAAGGTACAGTACACCGACAGCAAGGAAGGCTATGTCTCTGCGGAATATGTTACGATCTCGGAAGAATTTATCTATGCGAAGACAATAGAAGAGGAACAGGCGGAAATTGCCGCGCAGAAGGCATTGCAGGCAAGAGAACAGACTGCCGAGCAGGATGCCCCGGAGGTGATCACGAACATCACACTTCCCACTACAACTTATACCTCAAATGCGGAGCTCAGACAGGGAATCATTGATTATGCCATGCAGTATCTGGGCAACCGGTATGTACACGGAGGTTCCAGTCTGTCAGGAGGTACAGATTGTTCCGGATTCACCTGCTTTATCTATGCGGAGTTCGGCTATTCTATCAGCCGTACACCGGGAGGACAGTATTCCGGTGCCGGACGCAGTATCAGTTCTGAAGAACTTCAGCCAGGAGATATTGTATGTTATAGTTCCAATGGAGGGAAGAGCTGTACCCATGTAGGACTGTATATCGGTGACGGACAGATCATCCATTCCGCCAATTCACGGAAAGGTGTCATTATCAGTGCTGTGGACTACAGTCCCATCATCGGTATGCGAAACGTTATTGATTAATAGAATCGGTTTTGAAATTATGGAGCGCCTGATCTTTGGTGAGTACGAAATCACCGAGGATCTCGTCGCTCCATTTTTGCAGGTCTTCCAGATGAAGGACCACACCGGCATAATTGCGGATGCCGTGGGAGGCCGCCAGCTCTTCGGTATATTCTTCCAGCAGATAGACATTTTCAAACCGTACCGGTCCGGAGGTGTACTGACAGACCAGCGGGATCACACCGGTGGTCTTCCGCTCGATGGAGACACCGTCCTCTGCAACGTGAAAAGTCAGCCAGGCCATACCCTCTAACATGCTGAGAGCATTTTTCTGGGTGGACACATAATTGCCCAGCGAATAATAGCACAGAGACTCATTGCCGTTTTCTGCGGTAATCCATTCCACAGGCTCTACCACATGGGGATGGGTTCCGATAATGACATCGGCACCGGCTTCTGTCATCTCCAGTGCCCATTTTTCCTGATAGCTTGAGATTTTGGAGGAATACTCAGTCCCCCAGTGAGGACAGACGATGACGATATCTGCCAGTTCTTTTGCCCGGGAGATATCCTCTAAGACCTGCGGGTTCAGCGTGGTGAAGTCCATCTGTCCGTTTTTCTCATTTACGGCACACAGAAGATTCAGATGCCCCAGCAGATCTAAGGGGAGTGTCTCGGTATTGGCACCGTAGGTATAATTTAAGATGGCGAAAGTGACATCATCGATGGTAAGTAACGGAATGTCATCTGCCTGTGAAGCGTCTTCGTGAATACCGGTTACCAGTACCTCCGGGTGCTTGTTTTTCCAGAAATCCGCACAGTACAACAGGCCGTCCAGCTTCTGATCCGCGGTATGATTGGATGCCTGCAGGACCACGTTGAATCCGGCATCCGCAATCGCATCCCCAACTTCGGTAGGAGAATTAAAATAGGGAAAACCGGAAAATCCCCGGGAATTGCCGCCCATGACAGTTTCCTGATTGATGATCCGGATGTCTGCCGCGTTTAAGAAGGGTGAAATCCCCTGAAACAGCATGGAGAAATCATAAGTTCCGTCCTCCTGTTTTCCACTGGCCACGACTCCCAGATGCATCAGGTTGTCCCCGACAGCCATGAGCGTAATGTCATGCTCCGGGAAGGGAGTGGGGGTCGGCTCCGGAGTAGGGACGGGAACCGGTGTGGCAGAAGGCGGTGCAGGGGTCTGTGGAACGACAACAACATCGCTGCCTGCAGCAGTTTCTTCCAGAAAGTAATAGCCGCCCATGCTCGCCAGTAACAGTAACGGAACGAGAACCAACAGCAGATAGAAACGTGAAATCGGTTTTTTCATATATTATCCTTTTGTTCTCCTTTATTATTTTATTATCTCTTACGGAATTCCGGTTACAAGGTCTGTTTACAATCAAAAGTAACAAAAGTATTATAGCATTGATTTTATTTTTTCGCAAAAAGCAAAAACAAATTACTGTTTTCCTATTGACATAGTATGAAATAGGAGATATAATCCTACCCATAAGTTGATTCGATACTTAAATGAGACATCGAAGAGGAGGAAAAGGATTATGAAGAAGTTTGAGTGGAAGAGCGTTTTGGCACTGGCATTAACAGGAGTATTGGCACTGGGACTGACCGCATGCGGCAGCAGTGACAGCAAAACCGCAGACGCAGGAAGCGCAGCGGCAGCAGACGGCAAGGCAGTATACCGCACACTGGATGAGATCAAGGAGAGCGGAACCATTAACATCGGAGTATTCTCCGATAAAAACCCGTTCGGCTATGTGGATGAGAACGGTGAATATCAGGGCTATGATGTGTATTATGCAAGAAGACTCGGCGAAGACCTGGGGGTAGATGTGAATTTCGTATCTACAGAGGCAGCCAATCGTATTGAGTATTTACAGACCGGTAAGGTAGATGTGATCCTGGCGAACTTTACCGTAACTCCCGAGAGAGCAGAGGAAGTGGATTTCGCTTCTCCTTATATGAATGTGTCACTTGGCGTGGTATCCAAGGATGATAATGTGATCACTTCCTTAGACAACTGGAATGCAGATGATTCCATCATTGTAATCTCCGGCACCACCGCTGAAACATATCTGATCGCAAACTATCCGGATATTCCTTTACAGAAGTTTGATTCCTATGCAACCGCAAAAGAAGCTTTCGAGAACGGCACTTCTGTTGCATGGGCAAATGATAACACCGAAGTTATCGCATTCGCTCTGCAGAACGAAGGATATACCGTAGGTATTTCTTCCCTGGGCAGTGCAGACACCATTGCTCCCGCTGTTTCCAAGGGCAACACCACACTGCTTGACTGGATCAATGATGAGATCGTAGCTTTGGGTGAGGAGAACTTTTTCCATGCAGATTACGAAGCAACTCTGGCAGACACCTATGGTCTGGACTATGAGGACAGCCTGGTAGTAGAGGGCGGCAAAGTAAACGCACAGTAAGGTACGATGGGAATAAGATGATATAGAGGGGACTGCGGGGCACGTAAGCTGCCGCCGCAGTCTTTTCTTGCATCTGAGAAATACATTTGATATAATCTAAAAGATTATTTTGAACTTTACCGGAAAGGACATAGATACATGAACTGGGAATTTATTGAAAAATATCTGCCCATGTACGAAAAGGCAGCACTTCTGACCGTGAAAATAGGTATCGTTGGCATCCTGTTTGCGATTCTGGTGGGGCTCATCTGTGCAGCGATTCAATACTATAAAGTGCCGGTGCTGCGGTGGATCGTGACAGTCTACGTGGAACTGAGCCGTAACACACCGCTTCTGGTGCAGCTGTTTTTTATCTATTACGGCTTCCCGAAGATCGGGATCCGGATGTCGGCGGAGCTGTGCGGTGTAGTCGGTCTGGCATTTTTAGGCGGCAGCTATATGGCAGAAAGCTTCCGCAGCGGTCTGGAATCCGTAGAACCCATTCAGAGTGAAAGTGCCATCAGTCTGGGAATGAATTCCCGACAGGTGTTGGGATATGTGATCCTGCCCCAGGCAATGTCCACCAGTATTCCCGCATTTGTGGCAAATATCATTTTCCTGTTAAAAGAGACCAGTGTGTTCAGCGCCATCAGTCTGATGGACCTGATGTTCACCGCCAAAGACCTGATCGGTCTCTATTATAAGACTACGGAGAGCCTGTTCCTCCTGGTAGTATTTTATCTGCTGATCCTGTTACCGGTATCGATCATAGGATCACTGGTGGAGAGGAGGATGCGTTATGCCGGATTTGGGGATTGACGTTTTATTCAAAGGCACAAATATGCTCCGCCTGCTGCAGGGTTTGTGGGTAGCCATGAAGATCAGTATCGTATCCATTCTGATCAGTATGCCTCTGGGTATCCTGGTGGGGGCACTGATGACGGTAAAAAATAAAGTGGTGAAAGCTTTTTTTCGTGTCTATCTGGAATTCATACGTATCATGCCGCAGCTGGTATTATTGTTCATCGTATATTTCGGTTCCACCAGAGCACTGGGATGGAACTTATCCGGTGAGGTGGCATCCGTGATCGTATTCGTCCTGTGGGGAACCGCAGAGATGGGAGATCTGGTGCGCGGAGCGCTGATCAGCATCCCGAAGCATCAGTATGAAAGCAGTGAGGCACTGGGACTTAGTAAGATACAGACATATCTGTACATCATCATTCCCCAGACTGTGCGGCGACTGATCCCATTGTCTATTAACCTGATCACCCGTATGATCAAGACTACCAGTCTGGTACTGATGATCGGCGTAGTGGAGATGTTAAAAGTAGCGCAGCAGATCATTGAGGCGAATCGTATGAGCAGTCCCAATGCTGCTTTTGGCGTATTCCTTGTAGTATTCGTTTTGTATTTCTTTGCCTGCTGGCCCTTCAGTGTACTGGCGAGGGTTCTGGAAAAGAAATGGAATTAAAGATGGATCAGGGTTGGAATAAGAATGGAGTGAAGACATGGCAGAGACATTGTTGAAAATAGAGAACCTGACAAAAGAATACGAAGGGCAGAAGATTCTCGATGGAATTCATCTGGAAGTGAAAAAAGGAGACGTACTGGTAGTGGTAGGTCCCAGTGGCTGCGGTAAGAGTACCCTGCTTCGATGCATTAATGCACTGGAGCCCATTCAGGGCGGTACGATAAAGCTACAGGGTATGGATATCCGCAAGGGCAGCAAAAATATCACCACCCTGCGGCAGAAGATCGGCATGGTATTCCAGAGCTATGAACTGTTCCCGCATCTGACGGTGATCGACAATATTACGCTGGCACCTGTGAAAGTACAGAAGCGTGATAAGGCAGAAGTGCGAAAAGAAGCTATGGAGCTGTTAGCGCGCGTAGGTCTGGCTGATAAGGCGAAGAGCTATCCCAGACAGCTGTCCGGTGGACAGAAGCAGAGAGTAGCCATTGTAAGAGCACTCTGTATGCATCCGGAGATTCTCTTATTCGATGAGGTAACGGCAGCACTGGATCCGGAGATGGTACGAGAGGTGCTGGATGTTATGCTGGATCTGGCAAAGCAGGGTAAGACCATGCTCATCGTCACCCATGAGATGCAGTTTGCCAAGGCGGTAGCGGATAAAGTTATTTTCATTGATCAGGGAAAGATCGTGGAGGAAGCTGCTCCGGAAGAATTTTTTGAACATCCGAAGACAGAGAGAGCAAAACAGTTTTTGAATGTGTTTACGTTTGAACATGTGGAGCATCATGAAGAGTAAATAAATGATACAAAGGGCCTTCCGAAGAGCTCCGGAGGGCTTTTACATGTTAACAGAAACAGGAGATAAGATATGTTGGAAAAAGATACCCAAAAGTTCAGACTGAGATTATGGAAAATATTCATATCCACACTGTATCTGAGTGCATTCACCTTTGGCGGCGGTTATGTGATCGTCACTCTGATGAAAAAGAAGTTTGTGGATGAATACCACTGGATCGAAGAAGACGAAATGCTGGATCTGGTGGCGATCGCCCAGTCCTCGCCCGGCGCGATCGCAGTCAACGGAGCCATCGTGGTGGGGTACAAGCTGGCCGGGATCCCGGGGACACTGGTGGCAATCCTGGGAACGATCCTGCCTCCTTTTGTCATCATTTCTGTGATCTCTATCTGCTACAATGCATTCCGCAGTAACTTCTTCGTGGCGCAGATGCTGTCGGGTATGCAGGCAGGAGTGGGAGCCGTAATTGCCTCCGTGACCTATGACATGGGAGCACCTATCGTCAAAGAAAAAGATCCCATGTCACTGGTTATCCTGTTAGGAGCTTTTCTGGCAGCATGTATTCTGGAGATCAATGTGATCTACATTGTGATCGTCTGCGGACTGCTGGGTGTGGCCCGGACACTCCTTGCCAAAAGGAGGGCCGGAAAATGATCTATCTGCAATTATTTTTAAGCTTTCTGCAAATAGGACTGTTCAGCTTCGGCGGCGGTTATGCCGCAATGCCGCTGATCCAGGGGCAGGTGGTAACACTTCATGGATGGCTTACCATATCGGAATTCACAGACCTGATCACGATATCACAGATGACACCGGGACCCATTGCGGTGAATTCCGCTACTTTTGTGGGAATGAAGATAGCCGGGATCCCCGGAGCCGTGGTGGCGACGGCCGGATGTATTCTGCCGTCCTGCATTATTGTGACGATCCTGGCAAGACTATACCTGAAGTATCGTAACCTGGATCTGTTACAGGGCGTACTGAAGTCCTTAAGACCGGCAGTGGTAGCAATGATCGCATCGGCAGGAATACTGATCCTCAAAGATGCATTCTGGGGAAGTGGGGAGAGTATGTCTCTGACAGGGACGGAATGGAGCATGGTCGTGATCTTCGGGATCTGTGTGCTGCTGCTTCGGAAGAAGCTGAATCCCATCTGGGTCATGGTGCTGGCGGGTGTCATGAAGGTGGGAATCTCCGCAATGACAAATGTTTTGTAATGTAATAGGAAAATGCGGAAAGCGGATCTGCTTTTTGCGGATCCGTTTTTTTCTGTTCTAAAAATCGAAAAACAAATAGCCTCAAAATGTCCGCAGGGAAAATACACTTGTCTTTATATGAGAAATACTATATAATAGCACATAATGTGTGCAATGGAGTACATGTATACATCAGAAAAAAGGGAAAGAAGAGTGTAAGTATGAAAAAACTATTTGAAAAGTGGAACAGCATCAGCCTGATCCTGCGTATCGTATGTGGTCTGGTCATTGGTGTGATCCTGGGACTGGTCGTGCCGCAGGCAACCGGTATTGCCATTCTGGGAGATGTTTTTGTAGGTGCCCTGAAGGCCATTGCGCCTTTGTTGGTATTCTTCCTGCTGATCAGTGCCTTGTGTCATGCAGGGAAGAGCCATGGCGGCATCATTAAGACCGTTATTATTATGTACATGTTCAGTACCTTTCTGGCAGCGCTGGTAGCCGTGATCGCCAGCCGGTTATTCCCCGTGACACTGACACTGGCAGACGCAGCCACCGATATGGCAGCGCCGGACGGTATCGTGGAAGTACTGAAGACTCTGTTAATGAATATGGTAGCCAATCCGGTATCCTCTCTGTTAAATGCCAACTATATTGGTGTTCTGACCTGGGGTGTGATCATCGGTGTCGGTATGAGAGCAGCCAATGATACCACCAAGAAAGTACTGGATGACATTTCCAACGGTCTGTCCCAGGTAGTCAGCTGGATCATCAGTATGGCTCCTTTCGGAATCTTAGGTCTGGTATTCAGCTCCATTTCTTCCAACGGACTGGAGATCTTCTCCGAATACGGAAAACTTCTGTTAGTACTGGTAGGTTCCATGCTGTTTATCTACTTTGTGACCAACCCGATCATCGTGTTCTGGTGTATCCGCAAGAACCCGTACCCGCTGATCTTCAAGTGCCTGAAGAAGAGTGCCATTACTGCGTTCTTCACCAGAAGCTCCGCAGCCAATATTCCTGTGAATATGAAGGCCTGTGAAGAGTGGGGAATGGATAAGGATACCTATTCCGTAACCATCCCGCTGGGAGCTACCATTAACATGGACGGTGCAGCCATCACCATTACCGTAATGACACTGGCAGCGGCAAATACTCTGGGGATTCACGTAGACTTCTTAAGCGGTATCGTGCTGAGTATTCTGGCAACCCTGGCAGCCTGCGGTGCATCCGGCGTGGCAGGAGGATCCCTGTTACTGATCCCTATGGCATGTTCGTTGTTTGGAATCTCCAACGACATTGCCATGCAGATTGTAGGTGTCGGCTTCATCATCGGTGTCATCCAGGATTCTGTGGAGACCGCACTGAATTCTTCCTCCGACCTGTTATTGTCCGCATCCGCAGAGTTCAGACAGTGGAGACTGGAAGGCAAAGAGATCAAATATTAAAAAAATAGTCTGAAAATCATAACAGGCAGTCAGAAAGCTGTTATCCGATCGTGGGTAGCAGCTTTTCTGCAACTAAAAACTTTGGCGATTTGACGCGGTGATTTCTTGACACATTGTATGAGAAAAAGTACAATTAAGACAAAAGTACTCTACGGTACGCAAAACAAAATAAGGATAAAAGGGATGGTACACTATGGGGAAAACGATCAAAAGGTAAATTGCGATGCAGACGGTGATCTCACTGGTTCTGGCGATCCTGCTCTGCGAACTGCTCAGTGTGAGCACTTTACAGAACAATATGACGACACAGGCCAGAAATTTCGTGGAGGCACAGGCCGGAACCAATGCCAATGTAGTGAATGAATGGCTGGTAGAAGATGGAAACATTGTGCACACGATCCGCAACGGTGTGGCATTTATGAACACGAAGGATACAGATCAGATCATGGATTATCTGGAAGTGAATCTGGCGAAGGATTATAAAAACGATGCCGGAGATTATGCGGAAGTCAGCAGCAGTCTGGGGCAGAATGCTTCCGGTGTCAGCGAGTCCATTCATACTATCAATGGCATATTAGGTGACATCAACAGAGCGCAGGCGGAACTGGCGGATGCGGTGGCCGGAGTGAATAAGAACCTTCAGGGGATCACCTATTCCAGTGAAAATATGTCTACAGAGACCAAGGGCGTATTACAGAGCATCGGCAAACTTCAGCAGAATATGCGGCAGTTCCGTGTCTGAGTAAGTTTGGAGGGAAATTATGTGGCAGCCACAGGAAGACAATACGTATAATGATCTGCGGGAAAACTCCATCAGACAATGGCTGGAGGATATGAGCAGACATGAAGATGTAGCGGTCCGCGGAGGCGTGAAAGTCACCGCGGAATATCTGGAGGATCTGAAGAAGCAGATCCGTCAGTTAGAGGAAAAATGTGCATTGAAAGATGCCTATTTGAAGAAGATGAAAGAGAAGGCGGGACAGTGAGAGATCACTGTCCTGTTTTTCTATAGAAAAATGCTTGAATTTCTGGCAGAAGCGGGGCACGGGAGGGTTGACAGTTATCGGGAAAAAAAGTATCATATATAAGATATTGAGCTAAAATTGCGGGAAAGGCAATTTGCAGATATAAAATATACGAGCGGAAGGGTAGAAAACCATGGCACTTAGCAAGAAGCCTACAACGGGCATGAAAGATATCCTGCCGGAGGAGATGCAGATCCGTGATTACGTGATCAGCGTCATCAAGGACACCTACGGCAAATTCGGTTTTACTTCCATTGAGACTCCCTGTGTGGAAAATATTGCAAACTTAAGCAGTAAGCAGGGCGGTGACAATGAGAAGCTGATCTTCAAGATCTTAAAGCGCGGCGAGAAGCTGAACGTGGCAGCCGCAACCACAGAGGAAGAGGTAGTGGACAGCGGTCTGCGTTATGACCTGACGGTGCCTTTGGTACGTTATTATTCCAACAACGCGGCATCCCTGCCCTCTCCTTTTAAGGCATTGCAGATGGGCAATGTATGGAGAGCGGACAGACCCCAGAGGGGAAGATACCGTCAGTTCATGCAGTGTGATATTGATATCCTCGGTGAGCCGTCTAACTTAGCAGAGATCGAACTGATCCTGGCGACCACCACCACACTGGGCAAGCTTGGATTTAAAAATTTCCAGATCCGTATCAATGAACGCCGTATTCTGAAGGCAATGGCTGCTTACAGCGGATTCCCCGAAGAGTCCTATGACAGCGTATTTATTACTCTGGACAAAATGGACAAGATCGGTTTGGAAGGCGTGGAAGCTGAGCTTTTGGAGAACGGTTTTGATAAGGCATGTGTAGACAAGTATCTGGAACTGTTCAAAGGCCTGGAGAGTGCTGAGGACGGTGTGGCTTACCTGGCAGATACCCTGGAAGGAGTCTTAGAGCCCGAGATTGCCCAGAGCCTCAGAGAGATCATGGACAGCGTCAGAGCGACGAAGGCTTCCGATTTCGAGATTGTGTTCGACGCTACGCTGGTAAGAGGAATGTCGTATTATACCGGAACCATTTTTGAGATCGCCATGCCGGAATTCGGCGGCAGCTGCGGTGGCGGCGGACGTTACGACAAGATGGTCGGTAAATTCACCGACAATGACGTGCCCGCCTGCGGATTCTCCATCGGCTTCGAACGTATCATCATGCTGCTCATGGAGAGAGGCTTCAAGGTGCCCACCAGACCGAAGCAGGTAGCATACCTGATCGAGAAGGGTGTAAGCGGCGAAAGGCTGTGTGAAGTGATCGCACAGGCGCAGGAAGCCCGTAAGGACGGTACCCAGGTGCTGGTAGCCCGCATGAACAAGAACAAGAAATTCCAGAAGGAACAGCTGAATAAGGAAGGCTACGAAGAATTCGTGGAATTCTATAAGGAAGAATTAAAGAGATAAAAGTAACAGACGAAGGAGCAAAAGCAATGATTCAGTCCAGAACACATAACTGTAATGAACTTCGGATCGGCAACGTCGGTGAGAGAGTCACATTGGTCGGCTGGTTCGAGAACATGAGAAAAGTCAGCAAAAATCTCGGCTTTGTCATTCTGCGTGATTTCTACGGAACCACCCAGCTGGTAGTAGAGACCGAGGAAATGATGAATGTCATGGATGGTATCAACAAGGAGTCCACGATCTCCGTGGAAGGCGTGGTAAGAGAGCGTTCCAGCAAAAATACTAATCTGCCCACTGGTGAGATCGAAGTAGTGCCAGACAAGATCGAGATTCTGGGAAAATGTATTTACAATGCACTTCCCTTTGAAATCAATCAGTCCAAGGATGCAGACGAGAATGCCCGTCTGAAATACCGTTACCTGGATCTGAGAAATCCGAACATGAAGAAAAATATCGTGATGAGAAGCCAGATCGTGGCAGAGCTGCGTCAGAGAATGTATGCTCTGAACTTCATGGAGATCACCACCCCTATTCTGACCTGTTCTTCCCCGGAAGGTGCGAGAGATTATCTGGTTCCTGCCAGAAATCATCCCGGCAAGTTCTACGCTTTGCCCCAGGCACCCCAGCAGTTCAAGCAGATCCTGATGGCTTCCGGTTTTGACCGTTATTTCCAGATCGCTCCCTGCTTCCGTGATGAGGATGCGAGAGCAGACCGTTCTCCCGGAGAGTTCTATCAGTTAGATATGGAGATGGCATTCGCTTCCCAGGAAGATGTATTCTCCATCGTAGAGCAGGTGTTGCCTCCCGTATTTGAAAAGTATGGCATTTATAAAGAAGCTTCCAAGGCGCCTTTCGTACGCATCCCTTATCTGGAGGCTATGGATAAGTACGGCTCCGATAAGCCGGATCTGCGTATCGATCTGGTGCTGACCGATGCCACCGAGGTAATGCAGGGCTGTGGCTTTGCTGCTTTCGAAGGTCAGACGGTAAAGGCTATCGTGGTGGATGGCTTCACCGCTACCCGTAAGCAGATCGATGCTATCTGCGCAGAGGTAGAAGTACAGACCGCACGCAAGGGATTCTGGTTCCGTGTAGACGAGAACGGAGAGTTCGTAGGCGGTATCTCCAAGTTCTTGCAGGATCGCAAGGAAGAAGTCATCAAGGCTCTCGGCCTTAAGAACGGTGACTTTGTAGGGCTTGCCGCAGGCAAGAAGCTGGAAGCGCAGAAGACAGCAGGTGTATACAGAAAGCTGCTGGGTGCAGCCAGCGAGAAACATATGAAGAAGGATTGCTACGAGTTCTGCTGGATTGTGGATTTCCCGATGTATGAGATCGGTGAAGAGTCCGGCGAACTGGAATTCTGTCATAATCCGTTCTCCATGCCCCAGGGCGGTATGGATGCGCTGAACAATCAGGATCCTCTGGAGATTCTGGCATACCAGTACGATCTGGTCTGCAACGGTGTAGAGCTGTCCTCCGGCGCAGTGAGAAACCATGATCCTGAGATTATGATCAAGGCATTCGAACTGGTAGGCTTAGGCGAAGCCGATGTGAAGGCAAAGTTCCCTGCCATGTACAATGCATTCTGTTACGGAGCACCCCCTCATGCAGGAATCGCTCCCGGCGTAGACCGTATGATCATGTTGATCTGTGGTGAGGAAAGCATCCGTGAGATCATTCCTTTCCCCATGAACAAGAATGCCATGGACATTATGATGGGAGCACCGGGTACGGTAGAGCAGAAGCAGTTGGATGAACTGCATCTGGCCATCACCGCCAAGCCGGAAGAATAATAATGAGGCTGTCGCACGATTTCTGTGTGACAGCCTTTATGTTGGGTATATATGGCAATTTGTCAGGAGAAGAATATGGCTGTAGGAATTTATGTATTGCATTTGCACCCAGGTGAGGAAGAAATCAGGCGGACATTCCTGCGGGAAGCTGCAGAATGTGTGGATCCGGTGCGGTGTAAGAAGGTACAACGGCTGAAAAGCACCGGAGCAAAGGCAGCCAGTCTCGGCGCGGGAATGCTGTTGCAGAAGATGGCTCTGGATCTGATAGACGGTACGGAGAATACCGGAATCCTGTTTCTGGAAGAGGATGAGCTGCTTGCGGTGTTACAGGAGCGGATGCACCGGGACAAGGCGGGGGCGTTATCCTTTTCCTACGAATATGGAGAACTGGGGAAGCCACAGATCGTGAATATCCCGAAAAAATTCAATCTGTCTCATTCCGGAGACTATGTGGTCTGCGCGGTAGGAGACGGAGAAGTGGGAGCGGACATTCAGAAATGGGTTCCCTATAAGGAACGGACGGCAGAGCGTTTTTTTGCGCCAACGGAATGGAAACTGCTGCAGGAACTGCCTGCGTCACAGCGCACGGAACTGTTTTACCGATTGTGGAGCAGAAAAGAAGCCTACGGCAAATACACCGGCCAGGGGATCGGCAGTGCAGTGGGAGAAGATTTCTCCGACGAACAGAACTGGCAGGAAAAGCAGATATGTTTCCGGGAACGGGTTCTGGAGGATAGCTATTCGCTGGCGGTCTGTTACGGAACAGCAGAAGCGTAAAAGATAGGGAACGAGAAAGCTGTACAGGGATAGGAAGCATGAAAAGCGGATGCGCCTTACATGGAAAGCGCGAAGAAATGAGGACTTTATGAAAAGATTAATGATGTATCTGAAAGATTATAAGAAAGAGTCCATACTGGCACCACTGTTCAAACTGCTGGAAGCATTTTTCGAACTGATGGTTCCTCTGGTAATGGCAAATATCATTGACTATGGTATTTTCAATCGAAATATGGGTTATATTGGCAAAATGGGGCTGGTTCTGCTCCTGCTCGGCGTAGTAGGACTGGCTTCCTCCATTACGGCGCAGTTTTTCGCAGCCAAGGCGGCAGTGGGATTTTCTACCAAGCTGCGTCAGGCATTGTTTGATCATATTGAGGATCTGAGCTTTACGGATATTGATAAGGCGGGAACTTCCACCATGATCACCCGTATGACCAGTGATGTGAACCAGGTGCAGTCCGGCATCAATATGACCTTACGTCTGTTCTTACGTTCCCCGATCATCGTATTCGGTGCCATGATCATGGCATTTACCATTGATGTGAAATGTGCACTGATCTTCGTGGTGGCAATTCCATTATTGTCCGTTGTGGTATTCGGTATTATTTTATCCACGATCCCCCTGTACAAAAAGGTGCAGGCCAAGCTGGATCAGGTGCTGGGCATTACCAGAGAGAACCTGACCGGTGTCCGTGTCATCCGTGCGTTCCATCAGGAAGCAAAGGAATCGGACCGCTTCCGGGAGAATAACGAAGCATTGTCGGCCATGCAGATCTTCGTGGGCAAGATCAGCGCCTGCATGAATCCTGTGACCTATATCATTGTAAACGGAGCCATCATTGCTCTGATCTATACCGGTGCCGTACAGGTCAATATCGGCAACTTAAGTCAGGGTGAGGTGGTAGCGATCATCAACTATATGAACCAGATTCTGGTAGAGCTGGTGAAGCTGGCCAACCTGATCGTGACCATGACCAAGGCATTGGCGTGCGCAGAACGTGTAGCTTCCGTTTTCGATATCGGCGCAGATGTTGCATATGTGGGAGCGCAGGATCAGAAACTGGCGGATAAGGTAGATAAGAGCGCACCTTTCTTAGACTTCAAACATGTATCCCTGACTTATCAGGGAGCCGGAGCACCTACTTTGCAGGATATGAACTTCACCGTAAACCGTGGCGATACCGTAGGTATCATCGGAGGTACCGGTTCCGGTAAGACCTCCCTGGTGAATCTGATCCCCGGTTTCTATCCGGCGACAGAAGGTGAGATCCTGTTGGAAGGCAGAGATATCCGGACCATGAGTGATGAGGAATTGCGTGGACGCATCGGTGTCGTACCGCAGAAGGCAGTTCTGTTCAAGGGAACGATCCGCAGCAACCTCCAGTGGGGCAAGCCGGATGCTACCGAAGAGGAGATGTGGAAAGCACTGGAACTGGCACAGGCATCGGAAGTGGTAGACGGTAAGCCCGGAAAGTTAGATGCAACTGTGGCACAGAACGGTAAGAACTTCTCCGGTGGACAGAGACAGCGTCTGACGATCGCAAGAGCCTTGGTCAGAAATCCCGAGATCCTGATCCTGGATGACAGTGCCTCCGCACTGGACTATGCAACGGATGCAAAACTCCGTGCAGCAATCCGTACTTTGGAAGATAAGACCACAACCTTTATCGTATCCCAGCGTGCCTCCACGATCCGCCATGCGGACAAGATCATCGTTCTGGATGATGGAGAGATCGCTGGTATGGGAACCCATGATGAGTTGTTAAAGGATTGCACCGTATATCAGGAGATCTATTATTCCCAGTACCCTGAACAGAGAGGAGGTGTTCGGTAATGCAGAAGAAAAATAACAAAGAGACGATGAAGCGGGTGTTGAAATATATCCGCAAATATACACCGGCACTGGTACTCTCCCTGTTGTTAGCAGGTCTGACTGTATTACTGACCTTATATATCCCTATCCTCACCGGTAATGCGGTGGATCTGATCATCGGCAAGGGACAGGTAGATATGGCCGGTATCTTTGCCATTATGAAAAAAATTGCCATCGCAATGATCATCACAGCAGTAGGCCAGTGGATCATGAACACCTGCAACAACTATATTACCTACCATGTGATCCGGGATATCCGTACGGACGCTTTTGCGAAGCTGGAGATCCTGCCCTTAAAATATCTGGATGCCCATGCTTACGGTGATATCGTGAGCCGTGTCATTGCGGACGTGGATACTTTCGCGGACGGTCTGCTGATGGGATTTACCCAGTTATTCACCGGTGCACTGACGATCCTGTGTACGTTGGGATTCATGCTGGTGACCAATGTGCCCATCACACTGGTAGTCGTATGTATCACTCCGGTATCCTTCCTGGTGGCAAAATTCATTGCAACCAAGACCTACTCCATGTTCAAGGAGCAGTCCGAGACCAGAGGCGAGCAGACCTCCCTGATTGAGGAAATGATCGATAATCAGAAGATCGTAAATACCTTTTCCAGAGGAGAAGCGGTGAAGAGCAAGTTTGGAGAGATCAACGGCAGATTGCAGAAATGCTCTCTGAAAGCTATCTTTTTCTCATCCATTACGAACCCGGCGACCCGTTTCGTTAACAGCCTGGTATATGCGGGTGTCGGTGTATTCGGTGCACTTGTAGCGATCAAGGGCGGTATCAGCGTAGGCCGTCTGTCCTGCTTTTTAAGCTATGCGAACCAGTACACCAAGCCCTTCAATGAGATCTCCGGCGTGGTAACAGAATTGCAGAATGCTTTTGTCTGTGCCGGACGTATCTTCGAACTGATCGACGAGGAACCCCAGGTGCCCGATGCCGCGGATGCAAGAGTATTAGAAGAGGCTCAGGGCAACGTAGATCTGAAAAATGTATATTTCCAGTATGTACCGGAGAAGAAGCTGATCCAGAACTTTAACCTGCAGGTAAAACCCGGTCAGAGAGTTGCTATCGTAGGTCCTACCGGATGCGGTAAGACCACCGTCATCAATCTGCTGATGCGATTCTATGATGTGAACTCCGGCTCCATTAAAGTGGACGGCACCGATATCCGGGACATCACCAGAGGAAGCCTCCGTACCAATTACGGTATGGTATTACAGGAGACCTGGCTGCGTTCCGGCACCATCCGTGACAATATCTGCATGGGTAAGCCGGATGCCACAGAAGAGGAGATCATCCGGGCGGCGAAGGCTTCCCATGCCCACGGCTTCATTAAACGCCTGCCAAAGGGGTATGACACCGTGGTCACCGAGGACGGAGGCAGCCTGTCCCAGGGACAGAAACAGCTCTTATGCATTACCAGAGTAATGCTGTGCCTGCCTCCCATGCTGATCCTCGATGAGGCAACCTCCTCCATCGATACCCGTACCGAGATCAAGATCCAGAACGCATTCGCCAAAATGATGGAAGGCCGCACCAGCTTCATCGTAGCCCACAGACTTTCCACCATCCAGAGCGCTGATGTCATCCTGGTAATGAAAGACGGAAACATCATCGAACAGGGCAACCATGAGACCCTGCTGGCAAAGGGCGGTTTCTACGCAAATCTGTATAATAGCCAGTTTGCCGTGTAACGAGACATGCAAAGGCAAGGAAACTACCACTCAATGGGGAGCTTGCTCACCAGGGAGTGGTAGTTTTTTTGACTTTATACGGCGACAGCCGTCATCCGCCGAAAGCCCGCCAGGGCTTTTGGCGGATGCTGGCATGGCTCGTTACACGTACCCCCGTCAGCGGCACACCCTTTGCCCTGTTCTTTTCCAAAAAGACAGAAAATATGTCGAAAAATATCAAAAATTGTAAAAATATACCAGCACAATAAAAATATTGAAAATAAATTAAAATATTTCGAGAAATGTGTTGACAAATGTACAAGCATGTATTATATTAGACTTAACAAAAGAGAAACGGAACAACCCAACAAAGAAGGTTGGGAGAGAAGTACAAAAGAATCTATAGAAAGAGAGGTATAGTCCACCTAACAAGTAAAGTCCTACCACAGTCTTCCATGATGTACAACTGAATAGAACTACCAAAGAGAACCAATTTATATAGAGAACATCAAGTACACAGAAGAAAAAGTAATGAACAACAGAAGATAAGAATTATCTCACATTACAGTACATACGTACAAAAGAAAAGTGGAAAGAAAACAAAGGACAAAATGGAAGATCAAATTTAAGAAAGAGAGGGCAAGCCATTGGAGCCTGTAGTCTGAGAGGGCGTACTGATTGAAAGAATGATCGGTACGCTCTCTTACTGTTGTACAACTATTCAGATGGAACAACTATTCAGAGCCTCATTCGCAAAATATATTTTTTTCCAGTGGAAAAACCTACCGATATCATGTACAATAGGAAAGTAGTACAGATAGAGGAGTTATGAAAATGGATACAAACGAACAGAGACAGGAAAGTCAGCAGAACAGACGGGAAGAAAGACATAAGAGACGGCGGAGAAGCCAGATCATTGCATATACAGTCGTAGGAATCATGATTCTGGTGCTGGCAGCGGGAATTGCTTTTGCTGTAAGCAAGATCACCGGCATGAGCCGTGATCAGCAGGAACAGCAGAATAAGCTGGATGATATTATAGCTTCCGAGGAGACCATCACGGCACCTACTACGGAACCGGTGGAGACCGTACCGGAACTGACAAATGAACAGAAGCTGGATAAGATCATAGATGAAGCCATCATTCAGAACCTGCCCCTGGAGGACAAGGTAGCAGGATTATTTATCACCACGCCGGAATCCATCACCGGTGTATCTGCAGCAGTGCAGGCAGGAGACGGAACCAAGGATGCATTATCCAAATATCCGGTAGGCGGTATCGTCTATGCGGCGAAAAATATTCAGTCCGCAGACCAATTAAAGCAAATGATAGACAATACGAAGCTGTATACCAGCTATCCACTGTTTATTGCGATCGACGGAGAAGGATCCGGAACCGACGCTGTGGCAGCGGCAGGCCTTGGAACGAAGACCGATTCCCCGGAGACCATCGGCGCATCCGGAGATGCCAACAACGCCTATACTGCCGGAACCACAGTGGGCAGTTACCTGGCAGAGCTTGGTTTCAATCTTGATTTTGCCCCTGCGGCAGATCTGAAAGTAGTGGATGGAAATGCGGCAGGCAGCAGCTCCTACGGCACGGATGCGGCAACGGTAGCATCTTTTGTGACCGGCATGCAGACAGGATTGCAGGAACAGAAAGTAACAGCTGCTATCGGACATTTTCCCGGTATCGGCAGTACGACCCAGAGCACGAAGAATGGCATGGCTTCTACGGACAGAAGTGCGGAAGATTTCAGAGCCAATGAATTTGCAGTATTCCAGAGCTGTATTGATTCCGGTGAGACCAAAATGATCACCGTCAGCAATATGGCAGCACCTTCCCTGACAGGAGACAATACTCCTTGCTCCCTGTCCGGTGCGGTGGTAACGGATATTTTACGAAATGAACTGAATTTCCGTGGTGTGATCGTATCCGGTGCCATGAACCAGGCGGCAATCACGAACTATTACGGAGCCGATGAGGCAGCAGTACTGGCACTGCGTGCAGGGTGCGACATGATCTATGCGCCGGAGAACTTCGAGACCGCATACAACGGAGTACTGGAGGCAGTCCAGAACGGAACCATCTCCGAGGAACGAGTGAACGATTCCCTGCGCAGGATTTACCGCATCAAATATGCGGATAAAATCGAGCAATAGACCAATAATAAGTAAGAAGACGGTTGCAAGAAAGTGCAGTCGTCTTTTTGCTTGTATCGTATGCACCATGAAAACGGAAATGAGGGTCTGAACAATCGCGGACTGGAGCGGAGCGTAGACATCGAAATATACCATCGTCTGCAAACCCAGTAAATACAAGGAGAAAAGCACCCCACCTACCAGGTGTCTACAGCCTGTCTACAACGCATTCTAATATTTCTGTATCTTTATTAATCCCATGGTAAATTTTATTGTTTTTTGTCTTACATTTTACCACACCGGAGGAAGAAACGGTAACTAACTTCTTTTTTACTTCTTTTTTCGAAGCACCTCCATAAATCTCAAAAGCTGATTCCTGTGACATAATAAGTTTTACCGAATCGGTCGTATACGAGTAAAGGTGATATACCTTTTCCCCCTTCACTTTCCGATAATGAATCCCCTTCATGCCGCCTTTATAATACTTAGCGTGGGGCGATACCAGTTCATATTTTTTCACCGGCTTTGGAGTTTCATTTGGCTGTGGCGCAGCTGTTGGCTCCGGCT
>ENA-ORCM01000640-ORCM01000640.1-human-gut-metagenome-genome-assembly--contig:-NODE-640-length-33232-cov-15.750897_pt1 | contig 33232 bp, 28 predicted proteins | sample MGYA00242906_ERZ507928 | MGnify/ENA primary metagenome ERZ507928 (study PRJEB26167, sample SAMN06115497) | human gut metagenome | host: Homo sapiens | place: China:Shanxi | collected 2015-05-07...
CCGAAATCTGCAGGGAACGTATCCGGTGATCTTTTTAAGCTTCGCTTCCGTGAAAGCAGGAAATCCGGAGGATGCAAAAACGCAGATCAAGCAGGAGATCGTGAGACTGTATGAAGAAAACCGATATCTGTTACAAAAGGATATCCTGAGTGATAATGAACGGAAAATATATGATGGAACGACGGTTACCATGGGAGATGCTGCGGCACAAAATGCGCTGAAAAATATGTCGGCATGGATGGAACGTTATTATGGCAGGAAGACGATCATCCTTTTGGATGAATATGACACGCCGATGCAGGAGGCATATGTGCAGGGATACTGGGATGAGTTTACCTCGTTTATCCGGAGTCTGTTCAATGCCACATTCAAGACGAATCCCTATCTGGAGCGGGCAGTTATGACAGGTATCACAAGAGTGTCCAAGGAATCTATTTTTTCAGATCTGAATAATCTGGAGGTTGTCACAACGACTTCAGAGCCGTATTCAGACTGTTTTGGATTTACAGAAACGGAGGTATTTACGTCACTGGATGAGTTTGGAATGTCGGATAAAAAAGACGAGGTAAAGCAGTGGTATGATGGGTTTACCTTTGGAAAGCATCACGATATCTATAATCCATGGTCGATCACGAATTATCTGCGAAAGAGAGAACTTCACCCATACTGGGCATCGACCAGCTCCAACAGTTTGGCAGGGAAACTGATACGGACGGCGTCGGCAGATGTAAAGGAGAAGATGGAGGATCTGCTGCAGGGAAAGCAGATCACGGTGAATTTTGACGAGCAGATTGTCTATAATCAGCTGGATCACAATGAAAATGCGATCTGGAGTCTTCTGCTTGCCAGCGGCTATCTAAGGGTGGAGGATGTGGATTACCGGGGGATCACAAGGGAGCCATGGTATAATTTGAGCATTACCAATATCGAGACGCTGAGTATGTTTATGAACATGTTTCGCGGATGGTTTACAAGCAGCGATGCGAAATATGGAGATTTTATTAAAGCATTGGTGGAGAATGATCTGGATGCAATGAATTATTATATGAATAAAATTTCGATGGCAACGTTTAGTTATTTCGATGTTGGAAGTGGAAATAAGGAAAGCGTTGAGCCAGAGAGATTTTATCATGGATTTGTGCTGGGGCTGATTGCGGAGAGAGCAGAGGATTATGAAATACGGTCCAACAGAGAAAGTGGCTTTGGAAGGTACGACATTATGATGATACCAAAGGATATCAGAAAATATCCGGCGATCATCATTGAATTTAAGGTATGTGGACGGATGAAAAAGGAAACCATGGAAGATGCCGTGCAGTCTGCTTTGAAGCAGATTGCAGAGAAGAATTACGATGCAGAGCTGCTGTCGCAGGGGATTCCGGCAGACCGAATCCGGCATTATGGATTTGCATTTGAAGGGAAAAAGGTGCTGATCGGAACGGAACCTGCAGTCTGCCTTTGACAGTTATGCACAGGCATTGAACTATTATTACTGCCGTTATGATTTTATTGCAGAGCTTATGAGGCGGCTTACGCCTCCGGAAGCCGGGTACGGCACAGGATGATATCGTAGTCAGGATATCTTTCCTGTGCTTTTTTTAATGCCATGCGGGCAAGGATTTCATCCTGATAAAGTCCGTATGTGGTAGGACCGCTGCCACTCATCAGAGAGCCGATCGCACCATTATCCTTCAAAAACTGCTTTAATTCCTCCAAAACAGGATACTCCGGAATCGTAACAGTTTCCAGTACATTGGATAATCGGTGGGCAAGAGAAACGTCATCGTGGCGGCGGATGCAGTCGATCAGATGCTCGGTATCCGGGCGGTCTTTGATCTCGTCAAGCTTCAGATGAGTATATACATAGCCGGTACTGACAGAAATATCCGGTTTGATCAACAGTGCCCATAAAGGAGACAGGTCCGGCAGCCGGGTAAGGATTTCCCCGATTCCCTCGGAAAGCATAGTTCCCTTCTGAAGGCAGAATGGCACATCAGCGCCCAGAGAAACTCCAATATCACAAAGCTCTCCGAGAGTCAGTCCCAGTTCACAAAGCTCATTGACGCCCAGCAGCGTAGCGGCACAGTCCGAGCTTCCTCCGGCCAGTCCGGCAGCGGCGGGGATATTCTTTTCCAGATAAATGTCAAGTCCGTCTGTGATATGGCAGCGTTCCTGTAGAAGTTTTGCAGCCTTCCAGACCAGATTCTTTTCCGGCGGGATACGATCCGGCAGCTCCTTATTCATGGAAAAATGAATCCCCGGATCGGCGGTTTTGCGGATCGTCAGCTCATCATAAAGATCAATGGTCTGCATGATCATCCGAAGATCATGGTAGCCGTTTTCCCGGCGGCCGGTCACATCCAGAGACAGATTGATTTTTGCGGGTGCTTTTATTGTCAGTGAATCGCTCATAAACAGATACTCCTTTCGGTGGCGGGAACATAGCTTGAAGGATTTCGTAAAGAGCTATTGCTTCCCTGCATTGTCATTATGTTAAGTATAACAGCAAACGGACAGAAAGTACACCGTACGGAGTATCTCGCAACGCGAATTTTTGCTTTAAGAAAAAATTAAGTATTTTTTTTAACAAGATATGGTGTATTCTCTTGAAAATAAAAACAAGATATGGAATAATATATAAAGTACGTCTACGGACAAAGATTGCGGAAAGTGTGCAGTAATCCGTAATATCATACAATAAGATCAGGATACTTTTGCTTTAACATAACAATGGGGGAGAATACAAATGAAACGTGCGGTAGTTGTATTTATTGCATTGATAACAGTTTTTGCGGGCTTATTGTCGCATCAGCTGGGAAATATAAAAGCAGGTTCTGAGGGGCAGACAGACACCTCAGACACCGGATATGAATATTATACCGGAGAGGATCAGTCTGAGGAGGACTCCGGTGTGAAGAAGACAGCCAGACAGAAAAAAAGTCCGCTGATCAAGGTGGATACCAAAGAGGACAGCGTTACGGTTCTGGTAAACCGGCAGTATCGTATGAGTGCGGATTATATTCCGGCTGACCTGGTGGTGCCAAATGTACGTTTCAGTTTTTATGGCACCTATGAAAAGAGCTATGTCCGTCAGGTGACAGCAGATGCTCTGGAGAAGCTTTTTGCAGCGGCAGAGAGGGACGACGTGATCCTGAAAGCGGTGTCGGGATATCGTTCGTATGCGCGCCAGAAGGAGATTTATGACCGGAATGTCCGGAGCCGTGGCAAGTCAGCAACGGATCTTGTATCGGCAAAGCCGGGCAGCAGCGAGCATCAGACGGGGCTTACTCTGGATGTATCCAGCGAGTCGGTGGGCTGCGCACTGGAGGAAAGCTTCGGTGATACTTCCGATGGAAAATGGCTGGCAAAGAACTGTCATAAGTATGGTTTCATCATACGTTATCCGAAGGATAAGACGAAGATCACAGGATACTCTTATGAGCCTTGGCATATCCGTTATGTTGGAAGAAAGCTGGCGACATATCTTTACAAAAAGAATATGACGTTGGAGGAATATTATAAGACTACAACTGTAGATCAGCAGATCAGGGAGCCGGAGGGCAAGATACGGGACGTGCCTGACGACGATAAGAACGAGCCTGTTATGACGGCGGCACCGACACCAAAGCCAGGTCACAAGATCAGCTCTGTAAAGCCGGTGACAGCGACAAAGAAGCCTGTTGTCACCCGGAAACCGACACCGAAGCCGACGAAAAAGCCGGTGAAAAAGCCGGTGAAAAAGCCGGTGAAAAAGCCGGCAGCTAAGCCGACAAGGAAACCGGCACCGAAGCCGACGGAAAAGCCGGTAACCACACCGGCATCCGACCCGGCGGCCAATACCACCGATACGCCATCTACACCGGATGGAAGCATCCCGGAACAGGACGGAGTGGAAACTACCACAGAGGATACTACATCACAGCAGAATACCGGCGAGGATATTGATCTGGGAACCAAATAGTCCGATATAAGCACAGTGCAGAAATGGAGAATCGAATGAGAACAGTTATTGTTGTAATTTATCTGATACTTTATTATGTTTTTAGTATACCGGCATGGATCGTGGGCTGGGTGATCGGAAAGATCAACCCGGACATGAAGCCGAGATATGCACAGACATTGATCAGGAGAGCATTTAAGGATATTTTGTTTATTTCCGGCGTGAAGGTGACAGTGAAGGGACAGGAGAATATTCTTCAGGGGGAATCCGCAATGTATGCTTTTAACCACAGAAGCTATTTTGATATTCTGGTAGGCTATACCACGGGACCGATGCCACTGGCGTTTGTCTCCAAAGATGATCTGGCTCACATTCCGCTGATCACCCGTTGGATGAAGTATATGAAATGCCTGTTTCTGGATCGGAATGATATTAAAAAGGGACTGCAGACGATTCTGGAGGGAATCGAGCTGTTAAAATCAGGTCATTCTGTTTTTATTGCACCGGAGGGAACCAGAAACCACGGCGAAGAGCTGCTGGAATTTCATCAGGCGAGCTTTAAGCTGGCAGACAAATCCCACCGTCCTATTGTGCCGGTAGCGATGAACAATACAGATGATGCCTTTGAAAATCACTTTCCATGGATTCACAGTACCCATGTGATCGTAGAATATTGCAAGCCGATCTATATGGACGAGTTGGAAAAGACAGAGAAAAAGCATGTGGCAGAAAAGGTACGGGAGATTATCGGAGAAACTGTAAAGAAAAATGCCGCAGAGTTGTAGTTAGGTATTTTCAACTTGGCAAAAATGTGGTATTCTTATGAACAGTTTGAAGAAAGGTTTGGTTAAAGAATATGAATGAATGGATGATGATCATGCCGGTATTTGCAGTAAAGGCATGGCTGATTGTTACAATTATTGTTATCATTGCACTGGTTGCAGGTCTGGTGGCACTGAGCATTTACGGCAAAAAGCTTCAGACCCGTCAGGAGGAGTCACAGAAGCAGCTTCAGGCAGCAGCACAGAATGCATCATTTCTTGTCATCGATAAAAAGAAAATGAAACTAAAGGAATCAGGGCTTCCACAGCTGGTTATTGACCAGACACCGAAGCGTTTTCGTGGACAGAAGGTGCCGATCGTCAAGGCAAAGATTGGAAATCAGATTATGTCTCTGATGTGTGATGAGAAGATCTTTGAGCAGATTCCGGTAAAGAAATCGGTCAAGGCGAAGGTAAGCGGTATCTATATTTTGGAGGTGCATGGACTCCGTTCTACACTGGAGGCACCGACCAAGAAGCGTTCCTTCCGCGCAAAGATGCAGGACAAGCTGACCGGCATGCAGGCAAAAGCCCAGGCGGAAGTGGACAAAACCAAAAAGAAATGATCAAGGTGTTTCTACGATAGAGATGGACATACTGCATTCACTGACAGGGGTTCCGTTCATGTGAAGCTCGTATGACAGATCCACAGAAATTGCCCCATCCTCCTCTGTAATCTTCAGATCGGAGGTGTCAATGCTCAGCGGCAATGATCCAAGGGGTGTCTGATAAAGCGTATTGTGAGCTGTACCAGGTGAAAAATGCATTTTTACCGGGGCAGCTCCTTTTTTGCTTAAGATTACATTATTTTTATCAATTTTCAGCATACAGGAAACTGCCACGGGAGGCGTGTTTTCATCAAGCTCCAGATATTCCTCGTACCGGATAATATGTTTTCCCTGAAAAAAGGCATATTTTCCGGGCTGTTTTGTTTCGATGGTATTTTCATCATTGTCTGTCAGATGGCGGCCGACAATGGAGATCAGTACATTTTCGTTCATAGTAATCCTCATTTCCCATGGTATTCCGGGCAGACCGGATACCGGCCGCCCTCCCTGCTATTGTACGGGATGATCACAGGAATGTCCAGTCTGTCTGTTTAGCTTGTCTGTGATCCAGTCACAGGCGGCGGAATGAATCTCCAGAGACTCATATTCCTCTTTGGAAAGAGAGCTTTGCAGCTTTTCCTTGGAGTCTGCCGGAACGACAGCGCGGGTCTCGTCCACAAAGCAAAGACTTGGAAAAAGGACACACCACCAGTTATGGCCGGAGGCGGCACCGATACGGACGCACAGGGCTTCATAATTGCCGGCCGGAAAGCGCAGATCACCATAATCCTTTACAGGAAAATACTGATTCCCCAAAGTGACCTTGACCGGATAGGAATATCCTTCCATGGCAACGGTTTTCTGCGCTTTCTGCCGGACAGAAGGAATCCGGGCGAGGATCTGGTTTCTGGCATCCTGTACGGAACCGGTGTCTGTCAGACTGCTTTGGAGTTCCTCGATAATGGCATTGCGCACCTTGAGCTTCAAAGCCTGGTCCTGTGCGGTATCGCTGTTGGCAATGACATGGAGACGAATGACCTGCGAAGCAATATTTTTCTGGATCTTTTCCGGAGATTCCTGATGATAGATCAGGGAGGTGTCAGAGCCGGCAGTTGATGTAACAGTGGAAACACTTTGGGACAGAGACGTCTCACAGTGAAGAATCCGCAGTCCCAGCAAAAGCAGAGTAAAAGCCATGGCATAAAGAAAGATCAAAATCAGTATTTTGGGAGATAATATAGTTGGGAGCTGTTCTAAAAGCACCCAGCGCACTTTTTTGTTATTTTTGGTGTTATTTGATATACGATACATATTTATAAATCCTTTCCGTTTTAGTGGATGTCCGCGAAACATTTTGTTGATTGATATGAAGATTTTTGCCCGATTGCCGAAAAATATACAGCAGGAATCAAAATGAGGAGAAATATTATGGCGAACATGCCACTATTTGGCGTGGAAAGTTTGAATCATTTAATTTTTTGGGAAATAAATATGACAAGAATCTTATGAATTTATGAAAACGACAGTATAATGATGCAATTTTGAATGAAATATGCTATGATAACCACATTAGAAAGGCGTGATAAAAGTATGAATTATTCAGAAAGAGGCAGAGCATCAGGAAGCTCTGCAAGAAGAAGCACATCTTCCTATGGTACATCCTCCGGAAAGAGTGCATCGAATCCGTCTGCCAGAAGACCGGTTCCGGCAGCGCAGACAGGCAAAGGACGCAAGGCAAAACGCAAAAAGAAGCATCCAAAGCTTCGTTTGTTCTTTAAGATATTATTTTTGCTGATCCTGCTGGCAATACTGGCAGTCGTGGGATTGTTTTATTTTAAATATGGCAATACCCTGTTGAAATGGCAGTCAGAGGCAAAAAAGATGGTGCAGGCTTCCACGGAGGATACTTTTAAGTCCTCTGAGGCAAGTTTTATTTATGATTCCAAGGGCAAGGTTCTGGCAAAGCTTAAGGGAGATCATGATTCCTATTATCTTACCTTTGACAAGATCCCGCAGTATGTAAAGGATGCGTTTGTGGTTACAGAGGATCGCGACTTTTACAAGCATGCCGGATATGATCCGAAGGCACTGGTCAGTGCAGGGGTGACCCTGTTCCTTAACAAACTGAGGGGGGAGGATGCGACCAGAGGTGCCAGTACTATTACACAGCAGCTTGCCCGTAATATCTTTACGGACTATCTGCCGTATACGGATAAGTCTTATTCCCGTAAGGTCAAGGAGATTTTCGTGGCCACAGAGATGGAAAAGAAATATTCTAAAGATCAGATTCTGGAGTTCTATATCAATAATGTCTTTTTTGCCAATGGATATTATGGTATTGAGGCAGCGAGCCGGGGATATTTCAGTAAGTCGGCATCTGACCTGAATCTGGCAGAGGTGGCATTTGTATGTTCCATTCCAAACCGCCCTCAGAGCTACGATCCGCTGGAACATTTTGACAATACAGTCAAGCGTAAAAACCGTATTCTTGACCAGATGCTGTCCCAGAAGCTGATCACAGCGGCAGAGTACAGTGATGCCTATTATTCCGATATTGTGATGAAACCGGCGAAGGAGATCAAGAATCAGAACTATCTCACCACCTATGCGGTGAGCTGCGCCACGAAGGCATTGATGCAGAAGCAGGGCTTTGAGTTCCGGTACGAGTTTTCATCGGATGCAGACAGAGCAAACTATGATGCAGAATATAAGGATTCCTATGAGGAGTGCTACAAGCTGCTGCATTCAGCCGGATACAATATTTATACGTCGTTAAACAAAAAGATACAGGCAAAGCTTCAGAAGGCAGTCAATGAGCAGCTTGCAGGCTTTACCGAGAAGACAAAGGGTGTCTATGCAATGCAGGGAGCGGCCACATGTATCAATAACAAAAACGGGAAAGTCGTTGCCATTGTGGGTGGACGAAAGCAGAAATCTACCACGGGCTATACGATCAACCGCGGTTTCCAGAGTTATCGCCAGCCGGGAAGCTGTTTTAAGCCGATCGCAGTATATACGCCGGCACTGGAGCACGGCTACACCGCCAACAGCATTGTGGATGACACGTATTTTAAGGATGGACCGAGAAATGCAGATGGCCGTTATCTTGGCAAGATTCCACTGCGCACAGCGGTAGAGAAGTCCAAAAACGTTGTTGCCTGGAGGATTTTCCAGGAGCTGACTCCGGCTGTGGGCTTAAGCTACGTCAAGAAAATGAATTTCTCCAAGATTGTGGACAGCGATTATGTACCTGCCGCATCTCTGGGCGGTCTGACAAACGGTGCCAGTACCGTGGAGATGGCATCGGCGTATGCAACGATTGCAAATAACGGTAAATTCCGCAATCCGACATGTATCACAAAGATTACGGATTATGACGGCAATGTGATCGTCAATATGAATAAGCTCACAAAACAGAAGCAGGTCTATAAGCCGGAGGCGGCAGAGGCTATGACGGATATCCTGAAAGGGGTACTTGTTCGCGGTACGGCAGCCGGCAAGCAGCTGAGCAATATGGCATGTGCCGGAAAGACAGGAACCACCAGTGATAAGAAGGATGGCTGGTTCTGTGGATATACACCGTATTATTCTACGGCTGTATGGGTAGGTTATGACAATCCGAGAGCCGTAAGTAATCTTTATGGAAGCACCTATCCGCTGTATATCTGGCATGAGTTTATGGAGGATCTCCACAGCGGTCTGGAATATGCGGACTTTGTATACGATACCGGAAGCTCTGACAGCAGTGATCAGACGTATACCACGACAACAGAGGATCCGAAGGCAACGAAAAAGCCGGAGGAGACCATTGATCCGAGTGCGACTAAGACGGAGACAGAAGATACAGATCCTGTGGTCACAGATAAGCCTCAGGGCGATGAAGTGAGTGATCCGTCAAATCCGGATGATACACAGGGCGATAACAATAATAACGACAATACCCAGGCTACGACAAAGCCACAGAAGCCGGCTCAGGATGACGCAAATCTTGATGATGTAGGGCAGGAGACCACGGTGGAGGATGTCGTGGAGTAATAAATACGTGGAAGGCATAAATGTGTCACTCGGCGGATGGTCCGGGATGCCTGCTAATTGGCAGTGGCCAGGGCGCAGAATGGAGCATAGCATTGAAAAGGAAACGGTACGGCATGGCAGCAGTATTTATTTTGGGGCTGTTATGTATAGGGTATTTCATTTTATATATAACAGCGGTAGATATGACGAACAAATTCACATGGTTCTGGCTGCTGATGGGAGCAGGACTTCTTGTGGTGGATGGTCTGCTGGCCCTGCTGCATCATCATGGATATGAGATGCCGGCAAAGCTCCGGGCCTGTATATTGGCGGTATATGGCATTGTAGTTTTTGGATTTCTGGTCATAGAAGGGATCATTGTGGGATATGGCTGGAGTAAACCGGAGCCGGGAGCAGATTATGCGGTGGTGCTGGGAGCCAGAGTTATTGGAAAGAAACCGTCATATAATCTGGAAAAGAGACTGGAAAAGGCGTATAATTATCTGCAGGAAAGTCCGGATACGAAGGCTGTTTTGTCAGGAGGCAAGGGACCGGGGGAGGATATCAGCGAGGCACAGGCAATGTATGAATATCTCACGGGGCGAGGCATTTCCGGGGATCGTCTGATCCTGGAGGATCGGTCGGTAAATACAGATCAGAATCTGGGATACAGCATTGCCAAAATGACTGGTTCCAAAGAGAAGGTTGTGATTATCAGTAACCGGTTCCATTTGTACCGGGCACTGGGCATTGCACGCAAGAAAGGTCTGAGCCATGTGCAGGGACTGGGTTCTGAAGTCAAATGGTATACCGCACCGAATATGTATGTGCGGGAAGCATTTGCGGTGATGAAGTATACAATATGTGGCCGGATATAATACAATAACAGGAGTTCTGCAAAGGGGCAGGAAGGAATACAATGGATGATTTTAAACGGGGGATGCATGACGGCATCCCCATTGCTATGGGATATGTACCGGTAAGCTTTACATTTGGGCTGATGGCGGTCTCGGCAGGGATGACATGGTGGCAGGCTCTTTTGATCTCTGTGACTAATCTTACGTCAGCCGGACAGTTTGCCGGACTGGATATTATGGTGGCAGGCGGAGCATATATGGAAATGGCATTGACGCAGTTTATTATTAACCTGCGTTATGCGTTGATGTCATTGTCTCTGTCCCAGAAGCTGGATAGCTCCATGACACTGCCTCACCGTTTTGCCACAAGCTTTGGTATTACAGATGAGATTTTTGGCGTGGCATCCAGCCGCAGCGGAGAGGTCAGCAAGTATTATCTGTACGGTCTGATCGGTATTCCGTTTATTGGCTGGCAGGCAGGGACGCTGTTTGGTGCACTGCTGGGAGGTGTGCTGCCGGCAATGGTAAGCGATGCACTGGGCATTGCGATCTATGGTATGTTTCTTGCCATTATTATCCCGCAGGCAAGGGCGGACAGTGCCTGTCTGAAGGTGATACTGGCAGCGGTGGCAATGAGTTGTTGTTTCCGCTGGATTCCGTTTTTGAAGCACATATCCTCCGGATTTGTAATTATTATTTGTGCGGTAGCGGCTTCTGCAATGGGGGCGTGGCTGTATCCCGTTGACGAATAAAGAAAGGCAGGTTTACATATGGACACAATGCAATTTTTTATATACCTGCTGATCTGTGCAGGAGTGACATATCTGATCCGGATGATTCCCTTTGTGTTGTGCAGGGGCAGGCTGGAAAATCAATTTGTCCGTTCTTTTTTATTCTATGTGCCTTATGCGGTGTTGGGAGCCATGACATTTCCGGCTATTTTTACATCTACCGGATCTGTTGTTTCCGGGACAGCAGGAACGATTGTGGCACTGATTCTTTCGTATCGGCGGAAAGGGCTTTTACAGGTGGCTGTGGGGGCATGTGCCGCAGCATTTCTGATGGAACTGGTCCAGATGCTTTTATAGACAAGAAAAGTGAGGGAGAAGATGACTACATTCAGTTTATGTATGATCGTAAAAAATGAAGAAAATGTATTGGCACGCTGTCTGGATTCTCTGGCTGATCTGATGGATGAGATCATTATTGTGGACACCGGTTCGACGGACAAAACCAAAGAGATTGCGGCAAGGTATACAGACAGGATTTATGATTTCACATGGATCGATGATTTTGCGGCAGCAAGGAATTTTGCGGCATCGAAAGCGACGATGGAGTATATTTACACGGCAGATGCGGATGAGTTTGTGGATCCGGAAAATCACCGGCAGATCAGACAGTTGAAAGAGGTTCTTCTGCCGGAGGTGGAGATCGTGCAGATGTATTACTGCAATGATCTGGGAGACTACAATACCACAGGTAATTTTGCCAGAGAGCTCCGGCCAAAGCTTTACCGCAGACAACGTTCCTTTACATGGATCGATCCCATTCATGAAACGCTGCGTCTGGACCCGGTGGTTTTTGACAGTGAGATCGAGATCATTCATCGGCCGGAAGAAAGTCACGGATCAAGAGATCTGTCGGCATTGAAACGGCTCCATGAGAAGGGGATTGTCCTGTCGTCAAAGCTTCATCATATGTATGCCATGGAGCTTTTTATTGCGGGAGAGGATGCGGATTTTCTGGCAGCAGAGGAGAGCTTTCTGGAATCGGTAGAGCAGCCGTCCCGCAGTACGGATGAGATTCTGGAAGCGATTTGTGTATTGACGCATATTTACCGGCTCAAGGGCGATATCCATCATTTCATGACATATGCTCTCAAGGGAACCGCAATGGGAGGCTGTGCGGAGCTGTGCTGTGAGCTGGGAGCCTATTATGAGTCATGTGGAGAGGATCAGGAGGCGGCAATGTGGTATTATAATGCGGCGAATGAGACAGAAAGCGTATTAAATATTGCCTGTCACACAACGATCCCGCAGAAGGCATTAGAGCGGCTGACCACCCGCTAGAAAACAGAAATCTGCGCATTTTGACAATACAGAACAACATAATTGCGCAAAAACGTGAAAATGTATTGACTTATAGGAAATGACGAATATATAATCATATTGGTGCTTTGTTTGTAAGCGCAAAAGAGAAACATTGAAATGAGGGTTACCATGATTATAAATAAAGAGAAGAAACAGCTTTATATACTGCTGGCGTGCGGTGTGCTGGCACTGGCTGTTTCCATCTGGGCATTTCGTATGGAGAAAAGCACCGGCATGATGGTGTCGGCAGAGATAGAGGACCGCAGCTTACCTTCGGGACAGGATGATAAGGACAAGGCAAAGCAGGCGGACGGTACACTGGATACTGGGGCATTTGCAAGTACCGTGATCAAAAAGGTTGACTTTGATACAAAGCTGGAGAAGATGGAAGATTCCGTTGCACAGAGTATGATAACGACGGCATCAGAGAATACCAGGACCGAGCTGTATATGGGAGAAGGAACAAGTGCGGATGAGCTTCTGATCGTCACAGTGGAGGACGAGGATCAAATGGATCAGGAGATTGAAAATGTACAGAAGCATCTGACAGATATGCGGCAGTCTTTTCAGGATTACCTGCCGAAGGAGGCCAAAAAGATTGACGATGCGGTGATTCTTCAGAGTGGAAAGTACATTGTGGCATGTGTGTCCGGAGACAAGGACACGGCAGGCAACGTGATCAGAGAGCAGTTAAAAGGGAAAAAATAAGATACCAGTGTGTTGCGGCGGAGGAACGATATGAAAAAAGGGTTTGCACTTTTTATGATAACGGTGGGGTGTGTTGTCAGCTTATCAGCATGTGGACAGAATAATGCCACAGACAAAAGCAGTTCGTCAGATGCGGTAAGAGAAATCTCCATTGACGGAAACAAAAAATCTGCGGGAGCAGAGACATTCGAGGGCAAAAAGAAAGAGGAAACGGCAACGCAGACACCGGCGGTGAAAACCAAAAAATCTTATGCCAAAATTACCTCAACTGCCAAAGTAGAGAGCTTTGGAGGTACGGTAAAGGTGGGGGACAGTGCATATGAGCTGTACAATTATGTGGACAGCTCTGCCAAAAACTATGCCTCTGTGGTCAATCATGTTGCAGCCGGTCTGAAGGGCAAGGCAGATGTTTATGATATCGTGGTGCCCACCAGTGTAGGCATTACATTTCCGGACAATAAGACCTCAAAGGTTAATTCTACGAATCAGAAGAAATCCATTCATTCCATATACAAAAAAATGAATCGTCAGGTAAAGACGGTGTCTCTGTATGATACGCTGATGAGTCGCCGGAAGGAATATATCTATTTCCGGACAGATCATCACTGGACCAGCAAGGGGGCGTATTATGCGTACCGCCAGTTCTGTGAGGCAAAGGGTATAGAAGGTCATGAGCTGTCCGATTATCATCAGGAGGACTTTGGCAGCTTTTTGGGTTCCTTTTATATGGATACTGATCATAACAAGTCTCTGCGCAGAGATAACGTAAAGGCGTATTTTCCGGTAGATCATAAAAAGATGACTATGACATATCACGATCAGAATGGTGGTAAGTATAAGTCTTCTGTGATCGCCAATGGCAAAAAGTACAGCCTTCAGTTAAAATATTGTGCTTTTCTGGCAGGAGATAATCCGTATACCGTGATCCATAACAAAAAGATCAAGGATGGTTCCGGCTGTGTTGTTGTAAAAGAATCCTATGGTAATGCTTTTGTGCCGTATCTGGCCGATCATTATGAGAAGATTTATGTGATTGATTACCGTTATTGGAAGGGAAGTATTTCCAGTCTGGCAAAGCAGCAGAAAGTGCAGGATGTTATTTTTATCAATAATATTTCCATGACACGAAATGCATATCTGATTGGAAAGATTTCACAGATCAAGTAGATATAAGGGGTAAAAAATGGTTTTTAGCAGTATGGTATTTCTTTGCGGATTTTTGCCGGCTGTGCTGATCGGTTATGCGATCTGTCCGGCAAAATACCGCAATTTCTTTTTGTTTGTCGCAAGTCTGTTTTTTTATGCCTGGGGGGAACCGCGGTATATTGTTATCATGCTGTTTTCCACAGTATTTGATTTTTGTAACGGTCTGCTGATGGAGTACCTGGACCGCAAAGGGAGACCACAATACCGGAAATGGGTACTTGTTCTTTCTGTTGTGATAAATATTGGCATTTTATGTTTTTTCAAATATACAGATTTTGTACTGCAGAGTATATCGCAGCTCACAGGAAATCCGGCACATCTTTTGAAGCTGGCACTTCCCATCGGTATTTCTTTTTACACATTTCAGACGTTATCCTACACTATTGACGTATACCGCCGCGAGGTAGAGGTACAGCATAATATTATTGACTTTGGCATGTATGTGTGCCTTTTTCCGCAGCTTATTGCGGGGCCTATTGTGCGCTACAGTGATATCCAGGACCAGATCAAAGGGCGCAAGGGAAACTGGGAGGAGCGTTTCTACGGAGTGCAGCGATTTATTCTGGGACTTGCCAAAAAGGTGCTTCTGGCGAATCAGATCGGTGCATTATGGAATCAGATTTCCGTGCTGCAGCATGGAGATATGAGCATGGCATCGGCATGGCTGGGAGCAATCGCCTATACTTTTCAGATATACTTTGACTTTTCCGGATATTCCGATATGGCGATCGGATTGGGATATCTGTTTGGATTCCGTTTCCCGGAGAACTTCAATTATCCTTATATTTCCCAAAGTATTACGGAGTTCTGGAGACGCTGGCATATTACCCTGAGCACATGGTTTCGGGAGTATGTTTATATTCCCCTGGGAGGCAACCGGAAAGGGATGATCCGTCAGATCTTTAATCTGCTGGTAGTCTGGTTCCTTACAGGTTTGTGGCATGGTGCCGGCTGGAATTTCATTTTGTGGGGACTTTACTTTTTTGTTCTGCTGCTGGCGGAAAAGCTGTTTTTGCTGCGGGAGATGGAGAGATGGCCGGAGATATTCCGCCATCTGTATGCCCTGTTTTTTATTGTCGTTGGCTGGGCGGTTTTTGCATGTGATGATATGAACCGGTTACTCACCTATCTGGGAACCATGTTTGGCGTGGATACCGTGGCAGGAAATAAAATATCACTCTATTACTGGAGTACTTATGGATTGTTTTTGATAATTTTGCTGTTGGGAAGTCTGAAACTGCCGAAGAAAGCAGCAGACAGACTGTATGACCGGCTGCAGCAAAAACTTCTGGCAGTATCGCCGGTATGGGGAGACAGCATTGCATTTGTTATCCGGCTTGTGTGGCTGGCAATGCTTCTGTTGGTCAGTGTGGCATTACTGGTCAGCGGCAGTTATAATCCGTTTTTATATTTCCGTTTTTAAGCAATCGTTTATGGACAGGAGAAAGCAATGGCAAAGAAAGAATTGATATCCGTCGTACTTTTTACGGCAGTGCTGGCGGCCGGCGGAGTTGCGGCGGCACAGGGACAGAAAGAATATTCTGACAATGAAAACCGCTATCTGACGCAGTTTCCCTCGGTCAATGTGGAGGATGTCATGGCAGGCGAGACACAGGAGGAGCTTACCAATGCATTTAATGATCAGTTTCCGGGGAGAGACGGATGGACCGGGCTTTCCACCAGAGTCAAAAAGTGGATCGGAATGAAGGATATCGGTGGCGTTTATCTGGGAAAAGATCATTATTATTTTGAAAAGATTATGAATCAGGATATTTCCCGGACAGATTATTTTCAGAATCTGCGGTTTGTAAACCGTCTGGCATCATTGAGTCCGGGAGCGCAGACTACCGTGATGCTGGTGCCGCCACCGGGCAGGATTTTGAAGGATAAGCTGCCGGTGCATGCTTCTCTGTATGATGCCGATGCGATGTACAAAACAGCCGGGGAAACGCTGCAGGGGGCAAAGCTGTTAGATATCCGCCCGGAGCTGCAGCAGGCGAGAAAAGCAGACAAGGGCACAAAGGACAACGAAAAGCAGGAGAAGGAAACGCAGGTTTATTATCGCACGGATCACCATTGGACCCAGTATGGGGCGTATGTGGGATACCGGGCATACTGTGAGAGCGTGGAAACAAAAGCAGCCTCCTATGCTTCCTTTGGCATTCAAAATATCAGCGATGATTTTTATGGAACATTATATTCCAAGGCACTGGACCGGGATGCCGTGCCGGATACCATAGAGATTCCGGAAAAGCTGCCGGAGGCAGAGATTACCTGTGATGGTCAGACAAGGGATGATGTGTATGATATGACCAAAAAGGATCAAAAAGACAAATATGCGGTTTACTTTGGCGGAAATTACGGAGAAGTAGATATCAAAATAAAAAATCCGGACAATGACCGGACGCTTCTGATCGTTAAAGATTCCTTTGCCAACAGCATGGTGCCGTTTTTGATGAAGGATTACGCACAGATCCGGATGATCGATCTGCGTTATTTTAAGAAATCCGTTAAGAAATATTTGGAAGAAAATCCTGCGGACGAAGTGCTGGTGCTTTATGAGATGAGCAGCTTTGCCCAGGCAGATCAGTTAAACAAGTTAATGAAATGATGCTCTGGCATAAGAAATATTACGGGCGTGCCGGGATGTTTGGTATGGTAAGTTTTTGTCAATGAATATAGCTCATCATACGCAGTACAAAGATCCAGAAGGTCAGAGTAACAGAGGATAACAGGGTGGTGGCGACAACGATACTGGAGGCCAGAATGTCGTCACCATCCATATTTTTTGCCATAATGTAGGCGGCGGGTGTACACGGAGAAGCCAGCATAATAAGAAGGGCGATCAGCTCCTGATCCTGGAATCCCAACCATACGGCGATAGGCAGGAAGATCCCGGCCCAGCCTAAAAGCTTCATAAAGGAAGCTGCAAAGGTAGGCTTCAGCTTGGCAAGTGCCTTGCGGCCCTCAAAGCCTGCACCAATGGAAAGCAGTGCCAGAGGCGATGTCATAACTGCCAGATTGTTGATGGATTTCGTCACCATGCCCGGCAGGGTAAGATTCACATAGGATGCCACAAGTCCGGCAAAAATACCAATGATGATCGGATTTTTTAAAATATTGATAAAGGCTCTGCGGATATTGGCAGAGGAATCCGTACTGTCATGACCACTCTCAAAGGTCAGCACGATCACGGCAAAGATATTATAAAGAGGAACGGAACCGATGATCATCAGCGGAGCCATTCCGGAAGTCCCATAAATATTCTGAATAAAAGCAACACCGAGAATAGCGGCACTGCTGCGGTAGGAACCCTGTACGAAAGCACCTACGGAGTGCTTATCCTTCAGAAACAGCTTTGCCAGAATCCATATGGATACAATCGAAAAAAGCGTTGCCACAAAACAAAATCCCACATATTTAAAATTAAAATGATGCCGGATGTCTGTATCGGCTAGATCCAGAAACACCAGACATGGCAGGCAGACCTTGAAAACAAAGCGGTTTGCCACAGAGGCAAAGTGGTCATCAATGATGCCGATCCGCTTAAAAATATTTCCAAGAATCATCATAGCAAATATAGGTACGGTTGCATTTATACTAAAAATAAAACTATCCATTGTATTTTCCTCCGCCCCAATTTTAGCAGAAGAAAGCCTGATTTTCAAGAAACGGTCTGACCGTGCCAGCGGTGGAAGCCGCCGTTCAGACTCATGACCGGGTATCCCCGGACGGCCAGATCTCTTGCGGTGATCAGGCTGATGTGTCCGGAATCACAGTACAGGACAATATGCGCAGGGAGTGTACCGTGATCTGTCTCGAAACCGGCAAGAAGACCGGAAAACTCATCAACAATGTGTTCCCAGTCCTGCCAGATGGCACCGGGGATATGATTTTTGCCGTAATCCTCCCGGCTGCGGAGATCCACCAGAAGAAGTCCGGGCATTTCCAGATAGCGGGATAATGTTTTTTCTGATATAACCTGATAATTCATGGGACCGCCCCCTGATTCCGTGTTTATGTAATGGGGCCAAAGCCCCGGATGATATTTAGTAGCAGTCTGACTCGTCAGAAGCGTTGTGGCAGTTCTTCGTAGAATTCTTGCTGCTGTTCTTTGCTTTGTTAGAAGCATTGGAAGAATTGCTTGTGTTCTTTGAAGTGTTGCTTGCATTTTTTGAAGAATTGTAGCTGTTGTCGAAATTTGTTGAATTTGATGAATTTTTTGCCATAATATTACCTCTTTTCTGAGTGATAATGAATCTGTCGAAATATTCTCTCCGACAGTATTGTGATTGTTGCAACAAATAGTATGGCAAATTTTATAAAAATTATGCAAAAATTATAAAAAGATTGAAAAAAATGCTTATATACTATATTATGTTATTATCTGCAAAATGTTACGAAATGATTTTCGTTGAGGGAGATTGATTAGAAAATGAGGTGTAAAAATGAGGAGAAACAAAAAGGTATTGAAAGCTGCAGCCTGGGCTATGGCATTTACGATGGTAGTGACCGGTGCGGAGATTCCGGTATCGGTAACGGCGGCGAGGAAGCCGAAGCTTAATCGTAAGAAAGCAACGCTCCGGGTCGGCAAAACCATCCGGCTTCGGGTAAAAAATGCGGGCAAAAAGAAGGTCAAATGGTCCAGCAGCAAGAAAAAAATTGCAACTGTCAATAAAAAGGGAATCGTAAAGGCGCAAAATCCCGGAAAAACCGTGATCAAGGCAAAAGTGGGCGGTAAGGTTCTCAAATGCCGCGTTACAGTCAGAAATCCGATCGACAGTATGCCTTCGGCAGATGTTTCGTCTGCGGTTCCGGTGACTCCTTTGCCGACAAGCCGTGTGGCAGCAACAGGCACACCAAAGACATCAGCCAAGGTAAGTCCGGGAGCAAGCCAGAAGCCGGGGCCATCCGGTGATCCGGGAGCGTCCGTTTCTCCAACCGGCAGCCCCGATGTGCAGCCGTCCGCTTCCGCAGGCGTTGATCCGACATCCGGTGCAGATGTGCAGCCGTCCGCTTCCACAGATGTTGATCCGACATCCGGTGCAGATGTAAAGCCGTCTGCTTCTGCCGGCACAGACCCGGCAGGCAGTCCGGAAGCAACTGTTATACCGGGCGCATCAGGGACACCGGAGGTTACTGCTTCCAGAGAGCCGATTATTGTGGAGACGGAGGAACCGGAACCGGTTGAGGCGACAGAGACACCGAATCCATATACCTCTGAGGTACAGATCATTACCCGGAAGGACGGAGTAACGGTTGATGTCAGCGCATGGGACGGCCCGGCCAATACATACTACCTCAGAAAGCAGGGAGAAGATTTCTTTGAAGATGGGATGGAAGTTCAGGCAGGTACATACGATATTTATGTTTTCGATGGAGAGACCACAGAGGATACCGGAGAGGATGTAACGGTAGATGGCAAGCATCTTAAGAAAGCATATGTGGATTATTACACCGTCAGCTTTAATGATGAGGGCGGTTCTCTGCTGAGAAACGTGGAGAAGCAGGTGGTCCGTAAGGGACAAAAGGCTACGGAACCTGATTTTACGCCGGGAAAAGATAATTATTCCTTCAAGGGCTGGTACTGGTATGCGGATGAAGAACTGGATACTGAGCCGGAGTTGTATGATTTTGATCAGAAAGTCACAAAGACAACCAGTCTGATGATCGAATGGGTATATTCAGGGGCAAGCACAGTATATACAGCAGAATATTATCTGGAGAATCTGGATGGCACATATTCTGCAGTACCAACCAGAACACAGGAAGGAATCAGTGCTTTGTCAGATGCTATTGTGAGAGCGTCTGACTATCCCCAATCTGGTTTTGAGCCTGATGATTCCAAAAATGAAGATGTATCTGTAAAAAAGGGAGAGAACACAGTTGCCCGTTTCTACTATAAGAGAAAAAGCTATACACTGACATGGGAGCTGAACGGTGGCAGCAAAGATCAGCAGACTGCGATTCGGGAAAATATACTGTATGGTCAGCCTCTTGTGGCACCGACAGATATATTAAAAGCAGGATATCACTGCAAAAGCTGGCTGAAGCAGAATGATCTTCCGGTTGTAGACGGAGAGAAGATGCCGGCATCTGATATGACGTTGAAGGCAGTCTGGGAAATAACACAGTATTCTATTGATTATGAACTGAATGGAGGCGTTTTTGTCCAGGGACAGCTTCCGGATAAGACATACACCATTGAGACAGGTTATTATTCCGACAAGATCCCGGTGAAAAAAGGCTACACCTTTGAGGGCTGGGCTGGAGACAATGGTAATACACCACAGACCTCCATTACCATATCTCAGGGCAATACAGGAGATAAGAGCTATCAGGCAGTCTGGAAGACCACAGAATATAAGATTGAGTATGATCTTGACGGAGGAAGCTGGGGCAGTCTGACTCCAATGAGTGCATATACGATTGAGAGCGGGGATATTGCATTACCGGTTCCGGTTCGGGATGGTTATACATTCTCCGGCTGGATTGGCAATAATGGCACAGAGCCGCAGGTAAATGTGGTCATTGCCAAGGGAAGCACAGGAAATAAGAAATACATCGCAAACTGGAACAAAAAGGCAACGAGTACACCATCTGCCAGTCCAAGTGCGAAACCGATAGCGAGCGCAAGCACGAAGCCGACCACAAAACCAACTGCAAGTGCGACCACGAAGCCGACAGCGAGCGCAAGCACGAAGCCGACTACGAAACCAACCGCAAGTGCGACCACGAAACCGACGGCAAGTCCAAGCACAAAACCGACCACGAAGCCGACCACGAAACCAACCGCAAGTGCGACCACGAAACCGACGGTAAGTCCAAGCACAAAACCGACCACGAAGCCGACCACGAAACCAACCGCAAGTGCGACCACGAAACCGACGGTAAGACCAAGCACAAAACCGACCACGAAACCGACGGCAAGTGCGACCACGAAGCCGACAGCGAGCGCAAGCACGAAGCCGACCACGAAGCCGACGGCAAGTCCAAGCACAAAACCGACCGCGACACCAACGACGAGTCCGAGCACGAAACCGACCACATCGCCGTCTGCTGAACCAATTGTATATCCGGGAAAGATATTGACGGTTGGGCAGTATAAGCTGAGTCTGGGATTGACCAAGGCACAGGTACAAGAGGTAGTAGGCTCAAGTGTTTATAGTAAAGCGCCGAGAGGAACATCACCACAGGGCTATGAATCATATACATTTAATCTTGGTGATGATTTTAAGAAAGTGATTGAGGTGCAGTTTAAGAATAATGTTGTTGTGGAAATGTCAACCATCGGCAGCTTTAGCTATGGAGATGATGTACAGTCGGGAAATACCACCTCTGCATTAAGCAGCAAAGGTTTCTCTGATAAAAGCGGAAGTTACAAGTATACACTTTATAGCAAATCCACAGGCAAGGAATATATTGATGTGGTAGTAGATTCCCAGAGAGGCGGGCAGGTTTATGGTGTTCAGATCTTCGATAAAAGTCTGGGATCACTGGATACACTGTTGTACCCGAAAAACTGTACCTATAATTCCGGTGTGAATAAGTATCAGGGGGTATTATCGGCATATTATCTGAATGCATACAGAGCATATCACGGGATATCAGAGGTGATGTATATCAGCAGTGAGGGAGTGGCGCAGAAGCAGAGTGAGTATATGGCATCCATCAATAAGGAAACCTACAATGATGCGAATGGATGGACCTGGCAAAAGAGATTTGAGGTAGAATATGGTGGTGGTGATCCGGAAGATGATGTCACAGCTAAGGATTATGTCAAATTACTGCTTTGTAAAGCAGAGTATACATCTTATGGCAGTCCGGACGCATTTGGGGCAGTAACCTATGCTATTGCAAAGCAGGGGTCCACTACGAACTTCTATAAATACATTCTGATGGATAGTGTGGAGAATAGTGACGGGGATGTATTCACGATTCCGGATGATTATGAACTTTATATAGAATGTGGTTTTGCGAATACATCTAATCAAAAGTATGGTACATTTTCCACATTTGACTTTTATGGCGTTTGCTCATAAAGTTATGGTATGAAATATGACTTGATCAGGAGGCATCTATGGGAAAAGAAACCAAAACAAATGCAATGCGTATTTTAGACCGGCAGAAAATTCCGTATCAGCTAAACACCTACGAATGTGGGGAATTCATTGACGGAGTGACGATTGCCGATCAGCTGGGACAAAGCTATGATATGTCCTTCAAGACTTTAGTTATGACAGGAAAAAGCAGACAATATTATGTGTTTGCTCTTCCGGTAGACAAAGAAGTGGATATGAAAAAAGCAGCGAAAGCCGTCGGAGAAAAAAGCGTGGAAATGCTGCCGGTCAAGGATATTAACAAGGTGACCGGTTATATCCGGGGAGGCTGTACCCCCATCGGTATGAAAAAGCAGTTTCCAACGGTGATCCACGAAAGTGCGGCCGGACTGCCGGAGATGATCGTCAGCGGAGGCCGGCTTGGAGAGCAGATCATTCTGAAACCGGAGGATCTGTGTAAAGTCACAGGCGGTAAATTTGCGGACATTATCCGTGACTGACGCACATAGCAAAATAAACAGTATATTCGGAGGCAGCAGATTCTGCCTCCGATTTTGCAGAAAAAGACAACAGGAGATATTCAGATTGTAGTGGAAAGGAAAGGGTGATTATCATGAAGAAAAATTGGAGAAAAGGACTTGCTGTCATTACGGCAGCAGCACTTGTCATTACAACGGCAGTCCTTCCGGGAGGTGCCAGCGCCAAAGGAAAGGTGAAGCTTAACAAAAAGAAGGTGACCATGAAGGTTGGACAAAGGGTGAAGCTGAAGTTAAAGAACACCAAAAAGAAGGTGAAATGGAAATCCTCCAAAAAGAAGATTGCATCCGTTACTGCCAGGGGAGTTGTAAAAGGCAAAAAGAAGGGAACTGCCAAAATTACCGCCAAATGCGGTGGAAAAAAATATGTCTGCAAGGTGACGGTAAAGGGCAGGGGTGAAAGTATCGTGGAATCAGGGGCACCGGATGCTTCTGCGGCACCGGGCTCCAGCGCAAAACCATCGGCAAAGCCGGGAGCAAGTGCCAAGCCATCCAATAAGCCGGGAGCCAGCAACAAGCCTGCCACCACAACCTCCCAGCAGGTAAAGCCATCCACGGCAGCAGAGAATACACTGGCTGTAGGAAAGTTTAACATTACCTTAGGAATGACAAAGGCAGAGGTACAGACCGCAATGGGAGCGGGACCGGACAGCACCGGCACTTCTCCGCAGGGAAATGAGTCTTATATTTACAACCCATCCGGAGATTATACCAATTATTTTGAAATGCAGTTTCGGGATGATAAGGTAGTGGAAATGTCAACAATTTCTGCATATTTCCGTTATGCAGATCTGGTTTCCTCCGGGGATTCCGCAGATACACTCACCGGTAATGGATTTGCCAGCATGAGCCGTTTTGATTACGAAGCCGGATACAGTTATGAAAAGGGAAGTGCGTTTGTCAATGCCTTTGTGGATCATCAGGGCGGCGGTGGCGTATATGGTGTCCAGATTTTTGATAAGAGCCTGAATTCCAAGCTGGATAATCTGATCATTCCCAAAAATTGTCAGTACAGCCAGGAAGTGGCGGATACCATGCGTTCGGAAATGAGTGATTTCGTCAGTGCGTTCCGTGTATTTAAGGGAAAAGCGGCAATGGGTCCAAGTGCTGTCGGTATCGCCCAGGTTCAGGCGGCAGAGATGGCGGCTGCCGGAAAGACCCGGCAGAGCAGCGCAGACGGAACGACATGGAAAGACCGTTTTAAAGAATATTATGGAGACTACTACAGAGCGACAGAATTTGTAGGGGACAGCTGTGAAGATGCCTTCAGCTTTGTAGTCTATGCGATTGATACCACAAAGAACAACACAGAAGCGACCTCGATCATTTATAAATATATGACGATGGATCAGGACGAGAATGGAGAACCTCTTGACTTCAGTGTGGAGTGTGGCTTTGGCTATAACACCGGTAACAAACTGATTACATTTGGTGTCATAGATATTTATTGCCTGTAACAGATAAGCGACAGGAAAGAGAAATGATTTGGAAGGGACAGAAAATATGCAGGGAAGAGCGCATGGAAATGGCCTGAAACGCCAGACAGATAATAAATTTCTCAACATGTATGAAGTGGATGCCGTCCGGAGGGACGGTGTCCACTTCCCATATTATGTTGCAACAAGAAGAGAGCCGGGGGATCTGATGTATGAGACCGGCAGGCTTCGGGCGGACGGAGTGGTGATCTATCCGGTTTACCGCCGTGATCCGGAAAAGCTGGTGATCCTGCGCCAGTTTCGTTATCCGGTCAACGATTATATGTATGAGGTGCCGGCAGGACTTGTAGATCCGGGAGAAGATCCCATGGAAGCAGCAGCCCGTGAACTGAAAGAGGAGACAGGATTTACTTTTACTCCCTATCAGGACTATGATCCGTCACTTCTTCGTCCTTTTATACAGAGCCAGGGAATGTCAGATGAATGTGATGTGACGGTATTTGGATATGCGGATGGGGATATGGACAGGAGAGCCCCGGAGGCAACAGAAGACATTCAGGTGATCCTGGCGGATAAGCAGGAAATACGAAGAATACTGCGGGAGGAGCTTGTATCCCTCCGGGCAGCATATCTGTTTACTGCATTTTTAAGAAGTGATCCGCAGAATCCCTTTGAATTTCTGAATATATAAGTTGTGCCGAACGAAAATGTTTAATGTAAGTGGTTTTTTATGACATTTTACCGAAAATCCCCACATTATGTGGGTTAGGACACATTCTCATCACAAAATGTAGTCAAATATGACAACAAAAATAAAAAAATCAAAAAAATACTTGTATAATTTGCTGACATGTGTTATAGTGGTCTTACGGAAAAAGTTGAGGGAACGTTCCTAAACAACGTAATCATTTTCGCAAGGATGGTTACATTTTAAGAATGGTGATACCATGATATTTCTGCTGTGGGTGCAGCATAAATATAAAGCAAACAATTTAATTTAGAGGAGGCTTTTTATGAGAAAGAAAGTATTAAGTGTACTTCTGTGTACAGCAATGGCTGCAACAATGTTAACAGGCTGCGGCGGTTCTGCAGACGACACAAACAAGAAGGGAACAGACAATAATGCAACAAGTGGTGCTTCAAGCGCAACATCCGAGAAGAAATCTACAGCTCAGGTTTCTGACGGTGGTAAAGTTCTTAACATTCGTTGTTGGAACGATGAGTTCAAGAGCCGTATCGAGGATCACTATCCAGGATATAAGAAGACTGGTAAGTGGAAAGGTAAGATCGGCGATGTAGAGGTTAAGTGGACAATGGTTGCTAACGAGGGTAACGCTTATCAGGACGCTTTGGATCAGGCACTTCTGAACCAGGCAGACGCTAAGGCTGATGATAAGGTTGATATGTTCCTTGTTGAGGCTGATTACGCACTGAAGTATGTAAACTCAGATTACACAGTAGACGTTGTAAACGATCTTGGTGTTTCTGAGGATTCACTTTCAAACCAGTACAAGTACACACAGGATATCGTAAGAGATGCTGAGGGAAAGCTTAAAGGATCTTCATGGCAGGCTTGCCCGGCTGGTATGATCTACCGTCGTGACATCGCAAAGAAGGTATTCGGAACAGATGAGCCTGATAAGATTCAGGAAATCTTCTCTGACTGGGATGCTTTCAAAGAGGCAGCTGCTAAGCTGAAAGATAAAGGATATCTTGCAACAGCATCTGTAAACGATGCATACCGTGTATTCTCTAACAACGTAACATCTAAGTGGGTAGAGGATGGCAAGATCAACATTGATGAGAACATCAAGACTTGGGTTGATATGTCCAAGGAAATGGTTGATAACAAAGAGACAGCTACATATGATCTTTGGTCTTCTGACTGGAGCAAGGGCTTCATGAAGAGTGGTAACGTATTTGCTTACTTTGGACCAGCTTGGTTCTTCAACTTCTCAATGAGCGCTGATAAGAAGGGCTCTGTTGGTATCGATGGCGGATGGGCTCTCTGTAAGGGACCTCAGAGCTTCTATTGGGGCGGTACTTGGATCTGTGGTGCAAACGGCACAGATAACTCTTCTCTTGTAAAGGATATCATCGAGAAGATGACAACAGATGAGTCAATCATGACAGACATCGTTAAGAAAGATAACGATTTCGCAAACAACAAGTCTGCAATGGATACTCTTTCTAAGGATAAGAGCTTCAAGAACACAATCCTTGGAGGACAGAATCCACTTCCAATCTTCTGTGACGGTATTGAGAGCATCGACCTCAGCAACCTGTCATCTTATGATCAGGGATGTAACGAGGAGTTCCAGAAGGCTATGAAGGATTACTTCGATGGCAACGCTGATTATGATGCAGCTCTGGATCAGTTCTATCAGTCAGTTGAGACTAAGTACCCTGACCTTACACACTAATAGCTCGGGCGTATAAAATGTAACATGAATCTGGATGTGCCTGCTTACGGACGTAGGCAGGCACATTTTATACCTAAAAAAGGAGAGAAAAAGAAATGAGCACATCTCCAAAGAGACGAGGAAAAGTTGAAAAACACAATAAATGGGGTTACATTTTCCTGATTCCGTTTGTTGTTGTGTATGTTATTTTCCAGCTGATTCCTTTGATTAGTACCGTCTATAACAGTTTTTATGAAAACTATCGTTCCGGTTTGATTCAGGTCGGACCGAACTTCGTAGGGATGGATAACTACAAGGAATTGTTTGCCGGAGGATACTTCTGGTTGTATTTAAGAAATACCTTAATTATGTGGGTACTTGGATTTGTTCCACAGATTATCGTATCATTGATCTTGGGAGCATGGTTCTCCGATATGAGACTGAATATTAAAGGCTCCCGTTTCTTCAAGACAGTCATTTATCTGCCAAACCTGATCATGGCATCCGCATTTGCAATGCTGTTCTTCGCATTATTTGCAGATACAGGCCCTGTAAATGCTATGCTGACAGGCGCTGGCTTGCTGAAAGAGCCATTCCACTTCTTATCAAATAAATGGAGTGCAAGAGGTCTGGTTGCTTTCATGAACTTCCTGATGTGGTTTGGTAATACAACGATCCTGTTGATGGCAGGTATGATGGGTATTGATCCATCACTGTTTGAGGCTGCCGAGGTGGATGGAGCAACATCCACACAGGTATTCTGGCAGATTACTATGCCGCTGTTAAGACCGATTATGGTTTACGTTTTAGTTACTTCCTTGATTGGTGGTTTGCAGATGTTCGATGTTCCACAGATCTTAACAAACGGAACTGGTCAGCCGACTCAGACCACAATGACACTGATCATGTACTTGAACAAGCACCTGTTTAGTAAGAACTACGGTATGGGTGGCGCATTGTCCGTTGTAATGTTTATTATCACGGGTATCCTGAGCTTGATCGTGTTTAAGGCATTTGCACAGAAAAAGGAGGATTAACGATGGCGAATTCAAGAACACCAAGTGATGAGATTACAAAAGAGGGATTTGGCATTCATGCACGTCGCGCGATTGCATACATCTTTCTGATCATTATCACGATTTTATGTTTGTTCTGGTTTTATGTACTTTTCGTAAATGCTACCAGAACACATAGTGAGATTCAGTTAGGTTTCCATGCACTTCCGGGTACAAACTTTGCTAAGAACTTTTACAATACGATTATCAATGGTTCTCAGCCGGTTTGGAACGGTTTGATCAACAGCGTTATCATTGCTGCACTGAGTGCTGTATTAACAACATATTTTTCAACAATGACGGCATATGCACTTCATGTGTATACCTTTAAATTGAAAAAAGTTATGCATACTTTCATCCTGATGATCATGATGATCCCGACTCAGGTTACCGCTCTTGGTTTCCTGCAGCTGATCATGAAGATGAACTTGATGAACAGTTTTATTCCATTGATAGTACCGGCTGTGGCTTCACCGGTAACATATTTTTACATGAAGCAGTATATGGAATCGTCACTGCCGATTGAGATTATTGAAGCATCCCGTATTGATGGTGCCGGCGAGTTCCGTACCTTCAATCAGATGATCCTTCCAATTATGAAGCCGGCAATTGCAGTACAGGCAATCTTCGCATTTGTAACAAGCTGGAACAACTACTTCATTCCATCCTTGATCTTAACGGATGACAAGAAAAAGACACTTCCGGTATTGATTGCCAACTTACGTAGTGCAGACTTTTTGAAGTTTGATATGGGTCAGGTTTACATGATGATCGCGTTTTCTATATTCCCGGTTATCCTTGTTTATCTGATACTTTCAAAACATATTGTACAGGGTGTTGCATTGGGAAGCGTAAAGGGCTGATGCCCTCTGTGCCCCGGATAGTAATATCCGGCAGGACCTGATAGTACAATGATCCTCTCTTTCTCATTGTATATGGGGCTGTCTGACAGGAAACTGTCGGGCAGCCCTTTTGGGTTGCCCAAAAATTGTTTGTGTGGTATGCTAAAAAGGAATAGTACATGATTGGGGAGGTAATTATGCATCATTTATGGAAGAAAGGACTGGCGCTTGCGCTGATATTCTGTGTTTCCGTCAGTGGAGTGGGATGTTCTGGGAATAAAAAAGATAAAAAGAAGGAGCCGGCAGCGACGGAAGATGTGTCGTCAGAAAAGGCAACAGAACTGCCAAAGGTTGAGGCAGGAGGCAAGGGAAAGGATAAGTCGGATGTGCCTCTTGTGGTGGCATGTGATGCCTTCGAGAAGCAATTCAATCCATTTTCAGATAAAAATAAAGCGGATCAAAAAGCGGTCAATCTGACGCAGCTCCATCTTTTAACTTTTGACAGGGAAGGGGCTGTGGTAAAGCATGCGATTCAAGGAGAGAAACGTCGTTTTAATGGAGAGACTTTTTATTATGAGGGTCCAGCCAATATAAAGATTCGTCGTGATCACGATGAAGATACCACATCTTATATCATTACATTGAGGAAGGATCTGACCTTTAGCGACGGATCTCCGGTGACAGTGGATGATGTGATCTTTTCTATGTATGCGTTTGCAGATAGCAGCTATCAGGGGGCGGAGACCTTTGGACAGCTTCCGATTATTGGTCTGGAAAAATACCGCGGTACTTCCGGAAAGGACAAGGGAAAAAGTGCTCTGGATATCGATGGGATTGAAAAGGTGACAGATTATAAAGTGAAAGTGACGGTCAGGGGATATGACCGCGATGCCCTTACGGCGTTAAATATTCCGGTCTGTTCCCTGCAGTTTTATGGAAACAAGAAAGAATTTAATGTGCTGGCAGGAAGCTTTGGATTTAAAAAGGGAGATATTTCCAGCCTGGTCAAAAAGAAAAATGCACCGTTTGGTGCAGGACCGTATCAGTATATTAAATATGAAAAGGGCATTGTATATTACGAGGCCAATGAGAAGTATTACCGTGGATGTCCGGAAACGGCATTTGTCCAGTTGAAGGAGGTTGCGGGATCATCTGACGTGCAGAAGCTGGAGGCATTGACCAATGGCGATTTCGATGTCGTGGATATGAGTGCATCCAACAGTGTTATAGATATCATCACAGAGGAGAATTCCAGCGGTAAGCTCACAGGACGGGTATATGGCGGTAAGCTGTGGGATGGAGATTATTATCATTATATTGGTATGAATGCAGAGAAAGTGTGCGTGGACGGAAAAGCGGACAGTACACGTTCAAAAAATATGCGAAAAGCCTTTGCGGTATTATTTAGCTGTAACAGAAGCAATATGGTAGAGCTGAGCCAGAAGGGAGCCGCAGTAATTGACTATCCTGCGTCCCAGATATCCTGGTCTGTGCCACAGGCAGAGGATGAAGAGTATGAGCAGGCATATAACAAAGATGTGGATGGTAATGTGGTCTATAATAGCAATATGAGCGTAGACGAGCGTGCTAAAGCGGCATGTAAAGTAGCTTTGGGATATTTGAAAAAGGCTGGATTTAAGGTTAAAAAGGGCGTAATAACAGAGATTCCGGAAAATACACGAAAGAAATATATTATTTACATTCCAAGTGATGCACAGCAGCAGGGTATGCTTACGATTGCCAGAAATGCCCGGAAGCTGTTTAAACAGCTTGGCTTAAAGCTGGAGCTGAAAGAAGGCTGCAGTCAGAAGAAGCTTGAAAAGCATTTGCAGCAGGGAACGGCGCAGATTTGGTGTGGCAAGGCAGAGACGTCAGTTAATGGAGATATGTATGCAATGTATCACAGCCACCTACAAAAGGATAAAACGGCAGGAAGCCGGAATTATTTCCGGATTCAGGACAGTGATCTGGATGATTATATTGAGGATAGTATGAAAGCGGTAAAGCTGAAAAAAAGCATCTCTCTCTATGCGCAGAGTTATGATAAAATCCTTGACTGGGCGGTAGAAGTCCCGGTATACCAGGAACGTAATCTGACCGTATTCAGTACGGCAAGAGTGAATCTGGAGACGATTGCACAGGATATCAGTCCGTATTATGACTGGATGCAGGATATCCAGCTGGTAGAGATGAAGTAGTGAAGGCAAGCCGGGAAATGGCAGAATCGCTGGGCAAAACGCAGGTTTTGCCCTTTTTTATGCTCTTAGAAAATATCGGTTGTTATTTTAACAGATAGCTGTACACCATAATAAAGTGACAGAGACTGCCCCCCATAACAAAAAGGTGGAAGATCTCATGGCCGCCAAAGCCCGGATGCAGCCGGTTAAATACAGGAAGTTTTAAGGCATAGATCACACCGCCGATCGTATAAATAACGCCTCCTGCAAACAGCCAGAAGAATGCCTGAGGGGACATGTAGTGATAAATACTGCGGATTGCAAAAATACAAAGCCACCCCATAGCGATGTAAATGGTGGAGTTGAGCCATTTTGGAGAATCAACCCAGACCGCCGTAAGGAATAAACCGGCCAGAGCAAGTCCCCAGACAATCAGGCATAAAGGTGTACCGATAGACGATGGCAGAACCAGCATACAGACCGGAGTGTAGCTTCCGGCGATCAAAAAGTAGATCATGATATGATCCAGCTTTTTCAGCAGAAGTGTTGCTCTGTCGTTAGTTATGACAGCATGGTAGAAGGTACTGGCACCGTAAAGCAGAATCATGCTGATAATAAATAAGAGACTGGAAACAATACTTTTGATATGACCGGTCTGCGCAGCCCTCTCTAATAAAAATGGTGCTGCAGAGACAGCGGCGACCATTCCAATAAAATGGGTGATAGCGCTGGCTGGGTCTTTTAAGCGGAATGTTGTATGGGATACAGCCGGAGATTGTGAAATAGCCGTTGATCCCGGATAGGATTGTGAATTTGTAAGTGTAGTCATAATATCCCTCCGTTCTATTAAATTATCCATGTAATGGAAAACGGTTTGCAAATACATTACACATAGTATTGAAAACTACTTTATGAAGTATAATATACATCCTTTTCGGGATTTATGCAAGTAGTTTTTTCCTTGTGTGGAAAAAGAACTGTTTATACAGATATTTACAAAAATATAGTAGAAATGTTATGATGAGAGAAAATCCTTACAGGAAATAAAATAAGAAAGCGGGGAAATAAGGATGGAACTTCATGTTGGTGATGTGATCAAAATGAAAAAACAGCATCCATGTGGAGAAAATCGCTGGAAGCTGGTGCGGGTTGGTATGGACATAAAAATGGAATGTATGGGATGCGGACATCGTGTTATGTTGCCGCGAAAGCAGGTAGAAAAGGGCTTTCGAAGCTTTTTTGAAAAAAAAGATGAAAAAAATTAAAAAAAATCGAAAAAAGTGTTGACATTTTGAGCCGAGTATAATATACTCTTACTTGCGTCACGGAAATGACTTAAAACTTTTCGGGGTGTGGCACAGTTTGGCTAGTGTACCTGATTTGGGATCAGGGGGTCGCAGGTTCGAATCCTGTCACCCCGATTGTGACGCAAGTTATAAATTTAATATAGGGAAGTTGATTTTGGGCTTTCCAATTTATGCGGGTGTAGTTCAATGGTAGAACACCAGCCTTCCAAGCTGGATACGTGGGTTCGATTCCCATCACCCGCTCTCTGTTACAGGTATTAAAACTGAGTTCCTAATGGAGCTCGTTTTTTTTAATATTTGCACCTGCTTTTCCGTTTTTACTTGAACAGCCCAACCAGTTTCTCCCAAAACGTTTCTTTTTTCTCTTCCGTGACAGTCTCTTCCTTTACTTCCTCTTTCTGGATTGCCGGTGTCTTAATGACAAACAGCACTGATTCAATGTTTGTATTTTTTCTGATACGAAGGATACTGTCTCCACATCTTTTCCTGTCATATCATCAATCGTATCCGAAATCTTATCTGAGATCTTTGTATCAAGATCCGCTGTCTCCGACTGGAATTCATCGGTGCCGTCACTCAGCTCTTTTGTGCCATCCTTCATTTCTTTTGTTCCGTCCTTTAATGCTGCCGCTCCCTCTGCTAATGATTTGCTGCCGTTTTGCAATGTAAGCGTGTTGTCTGCAAGCTGTCCGGCTCCGCTCTGCAACAATGAAAGTGCTCCGTTTAAAAGACTCTCTGTTCCCGCAGAAAGTGTTCCTGCGCCATCTTTTAAACTCTGTATTCCTTTTACCAGTTCCTGTGTTCCCTGATACAATGTGGCTGTTCCGTCTGCAAGATCTTTTGCGCCGCCTGTGATGCTTGCATAACCGGTTGTGATTTTATTTACAGCACTTGTGTAATCATTGATTCCGGTATTTTCGGTCGCTGCACACTGATACAGTGCGGTGGCTTCCTGATCGCCGTTTGCCGCAAGTTCACCAATCTTTGCCGTTACCGCATCATCTAACCAGGTCACATCTGTCACACCGTCGATTTCTCCTAACTTTTCCTTATAGGAAAGCGCCTCCGGCAGATAAGAGTTCATATCATAGTTGACTGATACGAACTTCTGCGCCATCGCACAAATGACTGCTATTCCAATGAATACTGCAAAAATGATTTTACGATGACGGATCACCAATTCATAAAACTTTTCCACATGCTTTCTCCTTTTTCAAAAAACCTTTCAAACGT
>ENA-ORCM01000641-ORCM01000641.1-human-gut-metagenome-genome-assembly--contig:-NODE-641-length-33193-cov-6.779986_pt1 | contig 33193 bp, 31 predicted proteins | sample MGYA00242906_ERZ507928 | MGnify/ENA primary metagenome ERZ507928 (study PRJEB26167, sample SAMN06115497) | human gut metagenome | host: Homo sapiens | place: China:Shanxi | collected 2015-05-07...
GTCATACACCATGACCTTCTGGGCCGTCTCCTTGTCCACGCCATAGGCCAGGGCCGCGGCGGTGGGCTCGTTGATGATACGCTTCACGTCCAGACCGGCGATCTTGCCGGCGTCCTTGGTGGCCTGACGCTGGGCGTCGGTGAAGTAAGCGGGGACGGTGATGACCGCCTCGGAGACGGTCTGGCCCAGATAAGCCTCGGCGTCGCCCTTGAGCTTTTGCAGGATCATGGCGGAGATCTCCTGCGGGGTGTAGGACTTGCCGTCCACGTTCACTTTGTAGTCGCTGCCCATTTCCCGCTTGATGGAAGAGATGGTGCGGTCGGGGTTGGTGATGGCCTGACGCTTTGCCACCTGGCCGACCATCCGCTCACCGGTCTTGCTGAATGCCACCACGGACGGGGTGGTACGGTTGCCCTCTGCGTTGGGGATGACGACGGCTTCGCCGCCCTCCATGACGGCCACACAGCTGTTGGTTGTACCCAAGTCAATACCGATAACCTTAGACATAATGAATTCCTCCAAATTTATCTCAAATTTTTATTGATTACTCTGTTTGATCCGGCTTCATTGCCAGAGAGAAGCCGTTCCGGCGGAAGCGCGGTCAATAAACCGGGTCGATGGGATCTCTGGGAATGATCACCGCGGCGATAATATATGCCAGCAGGCCGCTGCCCCCCAACAGGGTGAACAGCACCCAGCCCAGCCGGACCCATGTGGGGTCCCAGCCGAAATACTCGGCGATCCCGGCGCACACGCCGGCAAGCATCCCGTTCCGGGGATCGCGGTACAGCTTCTTATCCATACAAATCTCCTTTAGTTGGCCACCTGTACGATGGCGTGGCGCAGAACCTTGCCATTCAGTTCAAAGCCCGCCTGAAACACCTGAGACACCTCGTTTTCACCGAAGTTCTCATCCTCGATGTGCATCACGGCGTTCATGGTCTCCGGGTCAAAATCCTTGCCCTTGGCCTCGATCTCCTTGACGCCTTCCTTGGCAAGCAGCTCCTTGAACTGCTGGAAGATCATCTCCAGTCCCTTCTTGTGGGGGCTGTCCTCGCCGCCCTCTGCGGCAGCGGCCCGTTCCAGATTGTCATACACCGCCAGAAACGCCTTGATGGTGTCGCCCTTGGCGTCCTGATAGATGCTGTCCTTTTCCCTGGTGGTGCGCTTGCGGTAATTGTCATACTCGGCAGTCAGGCGGGTGAACTGATCCTTCACGGATTCCAGCTGCTTGGCAGCCAGCTCCATCTTTTCCACCTGTTCCCGCGTAAAGGTAATGCCCTTTTCCTTTTTCTCTTTCTTTCTGGGCTTCTTTTCTGCTTCCTGATTCTCAGGAGCCGGTTCCTGCCGGGCTTCCGGCGTCTCCGGGGTCTCCTCCACAGGCTCTTTCGTTTCTTCGCTCATGTATCTGCATCCTCCTTCGGGGGTAATTCCTGTTTTTCCTGCTTGCCGAAGAGCTTTGTCAGCCCGTCAGCAAAGCCGGTCAATCTGGCGGCCACTGCGGCGTAATCCATTCGGGTGGGACCTACCACGCCGATGAGGCCCCGCATATCGTCACCGATATCATAGCTGGCCACCACCACGCTGGTGTCCTTCAGCGCATCGCTGACGTTTTCCGGCCCGATCAGAATTTTCATCGGCCCTTCGTCCGGCACCGGCAGCTTCTCCTTGTCGTCCGCCAGAAAGCTCATCAGCTCATGAGCCTTATCCGCGTCCCGGAACTCCGGCAGCTTTAAAAGCTGGTTGGCTCCTGCCGTGATGAACTCCCGGTGGTTGGATTCCTCCAGAACATCCACGGCGTAATTCACCGTCTGGCTCAGCAGCAGAAACAACTGGGGGGTAATGCCCTGTGAGACGGCCATCAGCTTCTGGTTCATCTCCTTTGTGGAGATGCCGGTAAAGTGCCGGTTCAAAAGCTCCACCAGCGCGGCCATCTGATCCCGGTCTACCTTCAGCTGCATCCGCAGCAGTTGGGATTTTACCCGGTTGTCGCCCATCATCATGACCACGATGCAGCTCTTTTCATCCACCGGCAGCAGCTCGAAGCGGCTGGCGGTAACGCTGCCCTTTCCGGCGGTGGCCACATAGGCTGGATAATTCACAAAGCTGCTGACGGCCCTGCCCGCCTGAGAGATGACCCGGTCAAGCTCCTCCATCTTGATCTGAAGGGACTGGTTGATTTTCTCCGTCTCCGCGATGGAGAGCCGCTGGCGTTCCATCAGCTCGTTGACGTACAGCCGGTAGCCCTTGGGGGAGGGGATCCGTCCCGCGGAGGTGTGGGGCTGCTCCAGATAGCCCAGCTCCACCAGATCCGCAAGCTCGTTGCGAATGGTGGCGGAGGAAACGCTGCCGCCCATTTCCGAAGCGATGGCCTTGGAGCCAACCGGCTCGGCGGTGCGGATGTAATCCTCCACGACAACTTTCAGTATTTGCTTTTTCCGGTCAGTCAAGTCCACAAAAAGCACCTCAAATCGTTTTAGCACTCCTTCTTCATGAGTGCTAAGCGCAGTTTACCACCCCTATCAGGTAAAGTCAATGGGGGCAGGTAAACAATTTGTGAACAAAGGGAAAGCAAATGGTAAACTTCTGTTCCCGGAGGCAGAAGTTACCCTCCCCCGCTTGCCTTTCGCATCCGCTCCGCGCATCCATACAGCAAGAGCCTCCGCTCAAAAAAGCGGAGGCTCGTTTTTCCTGTGCATTTACGATTCAGGCAAATCGGCCTGCCGGTCATTCCACCAGGCGCATTTTCTTCAAAGCCGGGCGCAAGGCGGTCATGAGCAGCAGCAGCAGCACCGTCTGAAACGGCAGGCAGACCAGATTTTTGATGACGCTGCCGCTGGCCGTGATATACCATGCCTTACCGCTGAGGATCGCCATCCACAGCGCCCCCAGCAGCACATTTTCAAGATTGGTCAGCAATTTCGCAAAAAAAACATTACGAAGTGTAATCTTTGACTTGTAAAAAAACAAAGCGTATAAAAAAACGCCCAGCATGGTGGTCAAAGTATAGCCGGGAAAGAAGGGATACCCGCCTCCGCCGGTGATGAAAAAGCTCAGAAGGTCCTCTGCCGCGCCAAACACCAGCCCCAGCACCGGGCCGCAGACCCAGGCGCACACGGCTCTGGCCAGAAAGCCCCATGTGATCTTGGCCCCGCCCCACAGGGGGACGGAGGGAATGGCTGACAGTGCCATGCAAAGTGCCATGCAAAGCGCCGCAAAGGTCAGCTTGCGGACGTTCTTCAGCTCACCGGCGGCCATGTGCCAGTAGGCGGCGGAAAAGGGATGGGAATCCATAAAAAATCCTCCTTCTGCGGCAGTAACGCCGCACAGAGGAGGTCTGGCAGGTTCCGCCTGCCGCTTCCGGTATGCGGCAGCGGGATGCGAAGCGCGCACTGCGGTAATCTCCTTTCGTCCGGCGGACAACTCCCCGTTCCGTCGGCACTGTGGGCCGTAGGCCAACACGCGCGCTTCTACTCTGCCTGTATGATCCTTATGTTATAGCATATTCCTTTTCAAAAAGCAAGCGTAATAGAGGGCTGCCGGAAAATCCGGCAGCCCTCAGAAATGGTCAAACAACTCGGAAATGTTGCGCGACGGGAAGGAAAATAGCTGCGAAAGAAACCCAGGAGGGGTGTCTTTCGCTTTCAATCACAGGTTTTTTGAACTGATCAAGTTCAGAAAATCTTGCAGCAGCGTGTCAAAAAACTTTTTCGACACTCTGCTGGCTGCCGGATTTTCCGGCAGCCAGCAGAGGCGGTCAATCAAGGGGGAACTTTCTCCGAGTCCTCAGCCCACCACTTCGCCGCCCTTGGCGGAGTTGGCAGTAGACCATGTGTGTTCCAGAGCAGCCCAGTCCCGCTGGGGCAGCTTCTCCGTCCACTTTTCGGTCTTTTCCCCGCCCACGGTGATCCACTGGTAATCATGGCTGTTGGTGGCTTCCATCATGTCCGCGTAGTACCATGCGTCCTCATCGCAGTCCGGCCACGTCACCAGCGGCCGGATGCTCATGCGATCCGCATCCGGGACACGCCCCAGCGTCCGATTGATGATGGCGCAGGCCTGTGCGCGGGTAATGTAGTCGTCTGGGCGGAAGGTGCCGTCGTCAAAGCCCTCAATCAGCTTCAGCTCCGCTGCCGCCTGAATATACCCGGCATACCAGGCATCGCCCTCCACATCCGTGAACCTGCCGTCATAATCCTTCACATGATAGTCGAAGAAATTCACCGCCATTTTGGTGAAGGCCGCGCGGGTGATGAGGCCGTCAGGCCGGAAAGCGCCGTCGCTGTAACCGTCGATGATTCCCATGCTGAAAAGGGTGGAAATAGCATTGTTGCACCACTTCTCCGCCGCCACATCCGTAAAGGGATTGGTCTGACTCCAGTATTCATTCCGGGTCTTATCCGTCAGCATCCGAAAGAAGATGGCCGCAACCTCACCGCGGCTGATCTCGCCGTAAGGCCGCAGAAGGCCGTCCTTGTAGCCGATGATATAGGAGTAATGTTCCTCGGTATTCAGCTTTCCGCTGCCGCTGCCGCCGCCACCGCCGGAGCTGCCGCTGACGGTATAGGAGACCGTGGGCCTGCGGAAGCGTTCAGGCTGGCCGCTGACGCCGGTGGAATCCACGGAATACAGCACCGCGCTGTTGTTGGTGAACAGAGCGGATGCTCCGCTTTCACCGGTGCCGTCATATGCGCCGTAGGTACCGGCAGCAGTCTGAGGGTCGGCCAGCCGGACGGTGTAGGTCAGCTCCACCCGCTGGAACTGCGTCACCGGCGCATGAAACTCCCAGACAAAGCACTCGTCATAGCGTTCTCCACGCAGCGTCGTGCCGTCCTTGTAATAGTGGAGGACAAAGGGATAGTCGGCCCCGCTCTGCCCATTTTCCACAGGCTGGCCGAACCAGTAAGTGGAAACCGCGCCGTTTTCCGCCTGCTCCGCCTTTGTCACCGTGTACATCCGGCCCCCCACCGTCAGAGCCAGATGGGCCGCATCATCCACAAAGTCAAAGTGATAGGCGTTGCCCTTGTTGTCCGTTCCGCTGCCGATCTCGTCCACAACGCAGGAACCGGCGCCAAGAAGATAGACGATCTCATTCCGGATGGTATCAAAGGAAACCTCCTCACCGCCGGCCAGATACGCCATAAAGGAGGGGCCCCATGCGTATTGCCGTCCCTCGCTCTGGGTGGCAGTCATGGCATAGCAGTGGTAGCCCTCTTCCTTTGCCGCCTGATAGACCGCATCCGTCAAACACAGGGCTTTTTCAACGGAATTGGCATACTTCGTCTGATCCGCAGCCGGTGTATACTCGGATGCACCGGAATCGTAGGCATAGTCGTATTCCGTCCCCTGTTTCTCTACCTTGTCCCGGATGCTTTGCAGCGTTTCCGCCCAGTTGGCAGGAGGGTCATCGCTGCCGTACTGCACTTTCCAGTTATCCGGCCCGGCAAAGTGCTGTTCCGTACCGCCGTCACCGGGCTGTGTAAACGTCCATGCAACGGCTGTGGGAGATTCATTGAACAGGTAGCTGATCCCATCGCTGACAAAAATCAGATATTTGCGGCTGGCAGCCACCGTTTTGTCATCGTCCAGCAGGGCTTTCCCTGCCAGCAGGCCGGCATGGGTATTGGTTCCGCTGCTGATGGTCTGCTGGATCGCCTCTTCAATGGCATCCCCCTGTGTTTCCAGATCCAGCAGGCCGGTTGCATGGGCTTCTCTGTTGAAAATCACGACACCCACCTTGACCTTGCCGCCGGTTTCCCTGATCTGCGTCCGCAGCGTTTCCAGCATGGCAAGCGCCTGTTCTTCCAAAGCGGCGCTGGTAGATTTATCCAGCACAAACACGACGTCAGAGGTCAATGGTTCCTGCTGTGCAGGCAGGGAGAGAGTCACGTCGGACTGGTAGCGGCTGTTCAGGTTGGTGGCCGCCTTGGACTTGGAGTGGAACGGCGCGTCCGGTTCGTCCGGTTCCATAGGAACAATGACCTTGTGGGCCGCCTTGACGGCCAATGCGCCCTCCACCGTACCTGCGGGGCAAGCTTTGACATGGTTCTGTTCACTGTGGGCGTCCCACCGGGGGCCATACACGGCAGAAGTGGTGCCGTCGTCGTTTTCCGCCATTCCCGGCATTCCATCCTCATACCAGCCGTCGATCTGATCGCCGCAGTCATCCAGCGTCTGCTTGCCGGTTCCGCCAAGGGACAGCTTTGCTGCCGCGTCCGCATTGAAGATATCGTCGCCTGCGGTTCCAGCGCGGTTATTGCAGATCACAGCCCCATTGAGGTTCAGCATCGACGCGGAATTATAGCAGCCGCCTCCCAGTTTGGCAGCCGTATTGCCTTCAAGGGTTCCGTGAATGTTCACTTCCGAAGCATATGCGGAAATTGCGCCGCCCCAGGCCGCTTCGTTGTCTGCCAGCATGGCGTCCCCGATGTTCAAAACGCTCTGCTCCTGAATATGAATGGCGCCGCCCATCACCGATGCGGTATTTTCCTTCATAGCGGCAGAATCGCCTTCCAGAGTAATCCGGGTTCCCATACAGGCAACTGCACCGCCAGAGGCTGCTTTATTCTTTTCAAAGGTGCAGTCTGTGATGTTCAGTTCCCCATGGTCACAGTAAATGGCGCCGCCCATGGAACCGGCTGAATTGTCCGTAAAGGTACAATCACTGATCTCAGCTGTGCCGTTCATCGCGATGCTGACAGCGCCGCCGCTGCCTGCCGGTCTTTCTTCATGATTACCAATAAAATCTGTCCCGGAAATCCTGACACTCCCATTCCCTCCGTGGAAGGAAACCGCAATGGCCTTATCTGCATTCTTTTCGATCGTGCAATCCTCAATTTTCAGGTCACAGGGCCATGAGATCGCTCCACCGGAGGACTCCTTTCCGGCAGCGCCGTTTTTCAGCGTACCGTTCTTTACCGTCAGCGTACACCGATCGGTGGCGCTGTTCGCCTGTATTCCGACAATGCACCGCTTTTCCCCCTTGCCGTCAATGGCGTGTCCGTTCAGGTCAAAGGTCAGCTGGGTCGGGGTATTTTTCTTGCTGTTCATTGAGATCTGAACCGTTTCCCCACAGTCGTCCAGCAGACGGATCGTATCGCCTGTCTGCGCTGCCGTCACAGCTTCTTTCAGGGTCCGGAATTGCTGTGTCTTCTCCCCCTCCCTGACGATCTCAGCCGCAAAAACTTCGGGGGCAGGCCCTTCCCCGGCGAGCGTTCCCTCCCCGCTGTCCCGCACCGCAGACGCAAAAAGCGGCGTTTCTGGCTCTGCCGGTGTTTCCGATTCTTCCGTTTTCATGGGTGCTTTCGGCTCCTCAGTCTCCGGCAGTACCTCCTCCGCCGTCGGAATCGGTTCATCCCGCAGCTCTTCAGCCAGCACATTGGCAGGAAGCAGACTGCATATCAGCACAAGCGACAGCAGGCAGGAGATCAGTCGTTTCCTCATTTTTCTCGTCCTTCTTTCCTTTCATAATGTGTGCAAGGCCCGGTGCGCCCGGATTCCCCATAATTCGGTGCGCCGGTTTACAGTTATGATTATAATTTATGGAAAGAACTGGAATTTGTCGGAACCTGTCGGGCAGATTTCTCCGCCGCCATTTTTTATTTGCGGAATTCTTCGTGCGCCAGCAGTCAAAAGAATGGCTGCCGCAGCGCCTGGACACAGCAAAAAGCGGAGACTGACGTCTCCGCTTTTTGCCGGTTTTTATGAAAGAAAAAGAAAGGGATCATATCGCCACGCCCAGCCTGACGGCAGACGGAATTTTTGGTCTGCCGCTTCGGGACATCTTCCCCGGCGGGCAGTGAGCCGCTATGGTCAACTTTGAAAGAATGGCTTTTCCTCTCAGATCAGCTGAGGCTGTTCTCCTTCAACTGATGGGCTTAGTATAGCCTTCATTTCTGAAATGCTCATGAAAAATTTGTAAACCATCCGTAAACAAAGGCGGGCGGGCGACGGATCAATGGGTTGTGGGCATGGTCCACTCCCGGACACCGGCAAAGTAGGGACTTTGCTTCCGCAGGCGGAAATCGTCCTGATCCTTTTGCGACCAGTCGTACAGCCCCTGTCCGGCCGCCTGACCGGTCCTGCCGGAGGCCAGGCCGTCTATCGTGGTCTTTTGCAGCTCTTTGGTATCACACAGGTCGGGATACACATTCCCGGCGATGGTGCTTTCCAGCTGGAAGCCCACGGCGTCGTAGTATTCCAACAGGCCGATGGAGGCATACCGCATCCCCACGGCATATTTCACCGCCCGGTCAATATCCGCGGCAGTGGTAACACCCTGCTCGATGAGGTAAATGGATTCCCGGAACAGGGCCTGGGCAAAGCGGTTTACCAGCAGTCCCGGCACGCTGCGGTTCAGCACCACCACCTGACGGTGGAGGGTTTCCAGCAGCGCCAGCGTCCGGTCAATGGCGGACTGCGCCGTCTTTTCGTGGCGGACGACCTCCACCAGCGGCAGCATATGCACCGGCTGGAAGGGGTGGGCGATCAGCAGGTTCTCTGGCTTGGGCGACAGCCCTGCCAAAATTTCCGCATCTATGGAGGAGGAGCAGGAAGCCACCACTGCATCCGGCTCCGCATATTCGGCAATGGTCTCATACACCGCCTGCTTTTCCGCCGTGCCTTCCGCCACGGCTTCAAAAACATAGGTGCAGCCCGCCAGCGCAGCAGGATCGTTGGTCACCGTCAGCAATTCCAGCGCAGCGGCCTTGTTATCCTCAGAGGCAAGGCCATTGGCGATCAGGTCGTCCCAGTTCTGAGCCACCGCCTTGCGGCAGCGCTCCAGTCCCCGCTCGGAGTGGCCGATGACCGTGCAGGGAATCCCGTGGCCGATGATGAGGGTCGCTTCGCAGGAGCCGATGGTGCCGGAGCCATAAACAGCAATTTTTTCCATAACCGTCTCCTCCCGCAAATTACATCATGGCCCAGCCGTGAGTCAGCCGCAGGGACTGGCCGGTGAGGGCGCCCTGATCGTTGGAGAGGAAGAACAGGGTGTTGGCCACGTCCTCCACGGTGGTGAACACGCCGTCCACGGTATCCCGCAGCATGATGTTCTTCACCACTTCTTCCTCCGTGATACCCAGATCCCGCGCCTGTTCGGGGATCTGCTTTTCCACCAGCGGCGTTTTGATGAAGCTGGGGCAGATGGTATAGGTGTAGATGCCGTATTCAGCGCCCTCCCGCGCGATGGCCTTGGCCAGACCTGCCACGCCGTGCTTGACGAAGTTGTAGGGTTCTTTCAGCTTGGAGCCAACAAAGGACTGGACAGAGCCGGTGAACACAATCCGGCCGCCCTTGCCGCTGGCCTTCATGCGGCGGAAAGCCGCGCGGGACACCAGAAACGCGCCGTCGGCGTGAATGGACATCATTTTCTTCCAGTCGGAGAAGGGATACTCGTCAAAGGGATGGACGATCTGAACGCCTGCGTTGGACATCACCAGATCGCAGGAGCCGTAAGTTTCCATCATTTTATCAAAGCCGGCCTCCACTTCTTCCTCGCTGCCCACATCCATGTGAACAGCCATGGCAGACAGCCCCTCCGCCGTCAACTGTGCCGCCAGAGCTTCCGCCCCGGCCAGGTTTACATCGGCAATGACAACGCCGTAGCCCTCCCGTGCCATTTTCTCCACGCAGGCTTTTCCAATGCCGGAAGCGCCGCCGGTAATCAGTGCAGTTTTCACCATGATCTCTCCTTCTTTTGGTATTTAAGTGGACTATCCTGTAGCACACTTAAATGTAATATAGCACAATTTACTTCAAATGTATTTAGGCAATCACCGTAAAAATCGTAGCACCGACCAGTGCGATAATAGCAGGAGGTACCAATGCTGTCCAGAAGCAGTGCCAATAGATTTCCTTGTGAGTAGTCCCCAGATAATCGTTGAACAGGAAAATTCCTGTTGCATGCGGCATAGAGTCCAGACTTCCTGCCGCAATGGAGATCAGACGATGCATAATCTGCATATCCGCACCAGTAGAGAGGAAATACTCCGACATACTGGAGAGCATAAGCCGTGCGCCGCCGGAGGAGGAGCCTGCCACTGCAGCCAACACTGCCGTAGCTACAACTGCAAGCATATACGGACTCATCTGCCAAGAAGTAACATTTTCTACAATTCGGCCATATGCTGCCGAACCCTGTACAACCGCGCCAAAGCCACAGACAGCAGCAAGGCTTCCGATAGAGGTAATACCGTTGTTCAGGCTTGCAAGGATTTTGCGGATATCCATATTCATGAACCGCTTCAGGTTCAACAGATAGCAGCTAAGTGTACCCAGTAGCATAGCGCTGACGGAAAGCATTGCAGAATTGCTGATAAATTTGCCGCCAATAAAGATAAACAGAATCAGGACAACCATCGGTAGGAATGCCTGAAATGCTCCGGGCAAAGTAGAGCGGTCACCGGTTTGATATTTAGAGGCATCAAAATTTTTCTGAAAAGACCAATGTTCCCCATTCTTCCGCGCTTTTCTCGCGCAGTATTCGCAATATGCATAATCCATCAAAAACAGTGCCACTGCTGCAATGCAGCCAAACACAGGAGCAGCCGTCAGAGGAGTACCCAGATACTGAGAGGGAATAATATTTGTCAACTGCGGGCTGCCGGGCAAGCAGGTCATGGTAAAGGTGCAGGAACCGGCAAACAGCACCGCCGCAATCAGGTGTCGCGGCAAATCGGCCTCCTGAAACATGGTATAAAGAATTGGGCCGACAGCAAACATGACCACAAACAAACTCACACCGCCATATGTCAAAATAGCTACGATGATAATGGACGCCAGAATCACGCGCTTTTTGCCAAACCAGCCAAGGAGCTGATAAGCAATAGACAACGTACTGCCAGATTCTGTCATAACGTGAGCGTAAAGGCTGGAGCAGCAGAAAATCAAGAAATAGTTCAGGTATGTTCCCACATAACCATTCATATACAGTGTGGCCAGTGACTCCCAGAGATTCATTACATTGGTCACAATCACAATCAAAGAGGCCAGTAAAGTCAGCGGCAGTGCGGACAGCCCTTTATAAGAACCGACCATCAGGAAAATAATAGCAAGTACTATACCAATAATGCCTATCATAAGCCATCTCCTTTTTCACTGTTTCAAATTATCTTTCAGATACGCGCCAATTTCTACAAGAACATCGTACCCTTCATCAATTTCATCCCAAAAGAGAATGAATCCATGCATCAAATCCGTGCAGTCACGGAATTTAACCTTTACTCCCGCTGCCTCTAATGCTTTTGCATATGCTTCTCCCTCATCATGAAGCGGATCATATGAGGCTACGACTACGTAGGCATTCGGAAGATTAGCAAACGATTTTGCCCGCATAGGACACAGGTATGGGTTTTCCAGATCATAAGAATCTCCCACATAATGATTCCAATACCAAAGAAGCGCATCCTTAGTGCAGTAATACCCGCTCCCGACTGTCTCCGCAGATTTCCATCCTGCCATAACAAAATCTGTATTCGGATAAATCAGAACCTGATTGCGGATAGGAACACCGCCGCGGTCTCTTGCCATTTGACATACAACAGCTGCAAAGTTTCCACCCGAACTATCTCCGCAAACCGCAATTTTCTCACGGTCAACGCCAATCTTCTCAGCATTGTCATAAATCCATTGTAAGCCCGTGTATGCATCCTCAATACCGGCTGGGAACCTGTTTTCAGGAGCCAATCTGTAGTCAACCGAGGCAAATACGCAGCCACTGGATGCACACATGACATGAACCGCCTTATCGTGCGTCTCAACTGTATCTACAGTCCACCCTCCACCGTGGTAAAAAACAACCACAGGGAGCAATGCACAGTCCTGCTGCATGAATTCTTTAGGGTAGTAAAGCTTAATTCGGAGCATTCCCCACGGGCAGGGAACAAAGACATCTTGTGTTTTTCCAATTTCAACCAACGGCGGGTCTGTACAATATTGGCGGATATTAGCTTCCCGTACACGGGCCACGGTATTCAAAAAAAGGGGAATTCCTTTTTTCGCCCTGATCTTGTCCATCAGAGCCTGAGATTGTGAGTTAATTCCCATATAGTATCCTCTTTCTCCTTTTCACTTGGTGCACCAGTTGTTTAAATTATATCAATCGTATTTATAAAATTCAATTATTATAAATTATCAATTTTATTATTATTTTTTGTTTGATGTTACATTTTTATAATTTTATACAAGCAAATATATTAATTAAAATAATAATCCCGCCGATATATACGGCGGGATCTCAAGTCAAAGGTCGTCCGGCGGCAGGTTCCGGCTGATATAGTCCAGAAACAGGCGGCAGGAGCGGGGCATATATTTTTCCTTATTCCATGTCAGCACGATGTCCCAGTACTTCATGCTGTCCGTCAGAGGAATACACCTGACATGGGGGTGGGACTGCTTTTCCAGCACGGGCTTTGGCAGGATGGACACCGCGTGGTTTTTGGATACCATCTCCACCATGAAGTCCCACTGACTGGTGAGAAGTGCGAACCTGGGGCGGAAGCCCGCCGCGTGGCAGGCTTCCACAATCTGGCGGTGGAGGATGAAATTATGGTTGAAGATGGCGAAGGACTCGTTCCGCAGATCCGCCACCGTGATGGAGTCCCGCTCCGCCAGAGGGTGGCTCTCATGAAGCAGGGCTACGTTCCGCTGGGTGGTGAAGTGCCGCCTTTCCACGGCGGCGGTAAGCCGGTCGGTATTCAGGGACACCCCCAAATCCACCTCGCCCCGCGCTACTTTTTCGTCAATTCGGTTGGCGCCGTCCTCCACGATCTCAATGTGGATATTGGGATACGCTGCGGCAAAGCCCGGCAGCAGATTCCCGAAGAAGCAGGCGCCGAATAAGGGGGACAGTCCCAGCGTAAAGGAGCCTTCCGTATTGTGATCCATGACCCGGACATCCTCCACGGTCTGCTGGTAAACATCCATCAGCCGCCGTGCGCCGTTCATCAGCCGCAGGCCCTCATCTGTCAGTCGCTGCTCCCGGTTGAAGGAATAAAACAGCCGGACGCCCAGCTCCTCTTCCAGCTTTTTCACCGCCACAGACAGCGTAGGCTGAGAAACCGTCAGATTCTCCGCCGCCTTGGAAAAGCTGCCCGCCTGCGCCACCGCCATAAAATAGTTCAGCTGCCTGATATCCATACAGCACCCTGCCCTATTTCAGTTCGTCCAGCGTCAGGGAAAAGCTGGGCAGGAACGTCTCCAGAAAGTACGCCGCCTCCGGCAGACCATAGTCCTCCAGCGCCGTCCGGGTCTGGGCGGCAGCCTCCCGGAACTCGTTGTTTCCCGCTTTCAGCTCCTCCACGCACTTGATGTAGGCGGACAGCTTATCCGCCGCCTTCACCAGCTGCTCTGTCTCCGCATCCGGGTGCAGGATCAGGGCGTACACCGGCCGGAATTCCTGCGGCAGCATATGCAGCAGCTTCTCCTCCGCCACGGCCTCCACGTCCTTGTACGCCTTGCGGATGGCGGGATTATCATACTTGATGGGGGTAGGCATATCGCCGGTCAGGATCTCGCTGGCGTCGTGGTACAGCGCTGCCGCCGCCACGGCTCCGGCATCCAACCTGCCGCCGAACCGCTCATTGCGGATGACCGCCAGCGCGTGCGCCAGCACCGCCACCTGATGGCTGTGCTCCTGCACGTTTTCCGGGGCGGTGTTCCGCATCAGCGCCCAGCGCTGGATGAACCGCATCCGGGAGATATACGCAAAAAAGTGGCTCTTCATACCGGCTCCTCCTGTATCTCACTCAACAGTGCTTCGCCCTCTACCGCAGTGATCTTCACATTGCGGATCTGATTGTGGAGCTGTTCCCCATCCGCCAGCACCTCCATATAGTTGGGGGCATGGCCGGAGAATTTTCCGTTTTTCGGCTGCTCAAACAGAACCGGATAGATCTGTCCCACGCAGCCCGCCAGATAGGCCCGGTGCATCTCCTCCGCCGCGGCGGCAGCCCGGTGGGCCCGCTCCTCCTTGACGGCTTTGGGGATCTGACGCATATTTGCCGCCGGCGTACCGGGGCGGATGGAGTAGGGGAAAATATGCATCTGAGCAAATCCGCACCTGCGGATGAAGTCCAGCGTCTGGCTGAACTCCTCCTCCGTCTCCTCCGGGAAGCCGGTGATGAGATCCGTGGTGACGGCCGGCCGGTCAAACCAGCGCTTCAGCAGCTCCACGGATTCCAGATACCGGGCGGTATCATACTTTCTGTTCATGCGCTTCAGGGTGGCGTCGCACCCGCTCTGCATGGACAGGTGGAACTGGGGGCAGAGATTGGGCAGTGCCGCAGCCCGGCGGCAGAAGTCCTCCGTAATGGTGCGAGGCTCCAGGCTGCCCAGTCTGAGCCGTACCTGCGGCGCGGCGGCAGACAGGGCTTCCAGCAGGTCGATGAGGGTTCTGCCGTTTTTCAGATCATGTCCCCACGAGGAAATTTCGATCCCCGTCAGTACGATCTCCCGGTATCCCTCCGCCGCCAGCTGCGCCGTCTGTTCCACGGCCTGTTCCATCGGCAGAGAGCGCACCGGTCCCCGTGCGTAGGGAATGATGCAGTAGGTGCAGAAGTTCACGCAGCCGTCCTCGATTTTCAGCATGGCGCGGGTGCGGCCCTCCATCCCCCCGGCAGGCAGCACCTCAAAGGTACGGCGCTCAAAGGACCTGTCAATGGCTTCCAGATTCTTTTTGCCTGCGGCAGCTTCCTCCAGCAGGGTGATAAAGCCCTCCCGGTCGCCGGTACCGGCAATGAGATCCACCCCCAGCTTCCGCACATCCTCGGCATGGGTCTGGGGGTAGCAGCCGCACACCGCCACCACCGCCGCCGGATGCTGCTTCTGCACCCGGTGGATCGCCTGCCGGGACTTCTGGTCGCTGACTGCGGTAACGGAGCAGGTGTTCACCACATAGGCGTCCGCCTCCTCGGAAAAGTCCACCACCTGATGGCCTTTTGCCCGAAGGGTCTGCTCCATAGCCTGCGTTTCATATTGATTCACCTTGCAGCCAAGGGTATAAATGGCGACTTTCATAGTCTTGTTTCGGTTCCTTTCCTTGCAGCGCGTCAGCCGCGCTCCTGTTTCGTGATATTCAGCCCCCGCTCTCCCACCTGAACGCTGCCGTCCTTCAGGGAGATACAGGGCGAAAACTCCGCCGTCTCCTCCCCGTGGGTCAGGGAGATCACCGCATCGGCGAAAATATCGCTGACGTTGCACTGGATGATGAAGGGGCGGCAGTCGGGATCCTCCCAGACCAATTCCCTGTCCTCGGTCTCGATGTCGCTTCGGTACAGCCGCAGGGCCGTGTCCGCATACCGGGGAACGATCAGGTAGTACTCGCCTGCGGAGAGATAGAATACCGGCGGCTCCGCGCCGTCCAGATAGGTCTGCGTATAGTAGGGCAGATCCTCTATCCCGCCATAGCCCAGATAGGCCGCGGCGTACAGCTGCCCCTCCTGAAATGGGAGGCTCTCCGTCCCGCCTGCGGAAGAAGCAGACGCGTCAGGCGCGGCGGGCGCGGCCTCCGCCCCGCATCCTGTCAGGGACAGCAGGCAGAGCAGGGTTATGATCCATACGGTACATTTTTTCATTGGATAATCCTCCCCTCTGGCTTTCCTCTTCAGCAATGCTCCGGAGAAAACAGGGTTTCTCCTTGCGCTTTTTCAAAAAACTTTATATAATGAGTAGATGCGCTTATTATACTGAATTTTTCTCCGTTGGGCAACCCCCAATGAAAGGGATTCTCATCACCGCAACTCTGTTATATAAGGAGACCATCTATGATTTATCTGGATCACGCCGCCACCACACCGGTTCCAAAAGCGGTGGCGGACGCCATGTATACCGTTCTCACGGAGGAATTCGGCAATCCCAGCGCCCAGTATCCCATGGGGCAGGAAATGCACCGCCGGGTGGACGCATGGCGGGCCGTCATTGCCGGAGCCGTTGGCTGCGAGGCAAAGCAGCTGTATTTCACCTCCTGCGGCACCGAGGGGGACAACTGGGCCATCCGGGCCGCCTGCTGGCAGAACCGCCACACAGGCCGTCACATCGTCACCACCGCCGTGGAACACCACGCCGTTCTCAACTGCTGCCAGCAGCTGGAGCAGGAGGGCTGGGAGGTCACGCGGATTCTGCCGGACAGGAACGGAGACATCTCTACCGAAGCGGTTCTCGCCGCCGTGCGGCCGGACACAGCACTGGTGTCCGTCATGATGGTGAACAACGAACTGGGCAATATCTACCCCATTGCGGACATCGCCAGAGGGCTGAAAGCCATCAACGACAAGACGCTGCTCCACACCGACGCGGTGCAGGGCTTTCTGAAGATCCCCTTCTCCGCCAGAACGCTGGGGGCGGACTTCATCACCCTCTCCGGCCACAAGATCGGCGCGCCCAAGGGCATCGGCGCATTATACATCGGCCCGCGGGTTCGGAATCCCCGGCCCCTGCTGCCCGGCGGCGGACAGGAGATGGGGCTGCGCTCCGGCACGGAGGCCACCGCCCAGATTGCCGGGTTTGCCAAAGCCGTGGAGCTGCGATGCGATCATCTGGAGGACAAGCTGCGGCACATGGCGGAGATCAAAGCCTACGCCGTGGAAAAGCTCAGCGCCATCCCGGATCTGCAAATCATCGGGGACGGCAAAGCCCCCCATGTGCTGTCCGTTTCCATGGCGGGCTGGCCCAGCCAGAACGTAGTGACGGATCTGGGCAGTCAGGGTATCTGCATCTCCGCCGGTTCTGCCTGCCATCAGGGGAAGTCCAGTCAGGTGGTGGCCGCCCTGAAGCTGCCCAAGCGGGTGGCCGCCGGGGTCATCCGGCTGAGCTTCGGCCCGGAGACCACCTTTGCAGAGATCGACGCCTGCGCCGAGGCCCTGCGGAATCACCATGACCGCCGGATGCCCATGCTGTAAGACGTTCCCCTGCTCCGCCGGTCAATGCCGGTTTCAAATCAACATATAGCGGAGAGATTTGTCATGTCTTCCTTTTCCAGCCGGAATCCCGGCTTTTACAAGCGGCTGTGGACGCTGTCCCTGCCGGTCATTCTGCAAAACCTCATCACCTTTTCTCTGGGACTGATCGACACCTTTATGGTCAGTCAGCTGGGCAACAAGGAGATGGCAGCAGTCACCACTGCCAACGTCCCGGTCTTTCTGCTCATCAGCATCGTATTCGGCGTGCAGAGCGGGCTGGGGATTCTGGTCAGTCAGTACTGGGGCAAAGGGGATACCCGCAGCATCAACCGCGCCATCGGTGTGGCCGCCTTCATCGGCACGGGCATTACCGTTGTGCTGGCAGTGGTGTTTTTCCTGTTCCCCGTGCAGGTGATGGATCTGCTGTCCAACAGTCACGAGCTGTCCCTGCTGGGTGCGCCGTATCTGCGAGTCATCGGTTTTTCCTATGTGTTCAATATGCTCTCGTCCATCTATGCCAGCGCCCAGCGCAGCGTGGAGCACACCACCTTCGGCATGAAGCTGTTCGGCTTTTCCACACTGGTGAACACCGGGCTGAACTACCTGCTGATTTTCGGCCACGGCGGTTTTCCCGCGCTGGGGGTGGCCGGTGCGGCCATTGCCACCCTGCTGGCCCGCGTCAGCGAGTTTGCGATCTGCGTGGTCTGCGCCGTCCGCAGCCGGGTCATTCCGCTGGATCTGACCGCCCTGCTCCACCCCGGCATGGACATGGCCCGGCGGTTTCTGAAATATGCCTCCCCGGTGGTTCTGAATGAGGCCGCATGGGGTCTTGGCAACTCCCTGCTGACGGTGATTCTGGGCTATACGGACAACTCCGTGGAAATGCTGGCCGCCAACGCCGTTATGGGCAACCTGAGCCGCCTTCTTCTGGTGGTGTGCTTCGGTCTGGGCGCGGCAACGGCCGTTCTGGTGGGCAAAGCCATCGGCGAAGGCCAGAGCTATCAGGATGTGCTGGAGCTGAGTCAGGAACTGCTGCGGTTCTCCACGCTGATCGGCGCAGGCATCGCCGTTCTTTCTCTCCTGCTGATTCCCACGCTGTTTGTCCCGGTTCTTTTCCCCATGTTCAAGCTGTACGGGGAATCCATCGCCATCGCCACGGCGCTGGCGGTCACTGCCTTTGCCGGAATTCCCCTCCACGCCTACGCCATCTCCGCCGTCACCGGCGTTCTGCGGGCCGGCGGGGACGTGGCCTATGCCACGGCGCTGGATCTCCTGCCCCAATGGGTGATCTGCCTGCCGATCACCGCGCTGTGCGCGCTGGTTCTGAAAAGCGGGTACTGGTCTATCGCCATTGCCATTCAGGTGGAATGTATTGTAAAAGTCCCGTTCTGCATCCGCCGCGTCCGCGGCGGCACATGGATCCACGACGTGACAAGGGGGCAGCGCACATGAGTCTTTTTCGCTGTCCCGTCTGCGGTGCGCCGCTGAACCGGGAAGAACACACCTACTGCTGTGCCGCCGGTCACAGCTATGACATTGCCAAAGAGGGCTACACCTATCTGCTGCCCCCCAATCAGAAGCACTCCACCGCCCCTGGTGACGACAAGGCTATGGCCGCCGCCCGCCGGGATTTTCTATCCGCCGGGTATTATCATCCGCTTTTGAATACACTTTGTAGTCGAATTTTGTCCCTTACCGGGGAGAAATCTGTGATTTTAGACGCCGGATGCGGGGAGGGATATTACACCTCCGGCATCGACCAGACCCTGACGACTGCCGGGAAAACGCCCTGCATGGCAGGCATTGACATCTCCAAATTCATTCTGCGGCTGGCTGCCAAGCGGAATAAGAACATCGAATTTGCAGTGGCCTCCTGCTATCACCTGCCCTTCCCGGATGGGGCCGCAGACATTCTGCTGGACTGCTTCTCCCCGCTGGCCATTGACGAATTCCGCCGCGTTCTGAAGCCCGGCGGGTATTTCCTCTATGTGGTGCCGGGGGCGCGGCACCTGTGGGAGCTGAAGCAGATTCTCTACGACGCCCCCTATCCCAACGAGGAAAAGGAAACCCCTTATGAGGGCTTCGCTTACACGGATATCGTCCCAGTGGACTTCCCCCTCCATCTGGAACGTCAGGCGGATATCCAGTCCCTCTTCCGCATGACGCCTTACTGCTGGAAAACGCCCAAGTCCGGCGTGGAACGGTTGGAAACACTGGAAACGCTGGACTGTCAGGCGTCTTTCCGGGTGCATATCTTTCAGAAGCTGTAAAAAAGGACGGCCGGTTTTGAAAACCAGCCGTCCTTTTTCCGTTGTCCTTTTCTGACAGGCAGTCCGTATTCAGACCGTCTGCCCTGCCAGCCGCAAGCTGCGGCCAAAATTCTGAAATGCCGCAGTGATCAGTCCCTGCCCCAGCGTATTGGGGTGGGTTCCATCCGCGCAGAGGGTCTGCTCCAGATGTCCGTGATCCAGAAATGCCCCCCGGACATCCACCAGCGGCACCTGCTCTTCCCGCGCCAGACGCTCCACCGCACGGGAATACCGTTCCTGCCACGCGTAGATATTGCCCACATCCCCCAGCCAGCGAAGCACAGCGTCCTTGTCCAGATCCCCGCACCACCAGTTGAAGAAACGCTCGCTGTCCAGCGGCGGCAAATTGGTGAGGATGGGACGGATCCCATGGCTGCGGATCTGACGGATCATCTTCCGATACAGCTCTACAAACTCCGGCAGCGGCACATTGGGCTGATGATCCGCTTCGGGATGCTCCGCAATTTCTTTCCACTTGAAATCGCAGTCATTGCCGCCGAAGTCCATCACCAGTATATCGCAGGGAAACTGCCGCTCCAGCATCCGATCCAGCAGGCGGCTGCCTTTGCGGACTGTAGCGCCGAAATGGGCGTCGTTGTGGATAGAAAGCTGAAATTCCGATTCCAGCGCATCCACATTCATCTCGTTCTGGGGTTTATAGCGCCGGCTGCCCAAGTCCACCTGAATTCCCTTTAAAATGGAGTCGCCCAGCAGAGTCACCTGTCTGCGCTGTTCCATAAAATCACCTCATTCCGCGTGATATGGTTTCTGAAACTATATTACACGGAATAAAATACTTTGTCAAGTGGGGTTTATGCTAAATTTGGGGACGATCACCCCGGAAAGCCCGCCTGTTACGGCAATATCCGCGTCGGACAGCCGATGAACCTCCGCCGCCGGCCACAGCTTCAGGAACTCCTCTGCCCCTGCCAGCTCCGGCAGGCCGTAAGGTGCGTGGTGATAGTGCATGGGGACTGCACATCCGGGGTGCAGCGCGTCGCACACCGCTTTTGCCCCGGCAGCGTCCAAGGTGTACACACCGCCCACCGGCACCAGCGCAGCGTCCACGGAACCAATCTCCCGTAGCTGCGCCGCAGTCAGCTGGTGGCCCAGATCTCCCAGATGGGCTACAGATACGCCTCCCGCCGTGAAGATGCGGATGATATTTTCGCCCCGCAGAGCGCCGTTCCGATCGTCGTGGAAGGTCTGCACCTCCCGCACCGAAAAGGGGGATTCCGTCTCCGGCAGCAGCGTCACGCAGTTTACAGCATTGTGGTCAAAATGGCCGTGGCTGCAAAAGACTGCGTGGGCGCTCACCTGTAAAGGCGGATACCCTGCCACACCCTCATAGGGGTCAATCACAATGCGATACCCCTGCTCCTCCAGCAAAAAGCAGGCGTGTCCCAGCCATGTCAGTTTCATAGGCAGCCCTCCTGTCAAAAAGTTCAAGGCAGCGGGAATATCCCATTGTTTTTCAGTGTATCAGGAATTGCCGGATTTGTCACCCGGTTTCTCATCCGTTTTTTCCGCGGCAGGCAAATTTTTTGCCGCCCGTCTCCGCCGCCGGATCTTCCCCACAATCACCGCTGCCGCGATAATAACCGCCGCCCAAAGCACGATCCACATCCAGCTGTAGGCCAGCGCCACGATGAAGTCCGCCATGCCGTCCACAAAGGAGCGCCAGCCCCGGCTCAGGGCATTGCCGATCCGCTGTCCAAAGTTCTCCGGCAGCTCCTCCGTGTCGGAATACTTGTAGACCTCCTGCAAGCTGACTGTCACCGTGGCAAAGTCCACCAGCGCGTCGTAGTGCCGCAGGGTGCCGGAGAGGTCTTCAATATTCCACTCCGTTTCGGAGATGGCGGACTCGATGGTAATGATGTCCTCCATGTTTTCCGCCTGCGCCAGCAGCTTCTGAAGGCGCTCCAGCTTGATCTGCTGGGTTTTCAGGCGGCCGTCCGTGTCGTAATAGGTCTCCGTGATGTTTTGCTGCTCCGTGTTCTGCCACGTCACATGCGCCAGTCCCCCGGCCTGATCCAGAAAGCCCTGAAACTGAGCCGATGGCACCCGCACCGTATAGTCTGCCCAGCGGTAGCCCCGGCCGCCGCTGCCAACGGTACTGCTTTCCAGATAGCCCCCCAGAGACTCCGCCAGCTCCGGCAGCGCTTTGGCGGCCGCATCAAACTCCGTGGTCTCCAGATTCAGCGTGCCGGTGTAGATGATCTTCTGATCCTTCAGGACTGTGCTGCCGCTGTCGGCGCTGGCATCATCGCTGTCGGTGGTGTCAAAATACCCCTTCTCCGTCTCCGAAGGCGCGGAATCGGCCACCGCCATGCTGCTGGAATTTGCGTTTTTCCCGCTGCCGCCGCAGGCCGCCAGAGAGAAAAACATGGTCATAGCAAGGATCCATGCAAAGAGCTTTCTTTTCATCGGTCAATCCTCCTTTTAATAGCCTTCATCGCTGTCTCCTGTATAGATAGACGGTTCTCATGGTCAAAAGTTCCGCAGAAGTCAGATTTTTTTCAAATAGCAGGGGGCTTGCCTTTTTTTCCTCTCCGCTGTACAATGAGACCGCTGTGAATACAGGAAACAGGAGGATGATAGAAATGACTTATCAGGAAGCTCTGGAGCAGGCCCGAACCTGCATAGGCAAGTGCCGCGCCTGCCCGGTGTGCAACGGCCTTGCCTGTAAAAATATGGTTCCCGGCCCCGGCGCAAAGGGCCTTGGCACCGGCGCGATCCGCAACTATCAGAAGTGGCAGGAGCTGTGCGTCAATATGGACACGATCTGCGAAAACGGGGACGCGGACACCAGCTATGATTTCTTCGGCAAAAAGCTGACCATCCCAGTGATGGCAGGCCCTGTGGGAGCTGTGACCCTGCACTACAGCGACAAGTATGACGATCTTGGCTATAACAACATTCTGGTTCCCGGCTGCGCCAAGGCCGGCATTTTAGCCTTCACCGGCGACGGCACCAATCCCGCCGTCATGGAAGCCACCGCCGCGGCGCTGAAGGCCAACGGCGGCTGCGGCGTTCCCACCGTGAAGCCCTGGAATCTGGAAACGATCCGCCATAAAATGGATCTGGTAAAGGCCGCCGATCCCTGCGCCATCGCCATGGATATCGACGCCGCCGGTCTGCCCTTCCTGAAGGGACTGAATCCCCCCGCAGGCAGCAAAACCGTGGAGCAGCTGAAGGAGATCGCCGCCATGGCAGGCAAGCCCTTCCTTCTCAAAGGCATCATGACGGTCAGAGGCGCTGAAAAAGCGCTGAAAGCCGGTGCTGCCGGCATCGTTGTCTCCAATCACGGCGGGCGGGTGCTGGATCAGTGTCCCGGCACCGCCGAGGTGCTGCCCGCCATCGTGGACGCCGTAGGCGGCCGGATGAAGGTCTTTGTGGACGGCGGCATCCGCACCGGCACGGATGTGTTCAAGGCGCTGGCATTAGGCGCGGACGCCGTGCTGATCGCCCGTCCCTTCGTCACCATGGTCTACGGCGGCGGCGAGGCAGGAATTCAGGCCTATGTGGACAAACTGAAGGCCGAACTGGCCGACACCATGGCCATGTGCGGCGCTCACACGCTGGCGGAGATCAACCGCTCCATGCTCTTCGGTTTCTGACACATGGAGCCGGAAGCTACCCTGATGGAGCAGTCGGACGCTCTGCTCCACTGCTTTCTGGATCTGGGGGAGGCCATGCTGGCCGTCGGCGCAGACGTAAACCGGGTAGAGGATTCCCTCTCCCGGCTGGGACTGGCTTATGGTGCGGCTCGGATGAACGTCTTTGTCATCACCTCCAGCATTGTCGTCACCATGTCCCTGCCGGACGGCCGGGACGTAACCCAGACCCGTCGGATCCTCACCCCCGGCGGCACGGATCTTACCATTCTGGAGGATCTCAACGCTCTGAGCCGCCGGTGCTGCACCTGCCCGATGTCCGTAAAGCGGCTGAAAAGCGAGCTGTTCACGCTGACCCGGAATCCGCCGCGTCCCCTTTCGGTTTACGCAGGCAGCGCTCTGGCGGCGGGAAGCTGCACGGTCTTTTTTGGCGGCGGCATTTGGGACGGCCTGTCGGCCGCCGCGTTCGGTCTGGCGATCTGCTGGTTACAGCGCCGCTTCTCCGCGCTTTGCCCCAACCGTCTGGTTTTTAATCTGCTGGCCGCGCTGGCTGTCGGCATCAGTATTACGCTCTGGGCGGCGCTGATGCCCGGCCTGCATATGGACAAAATCATGATCGGTGACATTATGCTCCTGATCCCCGGCATGGCTATGACCAATGCCGTCCGGGACACCATGGTAGGATCGCCCATCTCCGGCGTCATGCGGCTCATTGAAGCCCTGCTGTGGGCCGGAGCGTTGGCCATGGGCTTTATGACAGGCTTCTGGCTGATGGGGAGGTTTGGCTTATGATGATCCAGCTGCTCACCTCGTTTACCGGCTCTCTGGGCTTTTGTCTGGTGTTCCATCTGCGGCGGCGGTATCTGCTGCCTGCGTCTCTGGGCGGCGTGCTGACCTGCGGGGTTTATCTGGCTGCGGCCAGCGCGCTGGACGGCATCCTGCTGCCCACACTGATCGCCTCGGCCTTCGCGGCGCTGTACGCAGAGGTGCTGGCATGGCTGCTGCGCGCCCCTACGCCGCTGTTTTTGACCATTGCGCTGGTCATCCCCCTGATTCCCGGACGGTCGCTGTATTATGCCACCTACTGCGCCGTCCGGCAGGAGATATCCCTTGCCAGAGACTATGCCGCGCAGACCGCCGAGTATGCGTTGGGAATCGCTTTAGGGGCCAGTCTGGTATGGGCCTTTGCCAATATGCGGCACAGTCTGGTGCGGCACGATCTCATTCCCCGCTGAAGCTGCCGCCCCAGCTTCCATATTTAGAACGATTCCAACATGAAACTCATTCAAATAAAAGCGAAGCGGCACAGCAATCGCTGTGCCGTTTCGCTTTTACATTGGATGCACTAAAGGCCCTGCCAATCAGGACGCAAAGGGATTTCCGGCCCGCTCTTCCCCACGTTGGATATCCCGCTGGAGATGCTGCAGCTGCTTTTTGTGATGGCACAGCTTTTCCTCGCAGTTTTTGCAGGAAAGCGCCGCGTTCGTGTTCTCGGCAAAGCGTTCCGGGTGCCGGTGTACCGTGATCTCCCAGCGGAGGAGCAACAGGAGGGACATCCCCAGCAGACTCCATGTATACCCGTTGGGGATGAACAGATATGGAGTGAACATCATGGCAAAGTCCCAGTTATAGATCCGGCAGACCGCGCAGCAGCGGTTCTTCATGAACCAGGTCTGAAACGGGCAGAAGAACAGGATGCAGATCATATCGCACACACCGTAAGCAAGGCTGATAAGGATCAGGATATCCTTGTCTATGAGCTTGACCCGGTAAAGCACGCCGATCGTACCATTGAGCAGAAGCCATGCAGCCGCAGCGGCAAAAGTGCGCGTCCATGGCTGCATCTGCGGCGCGGACACGCCGGTGGGGCGGTAATTTTGCGGGAACTGCTTCTGGCAGCCCATGCTTTCCAACTTGGAGGGGAAGAAGCGCAGCAGCATCTCCACGGCGTATACGATCCAGATCAGCGCCAGCAGCCATGGCTCCGCCTCCAAACCGCGGAACAGGCCGCCGCTGTATCGAAATCTGCCGGAGAAATACAGCAGCGCTGCCAGCAGGAACAGCAGCGAGCGGTAAACGAGCTTTGCGTAATGCAGCGCACAGATCCGCGTCAACACTCTCTTTTTATTTTTCATCCTTCTGATCCGAAAGCCCCGCAGACGTACCGGGTCTTCCGCACTCCTGACATACAATATTTTTTGCATTATAGCACAAAACGACAGGATATGCCAGATTTTATCATTCTGCGGCAAAAGCACACCCTAATCGGCGCAGGCGGGATCGTCAGCGATCCCGCTTGCGCCCTATGGTATGGTGTATTCTCAGATGGTTTTCTTTCTGGAGGGAATTTTTGCTTTCAGCTGCTCCAATCGGTTCAGCGCTTCCAGCAGCGTTTCATCCTTCTTGGCAAAGTGGAAGCGGATCAGGTGGTTCACCGGCTCCCGGAAGAAGCTGGAACCGGGAACAGCGCCCACGCCTACCAGCCGCGCCAGATCCTCGCAGAATTCCAGATCGCTGTCATAGCCGAATTCGGCGATATCCATCAGGACATAGTAAGCGCCCTCCGGGTCATTGTGGACGATTTTCAGATCGTCCAGCCCTTTGAGGAACAGTTCCTTCTTATGGGTATATTTGGCCAGCAGATCATCATAGTAATCCTGCCCGAATTGCAGGCCGGGGATCACCGCTTCCTGCAAGGGAGCCGCCGCGCCCACCGTCAGGAAATCGTGAACCTTCTTGGCCCGCTCAATGATCTCCGGCGGCGCGATGATATAGCCCAGCCGCCAGCCGGTAATGGAATAGGTCTTGGAGAGGGAGGAGCAGGAAAGCGTCCGCTCCCACATCCCCGGCAGGGTGGCAAAATAGGTGTGCTGATGGGGCGCGTAGACAATGTGTTCGTAAACCTCGTCGGTGATGACGTACACATCATACCTGGCCGCCAGCGCCGCGATGGTTTCCAGCTCCTCCCGCGTAAAGACCTTGCCGCAGGGGTTGGAGGGGTTGCAGAGCACCAGCGCTTTGGGGTGCTGGCGGAAAGCGTCCTCCAGCACGTTGGCGTCAAAGTGAAAATCCGGCGGCACCAGCGGGACATAGATCGGCTCCGCGCCGGAGAGAATGGTGTCCGCGCCGTAGTTCTCATAGAACGGAGAGAAGATAACCACCTTGTCGCCGGGATTGGTGACGGTCATCATGGCCGCCATCATGGCCTCCGTGCTGCCGCAGGTGGTAACGATTTCGCTGTTGGGGTCAATGGCCCGCCCCATATAGTGGGACTGCTTGGCGGCCAGCGCTTCCCGGAAGTCCTGCGCGCCCCAGGTGATGGAATACTGGTGATAGTCCTCATAGGCTACCTGCGCCAGCCGGTCGAGAATGGCCTTGGGCGGTTTAAAATCAGGGAAGCCCTGAGACAGATTTACCGCATTGTATTGCAGAGAGATCCGCGTCATCCGGCGGATGACGGAATCGGTAAAGCTGGCAGTGCGCTCAGATAATGTTTGCATGATGCCCCTCCTTATTTTTCTGCACGATTCCTGTGCAGAACTCTTCCGGCGCAGACGCCGGTACTTTTTCCCTGTTCCATGGCCAAAACACCGTTGATCATCACAATCTCCAGTCCCTGTGCCAGACCGTCAGGGTGGTCATAGTCCGCTGTGTCGTGGATCCGTTCGGGATTCAGCAGCAGCAGATCCGCCTTGCAGCCCGGAGCGATGCGGCCTCGATCCGGCAATCCCAGCTTCTGCGCCGGCAGGCCGGTCATTTTTTGAATGGCCTCCGGCAGCGTCAGCAGACGCTCCTGCCGGACGTATTTTTCCAATACCCGGATAAACGACGCCGTGTAGCGGGGATGGCACTTTCCCTGAGACGGGAACCCGTCGGTACACACCATGGAATAGCGGCCCTTCAGGACGGCAGCCACGTCTTCCTCGCACATCAGCTCGATCATCATCATGGCGCTGTTGTTGCCCTCCACGATGACGTCCATCGCCGCTTCAAACGGGTCTGCCCCCCGCTCCTCTGCAATTTGAGCAATGGTCTTGCCCACAAATTCCGGGGCGGAACACTCGTTGATCAGGATCTTGTCCCAGCCGGACGCAAGATAGAGGTTTTCAAACACAGCGCCCTCTCCCTTGAGATCCCGGATCACCTGCGTCCGAAGCTCCGGCGTCCGCAGGCGGCTCAGTAGGGCGTCCGTGCCGCCCGCTAACGCCCACGGCGGCAGGATGGAACTGAACTGCGTATTGGCGGTGACATAGGGGTACACATCGCAGTGTACCTCCAAACCGCGGGCGTTGGCGTCTTCAATCATGGCCAGCGTCTGCCGGACCTTCCCGAAGTTCTCTCTGCCAGAAGCCTTATGGTGCGAGAATTCCACACGGACGCCGCTCTGCTCTGCAAGGGACAGCGTTTCCGCCACAGACTCCGCCAGATGCCTGCTCTCGCTGCGGAGATGCGTTGCATACAGTCCGCCGTATTCCGCCGTGATCTTTGCCAGCTGTAAAATCTCCTGCCGGCCGGCAAAAACGCCGGGCGCATAAAATAGTCCCGTAGAAAAACCGAAAGCCCCCGCCTCCAGACACTCCCGCAGTAAGCCGTTCATGGTCTCCTGTTCTCCGTCCGTCAGCGGCCGGTTTTCCAGTCCGGCCAGAGCGATCCGCAGCGTCCCGTGTCCAACCAGCGCCGCGGTGTTCAGCAGCGGCTTCTGCCGCTCCAGCGCAGTCAGGTATTCAGAAAAGCTGCGCCAGTTGTACGGCACCGGCATATAGGAGAAAAACGGCCCGCAATATTGCCGCAGGGCGTCCAACGTTTCCGGGGACGTGGGGGCCAGCGACAGCCCGCAGTTTCCGATCACCTCTGTCGTAAATCCCTGAAGCAGTCGGTTTCGGTTCTTGCCGGGATGGAAAATCACCGCGTCGGAATGGCAATGGATATCAATGAACCCCGGCACAGCCATCTGCCTGTCGGCATCCAGAACCCGCCGCGCCGTCTCTCCGCTGTGCTTTTCAGCGTCGGCAAATACAATGGTACCCCCCTGGATTCCGATGCTGCCGAAATACGGCTGCGCGCCTGTGCCGTCTACGATCTGCGCGTTTTTAATGAAAAAATCCAGCATCGCAAGCCTCCTATCCGCAGAATCATGGGAAGCCGGGAATGCTCCCGGCTTCCCGCAAGGCGTTTACGCGTTCTTATAAGGGGCCAGCAGATCCTCATCCCAACCGGCAGGCTCATAGTAGCCGCCGAAGGTCTCCTCATAGACTTTCTTGGTTTCTTCGGACTGGAATGCCTTTACGATCTTGTCGTACACGGCAACTTTATCGGGATCGGACAGATCTTCCGTTCTGGCAGCGATCAGCGTCCAGTAAGGCTCCTCGTTCAGATCGCCCACATACAGCGCGTCGTCCATCTTGAAGCCGTAGTCAATGGCGTAGTTCACGTTCACGATTGCTGCGGTGACGTCCGGCAGAGCGGAAGGAATGGTATTAGCGGCCAGTTCTTCGATCTTCACATTGTAATTGTAGGACTCAATATCGTCCACCGTGGGACTGAACGCGCTGTCGGCCTTCAGCGTCAGGATGCCGGCGTCCTGCAGGATTTTCAGGGCCGCGCCGCCGTTGGTGGGATCGTTGGGAATGGCGATCACATCGCCATCCTTCAGCTGGTCGATGGAATCGATCTTCTCGGAGAACAGGTTCATATGCGTGGAATATTCGGTGGCGATCTTGGTCAGGTCATAGCCGTAGCTTTCAATCTCGGAATCCAGATACAGGTGGTGCTGGAATGCGTCGAGGTCGATATCCCCATTGGCCAGCGCATTGTTGGGCAGCGTAAAGTCGGAGAACTGCACCAGCTCCACTTCAATTCCCTCGCCCTTCAGCGTTTCAATGGCGGGCGCCCAGATCTGCTCATGAACAGCGCCGGTAACGCCGATGGACACATGGATCGGCTCGCTGGCGTCGCCGCCGGACTGGCTGTTGTCATCGGCAGGGGTGCCGTTGCTGCTCTGAGAGCCGCAGGCAGTCAGAGCCAGCGCAAAAAGTGCGGTGGACAATACAAATGCAATCGCTTTATTCCGTTTCATTTTCAAGTTCCTCCAATAATCAGTCGTTTTAAAAATCTGTCATGTTTTGTGTTGGGTACTGCGTCCCCTGTTTCTGCCTTTCCGATGCAGAACTTGTCATCTCGGCTCATGTCCCGGCAAAGCCGGCATTCGGATGATCCCCGCAGCGCTTCTGAACACGACGATTCCGTTCGTCTGTACTTTCATTGCCTGACTCCCTCAATGCGTGCTTTTCTTTACGATCCGTCCGCCCAGCAATTCCATGAGACAGACGAGAAGCACCAGAACGACAACGGTCACATTGGTCACATCCGCCATGTTTCGGTCATGACCGTAGCGGATGGCGAAGTCGCCGAGGCCTCCGGCGCCAACTGCGCCGGCCATGGCGGTCAGGTTCAGCAGGCTGATAGCCGTGATGGTCGTTCCCCGCGCAATGGCTGCCACGCTCTCCTTGAGATAGACCCGGAAAATGATCTCCAGCGGGGTTGAACCCATGGACAGCGCCGCTTCAATCAGGCCGGGATCCAGCTCCGCCAACGCGCTTTCCACCTGCCGGGTGAAAAAGGGGACGCAGCCGAACACCAGCGGGACAATGGCGCCGCGGACGTAAATGGCGGTTCCCATAATGGCGCGGGACACCGGCATGACCCATGTCAGCAAAATGATAAAGGGAATGGAGCGGAACAGGCTCACCAGCTTGTCCACGATCTGATAGAGGACTTTGTGTTCCAGAATTCCCCCCGGTCTTGTAACAGTCAGCAGCACGCCGAGGATCAAGCCCAGAACGAAGGAGATGGCTCCTGACCAGATGACCATCAAAAGGGTATCGCCGATGGCCGCGTAAAAGTCCGGCAGCTTTGCCATGACATTGGGGATCAGCTCATTGAGAAACTCTTGCATCTTTGATCACCTCCACGCCTACATTTTTCTCGATCAGGTATTCCACTGCTTCCGTAATTTTCTGCCGCTCTCCGCTGATGATGGCCACCGTTCCGCCGATGGGGGCGTCCTGCACGATGGTGATATCCGCAAAGATGATGTTCAGGGAAATGTTGAACTTCCGGGACACGGTGGAAATCAGCGGCTCAGAGACATTTCGCTGCAAATAGGAAAGGCGGACGATCACCTCTCCCGGCTGAAGCTGAACCACCGGGGAATTTTCGGCAACCAGCTCCTCGATCTTCTGGAGATTGGAAGTCGTATGAATGAAGTTCTTCGTGATCTCCTGCTTCGGATCGGCAAATACGTTGAAAACGTCCCCCTGCTCCACGACCCGGCCGTGTTCCATTACTGCGACGCGGTGGCAAATCTCCTTGACCACGGCCATTTCATGGGTGATCAGCACCACCGTGATGCCAAGGGTTTCATTCAGGTGCTTCAGCAGATGCAGAATGGATTTGGTGGTCTGCGGATCCAGCGCAGAGGTAGCTTCATCGCACAGCAGCACGCTGGGATCGTTGGCAAGAGCTCTGGCAATGGCGACCCGCTGTTTCTGACCGCCGGAGAGCTGCTTGGGATAAGCGTCAGCTTTATCGCCGATCCCCACCAGTTCCAGCAGGCGCTGAACCTTGTCTGCGGTTTCCTGCTTGCTCAGCCCGCTGCCCCGCAGGGGATAGGCCACATTTCCTGCCACCGTCCGGGAGGGCATCAGGTTGAAGTGCTGGAAGATCATCCCGATCTTCTTCCGGGTCTGGCGCAGCTCCTTTGCGCTCAGGGCGGTGATCTCCTTTCCGTCCACCGTGACCGTACCGGCGTTAGGCCGCTCCAGAAGATTGATACAGCGCACCAGCGTGGATTTTCCTGCGCCGGAGAATCCGATGATCCCGAAAATCTCCCCCGTCTGGATGGACAGGGATACGTCCTGAACTGCATGAACCTGCTGCTGACCGCTTCCAAAATTCTTGGAAATGTGTGCCAACTCAATCAAATCAATTCCTCCTTCAACGAAAAAAAAGCGGGAAGCTCAAAAGCTCCCCGCTTCAAATGTGTCCTGATGGTCTGTTGCTTGTAGCTTAACAGATACACATTCGACCCCGGATGTTCCGGAAAGGCAGCAAATGAGCACACGAAAACGTGGGCATCGGCATAGCCATGTCCATAGTGCAGGTGAACATTCGAGAATCGTAATAGAACATACCAGCCGCTCCTTTCCAACAACATACTTCATTTGTTGGTTGAATCCTACTCCATAATGCGGGCCGTGTCAATCCGGATTTTGGCAAATCGAGAAAGTTCGGTGTTTTCCTCAAAGATTTCCCGCCGTGTAGTGGGAAATCAGGCATTTTCTCCTGTTGAAAGCGGCTGCGGCCTGAAGTCTCCTGAACCGGCAGGTTCATCCGCCCGGATCAGATCCTTCACGACCTCGCCTGCAAGGATCAGCCCCACCACAGAGGGAACAAAAGCGTTGCTGCCGGGGACCTGCCGCCGCTGGGTGCATTTCCGCGCTGTTCCCGGCGGGCAGATGCAGTGCGTCCGGCAGCTGATGGACATATCGTCCAAAGGTGTCATAGGCGGTTCCTTGGAATAGACGACTTTCAGCGTTCTCACGCCGCGCTTTTTCAGCTCCCGCCGTATCACACGAGCCAGCGGACACACGGAGGTCTTGTAGATATCTGTCACCTCAAAGGCGGCGGCATCCATCTTGTTCCCTGCGCCCATACTGCTGATGATAGGCGTTCCTGTTTTCTGGGCCTGCTCTGCCAGCTCCAGCTTTCCGGTCACGGTATCAATGGCATCCACAACATAATCATAACGCGTAAAACCAAACTGCTCCGCCGTCTGCGGCGCATAAAAAGTTTTGTAGGTGTGAACGACTGCATCCGGGTTGATCTCATGGATGCGCTGCTCCGCCACATCTACCTTATATTGCCCCACAGTTTTCCGCGTAGCAAGCAGCTGGCGGTTCAGGTTGGTCATGCATACCGGTCATCATCAATCAGATCCAGCGTGCCAATACCGCTGCGTGCCAGAACCTCCACAGTATATCCACCCACGCCGCCAATTCCAAACACGGCGACCCGTGCGTTGAATAGCCGCTCCATTCCCTCTTGCCTTATGAGCAGCTGTGTTCTTGAAAACTGATTGAGCATATTTAAGCCTCGATTCCAATGTTCTGAATACTTCCCATATTGGTCAAATACGCCTGCGTTCCCCTGTATGGTCGCGCCTGTTTGCTGAATATGCGCCGGTTCTATCAGCATTGTAGGCAATCGCGGCGCTGTCCAGCTGTTGTAATTATCTGCACAGGTCAAAGTAGTCCACGCCAGCGAAAAGCCGCGTCCTGATCCCGCTTTTCCTCCCTGACGCGCATCCGAAAGTGCAGGCATATTGATTTGCAGTAAGCCGCATATCAACATAGTATGGTAGTTGGTTGAAATATCATAGCACGCAATGGCTTTGCTGTCAACCGCACGTGCTTTCAGCCCTCTCGGCCATTGCTGGCAACATAGCACCTTATGCATTTTCAAATTTGCGCGTTTCAAAAGAAATGCCTGCTTCCAGCAGACAATCAAAAACAGGCGCTCAGCAATATTTGAAAACTTCTCAGCGCTCCTATCAAGCCGTTCAGGCCGAAAAATAAGCATCTGAATCTGTAGAAAAAGTGTTTCCGCCATTGTGAATGGCTTTCCGAATTTGCGTTTTCAAACCGACAGCAGGATATTTTGAACCGCATTCATCAATGAGCTTTTGTCTTCCAGGCACACACTAAGCTGTCCATGTCGTTCATTTTGAATACACCGCTTTATCGCACAGTTTGCAGTTGACAAACTGCATTTCTACTATAGCGGCGAGAATTTCATGTTTCCTCATCGGCAGCGGCCTCAGTTTACAGCTTATTTTGAATCACTCGCCCTTCATTTAACCCCCTCATTGGGCGAATACTTTTCGCTATACAAAAAAGCGACGGTCTTTTGACCGTCGCTTTGTGTTGGCGCTATCTATCTTCCCAGGCCGTCGCCAGCCAAGTATTGTCGACAGAAATGAGCTTAACTACCGTGTTCGGAATGGGAACGGGTGGACCCTCATCCTAATCAGCACCAACTCTATGTCATCGAGCACTGCTCGAAAACAAACTATATTATATTGTTTCGCGTCTTACTTGTCAAGACCTTTTTCAGATCTCTCATATATATCCATCGAGAAACCAGCGTCAGCGTTTCGAGATGGAAAAGGAAAAGCAGCGGAGGGAATAAGCTTTCGCGCCTGCGCGGAAGTGAATGATCCGCAGCTTGCTTTGACGTGGTGACCCGTACCGGATTCGAACCGATGTTAACGGCGTGAGAGGCCGCTGTCTTAACCACTTGACCAACGGGCCAT
>ENA-ORCM01000653-ORCM01000653.1-human-gut-metagenome-genome-assembly--contig:-NODE-653-length-32792-cov-3.909950_pt1 | contig 32792 bp, 29 predicted proteins | sample MGYA00242906_ERZ507928 | MGnify/ENA primary metagenome ERZ507928 (study PRJEB26167, sample SAMN06115497) | human gut metagenome | host: Homo sapiens | place: China:Shanxi | collected 2015-05-07...
GGCTGCATCCGGTTGTGATGCAGCCTGTTTGTTTTGCCCTATTATGATAGATCGTGATATTTTCCCAAAAATTCCCTCGTCCTTTGATTTTCCGATTTAAAGAGTAATTCCGGTGTCGTTTCCTCAACGATAAGTCCCTTATCCATAAAGATCATCCGGTCAGAGACATCTTTGGCGAAATTCATCTCATGTGTCACAATGACCATAGTCATCTTCTCCGCCGCCAATTCCTTGATGACTTTTAAGATCTCCAGCGTCAGTTCCGGATCCAGTGCACTGGTCGGTTCATCAAAAAAGAGGATCGCCGGTTTGAGTGCCAGCGCACGCGCAATGGAAACGCGCTGTTGCTGCCCGCCGGACAACTGGCAGGGATATGCATCTGCGCGATCCGCAAGCCCCATCTTTTTCAGCAGTTCCCGTGCCTCTGCCTCCACCTGCTCTTTTGGACGCTTTTGCACACGGATCGGTGCATCCGTGATATTTTTTAAGACCGAAAAATGCGGAAAAAGGTTGAAATTCTGGAAAACCAACCCAAAACTTCCCATTGCCTGTTTGATCTGTGCCTTGTTCCCATAGACCGCCCTGCCATTTTCTGAGTACACGACTTCCTGCCCCTGATAAGACAGACTACCGTCGTCCAGCGTCTCCAGAAAAGTCGCACAGCGAAGCAGGGTGGATTTGCCGGAACCGGAAGGTCCTATGATAGAAACCACCTGTCCCTCGGATACCGACAGATCAATGTCTTTTAAAACTTCCACGCCGTCAAAAGACTTTTTTGCGTGTTTTAATTCTAATATATTCATCCAGATATCCTTCCTGTCCTATTGGTAATATGCCATCTTCTTCTCGAAGAATTCCATGATCGCCGCCACAACAAAATTGAAAATGTAATAAAAAACGGCTGCAGCCACAAACGGCACCATGCTCTTTTGCGATGCCGCCAGTGCCTTTGCCTGCGTAAACATTTCCGCATAGGCAATGGAAAATGCCAGTGACGTATCCTTTACCAAGGTGATCACTTCATTGGTCACAGATGGCAGGATGCGCTTGATCACCTGTGGCAGGATGATGGTAAAAAAGGTCTGCGTCCTGCTATAGCCCAGCACCTTGGCTGCCTCGTACTGACCTTTTGGCATAGAGGCAATGCCACTGCGGTAGATCTCCGCAAAATAGGCTGCATAATTTAGGGCAAATGCAATGATGACCGCATACGCCCGGTAGGAGGACGAGATACTGATGCCAAAGATATAGTAGGGTCCAAAATAGACCACCAGAAGTTGCAGCATCAGCGGTGTCCCTCGCATGATCGATATGTAGATTGTAATATTGCGCAGGATGACATTGCGTGACATCCGTCCAAACGCGATCACAAGCCCCAAAGGAAGGGAAAAAAGCAGTGTCAGCACGAAGATCCAGATGGTCGATAACATGCCCTCTGACAACTGCAATAGTATCAACTGTAAACTCATTTCATCACCTGATTATTTCAAAAATACAAACATCGGAGTCAAACCATTTCTTGGAGATCTCGGCAAAAGTGCCGTCTGCGACCATTTCTTCCAGAGTCTTTTGCACCTGGTCGCGCAACTCTGTATTGCCCTTCAAAAATCCAACCGCATATTTTTCAGATGAGATCTGCTCATCCAGGATCACAAGTTCGTCTCCTTTGTCTGCCAACTGATCCTTGGCAACAAAAATATCCATGGCGATCGCATCCACTGCCCCACTTTCCAGATCCATAATGGCTGTATTATACTCGCCCACTGTCAAAAGTTGTGCAAAGGAACCGGACAAGTCTGTATTTTCTTCCAGGGCTGACTGTGCGCTGGACTCTTTTTGCACTTCCACGATCTTGCCTGCCAGATCATCCAGACCGGAAATACCGGAGTCCTTGCGGACAACGACAACCTGTGAATTATCCATATAAGGATCTGTCCATGTGTATTTGTCCTCACGTCCATCCATGGTAAAGCCATTCCAGATGCAGTCGATCGTTCCCGACTCCAGTTCCATATCCTTGGCGTCCCAATCGATCGGCTGGTAAACGATCTCCTGTCCCATACGCTTTGCGCACTCCGCTGCCAGTTCCAGATCAAAACCTGTATATTCGCCGTCATCGCCTACATATCCAAAAGGCGGGAAATCCTGATCAAAACCGACAACAAACTTTCCATCATTGTTGGTGTCCTTTGCATCTGTTTTTTCTGCACTTGCAGACTTATTGCCACATGCCACCATAGAAAATGCCATCAAACCTGCCAAAAGTCCTGCCATAACCTTTTTCATCTTCATACCTGCGTCCTCTTTCTTCCTATACTTATTCCTAGCAGCCTATATACTTTAGCGTGCTAATATGTTAAAAGAGTATCATAAGCAAGTATTGATGTAAAGGATAACTTATTTATAAGCAGAAAGAATTTGTTCCAGATGCTCCTGATAAGACCTGCGCACTGTCTCCGGTCCCAGAATCTGAACCCCCGGTCCCAGACCTGTGATCCAGCCGAAAAACTGCGGACTGACCTCCACCTCGGTACGCACCAGGATATCCTCGCCCTCTCTGCGCATCCTTACCTCTGTGCCAAAGCGGTCGATCATAACGCCTGCCATGTATTTTGGCGCACGCAGGGTCACGATCTCCGCTGCTCCGGCAAACATACTAAAACGCTTCTTGGCATAGTCTGCTTTCTGGTCTTCGATCGCCAGGACTTCTTTGCTGCGTTTATCTTCCATCTCTTTTGCGCCCAGGATCTTGTCTGCACGGTAATGACGTACCGCAGATGCCTCCTCATCCCATGCCACAAGATAATAATATTCATTGTCCCACAGCAAAAAAGCCGGGCTGACCTCATACCATTTCCCTCCATGGCGCAGAGTCTGTTCTTTTTTATCATTCCATTCCAGATACTGAAAGGTCATTTTATGGTTGTTATCAATACACTGATAGATCTCGTCGATCGTGTAGTAGATACGCTCGTTTGCCATTTTGACACGATCCGACACAACGACCTGACGGTGAAGGTGTCTGCCCTGATAGGCGCTTCCCAGATGTTCGATCTTTTGCACCAGTTCGCGCGACTTTTTCTCTGTGATGAACTTTGACGCCGCCACCGCATCTACCAGCAGTTTTAATTCTGCCAGTTCAAAGGTCCGCTCTGCCAGATAAAAGCCATTCTGCTCCGGGGCTTTTTCAATATCCATCCCATAATCCTGTAAGGCACGGATATCGCGATAAATACTTTTCCGCTCTGCCACGATCTCCCTTGCCTCTAATTTCTCAATGATCTGCGCCGCCGTGATCGGATGTTCCTCATCCGTCTCCCGCAGAAAAATCTCCATTATATAAAGAAGTTTTTGCTTCTGATTTCCTACATTTGCCATCTGACACCTCGTTAAAAAAATAACTTTTAGATATGACCCATTTTTTTCCATTTGGGTATTGTAGCCACCATTTTTACGTGCTATAATCATATCACAAAATAAATAAATTACCAGAGATGAGAGCAAGGTAGATAGGCGAATAGAATTCGCTTTATTTATCTTGCTTTTTTTATGCAAAGAAAGGAGTCGTTACATATGTATGATGTAGCAATTGTTGGTGCTGGCGTAGTCGGCAGTGCCATCGCAAGAGAATTATCCAAGTACAAAGTAAACGCATGTGTCATTGAAAGAGACGAAGACGTTTGCAACGGAACATCAAAAGCCAATAGTGCTATCGTTCACGCAGGTTTTGATGCTACCCCGGGAACCTTAAAGGCAAAACTCAATGTCAGAGGAAACGAGATGATGGATCAGTTGTCCAAGGATCTGGATTTTCCATTTAAGAGAAACGGTTCTCTCGTTGTTTGTACCAAGGATCAGGATCCAGCTCTTCTTGACGAATTATTAGAAAAAGGAAAGAAAAACGGTGTTCCGAATCTTCGCATCTTAGACCGTGACGAACTCATCCAGATGGAGCCAAATCTTGCTGATGATGTTGTCAAAGCACTTTTCGCTCCTACCGGTGCCATTGTTTGTCCGTTCCATCTGACCATGGCATTTGCAGAAAATGCAGCCGACAACGGCGTAGAATTTTTCCTAAATACAGAAGTAACAGACATCACAAAGTCTGATGATCATTACCTGATCAAGACCGACAAAGACACGATCGAGGCTAAGGTCGTTGTCAACGCAGCCGGTGTTTACGCTGACAAATTCAACAATATGGTAAGCGAACACAAGTTACAGATCATCGCCCGCCGCGGTCAGTACATGCTGCTTGACAAGAGCGCAGGCAACCATGTCAGCCACACCATCTTCCAGTTGCCTAGCAAGATGGGCAAGGGTGTTCTGGTTACACCTACCGTACACGGCAACCTTTTAGTCGGACCTACCGCAGAAGATGTAGACAATAAAGAAGGTATCAACACGACAGCAGAAGGACTTGGTTCTTTGGGAGCAACCAGTGCACAGTCTGTCAAGAACGTCCCTCTCCGTCAGGTCATCACATCCTTTGCCGGACTTCGTGCTCATGAAATTGGCGGTGATTTCGTTATTGGCGAAGCAGAAGATGCAGAAGGCTTCTTCAACGCAGCCGGTATTGAGTCTCCTGGTCTTTCTTCCGCACCAGCCATCGGCGAAATGGTAGCCACACAGGTTGCAGAAAAGTTGGGATTAGAAAAGAATCCTTCTTTCAACGGACACCGCAAGGGCATCCTCAATCCGGCAACCCTTTCTATCGAAGAAAGAAATGAACTCATCAAAAAGCAGCCGGCGTACGGAAACATCATTTGCCGCTGCGAAATGATCACAGAAGGTGAGATCTTAGATGCGATCCACAGAACCTTAGGTGCCAGATCCTTAGACGCTGTAAAGCGTAGAACAAGAGCCGGCATGGGACGTTGTCAGGCAGGCTTCTGCTCACCGAAAACAATGGAGATTTTGGAGCGCGAAGTTCCAATGAGCATGTTTGATGTAACTAAGAATGGTAAAGATGCCAAGATCGTATTTGGTTACAACAAGAAGATATAAGGAGGAGCACGAAAATGAAATATGATTTAGTCATTGTTGGTGGTGGTCCTGCAGGTCTTGCTGCTGCTATCGCTGCAAAAGATAATGGAATTGACAGTATTTTAATTATTGAAAGAGATCGTGAATTAGGTGGTATCTTAAACCAGTGTATCCATAATGGTTTCGGTCTTCACACTTTTAAAGAAGAGTTGACCGGTCCGGAGTACGCATCACGTTTCATTGCCCAGGTAGAGGAACGTGGCATCGAGTACAAGTTGAACACCATGGTCATGGATATCTCAAATGACAAGGTTGTTACCGCCATGAATTCTACCGATGGTATGTTTACCGTAGAGGCAAAGGCTGTTGTACTTGCTATGGGATGCCGCGAGCGTTCCCGTGGTGCGCTCAATATCCCGGGCTATCGTCCGGCAGGTATTTTCTCAGCAGGTACCGCCCAGCGTCTTGTTAATATCGAAGGCTATATGCCTGGCCGCCGCGTTGTCATCTTAGGCTCCGGTGATATCGGTCTGATCATGGCACGTCGTATGACTTTAGAGGGAGCAAAGGTTCTCGCTGTTGCCGAACTGATGCCTTATTCCGGTGGTCTGAAGAGAAATATCGTACAGTGCTTAAATGACTTCGATATTCCGCTTTACTTATCTCACACCGTTGTTGACATTCAGGGTAAAGAACGTGTAGAAGGCATTACCATCGCCGAGGTCGGACCGGACCGCAAGCCGATCCCTGGCACAGAGATCCACTACGATTGCGATACCCTGCTTCTGTCTTGTGGACTTTTACCGGAAAACGAACTTTCCAAGACCGCAGGTGTAGACCTCAGTCCTATCACTTCCGGTCCTGTTGTAAATGACAGTTTAGAGACCAACATCCCGGGCGTATTCGCCTGTGGTAACGTACTTCATGTACATGATCTGGTTGACTTTGTTTCACAGGAAGCAACCAATGCCGGAAAGAATGCTGCAAAATACATCAAGGAAGGTGAAGTTACTTCTGCAAAGCAGATCGAGATCCTGCCGGTTGACGGTGTCCGCTATACCGTTCCAAAATATGTACGTCCGGAAGTAATGGATGACACTTTAACGGTTCGTTTCCGTGTAGGTCAGGTCTTCAAGGGCTGCGCGATCGCTACCTACTTTGGAGATACCTTGATCTCCAAGAGAAAACGTCCGGTTATGGCACCGGGTGAAATGGAGCAGGTTGTTCTGAAGAAATCACAGTTGGCAGAGTACCCTGACATTGAGAACATTACAATCAAGATTGAGGAGGCATAAGGATGGAAACAAGAGAATTGATTTGTATCGGCTGTCCTATGGGATGCAGCCTTAAGGTTACATTAGAAAATGGTCAAGTTACAGAAGTGACCGGAAACACTTGTCCAAACGGCGATAAATATGCCAGAAAAGAATGTACGAATCCTACCAGAATCGTAACATCTTCTGTCCGCGTCAAAGGTGGTAAGATCAACATGGTTTCCTGCAAGACCAAAGAAGATATTCCAAAAGGCATGATCTTTGATATCTGCAAGGCTCTGGAAAATGTAGTTGTTCCTGCACCGGTTGCCATTGGTGATGTTGTTCTTGCCAATGTCTGTGACACAGGTGTTGATGTCGTAGCGACAAAGAATGTAGACGTAAAGTAAGAAGTCTTTTTTGAGAAGATACGGAGTAAAATGTAAGGGGTTTTAATAAGGGAGATAAAAGAGAAGCCGTTGGGGGACGGCTTCTCCTTTTTTTATCTAAATACTGTCCAAATCCGGTAAAAAATGTAGGTGTCGTCCTGTGTATCTATGCTATAATAAGATTTATGCGTTTATGGATTTATACAGGAAAGGATAAACACTATGAATCAGGATAAAGAATTTTTAGGAACCCAGCCTATCGGTAAATTGTTATTTAAACTGGCTATCCCAACCGTCATTGCCCAGTTGGTAAATATGCTCTACAACATCGTTGACCGCATTTATATCGGTCACATCCCGGGTGAAGGCAGTCTTGCCCTGACCGGCGTAGGTGTCTGCATGCCTATCATCATGATCGTATCTGCCTTTGCATGCCTTGTCTCTGCCGGCGCTGCACCGCGTGCATCCATCGCCATGGGAAAAGGCGATCACGAATCTGCAGAAAAGATCCTCGGCGGTTGTGTTACACTACAGATCATGATCTCACTGGCACTTACCATCGTCATCCTCATCTGGAACCGTGATCTTCTCCTACTCTTTGGAGCCAGCGAGAAGACGATCTCTTATGCGACTTCTTATATGAGCCTTTATGCGCTCGGCACTATCTTTGTCCAGATGACTCTGGGCTTAAATGCCTTTATCACAGCACAGGGCTTTGCCAAAGACGGCATGATGACTGTCCTGATCGGTGCCGTCATCAATATCATATTGGATCCGATCTTTATTTTTGCCCTGCATATGGGTGTTCGCGGTGCTGCCCTTGCTACCATTCTTTCCCAGGCATGCTCCTGTATCTGGTGCATTTATTTTCTGCTCGGGAAAAAGACCTTACTACGTATCCGCAAGGCAAACTTGCGCAGCGGACTTTCCCTCATGCCGGCTTGTGTTGCCTTAGGGCTTTCTGCCTTTATCATGCAGTCTACAGAGAGTATCATATCCATGTGCTTTAACTCTTCTCTGCTCAAATACGGCGGTGACGTTGCAGTCGGTGCCATGACCATCCTGACCAGTGTCATGCAGTTTGCCATGCTGCCATTGCAGGGTGTCGCACAGGGTGCCCAGCCGATCACCAGTTACAATTTCGGTGCCAAGAACAGTGCCCGTGTCAAAAAGAGTTTCCAACTCCTGCTGATCACCAGCCTGACCTACTCTGTCATCCTCTGGATCTGCGTGCAGGCATTTCCGCAGATTTTTGCCGGTATGTTTACAAACGATGCCAGCCTTTTAGCCTTCTCCGCTAAGGCTCTGCGCATTTACTGTGGTGCACTCTTTATGATGGGTATCCAGATCGCCTGCCAGATGACCTTTGTTTCCACCGGCAATGCAGTCTGCTCCATCATTGTTGCTATCATGCGTAAATTTGTGCTCCTGATCCCGCTCATTTACATTCTGCCACATTTTCTTGCCGACAAGACCAGGGCTGTTTACACTGCGGAACCGATTGCTGACATCTTAGCCGTCACCTTTACGATCATCCTCTTTACCGTCCAATTCAAAAAGGCATTGAAAAATTTAGGGCAGGCATAGATACATGAAACGAACGATTGACTATCAGATCACAAGAGCAGATGAAGGTATACGCATCGAGCAATTTTTAAGGCGGCAGGGCTTCTCCGGTCAGAATCTGACACTCATCAAGCGCATGCCTCAAAACATCCTGCTCAACGGCCAATTTGTCTATATGAAGGACAATGTCCATGCCGGCGACCACTTGCGCGTCCAGATCAATGAGGAGGCTTCTTCTGAAAAGATCCCTCCCGTAGACCTGCCACTGGATATTATCTATGAGGATGAGGATATCATTGTTCTCAACAAGGCAGCCGGCATGCCCATTCATCCTTCCATGGCAAATTACGAGAATTCACTTGCAAACGCTTTGGCATATTACTATGAGAAACAGGGCAAGCCTTTTATTTTCCGATGCACCAACCGTCTGGATCGCGACACATCCGGTCTTACCATCGTTGCAAAGCATTTAGTAGCATCCAGTATCCTGTCCGATGCCGTGGCAAAAAAGGAGGTGCGACGGGAATATCTTGCCATTTGCAGTGGCATCCCGGATCCCACCACCGCCACCATTGATGCTCCCCTTGCCCGGGTAGACGGAACCATCCTTGCAAGAGAGGTCGATTTTTCGTGTGGCGATCGTGCCATCACCCATTATAAAGTCGAAAAGGCACTAAACGATCACGCCCTAGTCTCCCTGCAACTGGAAACCGGTCGCACACACCAGATCCGCGTACATATGAAATACATCGGGTATCCTCTGATCGGCGATTATCTCTACAATCCCGATATGCGCTATATGAAGCGGCAGGCACTCCATTCCTATCGCATGTCCTTTATTCATCCGATCACAAAGGAACCTATGACCTTTACCGCAGCTCTGCCACAGGATATGGAGGATGCACTTATTTGTCTTTGTCCAGACAGGTTATAATGCTTTTCTACTTGTTTTGTGCTACAATCATGACAATAGTAGGTTGATTTTACAAGGAGTATTCACATGAAAAAGGAATTTAAAGAGGCATTGGAGGACTCTCCCATCATTGCAGCCATCAAAGATGATGCAGGACTTACCCGCTGTCTGGACTGTGACAGCCAGATCATCTTCATTCTTTACGGCGATATCATTACCATCCCTTCCATCGTAGAAAAGGTAAAAGGCAGTGGCAAACTGGCATTTGTACACATGGATCTGATTCAGGGGCTGAGTTCCAAAGAAGCAGCCGTTGACTATATCTCCAAATTTACCAAAGCTGACGGCATCATTTCCACGAAAGCTCCCCTAATTTCCAGAGCCAAGGATTTGGGCTTGTGTACCATTATGCGTTTCTTTTTTATCGATTCCATGGCATATGACAGCATTGAGAAACAATTAAAAAACACAAAGCCTGACGTTATAGAGGTCTTGCCCGGGCCAATGCCAAGTGTCGTCCGCCGCATCCGCAAAATGAACCACCAGCCGCTGATCTCCAGCGGTCTGATCAGTGAAAAGGAAGACGTCTACGCACTTATCGATGCCGGTGCAACTGCTATTTCAACCACCAATCAAGATGTATGGTTTTTATAGATATAAGATAGGAGAATCATATGAAAAGAATCAAACAATTTGAGCGCACCGACCGGGATATTACCAATGCTCTCTTACTTCTGCTGGAAAAGAACCGTTTTGAAAAAATCACTGTGGCTCAGATTTTGTCAAGCTCTTTTACAGAACTATTCTTCTCGTCACTTTTCTGTAGCTGACAAACCTGTCTAATCCTGTGTTTTGTATTTTTCAAAAAAAGTTATGGTATCGCGCAGAACTTCACGATCATCATCTTCATTCCTGTTTTTAATATTTCCATTTCCTGACCTGCCATCATTGACCTCCTAAAAAATATTTTTTCTTTCTTGTTTTTGTATGTTTAAATACATAAAAAAAATGTGCCTTTTATACAAAAAATCCGACAGCCGGGCAATATCACATGCCACATCTGTCGGATTCCATTTCATATTTATTTCCCAGACTTATGCTTTCTCTACTGCACTTTCTGCCGGCTCATCACCCTTAAACACTACCTTCAAAAGGATTGGTGTGATCAGTGTGGTGACAATAACGACCAGAATGATCGGTGCAAACAGATCTTCGCTGATCAGTCCGACCTGACGTCCTTTTTCTGCAACGATCAGGGCAACCTCACCTCGGGAAATCATACCAACACCTGTCTGCAAAGACTCTTTCCATGTAAACTTGCAGATCTTTGCGCCAAGTCCGCATCCTACCATCTTGGAAATGATAGCGATAAGTGTCAGGATCACTGCAAACATCCATACCTTTAAGGTCATACCACCAAGGGTAACCTTTAAACCTACACTGGCAAAGAAGATACATGAGAAGAATACAGTTGATACATCATGGATCTTGACATCAACATAATCTCTGATCTTTGACTGGCATAACATAACACCGGCAAAGTATGCACCAGTAATATCCGCGATACCAAAACCGATCTCTGATACATAGGCTAAGATAAAGCAGAATGCAATGGCAAAGATCGCCACACGTCTCTTGTGGTCATTTTTTTCGATCGCAAACTCCAGACGGCTGGTAACCATAAAGAGGATCAGGATCAATACAAAGTATAAAACGATCTTGATCAATACAGTCGTTGGCTTTACAGAAGTATCCTTCATGCTGGAAACAACAGCCAGAACGACCATACCCAGGATATCATCGATAATGGCTGCACCCAAGATGGTCATACCAACCTTGCCGGACAATCTGCCCATCTCTCGCAGAGTTTCTACCGTGATACTAACGGAAGTCGCCGTCAGTACAACACCGACAAACAGACTCTGTAACATCTGATCGTAATTGCTCAGATCTTCTCCAAAGTAAAGTGCATAACCGATCATACCACCGATCAGAGGTACAATAACACCGATCAATGCCGTAACAAAAGAGGCTCCGATATTGGCCTTTAATTCCTTTAAGTCTGTATCCAGACCTGCGGAGAACATAAGGAAAATAACGCCCATCTCTGCCACATATGTAAGCAGTGTACCGGTATCGCCCTCCATAGACATAAGTCCCAGTGCAGAAGGTCCTAAGATCACACCTGCCAAGAGTGCTCCTACAACCTCCGGCAAATGTACTGCCTTACACAGCAGTCCCAATACTTTTGTCGAAATTAAAATCAAAGCAATCCAAAGTAAAAATTCGTAATTCATAACGCTCACCTTTTCTTTCTTTCATTTTATATATTTGTAAAACCATATGGTTTCCTTTGAACCGCAATTATTTTACTCCTATCATATTCCTAATGCAAGCGTTTATGGGTTTTTCCACACCTTGATGAATTCGCCTCTTATTCCCATAATCTTACTGCCTAGTAGTGCAATAATTTTTCAAATAAATCTTCTCTTTCTTTGGTAAGATCACTGTTGTGAAATTCGATTTTTCCTTGTCTTCCGGTCGCTTCCCGCAAAAGACCGTCCACAGCAAGCCGTCTGCGCATTTCCCGCGCTGTCCCGGCACCGCCGTCAAAGATCTCCACCTGATCGCCAACGATCCGTTCGATGACCTTGCGCACAAAAGGATAGTGGGTGCATCCCAAAACGACCGCATCCAAATTCTTTTGATAGGGTTCCAACAGATCGCGCAGGAAACCATAGAGTTCCGGGCTGTCAATATTGCCCGCTTCCACAAAATCCATAAGTCCCGGACAGGCAAGCGGCATCACATTAGCATGACCGCCAAATTTTTCAATCAAATGATGCAGTTTTTCTTCCCGGATCGTGATCGGTGTCGCCATCACAAGGATATTGCCCTGAGGATACTTTTCTGCTGCCGGTTTGACTGCCGGCTCGATCCCTACCAGCGGCAGTTCCGGGTACATGAGGCGCAAGACGCGCACCGCCGCACTGGTAGCCGTATTGCAGGCGATCACAACGCCCTTGGCTCCCATTTTCATAAAATCTTCTGTATGTGCAATGGTGAGTTCGCGCACTTTTTCTGTACTCTTTGTCCCATACGGTGCATTCTTAGAATCACCAAAATAATAAAAATCTTCTTCCGGCATCGTTTTGATCAGTTCACGCAAAACACTGACTCCACCCATGCCAGAGTCAAACACCGCGATCGGTGCTTCTCTTTTATCCATCATCTGCCCCTTTTCTGTCTGCTTTTCCCAGACTACAAGATATAAACGTAAAAAGCCTTGATCCATATCGAATCAAGGCTTTTCTTAAGAGCGGGTGATGGGAATCGAACCCACGTATTCAGCTTGGAAGGCTGATGTTCTACCATTGAACTACACCCGCAGATGCCCAGTTCCGGAATCGAACCAGAGACACGAGGATTTTCAGTCCTCTGCTCTACCAACTGAGCTAACTGGGCTCGTCGTTTCACAACAACAAGTTGATTTTATCGAAAATCCCCCTGCCTGTCAAGAACTTTTTCGATATCTGACAGGCGGGAAAATCATCATCCCAGACTAAGATGGCATGCGGCTTTCGTGACAGGTAAAGTAAACGATCTGCCGCTCCTTTGCTATGTCAGCAAGAAGTTTTAAGGCATGCGTAATCTTTTGCTGGTCTAAATTGGTAAAAGGATCATCCAGTACGATCACCGGCTGTTCCTTATGATACAAGACATCCACCAGGGCAAATCTGGCACAAAGCCCTACCAGATCCTGATAGCCATGGCTCAAATAATCACTGGAATGGGTGCTTCCCTGACTCAGCACCTGCACGGACAGATCCATGGTAATATCAAAATCCATATCCTTGACGGAGTCCTTATATTTATCATCCAGAATCGCCATATAGTGTTCCATGCCCTGACGCAAAGGCCGCATATAAGTAGACAGGAATTGCTCCTTGGCGATCTTTAAATATTCTTCGGTCTTGGTAAGCAGGTCTACCTTGCGGTCGCACTCTGCCTTTTCCTCCAGAAGTACATCACGACGGTTCTCCGCATCCTCAATGCCGTCCAACTCGACTGACAACTGGTGCAGCGACTCTCGATCCTGTGTGATGCCCTTTTGCATATCCTTGATCTCCTCATCGATCTGTACCTGTTTCTCCTGTAACTGCTCGACGGAAAGCGCGATCTCCTCTACCTGATTATCCTCGGCAAATGCCTGGATCTTTTCCTGCAAACTAGCGATCTCTTCCTGTAACTGACCATAACGCTGCCGTTTGCTCCAGATCAGATGCAGTTGTTCCTGCAGGGAAGTTCCTTCTTCCAACGGAAATCTGCCCAGATATTTTTCCAAAAGCCGCTTCTGTTCCTCCATGGTCAGACGGATCAATTCCAACTGCTTACGGCAGTGAATGTATTCCTCATAGGCATTTTTATCTTTCTTCAACTGTTCTAAAAGGTCTGCCTCATTGCCCTCATGGTAAAGATCCATGTGGTATACCTGGGCATATCGGTCTAATATAGTATAAAGTTCCATGCGCAGATCAGCCATTTCCTCTACGGCATCTGTTGTCTGCGCTGTCGCCTGATGCTCCTCATCCCGCAGGCGCACATAATGATCCAGATTAACACGTATCTCATAAACCATCTGCTGCATGCTGTCTGCCGGTGTCAGTTTAAAATCAGCCAAAAATGCTTTACAACGGATTGCTAAGACTTCTCTTGTTTCCCGGCTCTGTGCCAGTGCCTCCGCAGCCTCTGCGAGTTGTCCCTGCAAGTCTTCCTGCTTGTTGCGATGTAAAGATCGTATTCTGCCGATCTGCATAATAGCGGCTACTCCTGTCGCTGCTGCGCCGACAAAGCAAAGAATCTGATAGATCGTACTGCCGTCTGCTTCCGGGGCAAGGATCCGGAAAGAAAATCCTCCCAGGAGTAAGGCTGCAAATAAAATAAAAAGCAATAGAACCCCTGCCGTCTTGCCCGCTGTCCTGCCGGTCTTTTGTGCCATATCCACACGTGCCTTGATGTTTCGATAATTCTCATCCTGCTCCACGATACGACCATCCAGACGCGACAGTTCCACAACGTCCTTTTCTATCTGGGATAATTCTTCCTCCGTCGGAACCTTATTGGCAAAGAAGTATTTTAACTGATCTAACTGTGCCGTTGCCTCATCAGACAACTTGGAGTGTTCTCCCTGCATCCGCAATTCCTGCACGCGGACAGACATATCCTTCCACTTGGAAAGATCCTCCTCATCCGGTACTTGGTCCCCAAAGAGGTCTTCCCACTTCTTGATCTGCTGCTCCGGCGGCAATTTGATCGCTAAGTCTTTCTCTGTCCGCCGGCTCATGTCATACTGACGCTCCACATCTTCCAGTTTTGCGTGTTCTTCCTCACTTGGCAATCCGGTCGCAAAGAAATCATCCAGGACATTCATTTCTTCCTGCTGTTTTTCCAAAAATTCTTTTTGCTGGCGATATGCCCCCATATCCTGCTCGCGCTTGCTCTGCGTGCGGATGGCTTCTGTGATACGGTTCTTTTCTGCCTCCATCCAATTTAAGGACTTTTTCTTTTCCTCTAACTTGTCAAACTGCTTGCGGTAGCCGTCTAAGATCGCCGCCTTCTTATCGATCACTTCACTGCATCTGCTGATCTCTTCCTTGATGACATTGATCTTGCCGTTGTTGACCTTGCTCCGCCTGGTATAATTTTTACGCACTTCACTGACACGGTTCAAAGCCTCATCAAAGTTGTTGATATCGTCCTTTGCCGATGCCAGATTTCCCATCTTGGCATTCAGACTGTCCGTCATCGCCGTTGATACCGATGCCTGCGGGATAAAGATACTTTTTTCAAAAGAATCCCGATCTACCTGAAAGAGTTCCTCACCCAAATTCTGTGAAAAATCGTCACAGGCTGCCCCGGTATTTGTATCGATCAGAGTAAAGGTGTCATCCTTATCCGTCTTGCCAAAACTACGCTCGACCCGATAGCGCTTGCCTTCTGCCTCAAAGATCAGATAACCGCCACAGACACCGCCATCCCAAGGCATATAATGCTTGCGCTCGGTCAGCATCTTGGTGCGTGCCGAATAGTCCATGCCGTAGAACATGGCTTTCAAAAACACACTAAAGGTCGTCTTTCCCCAGCCATTTTCCTGACACAGGGCATTCATGCCGTCAGAAAAATCGTAAGACCATTCTTTGATTGTCCCAAATCCGGTAATATAACAGGAAATTAACTTCATACTTCTATGTCCTCGCCCATAATTGCTTTCATGCCCAACTCAATAATGGCTGCTCTCTCATCTTCCGACATATGCTGTCTTTCCATCAGACGGACAAACTCTCCTTTGAGAGACTTGTCATTACGGAAACTTTCATAATCGATCTGTACCGATGTGCGATCATAGACCTTGATAAAGAAGAAGTCCTGATCCAGACTGCGGCGCAGGCGCTCGCAATCAATATCGGTATCTATATTTGTCTCACCGGTCACGATGATCTTGATCAGATCCTCCGATGAGATATCTTTCACACATTCCTTGGCAGCACGGATGATCGCCGCCATATCCATCGTCGGATCGACCTCTACTTTGACTTCATGCAGCATCCTTTTTGCGATTGGCACAAATTCCGTATGGATCTTGCCCTCGGTGATATCCAAAAGGACAAAGCCTTTCTCTCCGCACTCATCAAAGCCGCGCCCTTCCAGACAACCACTGTAACAATAAACGCCGCGGTCATCCAGCCTTTCCTTTTTGTAGGAATGGATATGTCCCAAAGCAAGATAATCGATATACTTGCCCCGCAGCATAGATAGGTTTACGACCTCTGTCCGGTCATTGCCCTGATAGTCCGATTCCTGCCCATGCAAAGCGACAATATTGACACGGTTCTGATCCAGCACCAGATTCATGCCCAAGGTCTGACTGTTTTCCTTGACCAGTTCCATGCCGGTAATGACCACATCCCCATAATCATAGGATGTCCATTCGTCCGTACCAAAGAGTTTTAAGTTGGTGATATCCTCCTGCTCGGATAATTCTTCCACAAAATCCAATTGATCGTGGTTGCCCCTGATATAGCAAAAATCGATCTGCGGATGCCCCTTGATCTGCTCGATCACACGGGTCTTTGCCGTCTTTCGTACATTGGGCTTATCAAACAGATCTCCGGCGATCAGGATCACACGCACGTTCTGCTCTGCTGCATACGCCACCATACGCTCAAAAGTATCCAGCAATTCATCCCGTCGCATGCCGGCGGCTTCCCGATCCAGATTGCTTTCCATCTTGGAATCCAGATGCAGATCTGCACAATGAATTATTTTCATATTGCTACCTCATTTATAAACGTCTCATACCATGTAGATTAGTATACCACATACTCCTATGGCTTGTCTGTCAAAAATTGTCTCATTCCAGCGGTTTGAATGCTTCCATAGCCTCCCGATTGACGCGTTCTACTTCCTTTTCCAGATCCCTTGCCGAAAATCGCCTTGCCCCTTCGCCAATGACGATCATCTGCTCTCGGCGATCCGATGTTGCCACCGTCACCTCGTATTTATCCGCCATATCATGGGTCGTGCGCTCAATATAGGCATCTGCCGTCTCCGCCTCCCTGGTGTAGACTACATGGATATTATGATAATCCACCACTTCTTCCACATGACCACGCACCCGATAGGCATCGAAAACAACGATCACTTCCTGTCCCACATGTCCCTGATAATTGCACATGATATCCAGCAGTCTGCCTCTGGCTCCGTCAATGCTGGTCTTGGCGATCTCATCCAACTCTTTCCATGCAAAAATGACATTATATCCATCGACCAGAAGATATTTCTTTCTGATCGCAACCTTCTTGTCCCTGGCGTGTGCCTTTTGATAGGCTTTGCGTGCTTCCTGCATCCGGTCTTTTTTGTCTGCATCGATCACACGCTTCTCTGCGCCCGGCAATCGCCGCTTGATCTCCCCAAATTCACGGACAAAGATCTCTTCCAGATCCGACTCCAGTCCGCCGTAACCGTCATAGCCCTGGGGCTGTCCCTGCCGCATGGCTTCCGCCCTCGCCTTGGCTGCCGCAATGACCTGATCCATGCTCGCTTCCTGCTTTTTCTCATACAGATAGGACGCCATCGGCATATGCATCTTGTCCTCGACCTCGTACCAAGGCACCAGATAGCCTGCCCCGTGACCACAAAATACCGAATCACAGGTATTGCGCAGATCCTTATCCGGGTCATAGGCAATCTCTGCTACCACCTCATCCTGATTGTGGCACGGAAAATAGCCTTCCAAAGCAAGTGTCATCTGCCCCAGACCACCGGTTACCTGCGCCAGCACTGCACCGTAGTCCCGCATGAGGGCTACCGGCGCGATTCCCTGCAAGACGGCTGTCTCATTTTCTAAGATTGGTGCGTCGAACTTGCCATACATCCTGCTCATATCCGTCATAACACGTCCCAGCGCCTGCTGCGGCATCTCGATCCGCACCCGGTAATATGGCTCTAAGAGCACGCTCTGCGCCTTGCGCAGTCCCTGTCGAACTGCCCGATAGGTTGCCTGTCTAAAATCTCCGCCCTCCGTGTGTTTTTTGTGTGCCTTGCCACTCACAACAGTCAGGCGCACATCTGTAAGAGGAGATCCGGTCAAAACGCCCCGGTGTGTTCGCTCCGCAAGGTGTGTATAGATCAGGCGCTGCCAGTTCAGATCCAGGACATCCGGTGGGCAGTCCATGGCGTATTCCATGCCGCTTCCCTGCGGCAGTTCCTCGATCAGTATATGCGCCTCCGCATAATGACGCAGGGGTTCAAAATGCCCCACACCCTCTACCGCACCGCGTATCGTCTCCTTATAACGCACTTTTCCTGCACCAAAGGTAACCAGAATACCGTATCTCTTTTTCAACTGCTGCTGCAGGACTTCCGTCTGAACCGGTCCCATAAGATGCACATGCACCTGTCTTGCCCTCTCCTGCCAGGTCACACGAAGGGTCGGATCTTCCTCCTCCAACTGCCGCATATAAGATAGCAGGACATGAGGCGCACAACCTTCCGGCGGAATCACTTCATAGGAAAGTACCGGTTCTATGATCGCATGTTCTTCCCGCGCGCAGTCACCCAGTGTCATACCTGCATAAGACCGGCTCAAGCCTAAAATAACGCAAACCTCGCCTGCCTCCACCCGATCTACACACTCGTAACGTTCCCCGGAATACAGGCGGATCTGGTTTACTTTTTCCAGACAGGTCTCCTCCACTGCTTCCTCCTCGGCATCACTGTCTGTCCCCGCAAAAGGAATGGTATATGACAGGTTATCTTTGATATGCATTGCTCCGCCCAGGATCTTGAGATAAGTCAGACGGTTGCCCTTTTCGTCCCGTCCAATCTTAAAGCATCTGGCAGCAAAATCCTGCCCCCAGGACGGCTGACGCATATAGTCCTGCATGAGGCGCAAAAGTTCCTTTACTCCCTGCACTTTGAGGGCAGACCCAAATAAAACCGGAAAGATCTGTCTTTTTGCGATCGCCTCCACCAGGAGTTTCTGATCTAGGTCACCGGTATTTAAAAAAGCATCCAAGAGCGGTTCACTGCACAGGGCGATATGTTCCTTGTCTCGATCGCTCATAGGCGCATTCCCATAAAAAGCCCCAAAGTCCATGCAGGCATCCGCTAATTTTTCCTGCAAATGAGAAAGTAATTCTTCCTTGCCTCTGTGACTCACATCCATTTTATTGATAAAAAGGATGCATGGAACATTATAATTTTGCAAAAGTTTCCACAGGGTACGCGTATGTCCCTGCACACCATCAATCCCACTGATCACGAGAATGGCATAGTCCAGTACCGACAGGGTACGCTCCATCTCCGCTGTAAAATCCGCATGTCCCGGTGTATCTAAAAGTACATATTCCGCATCTCCATACGCAAAGCGTGCCATTTTTGAAAAAATGGTGATTCCACGCGCTTTCTCCATGGCATCGGTATCCAGATGGGCATCCCCATGATCTACCCGTCCCATGCTACGGATCGCCCCCGTCTCATACAAAAGGGCTTCCGATAAGGTTGTCTTTCCGGCATCCACATGTGCCAGAATACCTATGGTCAATCGTTTCATTCGCTACATTTCCTTTTCAAAATGTTGATAATCTTTTGTTCCCTTCCAATCGCCGCCCCAGGTAAAACCATGCCTCGTAAAAATCTGATAGCAGATATCCTCATGCGTGATCATGTGCGGACGAAGATTGCTTCGATCCTTATAAAGATCATACTGCAAGTAAGGGCTGGCTCCCGCCGCCGCCACATCATTTGCAGGCACATAAGGATTTTCCAGAGGGTTGATATCGATCGCCATGCCATATGCATGCTCAGATGTGACGTTTGTCCCTGCGATCTTACGATAATGAAAAGCGGAGGTATTATCCTGATTGATAGAGTCGATATCAGCCTGCTCGGCATCACGCGTCGTATCGTCTCCGTAAAACCGATCGATCCGATACATGGAATGGATCTCATATCCCTCCTGAAAAAGTTCTAAAAAGATCTGTCGGCAATCCTCTGCGACCTTTGTATTCACAACGATCTCTCCCACCTGTATCTCATGCTCATAATTATAATGTAAGACCTTAAGGTAAGACAGGTCGTCGTAAGAAATATCCGGATTATCTATATAAGATTTTCCCTTCATATCTTCTTTTTGTTCCTCAGTAAGCTGACTTGAAGTAAAATATTTGTCCGGATCATTCAGATCAAGGCTTGCCGCATCTAGAATCTGCCCTGCTTTCAGATCCTCGATGCTCTCTAAGATGGTCGTCTCCTGCCCCGCTCCGGGCGTTTCACTCTGACTTGCCGGTGCTTTTTCTTCCGACCTTTGCACCATTCCGTGCAGATATACGATGCCCAAAATCAGTACCGCCAGCATGACGATAAGGCTTCCGTAGCGTATCCGATGGGAAGTTTTTTCTTTCCGATTGTCTGCGCCTTTTTCTGCCATGCGCCGATCCCTCCTATTGCTATAAATTGCCTATTATACAAAAGAGGACCTCTTTCTATTCAGAAAGAAGTCCTCCTTACAGAAACTGCCGCAGACCGGAATCGAACCGGTACGATGTCACCACCACAGGATTTTAAGTCCTGCGCGTCTGCCAGTTCCGCCACTGCGGCCTGTTAGAGCACTTAGATGACAACAAGTGAAACGCCGTTGGCATCTTATGTGCAATGGGTGGTGGTGGATTCGAACCACCGAAGCAAGATGCAGCAGATTTACAGTCTGTCCCCTTTGGCCACTCGGGAAACCACCCATTTCAAAACAAATTCATGTCCTGACAAAATAAGATTATAGCACAGGCTTTTTACGCACGCAAGAATTTTTTTATTCGTCGTGTGGGTCTTTCATCCCATATTTTTCCAGATCGACTCTGCCATTTTCTACCACAATACCATCCGCCCGAAGTCTCCTTGCCTGCTCCTCTGGTCCATCAAAAGCAAATGCACCGGAGAGTTGTCCTTTGGCATTGACAACACGAAAACAGGGAATATGGTCCGGATCCGGGTTCTTGTGCAGGGCATTTCCGACCGCCCGGCACATTTTCTCATTGCCAGCCATCTTTGCCACCTGTGCATAAGTTGCCACATGCCCCTTTGGGATCCGCTTGACGGCTTCATATATACGCTTGGTCGGACTGTCCGTCACCAGATCATAACTTTCAGCGATCATCCGCTTGACATCAACATCCGGGATGGTTCCATCCAGCCGTATGGTATTCCAGTGCTCTTTATTCTGATGATAGCCGGGCAGGACAGCCTCATAAGCATCCCTCCAGAAATCCCGCCACTGGGGATCCACCTTGACATTCAAATGGATGAGTCCATCCATTTCATAAGTCCATAGAAACGCCTTTTTACTGCCCTGCACCCGCACCAACTGCCAATTCGGATCATGGAAGGGTGCTTCCTGATAAGTTCCCGGAAATGACAGCCCATAGACTAAGGCTTCTTCTCTTGTCCTCACTTCGCCACCTGCACTTTCTTCTCTATACTTCCTGCTTAAAGACCATACCGCTATTTGCCGTTAGACTAACATGCATCATACCGTCCTTGACGGCATACTTGGTTGGCATGATCGAATATCCTTTTTCGTTGGTGAGCATCGCCTGTACCATAAAACCATCTGCCACCTCAGCCAGATAGACCGGTACATCTGCCTCTAGGGTCTCCGCGCCTACATTGACAGCCACCACATAGCGCTCCTGCTCGTTAAAACGTCCATAGGAGATAAAGTTCTTCATCCGCTTTAGGAATTTAAAGGAGCCGCGCCGCAAGGCACTGCTGCACTTATGCACCATGATCATATCCCGATGATAATCAACCAGAGGATAATCCGCCTTTCCCCACGGATAGGTACGACGGTTATCCGGGTCGGTGAAACCACACACGCCCGCCTCATCCCCATAGTATAAGGTCGGTGCTCCAGGCCAGGTCATCTGCATCAGGACTGCCACCTTATAAAGCGGTATATTGATGCCCTCGGATGCTGCCGCCACCCCCAGCGCAGAGGCTCTGCCCACCTTATGATTGGTTCTGGTCAAAAAGCGAGAATGGTCGTGATTTGACAACTGGTTCATGGCTGTATAAAGAGAAGAACCTGTAAATTTGGTCATATAATAACGCATGGCATTTTCAAACCGCTCACTGTCGCCCTGTGCTCCCGGCTCATAGGCATCACTGTGTTTCTCCATTCCAGTCACAAAATAAGAGATCGGCTCCATAAAAGCATCATAATTCATGACCGTATCCCAGGCATCGCCCCGTAACCAGGAAGACGCATCCCCATAATGCTCTGCCAAAATGATGGCATCCGGGTTTGCTTCTTTGACAGCCTTGCGGAAATCCCGCCAGAACTGATGGTTAAATTCCGGACTGTGCCCCAGATCTGCTGCAACATCAAGTCGCCAGCCATCTGCATTGTAAGGTGGAGATACCCATTTTTTCCCGATCTCCAAGATATAGCGGTAGAGATCCTCCGAGCCCTCGTAATTGAGTTTCGGCAGTGTATCATGCCCCCACCAGCCTTCGTAAGTACCATTATCCGGCCACTGGTTTTCATCATAAAAATGAAAATAATCGTGATATGGGCTGTCTGCTGCTTCATAGGCTCCCGGTGCATAGCCCTTGTCAGGGCGATAGATCTTTTCCCGATTCAGCCATTTATTAAAGGAACCACAATGATTAAAGACACCATCCAGGATCACACGGATGCCTCTGGCATGTGCCTCTGCGATAAAATCCGCAAAGAACTGATTGGAGGCCTCCAGATTTTCCTTTGCCGTCACACGATTGATAAAACGACTTGCCCCGGCATTGTCCCTTGCACCTTCCGGCAGGGTCTGCCCTTGGTCTAAGACAATCTTGCCATAATGGGGATCGATATGGTCATAATCTGCAATATCGTATTTGTGGTTGGAAGGAGAGACAAACAAAGGGTTGAAGTAGATAACCTCTACTCCCAGACTTTTCAGATAGTATAATTTCTGCCGCACCCCTTCCAGATCTCCGCCATAGAACTCAGCCACACCAAAATCGGCATTTGGCAGCTGGTTCCAATCCTTGATCTGTCGGCTCATAGTCTTAATGTAATGGTACTCATTGTCCAGCACATCATTGGTCGGATCTCCGTTGGCAAAACGGTCGACCAGGATCTGATACATGATAGCGCCCTTTGCCCAATCCGGCGTCGCAAAGCCCGGCAGGATGCGAAAGGCATACTCCGGTCGGATCTCCTGACTCACGCCGTATTTATCAAAATAGCATTGCTCCTGCTCATTCTCCCGAATTGAAAAACAATAGGAAAATGACTGGTCTCCCAACTGCACCTGTGTCTCATAGTAATCAAAACGCTCGCCTGCCTGTGCCGGGCGCATCAGGTAATGCGTATCCTGCGCCAGCAGATAGATCTCCCTTGCATGCCCATGTTCGACACGCAGACGAATGGTGACCCGGTCGCCCGGATTTGCCTCCATAGGGATCACATACTGTCCTGTCTCATCGCTGTAAATTGCTTCTGTATTCATACTCTTATCCTCTTATCTCGCATGTTATCTTCTTTTATCATACTCAGTTTATCTTGTCTTTTCTAGGGATTTTTGTAGATTTTTCTCAAATACAGAAAAATAAAATAGAAAGTAAAAAAGACAGCTATCGAACGCTGTCTTTTTAGGAGAAGGTATTTTTACTATGGGGTTAGCAAAAATATTTATATAATGTATTGGGGGGTTTTTACGATTGTTATTATATAATGCGTCCACCCATAAGTGTTCACAAAGTTACTAATTTTGCATAAATGTTTTTGTGCAACATGTACAAAAATGTCTTTCAAATAACAATCATAAGCCCTTTTCCCAACTTAAATTCCTTCCACAACCACGCCTTCTTCTTCCGGCTGCGGGATCGGATCACCGCCAAAGAGAGCCTCAAACTCTGCACGTCCGATCTTTTCTTTTTCCAGAAGGAGTTCTGCACACTTGTGTAAAACATCCTCATGCTCTTTGATCAGTCCAGTTGCCTTGGCATAACATTCCTGAATGATGCGCTTGACTTCGCCATCAATGGTCGATGCAACCTGCTCACCATAGCCTCTGGTATGTGCCAAGTCCCTGCCGATAAAAACTTCATCCTCATCATTATCGTAGTTGATCGGTCCGACTTCTGCGGAGAAACCATACTTGGTGACCATATCCTTGGCTGTCTGGGTCGCCTTCTTGATATCCGAAGATGCCCCTGTCGTTATGTCGTCAAAAATGATCTCCTCCGCCACACGACCGCCCAGAGAAACGATGATATCCTGTAACATCTTACCCTTGGTGTTGAACATTTCATCCTTTTCCGGCAGCGGCATAGTATAACCCGCTGCTCCCTGTCCGGTCGGAATGATGGATACCGAATAGACCGGTCCGACATCCGGGAGGACATGGAAGAGAATGGCATGTCCAGCCTCGTGGTATGCCGTGATCTTCTTCTCTTTTTCGGAAATGATACGGCTCTTTTTCTCCGTACCCAGACCTACTTTGACAAAAGATCTCTTGATATCATTCTGGCAGATATAAACTCTGCCCTCTTTTGCCGCTAAGATTGCCGCCTCATTTAAGAGATTTTCCAGATCGGCTCCGGTAAAGCCTGCGGTCGTCTGTGCAATCTGCTTGAGATCCACATCATCCCCCAAAGGCTTATTCTTGGCATGCACTTGCAGGATCTCCTCACGTCCGCCAACATCCGGTCGTCCAACAAAGACTTTGCGGTCAAATCGTCCCGGACGCATGATCGCCGGATCCAGAATATCAACACGGTTGGTCGCTGCCATCACGATAATACCCTCGTTGACACCAAAACCATCCATCTCGACCAGCATCTGGTTCAGCGTCTGCTCCCGCTCGTCATGTCCGCCGCCCATACCGGTTCCGCGTCGTCTTGCCACGGCATCGATCTCGTCGATAAAGACGATACAAGGCGCATTCTTCTTTGCCTCTGCAAAAAGGTCACGCACACGGGATGCACCGACACCTACAAACATTTCAACAAAATCAGATCCCGAAATACTGAAAAACGGCACGCCTGCCTCTCCGGCAACTGCCTTGGCAAGCAAAGTCTTACCGGTTCCCGGAGGTCCGACTAAGATCAGTCCCTTAGGAATACGGGCACCCACCTTGGTGTATTTTGCCGGATCTTTCAGAAAATCTACGATCTCTTCTAACTCTTCTTTTTCTTCTCTCAGACCTGCTACCTGTGCAAAACGCACCGGCATCTTGTCCTGCGTTGTCATCGTAGCACGGCTCTTGCCAAAATTCATCATCTTGGTATTGGCTCCGCCACCCACCTGTGCCTGTGCATTCATCATCATCATAAAGAGGATGAATACGACCGCAACAACGATCAGCATTGGGAGCAGGCTCTCCATGAAGCCGCTGTTGGGAACATCATTTAAACTGTAGTCAACGCCTGCCTCATCCAGGGTATCCTGCAACTCGCCTACATCAGACACATAGACGGTAAATTTCCCACCGGCAGTCGTCGTGATCGTCACCGATCCGGTCGGCACCTGTTCATTCTGGTGAATGACTGCGGATGCCACTTCGCCCTTTGCCAATGCCTTGTCAAACTGGCTGGAAGTATAAGTTGCCGTCTGTGGATTGGAAATGGAATACCAGATAAATACCACGATCAGGATCAGCACAACATATAAGCCCAGACCCACTCTATTCTTTTTCAATGATTGCCTCCTTTATAACTCTACAACCCCGATGTATGGCAGATTACGATACTTCTGGTCATAATCCAGACCATAGCCTACAACAAACTCATCCGGAATCGTGAATCCGACATAATCAACGTCCACATCTACCTCACGGCGATCCGGCTTATCTAACATGGTGCACAGACGAACGCTCTTGGCATTGCGCTCCTTAAATACATCCTGTAAAAAGTGCAGAGTGTTGCCGCTGTCGATGATATCCTCCACGATCAGGACATTGCGTCCATCTACCGGAATCTCGACATCACTCTTGATCTTGACCTCACCGGTAGATACGGTACCGGAACCATAACTGGAAGTTGTCATAAAATCGATCGTTACCGGAACAGTGATCCTTTTTGCCAGTTCGCAGGCAAAGAAAGATGCACCGCGCAGAATACAGATCACATATACGCTCTCTCCTTCATAGTCTTTGCTGATCTGCGCTCCTAACTCTGCAATTCTTGCTGCCAGATCCGCCTCAGGGATCATCTCTCTGATTGTCTCACTCATTTTCATTTTCCTCCAAAATCTGTATTTTTAATATTCTTTTTGTATGATCGTCTACTTTATAATACGTACTAATCCGATAACCAACCGCCCAGATCACATGGTCGCCATCGCATAAAAGCGGAACCCGATCACGTTCCCACCTGGATACCTTTTCGTTGACAAAATAATCCTGTAATGACTTGCGACCACCGGACGCCGTCACGGTCAGATAGTCTCCCTTACGCCTATAGCGTAATTGAATAGCATTCTTTATCTTATCATAATCGAACCATTTCGTATAGAATTTTCTAGGAATTTCCATCTTGGGATCATAGGAAAAACTCGATACCTCTATATATTTTCCTGTCTCCGGCAAAGGGATACGGATTCCTTCTTGGATCTCCTCCGCCGAAAAAGTATGGCAAAGATCCTCTTTTTCAAGGCCACAGTCCCCACATCGCATTTCCAAGCCTTCGTATGTGCGGGCAACGCTCAAGCCATAAGGCAGTTCCACTCTGCGCCCCGTCTGCGCCGCAAAGAGTTGATCCAAGGCTTCCAAATGTGCCGTGCTGATGTCCCGCAGACCGGCTACATAAGCCGCCAGCCACAGGTATAGGACCTGACACCGCAAAAAGGAAGGCTGGTCTTTCAAAGGTTCTGTCAAGAGCAGATCTCCCTGCCTAGACTGGGCAAGCAGGTCTTTTGCCACCTGTCGGATATAATCTGCCACCTGCCCCAGATATAAGGCTTCCCTGCCCAGATGATCGCCTGCCTGAGCATTGATCTTTTGCAGTTCCGGCATGACCTGATGACGCAGGCGGTTCCTGTCATAATGGATATCCGTATTCGTGCTGTCCTGGCAGTAGGTCTGCCCCAGACCCGCCAGATAGGCTTCCACTTGTGCCCGGCTTGAGGATAGGAAAGGACGGATGATACGTCCCCTTTTGACCGGCATGCCCCGCATGCCCTCCAGTCCCGTACCCCGCACCAGATGAAAAAGCATGGTCTCTCCGTTGTCTCCGGCATGATGGGCTAAGGCAATGCGCACCGGGTGCCCCAGTTCTTTTTCCCAAGCCTCGGCTTCCTGCGTAAGAACCGCATAACGCGCCTCCCGCGCTGCTTCCTCCACAGCCGTCTGCGCTAAAACCGCATCCTGCAGGCGGTCTTTGACCGATATGGTCCGCTCCTCTATTCCCAGATCCCGGCACAGTTCTTCTACGAAATATTGATCCCGCAGGCTCTCCTGTCCCCGGATGCCATGTTCTACATGAATACAGCGCAGACAGATCCCCAGACGGTCACGCATCTGCCATAGAAAGCGTAAGAGCGCCACAGAATCTGCCCCACCCGACACGCCGACCAAGACACCGTCACCCGGATGTATGAGGTCTTCCTGCTCTATGAATCTGCAAACACTTTCTTCCCATTTTGCCTGCTGCATTTCTTACCTTTCCAACGCCTTCAAGACCAGCACGGTCATATCATCCGCCGCTGTCCCTCCGGTAAAGAGCAGGACACGCTCTATGATCTTTCGTGCAAATGTCACGGCATCTGTATCTGCCAGTTCTTCGATCAACTGACGCAGCATCTCTACCGCGTCCTCAACCTGCAAATATTCTAACACACCATCCGTAACGAGTACAAGATAGTCCCCTGCTTCCAGATAGGACCGAAAAGGCAGTGCCTCCAGGGAAGCACTGGCTCCCATAGGCAGGCTGTCCGCCTCGATCACTTCCGTCCGCCTTTTATGGCGCACAAAGGAGACATGTGCCCCCACCTTATAACAATCCACGATCCCGGTATATTCGTCCACCAGACAGGCATCCAGCGTCGAAAATCGTTCTGCCTCCGCGCCAAAGATCATTGCCGCATTCATCAGGCGCAATGCCATATCTATGGTAAAACCGGCTTCGGCAAACTGCAAAAAAAGGCTGACGACCGTATCACTCTCCTCGTGTGCCTGTCTTCCGCTGCCCATCCCATCGGATAGTGCCATAACAAAGACTCCCTGCTCCAAGCGTCTGGTGCCGAAACTGTCCCCGGAGATCGTCTGCCCCCGCTGTAACATCTTGGCAACGCCATAGGTGCACTCCAGTTTCGGTCTTGTCACAAAGACATAGTCTGCCCGCTCGCGCCCCACAATACTGCGGTTCTGTTCAACCATCATAAGAGTTTGTCCGGTACAGGTCTCTATGATCGCCAGCACCTCCTTGCTGGTCATGCAGACACCGGCGCGCGCCGCCAGTTCCATAAGGATCCGACAGGTTCCGTTTTTCCGCCGGTAAAAATGCAGATTCCATACCCTAAGCCCGACCTCGCGCAAATGGAAACGGATCTTTGCCAAAAGCCAGCGTTCTTTATCATCGCAAAGCCTGTCCGCCTCCATACAGTCTTCCATCACATATGCCATGGCATCGATCTGTCCGGCGATCATTTCCCTATGCTCACACAGGCGGCGATACCATGCCAGATTTAACTCGGTACGCTCAAAGATTCCCAGTGCTTCCCGGATCAAAAGTTCCGCCCGCTCGCACTGCCGCCCGATCTTCTCCTGTAAGACCGGATCGATCTTTTGTCCTTTTTCTGCCTGGGCAAACAACTGCTCCATGGCAAGTGACATGGCACTCCCCTGTGCCAGACATGTCTCGTAGCGTCCACAATCTCCGCAGATCCGTCCCCGCAACTCCTGCTGCATGGCGACAAATCCCATGCCTGCTTCCCCTTCTTTCGGTCTTACCAGCGCCTCCATGCTCTGTGCCAGCCCACTCATGGCTCTGGAATATTCTCTTGCCTGGAGGGGAAGGACACGGGTACCGGTCTTTTTTTGCATACTGTGCCAGACCTCCTCCAAAAGATCCATCCCCCGACAGGTAAAATAGGCTCCACCAGCCACCAAAAGCCCCTCCAGCACTGGCAGGATCCCATAGGGAAAGGTCATGGTCTGTGTCGCCGTCATCACGCGTCCGCCATAGGTGATCGCCACCAGGATCATGCCCAAAAGGCTTGTCTGCCCCATGCGACGCACCAATATATGCATATGCCAGAAGATCGCAAGTACCACCATCCAGACTAAAAATGTCACGCCGTAGCGAAAGAGGGCTGCGATCGGCAAAAAGAGTACCATCCACAAATAGGAAAACGGCACACACAATCGCCTGTTCTCCTCGTTCAGATAACACGCCCCAAATATGACTGCCACAAAAGGATAGCATCCCAGCATCTTAATATGGCAGGCCAACAGCCCCAGAAGCAGATAAATCAAAGTTCTTGCAATCTTGTCTTTCATAATGTGCCTCCTATTTCACTTGCAGAGGCTATTATAAAAGGACTTCCCTGCATTATTTGTCAAAGGAAGTCCTGCTTATCTTTTTTCTATCATCTTTATGTTCTATTTTTCGCGAAAAATCGTCTCATTATCATAAACCAAGCCCAATTTATCCTTGGCAACTTTTTCTTTGTATTCATCCGACTGGATATACTGTTCCTGTTCCTCCAGTTCCTTTTGCTTGTCCTCTTGCTCGCTCAGTTCATTCTGCTTGGTCTGCTCCGTCTGCACCAAGGCCTCATTCTTCTGGTATAGGCGCACCATCTGCACGGAGAGCACCAGCACTAAGAATATACCAATGCAGAGAAAAGAGATCCTTCCTGCGCTATTTCTATTTTTCTTTTTCTTTCTCGGTCTTCTACTCATATATCGTCCCTTTTTTCTTTTTGTTCTATCCATTTTGCCAGAAAGGCAAACAGACGATCACAGCCTTTCCCCATATAGCGGTAAAGGCTTGAAAAAAATTTACAGATGACAGCAAGAGGGACATACAATATCCGTCTTACCAACTTACTACCTATAGCATAATACAAAATCATCCCGGCTGCACCTATAAATAATTGACAAAAACGTAAAATCCCCTCCGTTTCTGCATTTTGTACCTGCCAAATAACAAGACCTGCAACGATCCAATAGAAAAAATCGCCCAGAGCCGCCCCCTCTTTGGTAATTTTGCTGATGCGTCGCAGGGTGCGGATCAGATCGTATCCCAATCCCAGACCTATGCCCAGAAGAAACATGACCCAGAGGATATGTCCCTGTTCCGTCACAAAAGAATACAAATGCATTATTTAAACATCCGTCCTAAAAAACTCTCGCCCATCGCCTTAGCGGAGACAACTTCAGAATAGAGCAAGGCGTCTACCCTGCCTTCTACTTCCAGATCGCCTTTTTCCACAGACAGGCGATTGATATGGAGATCATTGCCCTTGATGGTAAGCATCCCCTCCGAGGTTTCCAATAAGATCTCCCGCAGATCAAAGGAGATCACATCTAAAATCCCGGTAAGGCTGATCCCTTTCCGGTTCGTCATCAATAATTTGTGGTTGGTCATGACCTGTTTTTCTTCCATAGGATCTCCTCCTGATACATTCTTATATCTCTATCCTATGTCAGAAATCCAACTTTATGACAGCAATTCCTATAGGTAACGGAACATGTCCTTTGCCTCTTCCTTTTTGGTCGTATCTAAGAGTGCCAGCACCTCGACCTTGACCGGCTTGTTGCCAAAGGCGATCTCAATGATGTCTCCTACCTTGACCTTGACCGAAGCCTTTGCCTCTTTGCCATTGACCATGACACGCCCTGCATCACACGCCTCGTTTGCCACAGTGCGGCGTTTGATCAGACGGGACACCTTCAAAAACTTATCTAAGCGCATTGTCATTACTTCCTTCCTGCTTATACAAAAAAGGCTCAAAACCGAAGTTTTGAGCCAGATGTTCATAAAACAATATGAATTAGTTCATCATATCCTTTAAAGCCTTACCAGCCTTGAACTTAGGAGCCTTAGAAGCCGGAATCTTCATCTCAGCGCCAGTCTGAGGATTTCTTCCTGTTCTAGCAGCTCTCTCAGATACTTCAAAAGTACCGAATCCAACTAACTGGATCTTCTCACCCTTCTTGAGTTCTTCTGCAACAACATCTGTAAATGCCTTTAATGCTGCTTCTGCATCCTTTTTTGAAAGATCTGCCTTGCTAGCCATAGCTGCAACTAATTCTGTTTTGTTCATATTAACTTCCTCCTATGGAATATAAAATAAAATATTATGTCAGAGGTCTGCCTCCAAAATAACTACAAAAATATTTATAAAGGTTTTACCTATTTTTGTCAAGGCAAAGCCCTTATATTTTCAAGGTTTCCCGACGTTTTGCCATATTATACAAAATAATAAATAATCTTTGTGTAAGAATACTACAACATCTTTTCTACCAAGGCATTGACAGCCGCTTTCATAGCCTCTGCCTTAGCATCTGCATCCGCTAGAGAACTTCCCTTGATACCAAAATAGAATTTAACCTTTGGCTCTGTACCGGAAGGACGGACGCATACCCATGCATCATCCGTCAGTTCATAATAAAGCACATTGGAACTTGGAAGTCCGGTCGGGCGTACGGCACCGGTAGCAATATCAGTGATCGTTCTTATAATCGCGGACGGCTGTCACCTGATAAGCACCGATCTCCTTTGGTGCCTCTGCACGCAGAGTATTCATGATCTGTCCGATCTTTTCCAAGCCCTCGATTCCCTTTAAGGTAATGGCTGTAATGCCATCCTGATAATAACCATAACGCTCATACATAGCGATCATTGCATCCCAGAGGGTCATATTCTTGGTCTTGTAATATGCGGCAGCCTCACAAAGAGCCATAGAAGCCACAACCGCATCCTTATCTCTTGCATAGGTGCCTGTCAGACAGCCGTAACTTTCTTCCATACCAAAGAGGTAAGTTCCCTTGCCTGTCTTTTCCATTTCTAAGATCTTCTGACCGATGAACTTAAATCCGGTCAAAACTTCAACCAATTCGATGCCGTAGTAGTCTGCGATCGCATCTGCCATGTTGGTAGAGACGATTGAACGCACAAAGACACCATCTTCCGGCAGGCCCTGTAACTCTTTCTTTTGTCCGATCAGATAATCGCCGATCAGACAGCCTGACATATTACCGGTCAGAGGATGATACTCGCCGGTCTTGGCATCCTTGACATATACGCCAAGTCGGTCAGCATCCGGGTCTGTCGCAAGAACAAGATCAGCATCCACTTTCTTTGCCAATGCCAGTCCCAAAGTGAAGGCTTCCTTTGCCTCCGGGTTCGGATAGGAAACGGTAGGGAAATCTCCATCCGGCAATTCCTGCTCCGGTACCACATAGACATTGGTAAAGCCAAGTTCTTTTAAGACACGTCGCACCGGGATGTTTCCGGTACCATGCAGTGGTGTGTAAACGACCTTGATCTGAGATCCCACTGCATCAATGGCATCCTGATGTACGACTAATTTCTTTAACTCTTCGATATAAGGATCGTCGATATCCGCACCGATCGTCTGATACAGACCTGCTGCAATGGCTGCATCCTTGTCCATCTTCTTGCATACAGCGTAGTCTGAGATCGCCTTAACCTCGTTCATGATGCCGCTGTCATGTGGCGGTGTGATCTGCGCACCATCTTCCCAATATAATTTCTAGACCTTATACTCTGGTGGATTATGGCTTGCAGTAATATTAATACCAGCAATTGTATGTAATTTACGTACAGCATAAGATAATTCCGGTGTTGGACGAAGGGATTCAAACACATATGCCTTAATGCCGTTTGCTGCTAAGCAAAGTGCTGCTACATCTGCGAATTCCGGTGACATATGTCTGGAATCGTAGGCGATCGCTACGCCGCGATCCTGACCGCCGACCTTTAAGATGTAGTTGGCAAGCCCCTGTGTTGCCTTGCGCACGGTATATTCATTCATACGATTACAGCCTGCACCGATAATACCACGGAGACCCGCGGTGCCAAATTCCAATTCCGTGTAGAATCTCTCCTCGATCTCCTTCTCATCTCCTGCGATCTGACGCAGTTCTTCCTTTGTAG
>ENA-ORCM01000670-ORCM01000670.1-human-gut-metagenome-genome-assembly--contig:-NODE-670-length-32419-cov-4.380310_pt1 | contig 32419 bp, 21 predicted proteins | sample MGYA00242906_ERZ507928 | MGnify/ENA primary metagenome ERZ507928 (study PRJEB26167, sample SAMN06115497) | human gut metagenome | host: Homo sapiens | place: China:Shanxi | collected 2015-05-07...
AAGCATAAGCTTATCTTTTTTTATATCTTTTTAATACAGCCCCCAAGCAGATCATGCCGGGGGGCTGTATGTACTTACTTTAAAACTTTATCTTTTCAATTACTGAAGTCTGGTGGTCTGACCGTTGTCCAGAGCTTCCTGTCTCTGATCGATCACTTCCTGGTAACCTGCATCCAGATACTTCTGGCTCAGTTCGTCATACAGAGCGTCGAACTGATCCTTGGAGCACATGGTCAGTTTGTCACGGTACTCGGTATACAGATCATACAGAGTCTGGTTGTACTCGGATACAGCGTCGATAGAGGTTGCGAACAGGCAGTCGGAGTTAGCCTTGCCTGCTTCGTACAGAGCAACCTGTCCGTTGTAGTTAGCCAGGATCTGATCATAGAAGTCCTGAGGCAGTCCCTGAGGGTTTACAGCCTTGATGTCCTTCTCGATAGAACCAAGAGTCTTAACTGCGGTTACTGCACACCAGTAGTCTACGTTGTTGTTGTGACCCTGCTGCTCGTCCAGACCGGTCTGATCTGCTACAGCTACGGGATCGCCATTGTCGTCATAGTTGAAGTTCACGCCTTCGATACCCCACTGCATGGTGAACAGGTTCTCGGGCTGGTTCAGCCACTCAAGGTACATCATAGCTGCCTTTACTTCATCCTCGGTAGCGTCGTTAGCAAAACCGATCATCATACCGAAGTTGGTTCCGGGTCTGTAAGAAGCGCTGGAACCCCAGGTTGCATCCTGTGTCCAGGTGGAGGGGCTTACTGCTACTGCCAGCTTTCCATCAGGGTTAGTTTCATAGAAGGAATTCAGTACGTTCATGGTAGAAGAGATATATCCGGTCCAGGTAAATGCTTCACCGTTGATGAAGTCAGCCTCTGCCTCGGAAGCATCTCTTAAGTAGTACTCAGGGTTGTAATAACCGTCATTGTACAGTTCGTTTTCAAACTTCAGGAATCTCTTCTGAGCTTCGGTGGACAGTGCAGGGATCTGGTAGTCACCGGTAGTAGCCCATGTGGTCTCATCCTGAGGATAATCTCTGTAACCGTAGTTCTGGTCAATACCTGCGCCGCTTACTTTCTTACCGCTTAACGGATACTTGTGGCCGTTCTCAACCAGCTTTGCATACAGCTCTAACAGCTTGGTATTGTCGCCAACGGGATACTCAGAAAATCCTGCCTCTTCCAGCCAGTCCTGACGATAGAAGGTACACCAGGTATAAGTGGTGTTACCGTAAGGTCTGTAACCCAGTACCAGATAATCTTCGTCAGCCAGTTTGGTGTAAGCGTCATTGCCGTGCTCTACCATGGTCTCCCAGTAGGTAGGAGCGATCTGCTTGAACTGCTCTACATCATAGGTCTGCAGATATCCGTCTGCCTGCCAGGTAGCAAGCTTGTCATAGTCATATTCCATGCAGATAGTAGGAAGACTCTGGCTTGCTGCCAGCATTGCGTAATCGGTCATAACATCGCTACGGGTAATTCCTACATATTCCACTGTGATGTTGTACTTGTCTCCGAAGTTCTCCTGTACCCATTTGGTCCAGTAGTTGTTTTCTACATCAGAGCAGCCGTTTCCGGAAGATCCACGGTCATATACGGGAATCTGCAGTGTAACATTGTCTGCGAAAGGCTCCCAGCCGTCAATACCGGCTACTGCATCTGAAGCTGCTGCCTCTGTGCTTGCTGCGGTACTTGCTACCGCAGTATCCTTTGTGGAAGCATCTGCGCCGGCATCGCTGTTGCCGCATCCGGTCAGAGCGCTCATAGCCATAGCACCTACAAGTGCTGTTGCCATTACTTTGTGAAGAGTATTCTTCTTCATAAATCAATCCTCCTTGTTCTTTCCGAAGGAATTCTCCGTTTCCGCCATGGAAAGGATTTCCCCTCTTAAATATACATAGTTTTATGTGTACCCCGGAGACCCGGGAAAACATACAATGGTAACTTGTGTTTTAGTAGCTTAGCCCTTTACCGCTCCGATCATGGTTCCCTGTACGAAATACTTCTGCAGGAAAGGATAAATGATAATGATAGGAATGGTTACGAACATAATACTTGCTGCCTGCAGCACTTCGGGGGTGGACTGGATCGCGCTTCCGGTATCTGCCAGGGATGAAGTCTGTGCTTCCGCTGCGGATGCAACCAACTGATATAACTTATACTGAATCAGTTTCAAATCGGCGCTCTTGGTATAGTACATGTTGTCTGCATAGGAATTCCAACGTCCTACCGCATAGAACAGAGACAACGTTGCCAGGATCGGTTTGGACAGCGGTAATACGATACTGCTTAAGATCTGGAAGTTGCTTGCGCCATCCAGGAAAGCGGATTCCTCTAAGCTGTCAGGAATCGTGCTTTGGAAGTAGTTCTTCATGATCAGCATGTTATACGGGGAATAGATCAGAGGTAAGATCAATACCCACATCGTATCCAGCACATGTAACTTCTGATATAACAGGTAACAGGGAATGATACCTGCGCTGAAGTACATCGGCACCATCAGCAGGAAAGTCAGCAGCTTTTTGCCTTTTAATCTCTTCTTGGAAAGAGGATACGCTGCACAGGTACATACCACCATACCGAGTGCGGTGAAGATCAGTGTTACGATCACGGAGAATACCATGGAGTAAGTCATGGAACTGTCTCCGAACACCTTCTTGTAAGCATCAAAGGTAATATCCTTCGGCCAGAAGTATACGCTCTTGGACATTACTGCGGTATTGCCGGAAATGGATTTCACTGCTACATGCAGGAAAGGTAACACACAGCTTGCACACAGGATCACGATCACTGCCATCATGACGAAATCACTGATACGGAATTTGTTGACCGCATGAGCTCCGCCTGCGGAGGTAGATTCTTCGTTGATATTCACTTCTTTTTTCTTCATCACTCTCACCTCCTACAGTAATCCATCTTCGCCGAGCTTCTTGGCAAATTTATCAGATAACAGAACCAGGATCAATCCGATCAGTGACTGGAACAGACCAACCGCGGTCGCCGCACTGAATTTTCCGGCTCCGATACCTTTATTATATATGTAGACAGCCAGCTGATACTGGAAGTCCTTGACCTGCGAATTTTCTAACGCCGTCAGTCGCTCTAAGTTACTTCCCATGACACGTCCGAGATTTAAGATCAGCAGTGTTACTACCGTGCTCTTGATACCGGGAAGTGTGATGTGCCACATTCTCTTCCAGCGGTTCGCACCATCGATCATGGCTGCTTCGTACAGTTCTCCGTTGATACCGGTGATCGCTGCCAGGTAGAGGATGGTGCCCCATCCCATTGTCTGCCATACACCGATCAGAAGATAAGTCACTGCCCAGTGCCATTTCTCATTCAGGAACGGAATTCCTTCGGAGATCACTCCCATGTTGGTTAACAGGATGTTCACCAGACCGGAGTTGGGGCGGAACATTGTCATCGCAACGCTTCCGATGATGGCCCAGGAGAGGAAGTGCGGCAGATACAGGATCGTCTGGGATACCTTTTTGAATCTGGGATATCTTAATTCATTCAGGATCAGTGCCAGAATGATCGGCATCGGGAAGCCAACTAACAGGTCTGCCAGGTTGAACACTACGGAGTTGCGGAGTGCTCTCATGAAGTCGGCATCCTTGAATATTTTAATGAATGTCTTCATTCCCACCCATTCACTGCCTGCATATCCCTTCGCCGGTTTGTAATCCATGAAGGCCATCCGCAGTCCCGGGTAAGCACCATAGCTGAATACAATTACCATGATCAGTGGAAACAATAACAACAGATACAACTGCCAGTCTCTTTTAAAAGCTTGTTTCCAAGTGGTTTTCGTTTTCACGCCCGCCGCATTGGCTGCATTCTTCTTCGCCATATCGAACCTCCTCAAGTGTCAGTTATATTTTCTCGTCATTTTGTACACTTTTTGTAACCTTGTAAGCATATTATCATACATGTTGTCATATTTTTCTAATCAATCAATATAGAAAACTATGCAAAAACAACCATTATAAATCATGTTCGTTTTTCGTTGATTTTATTTTCTCGTTTGCTTTTGTATTTAATAACGTATATTTCTTGAAAAAGAGCCGTGTTTTTCAATGTTTTTAGCCTTTTTTAGTCACATTTTCGGGAACGGTTTCAAAAGTGCACTTATTATTTATACAATATAATAGTTGATTTTGTCCAGTTTAGTTGTTATATATAATGTATAGACATTATTTCCATGGCAGCAAGACGTTTTTTCACAGTGTCATACAGGATGCACAATGGATTTATACAAGATTCACAGGAGGTTGAAAATGGCGAAAACCAAGCGAGTGGTTACAGAATACAGAAGCTACTATCTGCCCATGCAGTTCCCCGTACTGCTTCTGTCCGGTGATTATTGGAAGATCTCGGATATTCCCAGCGGAAGTCTTCACTTCCATAATTGTCTGGAGATCGGACTCTGTCATTCCGACAGCGGCACGTTAGAGATCAACGGTGAGAAGCAGTCCTTCCATGCCGGTGATGTCACTATCCTGCCCCGTAACGTCCCCCACACCACTTACAGCACTCCCGGTACCAGGAGCCACTGGTCTTATCTGTTTCTGGATCCGAGGGAGCTGTTCCGCAATCTCCTTCCCGCTTCCTGGAAAAATTATGATCTGTCCACAGACGGCTTCCCGGGATTCCGCTATATTTTCAGCAAAGAGGATTTCCCCCATATCAACTATCTGGTGTCCTATATCATTCATGAGCTGGAGGAGCAGAATCCCTGCTACCAGATCAGTGCCAGAAGTCTGTTGTGTTCCCTCTATATCGAGCTGTACCGGATCGAAAGCCTTGGCGGTGTCAACCCCGGCACTGCGAAACCGGGTTCTCCCGAGATCTTGGCCCTACAGGACCGCAAAAAAGAGGGCGAGATCGCCGAAAACTCTCTGGTGATCTCACCCGCTCTGGAATATATTGAGAAAAATTATATGCAACAGTTTACCATCGAATATCTGGCAGAGCTGTGTCATTGGAGTCCCACCCATTTCCGCCGGGTCTTCCACGATATCATGGGCACCTCCCCGTTGGACTATGTGAACAATACCCGGATCTTGAAATCCTGTATCCTGCTGCGCAGTACAGAACACTCTATTCTGGACATCTCCGAGATGGTAGGCTTCCATTCCGTATCCAGCTTCAACCGCTACTTCATCAAGCTGATGCAGATGTCTCCCAGAGAATACCGCAAGCAGATGCAGCAAAGCGAGAAAAAAGCGGAAAACCAGTCCATTCTGGAATTCGCCGGCTGGATGCGTCCGGAATAACTGCATTCTGTATTCCGGTAGCTCCGGTCATTAAGCCAGGCGTTTGTGTTTCCATTTGCCGGAGTAATACCGGATCACGGGAATGATGCACCCGCAGCTCCAGGACAGAGGTGTGGCGATCCAGATTCCCGTCACGCCTAAGATTCCGGACAACAGATACGCGAACACGATTCTGCCGGTCAGTTCCGTTAAGCCTGCTACCATGCAGGTATTCACATCTCCGGCGCCACGTATCACATTCTGATAGCTCTGCATTACGCCGGCGATCACATAGGCCACGCCGATGATCGTCAGATACGTGCAGCCGATGCCGATAGCTTCTCCCGATTCGTTTGCATCCAAAAACAGCATCATTAACTGCACCCGGAAAATAAGTACCATGGAGGCAATAAAAATACTTGCTCCCACCATGACACCCAGTGTCTTATAGAGAGCTTCCCGGATCCGGTCATACTGATTCTTCGCAATATTCTGCCCGGTAAACACCGAAAGTGCCGTTCCGATAGAGACGATGACCTGAATCGCCACACTGTCCACACGATTTGCCGCCACGTAAGCTGCCATGGTGGATGAGCCAAAGGAATTCACCAGTCTCTGTACACTCATGCCGCCTAAAGCGATCATGCAGGACTGAAACGCCGCCGGAAATCCGGTCTTTACCACCAGCTGGACATAACCAGCCTCCGGCTTCCACTTCATCAGGGATAATCCGATCTCTTCTTTCACTGTCCACACTTTCGCAAAACAGATCACCGCCGAAGTGCACTGTGCCAGAATCGTCGCATAAGCCGCTCCCGCTACTCCCATTTTGCAGGCAATAATGAAAAACAGATCGAAAGCAATATTCACTGCAGACGAAGCGATCACTGCCCGTAGCGGAGTCTTGGAATCTCCCACACTGTTTAAGATCGCCGCACATCCGTTGTAGATCACGCTGCCGAACACAAAAGTGTAGATGATATGCAGATATTCTGCGGAATAACCAATGACATTCTCCGGCACGCTTAAAAGCCGAAGGAAAAATTCCGCGCCGAAGATTCCGATGAATGACATGATGCCGGTCAGCATGCCCGCCACCCAGATAAGTGCCGTCACAGTCTTCGCCAGTCTCTCTTTATTGCCACAGCCAAAGCACTGCGCCACCACCAGTCCGGCACCGTTGCACATGCCGCTGACTAACGCCAGCAGAAAATAGGTCAGCGTTCCTGTGCTTCCCACGCCTGCCAGTGCACTCTCTCCCAAAAATCTTCCCACGATCACTGTGTCCGCCACATTATATACCTGTTGGAATATGTTGCCGATCAGCATCGGTATGGCAAAGCCAATGATCAGTTTTAATGGTTTGCCCTGTGTCATATCTTTCATATAGGTGTCCTCTTTTTTATCCTTCTGTTTTCAAAACGAATCCCGCCAGACCGGATTCCGGTCAGTTCAGATGCAGCAGTCTCGCCCCTGCCAGACGGTTCTCCCGCTTCGGCGGCAGATCATAATAGACCTCCATTTTGAACGGATCCAGTTCCAGGGTCAGTTGTGTCGGGCAGCCGTAGCGTTTCAGAGCCACACGCCATAGTTCACCATTGGAGAACCAGTCGTCAATCAGTTTTCCGTCCTGATACAAGCGTGCGCAGTCCCCACCGAAATCCAGTTCCAGCCAGACATCGCCAGACAGTGCATCCGCCGAGTGATACTCATATTCCAAGGTTAATTCATAGACGTTCGGTTCTGTTTGACCATATACGTTCCAGATGCTTTCCACTGCCTGTCCGGCATCCGCGATCCGCACCTTACCGGCTTCCGCAAAGTGCAGATCCGGCAGCAGACTCACCTTGCCCTTTTCATCTGCCCCTTCCTGCGCATAACAAAAATGCTCCGCATCGTGTATGGTAAGGATCCTTACCGCTTCCGCATGATCATTGCCATCGCTCCACTCGAAATAAATATCCTCCGGCTTCTCATCCGTATAGAAATAATAAGTTCCGCCAAAGCATCCCAGATAAGAGGCATTGGTTTTCCGAAGTCTGAACTGCTCTCCCCGTATTACCACCGGCAGATTGTAAGGCAGCACCAGAATCGCATCCGTCCGCACATGAATCCGGTCGAAAATAATCTGCCTCTGTATTCCTTCAACATCTGTCACCGTAAACTGTAATGGCTTTTCCGGTGTGATCTGTTTCTCCATCATTTTCCGTTTTCTCTGGTGATTATTGATAAATAAGAACCCGCAGTCCGCCGTTTTATTATAGCGGAACGCTGCCCGCAACGTCTCCATATCTTCTGCACCCGTGGGCTCGGGGATATTATCCGGCAGATACACTTTCGCCGGTGCCAGCAGTTCTTGTGTGTTTTTTATAAAAATATGGTGTTTGCGCAGTCGATAATAACTTTCTGACGGCAGACCGTTTTCCCGCAGGCACGTCTGAAAATCATAGCTTTTCACAGGAAGATCATTGGCATAGCCGGTCGCCTTCGACTCCTGCAGGGTGGTATATTGTCCGTCAGGATTCACGCCGCCGTGGTACATATAATACCCGATCAGATTTGCCCCTGCTCCCAACATGCAGATCGTTTGTGCCTCGATATCCTCCGGGTAAGGGTAGGTGCGTCTGTGCGCCGTCACCTGCAGTCCCCCACCCAGCTCCGCCGTCAGGTAAGGGAATTTTGACGTATCAAAGGTAAAATCACTCTGTCCTTCGGCGAAATCCGATGCAATATTTGCATCGTCGTGAAAAGGCTGAAACAGGAAATTCTCGCTTGCCGCAAGTTCGTGGGTATGATTCGCCCACGGAGCATCCACATACCCGCCAAGCACCGGCAGGAAGTTTTCCGGTACATAAGCGCCTCCCCATCCGGTCGCTGAAAAATAGGGAGCGGTCAGTCCCTTTTTCTCCGCCATAGCTCTGAGTGTGCGCATATGCGCCATGCCCTCTTCCCTGTCGGAAGGGCCACCGGCATGCCCGTACTCATTCTCGATCTGAATGCCGATGACGGGACCATCGTCCTTATGCATATACCCATCCGCCTGCTCGGCAATCTTGGTAAAAAAGAGGTCCACATACTTGAGATACTGCGGATCATCTGTTCTAAGAGACAGTTTGCCCCGCTTTTCTTTCTCCACCAGCCAGTCTGGGAAACCGCCGTTCCTGCACTCTCCGTGTGCCCACGGACCGATACGCAGCCATACTTTCATCCCGGCTTCCTGACAGCACTTCAAAAACGCCTTCAGATTTCTTCTGCCGGAAAAATCCCACTCACCTTCCGTTTCCTCATGGTGGATCCAAAACACGTACGTAGCAACGATGTCCACACCGCCCTGTTGCATATTCTTAAGTGCTGTTTTCCATTCCCCTGCCGGATAGCGGGAGAAATGGAATTCTCCCATGATGGGCAGGATCGGTCTGGCGTTGCAGGTTAAGTATTCGCTGTTATAGCTATATACTTCTTTTTCCATGTTTTTCATTTTGTAATCCTTTCCTCAAAAACTTTCCTATTCAAGTCTTTCTTTTCGAGCTTTTTTACAGATCATGTACCCGGATTCCCTGATGAGCATTGTCCATGGTAAGTAGTTCTTCCGCACACTTTTCCGCTTCGTCTGACCGCCCCAGTCCTTTAAGTCCAAGGCTCATCATGAACAGACAATGCTTCCGGTTCCGCTCGTCCAGGTTCTCCTCAAAAATCAGCAGATCCGGCAGGGATACCGCAAAATAGTCTATTTTTATTTCATCCCCGATATGTTTTTTTCCATAATCCTCCAGTTTCCGGAATCTCTCCACTGCCTGCTCTTCGTCACCCAGTGCCCGGTACGCCAGTCCCTGATAATAGATCATCTCGGGGGGCTGATCATTGTAATACATCATGCCCACCGGCTCCGACTCTCCGTGACAGGCTTTCGTAAGACTTGCGAAAGCTTCCTCTGTCTCTCCCAGCTTTTCCTGCACCAGTCCAAGCAGATAATGCAGATTATTCTCCTGTGCAGACTCCAATTTCCCTTCTCCCAGATTTTGGGGATATTCATCCACTGCCTGCAGGAGAATTGTTTTGGCTTCTACATATTCTCCTTCTGCCGCAGCCGCTTTTGCCAGCTGATACAAGGCGGTCAGGTACTGGGCTGCCACTTTGCCTTCGCCGCCTTCCCACTGATGGAACTTCCTTGCTTTGATCAGATTGAGAGCCTTCTCAGATTCTCCCAGAGTGTTTAAAAGTGTCACGTACTCCAGATACAGATCATCCCTGCTTTCCACCAGGTCAAAATGTTTTTCCATATCACTCCATCGTTCTTTCACGGCAACATTCAGACGCTTTTTCAGCTGATCCAGTTCCAGATACACTCTGGCATCCGTCTCATCCAGTGCAAAAGCTTTCTCCATTTCCTCGTACGCTCTCTGCGGCTGCTTTTTCACATTGTAATATGCCAGTGCCAGATTCCTGTGTACCGTCGGGAACTCCGGATATTTAAGCGCCGCCTTTTCATAGTCTGCCACGGCTTCTCCATACACTCTCTTGTCATAGAGCAGGCAGCCCAGATAATAATACGCCATGCCAAGGTCGTATTCTGCTGCCAGACGCTTCAGCACGATATAATCTTCCGTTCTGTGAGGGAAGCAGCCGTCGGCTACAGCTTTTTCTCCCAATGCCGCATAATGTTCTGCCGGTCCGGCAGCTTCCGCACTGGGCAGGTTGTCATATCCGTAAGCAATATAATAATATACCAGCGGATAAATATCCTCTTGCCGTGATACGTTCTGTTGTTCCACCCATTTTTCGGCAAGGGTGATTCCCTGTGCGTAATCTCCCGCCTCATAGAGATCGATCATCAGCTCCAGCAGGGTGTTATGGTTGATCTTCTCCGGCTGTCTGTCATAGAGCGGATCGATCTTAAGGCTCTCCTTATGTAATTCTTCCGCTTCCTGCACTCTTCCCAGTTTTTTTAAAATATTTTCCTTCAATGCCCGGGCTTTCATGCACTGGTACTGTCTGAGAATAGATTCGTTTACATGCTCCAGAGCCTCTGCAAATCTTCCCGCTTTTGCATCCAGACAGGCCAGTTCATAGAATCCGGGTGCCTGGAAGCTGCCACCCCAGATGGCCTTGTAAAAGACATCATAGGCTTCTTTTTCTTTTCCCTGATATTTCAAAGAAAGTCCCAGATTATAGTACGGCTCATAATCATAAGGGTTCGGATTGGAACGGACAGACTTCTCCACCGCCTTCCGGAAATATTTTTCCGCCCCGGCAAAATCACACTTTTTAAGCAGACATCTTCCATAGGCATTGTTCAGGCGGATATCGGTAGGATCCCTGCGCAGTCCCTCCACATAATAATCCTCCGGATGGTAAGTGGCATGCCGGTATTGCTCCACATGCAGACCATAAAGAAACAGATCCTCCGTGGTTTCACACTCTTCGGGAAGCGGTGCTGCCTTCGCCGGTTCCGGCACTTCCGCTTCGATCTTTTCCGGGATTCGGTAAGAGACCAGTTCTCTGCCATCTGAAGCAAGGACGCTTACCCGCAGACCGCAGATTGCCTCTGTGTCGTTTTGCTTCCCTGTTTTTTGTGATATAAATTGCTGCAATGTCTCCCGATCGACCTTCACCTTGCAGGTCTGCTCAGGCGACAGATCTGAGACTTCCTCATACAGTACCTTTCCCTGTCCGCCGTTTTCTCCAGGCAGTGTCAGTTGAATTTTTGCCTCTTTTTGCACGGATGTGGTATAGGCCGATACCGTAAGCTGTCCCTTAGTCTCATCATATTCCACATTCACTGCGGCATCTATGGTGGCATTTTTCACATAACCGATATTTTTATAGGGCATAAAATACTGTTTGAAGTTCTTGGTCTCCTGAGGCTGGATCCAGGTGAAATCCGGCTGATTATCCGTAAAACAGCCTGTCATCAGTTCGATATACGGACCGTCCTCGTCGGTCAGTGCTCTGTCCCATGCTTTGCCGAATTCTCCGCATCCCCAGGTCCACTGCTTTTTCCCGGGAGCAATATGATGATCTGCCACATGCAGAAGTCCTGCCTGTTTTCCGTAATCGTACTCCCCTATAAAATTGTAATCGGAACGATATGCCATATAGGAGGTGGGCACCGGAATATTTTTATACTGTGCGATATTCACATGATCGTATTTGTGCTTATAGTAGGTTCCCTCCGCATAGGGGAAGCTGATAACATCCCGCTTGCCGTGGTCATAGACCGCCGTCACATCCTCTGGAAAGACGGAGATGGTGTCATCATTTACCGCCACGGCAGGGTTCGCCCACCATAGAAAAGTCTGGGGCATTTTCGTACGGTTGTAAAGTTGTGCAGATAATTCGATATATGCCTTATCAGGATACAAAGTTATGCCTAGCACGCCCTCTGTCCGGAACATATTCTCGATCTCTCCCATCCATACTGTAGCGCTCCCATCCTCATTTTCCGCATAGGTATATTCTACCGGATCAAAGGTACTGGGTCTGTGATGCTGCGGCCAGTTAAATTCGATGCCGCCCGAGATCCAGGGACCCGCCAGCCCCACCAGTGCCGGTTTGATGACATGATTGTAATAGATAAAATCGTAGCCATTTGTCTTGTCATAAGCTCTCTGGATCCTGCCTCCCAGCTCCGGCAGCATCATTACTTTCAGATAATCGTTCTCCAAAAAAAGCGCTGTATACTCCTTATCCACTTTCTCATCGCTGATCTTCTCGATCACCGTGTGGGGATAGATCCTTCCCGAGCTTCCCTGATAGACACGTTTCTCCAAAAACATCGGATTCTTATCCGGTTTTCCTGCTTCGTATGTGGGAATGATCACTTTTTCTTTCCAGACCTGTACCTTGTTCATTTGTTCCTCCTTTTATCTCCGTACAGCTTCCTTTCCGCCGTCCGGTAAAATTTTAACCTCGCACCAGCATGCTTAACTCTTCTTCTGCTATTTCCTCCGACGGTTCAAAATCCTCTCCCGACAGATATTCATAAATCGCCGTCTGCAATGCACGTGCCTCCGGATACTGCTGACTCTTATGCAATTCCATGGTGGATAACAATACTTTTCCCTTCAGGCACCGAAACTCGATCAGCTGCGCCATAGGACGCAAGAATGCATAGCTGTCCATCTCCGTAATAATTGTCTTCATGGGATGCGGTAGAATCACCGCCCGCTTCGTTGCCATGATCCACCATTGCCAGTCCGTGTGAAAATCCGTCGGAAATTCCTTAAAAATTGGATGCTCCGTATCGATCAGCTGCCCCATACCACCTTCCTGATCCGTGAAAGTTCCCACCGACCAGAAATCCGTCGTAAACTGTGTTTTTATGGAATACGGCAGGCTCTCTTTATCCGCATCCGGGGACAGATAGACCCTTCCACCGTTTTGCAGAACTGCTCTCGTCTGCTCGTCAAATACTCTCGTTTCGTATACATTTTTCGGACATTCCGGGCTCGTTTTTTGATAGACCCACACAGGATAGGTGCTGGTGCAGTCACCGATACTCACCGTCAGTATGAGTGCCGCCGATACTCCCTTGACCTTCAGAGGAATGTCCAGTCTTCCCAGTGAAGTATAAGTCCCCGGAGGACAGTTTTTTTGCCTGTCTGCCCGGTCGCATCGAAGCTCTCCTCTTCCGCTATTCACAGCACAGTCCCGGTAACCCAACGTCCAGACAAGCTCACCGCTGATGCTCTCTTTTCCAAAATTTGCCACTTCTACTTCCGCTGTCAGATATTCTCCCTCTTCATAGGTATAGCGGGGCAATTTCACGAAAATACGGCTCTCTCTGAAAAACTCCCGGAACCGCTCCGGTCTGGCGAAGGGATACGGTTTCGATTCCATATGAGAATTCATCATGCCTACCAGTGCCGTCCCCTGCCCCGGGAAATCCTGCAGTCCGAGGAGCGAAATCCCTGAAAGCTCTCTCGTCCGCATAGCTGCTTCAATCTCTTCCCGGTATGCCAGCCTCGACAGTTCTCCGGTGGCTTCCACGTATTTTTCCCATGTGGGCAAAAGTCCCCGTTCCTCTACACGTTTTTTGATCAGTTTCAGATTCACCGGATCCGATATTCCATGAAAGCTTTCCAGCTCCTCAAAATCCGGCAGCACTTCGAACTGCCCCACTTCAAAACTGAATACCGGCTTCTGATACTCTTTTCGTATCTCTGCCATCGCCTCATCATAGGTTCGATCTGTGGAGGGATAGTTTTCATTGAGATACCCCCGCATGCCGGAGAATGTTCCGCGGATCACCACATCCTTGCAACTCTGCGATGTATAGAAATCGCTCTCTGGGTCACATCCTTCTTCACCATAAAAGGCATTGGATCCGTTCGCATATAGTCTGGTCGGATCCATCCTTTTCGCCGTTCTGACCAGTTCCCGCATCCGTTCTCTGCCTTCATCTTGTGCCTGCAATTCATTGCCCAGTGTCAGCATTACAAAAGAGGGATGATTGGCATAGGTTTTCAATAGGTCCACAAGTTCTGCCCGGTAATACCGATAGCTTTCCTCCGTTCCAAAGGCATCCTTCGGATCCCAGTGAGACAGCTCCGGCTGCAGAAGCATTCCCAGTTCATCCGCTGCCGCAAACGCAGCTTCCGGCTCACAGTGGGAATGGAATCTTACAAAGTTGATTCCATAACTGCGATATTTTAATAACATTTCTTTCCATTCCGGAATTGTCATGGGTGGATGCCCGGTCTCCGGGTATTCTGCGCAATTTGCCTCACCCCGCAGAAAAATTGCCCTGCCGTTCAGTGCCAGTCTGCCGCTGCCGTTATCACCAAAAGAGCGGATGCCGAAACGGATCCTGCACTCAGCAGTGCTACCGCCTTTATCTTCTGCTGAGATACCGTTGTCCAGGGTTACAGCCATCTCATAGAGATTGCCCTCATCTTCGTCCCACAGTTTCACATTCTCCCGCAGAGGCAGATCACGGAACCAGATTTCCATTGTTTTCGGATTCTCCTCTTTATCTGTTCCGGCTTCCGTTAATCCCTCCCCGGAACAGCTGATAATTTCCGTCAATGTCTGTGTGTCTTCTAACTCTCCTGCCGCCAGAGCCTCTGACTGTAATATGATTTTCGCATCTTTATAGACTTTCTTTGCGCCAGGTACCAGTTCCACACATACATCCAGCACATATCCGCCTGCTTTATTTTTCTCTTCCTTTTTCACCGCTCTCGGATATACCCGGAGGCTGTCTATAAAATTCTGCGGTCTGGTATACATGCTGCATTCGCCAAGTATCCCGTTCCAGTTTGTCTGTGTCTCATCCGTCGCTGCGGAAGAATAACAGATGGCAGCTTTGGGCATTCCCGGATAGCTGTTATCCGAAAGAAACGTAAATTCATGTTCTCCCGGTGCCGCCCCGGTGAGTTCAAAAATATAAGGTGTACTTAGTGTCCCCTGCCGGAACACCGCACACGCTTCTCCATCCACTAGCAGCCGGAGTGCCCGTGCCCGCTCCGCCAGTACGAACAGCCTGTCGGTTCCGTAATCCGGTACCGTTATCTTACGACTGATCCTGGCTTCTCCCTCATAGGTATGCCGCCTGGTAAATCTCGTAGCGATCGGTGCATCTTTGTCTATCTCTCCCGCCGCATTCCCCAATACAGCGTCCGGGTGCCACTGATTCGCCCCCACATCTCTATGTCCGATCCCGTTCTCATCCAACGTCCCCGGCAGATCCATCTGTCCCGTGGTTCCGTCCTCCAGTACTACATGCCATTTTCCATTCAACAATATTCTCATATAAGCTCCATCCCACAGACCCTTTTCCATACAGAAAATCCCATAGCAGATCCATAGTAAATTTTCTGACGTTTTCTCCTTGATCACGGAATCATTATATAGCTTAACTTTAGTGTTTTAAATTCACTATCATGAACTATTTTTAATATTCATTGCATTATTCTGAATCTTTTTGATATAATATGATGCTGGGGTTTTTGACCCCGACATCATAATATCTATGAGGAGTGAATCAAAAATGGCAGATAAAAGAATCTTTTTATACGAAGATTTAGAAATATTCTATGAAGATACAAAAAAAGGGTGGTCCATGCCCTATTCGCATCACCACACCAACTATGAAATCTATATTCTGCTCTCCGGGGAGCGTCTGGTTACCATCGGCGATATCACCTACCGGGTAAAAGCCGGCATGGCAAGCCTGTTTGAGAGCAATATCTCTCACCGAAGCGTCGGTGACACGGATTATACCGGGATCTGCATCCATTTTTCAAAAGTCTATCTTGAAAAATACTTTTTGCCTGCCGTAGTATCTTCCTACCTGACCTGTTTCCAGACACCGATTATTTTCATACCCGAGGATTACAGGCAACAGCTCCTCGACTGGAACGCAGCTTCCTGCTGTAAATCTCCCACTGCATACCTGTTATTGGCACAGATCCTTACAGATCTATCCGTTTTCCGTCATCAGTATCCTATGGACAATAAAATTTCCGTCAGTGAGAATAAAGCCTCCGGTTTTCAGCGGATCATCCATTATATTAATGCTAACTACACGACGATTCAGACCGTCCGGGATATCGCCGAATCCTGTGGGGTCTCCGAAAGCTATGTCCACCGGGCCGTCCGACAGACGGAATCTCTCACCGTAAAAGAATATATTAATAAGCTTCGCCTCCGTCATGCCATACACCAGGTGGAACAGGGCGGCAATTCTCTCTCTGTCATCAGCAAGACCTGCGGTTTCCAGAGCGTGTCCTATTTTTACCGGGTCTTCAAAAAATACTACGGAATGACACCCACACAATATTTTTCCAAAAAAGAACCCCATTACTGATATTTCTATCAGTAATGAGGTTCTCATCATATTCTCATATACCCTAATTATTGCTTACACAATACCCTCTCAGATTGTCTGGCCGACTTTCCTTACCTACCCGCAATAGCAGCCTTTGCTACTGTGCCCCTTCAGAGGAAAGTTCTGTTTGGGTTACTGTATAATCATTTTGTTCTGCATTATCGTACCATAACCATATCATATAGATAAATTCATGTTATGAAAAGCAACCTGCTGTTGCCATACTCTATGCCTGTCATACACCAAAATATTTTCGGCACTTTTCGCTTTTAGTGCCAAAAGTGTATTGACAAAATTATGATTATTTATTACATAATTTCAAATCTTTGTTACACGTTTTCATCTCCGCAATCTTGGAACTGCCCAGCAACGTTCCACACACCACTTACATTCCCCGACGTCTCGGCGGTACCAACCCCGACACGACGAAACCGGATTCTCCCGAGATCCTTGCCTTACAGGACCGCAAAAAAGAGGGCGAGATCGCCGAAAACTCTCTGGTGATCTCACCCTCTCTGGATTATCAACCGCTACTTCATCAAGCCTCCTCACAGATTCTTCCCGCATTCCATCAGGTATGCATCCATTCCCAGACACATTGCACCGATGATTCCGGGGTTCTCGCCCAGTGCAGGAGCCACCACATACTGTGACATATCCTTCGGCAGGCTGGTCTCCGGCAGATAGCCATTCAGAAACTCCACCGCATTCTGTCTCACCATGTCGAAAACCTTCTCCTGGTGCATCACACCGCCCCAGAGAATGATCTTCTCCGGTGAGTAAGTCAGCATGTAATCTGCCACAGCCTGTCCGATGTAGTAACTTTCCAGTTCCCAGACATCCTCTCTTCCGGCCAGTTCAGCTCCCTTTCTGCCATACCTGCCCTGAATCGCAGGACCGGAAGCCAGTCCTTCCAGACAGGCACCGTGATAAGGACAGCAGCCTTCATAGGTATCCTCCGGGTGCTTGCGCAGGAAGATATGTCCGCCCTCGGGATGCATCAGGCCATGCAGCAGTCTGCCGTTAATATATGCCCCTACACCTACTCCCGTACCAATGGTGATATAGAGCGCATTCTCACACCCCTTGGCTGCGCCGAAGCGTACCTCGCCAAGCACTGCTCCATTGACATCTGTATCAAAACCTACAGGGACTTTCAGTGCTTCCCGGAACGCTCCCGCAAAATCATAAAATCTCCATGCCAGCTTCGGAGTGCTGGTAATATAGCCGTAGGTTGCCGATTTTTTATTCAGATCCACCGGGCCGAAACAGCCGATCCCCAGTGCCTCGATTCCTTTATCCTGAAAATATGCTATCATTTTCGGCACCGTACTCTCCGGTATCTCCGTAGGGAATACTGCCCTGTCGAAAATATTTCCCTGCTCATCTCCTATGGCACATACCATCTTTGTGCCGCCGGCTTCAATTCCGCCTAATTTCATTCTAACATCCTCCCATTACAACTTTTTACTATGCCTGTTCCCTGTTCAGGATCCGCTTATGGAACACCAGCACAAACAACAGAGTAAAGAGTATCATTGCTGCCGGCATGATCAGAAAGCTCCTGCCATATCCTGTTTTTTCAGCAATGTCTCCGTAAATATAGTTAAATCCAATATCAAACAGTGATGCTACACTGATGATCAATCCGGACATCGTGGACACCTGCGACGGATCATAAAGTCTCCCGATGGCCATAACCAGTGTCGGATAAATGATCGAGCAGAACAGTCCGGCCAGACTCAGCATCCAGAGTGCCCCACTGAAGATCCCTGCCGCATAAAGCACTGCAGAAATCACAGAAAACAAGGCAATGCTCGGGAATACCTTCAGCCGGTCAACCAACGGAGAAAAGACCAGTCTTCCCACCGTCATTCCGCCAAAAAACAACGCCATATAATTGGCAGCCTTTCCCTGCTCCAGTCCCAGCGCATTGGTTCCGTAGATCACAAACCAGTTCAGCATTCCATGTTCTGCAATAAAGTATACACCAAAGATCACCACCATGACAATCCAAAGGTAGTTTCCCTTCATTTTCCTTCCCTGCTGATCCTTTTCTGCCTTCTTCACTTCTCCGCTGTCCGGGATCTGCAGTTTTAAAATGATCAGAAACGCCAGAACGCCGATGGCAAAAAGAACCCCTGTCACAGCTTTCCATCCGCCAAAATCGTTAGCCAGATTTCCGATCAGACTCTGTCCTCCGCTGGTACCGATTCCCTGCGTAAAGAACAATACATTGACGATCATGGCCGGTGATGTGGCAAAAATGAACGGTGTGATCAGTGTAATGGACGTATTCAACAGCGTAGAAGCTCCCATTGCCAGGAACATTCCCACCAGCAATGCATAATAGTTATCTGTAAGCAGGAATACCAGCATTGCACACATCCATACTGCGAGAAATCCCAAAAAAGCCTTTTTGCGGTCGATCCTATCCATGATTCTGCCTCCGGCCAGCAGGAAACACAGATTTCCCGCATAGCTTACGGCTATGATCGTGGACAGCCCCTTTGCCGTCAATGCAAAATGCGTCTGAAAAATGCCGGAGAAAATACCTCTCAGGCTGTCACTGATTCCCAGGCCGACCATCAGGATTGCAAATCCGATGAGAGCGATCCTTCTATTACTCTTCTCCATTCTGGCTCCCATCTTCCGGCTCTTCTACATCGATCCGTACATTTTCTACATTTCCCAGTGTCACGTCCTCCTCGTAAAAAGGCAGGATTCCTTCTTTCTTCGTGATCTGAATATCATGGAAGGAGACATTCTTCACATAATCCGCATAGATTCCGGAAATCTTTGTGCGGATCTCTCCCTCTCCCTGGCAGGGTCTCTTATCGTAGCCGTTGATCTCCCACTTGGATTTCTTATCCAGTGTCAGCCGAATGCCCTCAAAGGTCACATCTTCAATATAATTGTCTTCACTGCCCAGCAGGAAAATGCCGTTTTCTCCCTCGCAGGTAATATTCTGGAAGCGGATATTGCGGATCTTACCGGCCTTAACTCCGGGTTTGCGATCCAGCGCAGTCAGGCAGACAGCCTCCGCTCTTCCCCACCATTCATAAGAGAATCTTCTGGTCTCCATAATGATGTTGGAAAAGATTACATTTTCCACGTTGCCATTATCTCTGATCTGAATGGAAATTCCACGGTTACTTCTGGAAATACAGCAATTTTCCACCAGAATATTCCGGAAGTCAGACTCTCCCTCCGTGCCGAATTTGATGGCAGCACTGGTGGATACCAGGGTACAATTGGTGACCACGATATTTTCACAGGGACCGTATTTCTTATAATCCCCGGAATTTTTCAATACGATGGCGTCATCTCCACATTCAATGTGACAGTTACTGATCCGGACATTCTGACAGTGATCCGGATCGATGCCATCGGAATTCGCCATCTTCAGATTATTCAGCAGGCGGATACCGTCGATCAGCACATCCTTACAGCCTACCAGATGCACTGTCCAGAAGGCACAGTTCGTCAGGCGGACTTCCTTGATGGTCAGATGCTTTACATCCTCCAATAGCAGGAGCGGAACTCTGGGATAATAGGAACCCTCGATATGATAACCCGAGTCATCTCCGTAAAAGACAGATTCATTGCCATCAATGGTACCCTGTCCGGAGATCGTCACATTTTCCTGTCCCAGCGCATAGATAAAGGCATGGAACGGGCGTCCTGCATATTCACTGTTCAGGAAAGAAGGCAGGCCGGATTCATGGGCTGTGATTTTACCATTGTTGCGCAGCGGGTAATAATCTTCTATGTTGCTGCTGGCTTTCCAGACAGCGCCCGGCTCCAGATGTACCTCCACATTGGATTTCAACAGCACATATCCGGAAGAATATGTCCTGCCGCCGGGGAAGAGGACTACGCCTCCTCCCTGTTCTGCACACGTATCGATTGCTTTCTGAATGACAGGGGCATCATTGGTCTGTCCATCGCCCACTGCACCGTATTCTAATATATTGATCATAATTTTCTCCTTCGTAACCCTCTTACTTTTTTTCATTCACAATACGCAGGGTCTTGATTTCATAAGGCTTCATAGTAAAGCTCCATCCGTCCTGTACACGGGTCATATCCGCATTCTCCACCCCGGAAAAATTCTCCATGCAGTCACAGACTGTTACCCGTGCATCCGGAGCAAGTGGGAAGTTCACATGCACTTTGGTACGCATTCCCCAAGTCTCATAGATACGTACGATGATGCCATTGCCGTCCTCTGCTGCTTTCACAGTATCTGCCATCACATTTTCCTCTGCTATCTGCAGCATTGAGAAGCTGTCTTCATAGATACCCTGTACCTTCTCCCATGCCATCGGGCAGTTCAGATCGTAAGCTTCTCTTACCACACTGCCCTTGCGGAAATCTCCCTGATGAGGGAACAATGCGTAGGTAAATTCATGCTGTCCCTGATCTGCATCGGGATTGGGGAAAATACCTGACTTGATCAATGTCAGTCCCATCACACCCTCATGGACATCATAACCGTATTTGCAGTCATTCATCAGTGCCACACCATAACCGGGCTCGGAAAGATCTGCCCATTTGTGTGCGCATACCTCGAATCTTGCACGATCCCAGGATGTGTTCTTGTGTGTCGGCCGCTTTACATTGCCGAACTGGATCTCATAATCCGCTTCATGTGCCAGAATATCCACAGGGAAGGATACTCTGAGCAGCTGTTGATGTTCCTGCCAGTCCACTCTGGTCTGAAAATCGATCCTTGCGGTGTGCCGGTAGAAACGAATGGTCTGTTCGATCATGGAATCCTGGAACCGTCTGCGCACATGTAATGCCGCCGTCTCCGGTCCGTTCTCCAATACTTTGAATTCTTCCACATCAATGACATCCCAGGATTTCTCCAGATATCCCTCGTCAATATTCCAGGCATCGAATTCTGCCGGCCGATCCTCATATACGGTGAGACGGTTACCCATCCTGCCCTTTTGGATCAGTTCCCGGTCCTCCCTGATATCCACCAGGCTTGTGATCTCAGCATTGGCATCAAATCTTACGGTAAAATAGGGCGTTTTGAAGCTTACCGGTCGTCCGTTTTCCTCCATTACAAGCTCAGTGAAACAGTTGTCCTCTCCGGAGTTCACCGCTCTGCACACAGTAACACCGCTGGGTCCTGCTGTTATTTTCTGCCAACTGCCCTCTGCATTCCGGATCAGTGCCGTACGTGCAAAGCTCAAAGGATTCCATACCGCGCAGACCTCCTCATTCTTCTCCGCACGATACCGGAACAGCTTTTCCCGGATGCTCTTCTTCGCTGTTTTCATCATTTCTTCATCCGCAGCAAAAATCTCTTCATACTGTGCGGCGGAATCCTCATACACTTCCTTAATAGAGGAACCGGGCAGAATATCGTGGAACTGGTTCAGCAAAAGCAGTTTCCAGCTGTGTTCCAGTTGTTCCTGTGGATAGAGATACTTTTGATCCAGAAGTGATGCCATTGCTGCATACAGCTCGGTTTCGCCGTTTTTGAACTCAGCCTTACGATTATATTTTTTATTCTGTGCCATGGAAGTATAAGTACCACGGTGGAATTCCAGATATAGTTCACCATCCCATACCGCCAGACGCTTTTTGTCCATTTTGTCTTCCAGAATATGAAAGAATTCCTTCACCCCTGTCTGTCTTGCTGCAGGACATTCCACGATGCTGTGCTCCAGCCTTCTGCTCTGCTCCAGCATCTCTTCTGTGGGGCCTCCACCGCCATCACCATAGCCGTAACAGGTCAGCACCTCAGTGCTCACATCCTTATCCTGATACCGCTGCCAGGTACCCATGAGCTGGGAGGCATTCTGCAGACCATTATAAGTGGTGGAATGGTTTCCCACCATCTTCAGGTCACCCGGCTTCTGATAGTTTCTGGTAGAAATCAGATGTGTCAACACTTCCGTTCCGTCAATGCCCTTCCAGAGAAAGGTGTCGTGAGGAAACCGGTTGAACTCATTCCATCCGATTTTCGTGGTCATAAAATAAGGAATCCCGGATTTCTGCAGGATCTGCGGCAGCGCCGCACTGTAACCAAAGACATCCGGCAGCCACAATACTTCATTTTTCTCCGCACCGAGCTCTTGTTCAAAAAATCTGCGGCCATAGATGATATGCCGGATCAGGGATTCTCCGGAGGAAATGTTGCAGTCCGGCTCCAGCCACATGGCCCCTTCCGCTTCCCATCTGCCCTCTTTGATCCGTTCCCTGATTCTGGCAAATACCCCGGGAGCATCTTCCTTCACGAACTCATAGAGCTGTGGCTGACTGGACATAAAACGGTATTCCGGATATCTGTCCATCAGGTTCAGTACCGTCTCAAAGCTGCGAACTGCCTTTTGTCTGGTCTGACGCAGGGGCCATTTCCATGCCACATCAATATGGGTATGGCCGATACTGTGCACCGTCACCGGATTCGGTCTTCTGTCGGCATAATAAGTACCTTCCAGCTCCTGCGCCGCCATTTTCATGCTCTCAAAGCATTCTGCGGATCCGGGTCTGCGCAGATCCAACAGATTTACGCATCTTTCCAGTGCTTTAAAGCCCTCGATCCTGGATAGATTGTCCTCCGGCAGAAGATCCGCAGCTTCATAGACAGCCTGCATGTCATAATAGAGTCCAGCCGCCTCTTCCCGGTAGACTGCCAGCTCCAGGCGGAAGAAATTCGTACCGGTAAACGTGCCTGCATACGCACTGGAATACGCATAAAAAGCCAGTTCGTAAGTCTCTCCTGCTTTGGCATGCTCCGACAGAATGATAAACTGATGGTTCATATCCAGCGTGGCTGCAAATCTGCCGTTCACATAAGCCATGATCTGGGGATTGTCCGTATTCCAGATATCTGTGGCTCCGGTATTCAGCACGGCACGGACTGTATGCCCCTCCATCTGCTCCGGGACCGCCACATCTGCCAGGAAGAAATAATGCTGATCCAGCTCACCCCAGGTCTCATTGCGGCCGAAATCCCGGAAATCCTTTCCTTCTCTGTGGAATTCCTCCTCAAAATGGTAATCCGCTTTGGCGATCTTCACGGAAGTTACCGGTTGTCTGTCACTATATATCATCTGCTCTACGGCTTCGAGAACAGCTTTGATCCGATTTCTAACAGTGTCCATAACACACTCTCCTCTGATTTTTATCTGAAAACAAGAAAAGCGGGGAGAACCGGAACAGTCTCCCCGCCGGACAGCTTTAGCCCTTGATACCGGTGGATGCAATTCCTTCTACCAGATATTTCTGCATAGTCAGGAAAATAACAAATATAGGAATCAGGGACAAGGTTGCCATTGCAAACATAGCACCCCAGTCAGAACCTGCGGTAGGATCCGAGAACATCTTCAGAGCGTAACTCACCGGATATTTCAGAGGATCGCTTAAGTATAACAGTGCTGCCAGGAAATCATCCCATCTCCACATAAAGGAGAAGATCGCACTGGTTACCAGTGAAGGTTTGATCAGAGGAAGGATGATACGGAAGAAGATCGTATAGGTAGAACATCCGTCCATTCTGGCCGCCTCATCCAGATCCATGGGAATCCCCTTGATGAACTGGATATTCAGGAAAATGAAGAATCCCTGACCGAACCACTGGGGAACAATGATAGGAAGGTAAGAACCGACCCAGCCTAATTTATTGAAAATTATGTACTGCGGGATCATTACTACCTGGAACGGAAGCATCATGGACAACAGCATGCAGGCGAACCAGAATCCCTTGAATTTGAAGTTAATTCTTGCGAAGCCGTATCCGATCACAGCAGAGGAAGCCACTGCTCCGATGGTGGATAAACCTGCGATCACAAAAGAGTTTTTGAAGAAGGTTCCGAAATTGTATCCGGCAAATCCCTGCCAGCCTACCTTGTAGTTCTCCAGAGAGAAGTGTCTCGGGATCAATTCCGATGCCGTTCTTATAATCTCATTGGTATCCTTAAAAGAACTAAGTACCATCCATACTAACGGATATATCATCACGCAGGCAAAACAGAAGGTGAAGATATGATAAATCACTCCGATAGCAAATCTTTTTTCTTTATATCCTTTTTTCATACGCTCACCATCAACCTTCTGATTCATAATATACCCACTTGTTCTGGGTCTTGAACAAGATCAGTGTCAAAATTCCTACTACCAGAATCATAAACCATGCAAGTGCACATCCATAGCCGAGTTTATTATAGGTAAATGCGTTCTGGTACATATATACAGTATAGAAAAGGGTGGTATCCCTTGGTTTTCCCTGTGTAATAATGTAGCTCTGTGTAAATGCCATAAAGCCGTTGATCAACTGGTTGATCAGATTGAAGAAAATCGTGGGGGTCAGCATGGGGAGTGTGATCTTGAAGAACTTATGGACACCGCCAGCTCCATCCATGGTGGCTGCCTCATATAAGCTTACGGGAATCTGCTTTAATCCTGACAGGAAGATCAGCATGGAGGATCCGAACTGCCATACTGCCAGAATGATCAGTGTCCAGATCGCAGTATCGGAACGTCCCAGCCATGCGATATCCAGTCCGAACAGACCGTTGATCACACCGTCACTGGCAAACATTCTTTTCCACAGAATGGCAACTGCCACACTGGAACCGATAATGGAAGGAAGGTAATATACTGCTCTGTAAAAGCCGGACAGCTTGGTGCTCTTCACTAAAAGCATTGCTACGATCAATGCCATGATCAGACGAAGAGGTACGGAAAATACCACGTAATACATGGTGACACCGAATACCTTCCAGAATTTCGGATCATCCGTGAACATGGTAATGTAGTTTTCCAGCCCAATGAATGTCGGGGACTGTAAAATATTGTATCTAGTAAATGAAAATGCAAAAGATAAAAGCATGGGAACCATCATGAATGCCAGAAATCCGATAATGAACGGTCCGACAAACACATATCCGGATACGTTAGGACTGTCCAGCCACTGACCCAATGTTCTTTTTCTCTTTGGGGAAGTCTTTTCTTTGCTCATTTTTCCTCTCCTTCTGCCGCTTTCTATAACAAGCGCCCGGCTCCCGCCCGATGCCGGATGGGATCCAGGCGCCCTTTTATTACAATTTGTTATAACGGTCTTACTTCAGAAGTCTTACTTCTCGTCTTACTTTGCCGCCTCGCTCAGAATCTTCTGAGCTGTGGTTACGAATTCTTCTGCTGCTCCCGCTGCATCTGTATCTCCATAACGCAGGTTCTCAACAATGGTCTTGGCCTGTGCTTCTACTTCACCCTTACCGGAGGGATCGGGATCATCAATAGGAGTTGCGATCTTGGATACTTCTGCGATATAGTCAAATACCTTCTGGGAATTCTCATCCACATTAGGTTTGATTGCTTCTGCCACATCACTGTTCACAGGGATGCCTCTCTCTGCCAGCAGGATATTGTTGCACTCAACGCTGTTGGTGAACCAGTCCAGGAATTTTGCAGCTTCCTCTTTATTCTGAGAAGTCTCGGCGATAGAAAAGAACTGGCTGGGCTTTAAGAACATCGGTTGGGTGGTTGCATCGCTGGTAGTAGGATACATGGTGATTCCCAGATCTCTACCGGCTGTGTTGGCAATACTGATGTACTGGTTGGAATAAGAAAAGTCATTCCAGGTAGTTCCGTCAATGATAGGCTTGGTCTCTACTACATCCGGGTTCTTCTCTGCCAGAAGATCAGGAGAAATAGCGGATTCTGCCTTGTTGAATTTATCCACATTAGCGAAGTGGGTTTCGCAAGCAGTCTTGGTACCTGCTGCCAGCTAATCTAACAGGTGGGAGCCCTGTGTTCTTGCGATAACCTGCATCATGTTGATGCCGCCATCGTAGTAGGTCTTCACACCGGTCTTCTCGTAAATGGTCTGTCCGATATCATACAGTTCTTCGATGGTCAGCTGCTCTGGAATCTCTACACCGGCCTGTTCTACGATTTCTTTGTCATATACCATCATAGGAGCATTACTGCCAAGGCTTAATGCATAACAGGTTCCATCAATAGATCCACTATCGATAACGCTGTCTGCAATCTTGCTTGTGTCAATGACACCGCTGTCAATGAACTGGCTCAGATCAGCAAGCTGTCCGCTCTGCTGATACTGTTGCAGATAGGAGTAATCCATCTGGATAATATCGGGAAGGTTGCCGCCTGCTGCCATTGCAGAAAGCTTATCCCAGTAGCCTGACCAGTCGGTAAACTCTACCTTGATCTCTACATTGGGGTTCTGTTCCATGTAAAGGTCAACTGCCTTCTTGGTTACATCATTTCTTGTCTGGTTTCCCCACCAGCAAAGGTTCAGGGTTACTTTGTCACCACTGGCAGCCTGTGCAGCGCTGTTATCACCTGTGGCAGCGGAGCCTGTACCAGATGCATCAGAACTGCCTGCGCTGCTTCCACATGCAGCCAGAGACATGGTCATCATTACAGCCATAAGACCTGCAATCATTCTTTTCTTCATTTGTTATACCTCCCATACAATCTTTCGGGTATGTGTCCTGCACATCCCTCGTTGTTGTTTCGATGAATTTATTTTATGTCCATTTTGCATAATGGTAAAGTTAAATAACGGTTCTGTCGATGCAAAAAAATGGCTTTTTTAACCATAATCTTACATTTTTTTCGTCACATTTTCATACTTTTTTCAGTTTCCCCATATTCCATATGGCATTTTGCATAATTTCGTGTTCAAAAAAAGGTTTCTGAATGTTCAAAAAACGGCTTTTTGTTTTCTTCCCACGGATGAAAATTGAACTTCCCATATTTTTACTATATAATAACCATGATACGGAGGTTTTTCCATGAGCAATTTATCACAGCGTTTTAATAATCTGTCTTTATATAAGAAAATACTACTGATCCTGTCAACGACATTGCTTTTTGTGTTCTTTGCATTTGTTGTGGGCATTCAGCTTCTTTCCCAGTATTATGCCCGTGAGCTGTATACTTCCAATGCACAGTCTCTGAATTATGTATCTTCCTTCGTCTCTGCAAGAATGGAGACCGTGGAATCCGGTTCTGCCCGGATCCTGTCCGATACCATCATTCAGACGAATCTCGCCGATATCATGGATGCTCCCACCAGTATCCGTAATGCCCAGAGAAAGCAGACGATATATCAGGCTCTCTATCCTTATATTTTTGATGACGACTATATCAAATCCATCAGTCTGATACTTCCTGACGACACACTGATCTGCATGGGAAATACTTCCGATCTGGATGCTTTTCCTCTGGAGGAACTGGCAGAAAATGCAGCAGCCTGCCAGGGGCGTGCCAGCTGGAGTGCACCGGCTTCCCCCGGGAATACCATCGTACTTTACCGGGATATCCGGCAGCTTCGTCATCTGACCCTGGATCATCTGGCTTACCTGTACATAGTGATCGACCTGGACCAGCTGATCAGTGATGCCCTGGAGAATGCCGGATATTCTCTCTCCACGCATTCCCGTTTTATCCTGTTTGCAGGAAATGCGCAATTTTATCCACAAGAGACTTACCATCCGGAACTGTATTCCAGCCTGCTGCAGTCACTGAATCATGGCAGCAGCCATTATTCTATTCTTTCCATAGACCATCGGAAAACCTTTGTCATCCAGGGAGATTTTCCACACACCGGATGGAATTATCTGTATTTTCAGGATTACGATCCGCTCTTTTCTGCGATCCATTCTGTTCTGATCCGGGTGATCCTGTTCTCTGCTGCGGTCGTGATGATCGCTCTGTTCCTGGCACTGTTGCTTCTGCGCAGGATACTGCACCATCTGGATCTTCTGGTAGAGAAGATCCGCCGCTTCGGACAGGGACTCCCTGATCCGAAGGACACCGATCACTACGATTACAGTCTCCGTACCGATGAGATCGGGCAGCTGCATGTCAGCTTTGACGAAATGAAATCCAATGTAAAGACTTTGCGGGATAAAAACTATGAAAAGCAGCTGTTGCTCCGGGATACCAATATCAAGATGCTGCAGCAGCAGATCAACCCGCATTTTCTCTACAATACCCTGGATACCATCAACTGGATGGCGCAAAAATACGGTGCCGATGACATCTCCACCATGGTCCGGTCCCTGGGGAATCTGTTCCGCGCTGCTGTCAACAGCAAAGAAGACCTGATCCCCTTAAAAAAGGAACTGGACGTTTTAAAGGATTATATCCGGATCCAGCAGATCCGTTTCGGAGACCGGCTGGACTTCCAGCTGCACGTACCGGATGACATTTCCCATATTTATGTCCCGACACTTTGTATCCAGCCTCTGGTAGAGAACGCATTAAAATATGCTCTGGAATTCAGTGACGATGTCTGTCATATCACCGTCACCATTTCCGAAAAAGACACCGTCTACCAGATTACCGTAGCAAATACCGGTTCCCATTTCGAGGATGATCTCATCTGGAAGCTGGAACACAGGCAGGTCACTCCCCAGGGTTCCGGTGTGGGACTGGTGAATATCAACTCCCGCCTGAAGCTGCTCTTCGGCGACCGGTACGGCTTATCTATATACAATGAAGACGGAATGGCCATTGTACTGCTGTCCATTCCCAAAGAAAGAGAGGATTCTTATGCTCAGATTGATGATTGTAGATGATGAACAGATCATACGTGAAGCACTTTCTTCCATGATCGATTATACCTCCCTCGGCTACAAGGTGATTGCCACCGCCAAAAACGGAATGGAAGCCTATGACCGGATCCGTGATGACTATCCCGATGTTGTGATCACGGATATCAAAATGCCTATTTTGAACGGGCTGGAACTGATCGAACGTGCCTCCCACATCGACTCCCGGATCACTTTTATCCTGTTATCCGGTTACGGTGAATTCGAATATGCCAAGCAGGCCATGAAATACGGGGTCCGCTATTATCTCTTAAAACCCACGGACAAGCAGGAGCTGATCAGCTGTCTGGATACAATCCGTGAAGAAAAAAAGCAAAAAGAGATACAGCAGAAGGCGGAGCAAGAACTTCTGCTGAAGGATATGCAGTCACCATTAGAACAGGGGCTGATTATGGAAGCGTTGGATCAGCCTGACAATTTTCCCCAGGTATTCAAAAAGTATCAGGGGCTTCTGTCCTTTCCCGAAAAGGGACTATATGCCTGTATCTGTTCCTTTGTAGAAGAAACCTATCTGAAAAGCTTTCTAAAGGATATCGTGCGGATTCTGCTTTCCTGCGGAGCAGAAAGTGTCTTTTCTGTTATTTATGTAAAAAACAGTGCGCTTCTGGTCCTGTCCTCTCCCACCCTGGTCCATCAGGAAACGATCCGCCAGTCTTTGGAGGAGCTGCATTATCCGCAACAGTGTGTAACCTTTGAAGCCTCTTTTCTCCACGGTGACACTTCGGAAGATTTGTTTGCGCAGATCATATCCAAGATAGCCCGCTATGACCGGATCCTGCTGATCCGCCCCGAAACCGGAGAAACCAGGGAATTCCATAACAACATGGCCGCTCCCTGGCGGATTTCCAGGCTGCGTGAAGCATTTACCGCTTCCCCGGCCGAAACAGATATTCCATCTCTGCTGGATTCCGTCTTCACTCCTTCCATGACTCCGGATGTTGCGAAGAATATCGCCCTGGGACTTTTCCTGAATCCCGATAACTCCGGACAAGAGCCGCCGCTGGATATTGCCTGTGACTTTTTCCGCCGCCTGTATTCCTGTACCCAGACCTCCGAAATCCGGAAGCTGGCGGAGATCGTACTGCTGCAGGAGAAGGACGAGGCTGCCTCCTCTAAGGGCGGTGCCAACATCAGCCTCTTAAAATCTTACGTGGAAGCCCATCTGGACTGTGAGACCCTGTCTTTAAAATGGCTGGCAGAGAACTATCTCTTTGTCAGTGTCGGCTACCTGAGCAAGCAATTTGTAAAGGAAGAAGGCATCCGCTTTTCCGATTACCTGAACAAAAAGCGGATGGAACAAGCCATCCGCCTTATGGTGTACTATCATAATGACAATATCAAAACTATTGCCAGGTCCGTGGGATTCGGCAATAATCCACAGTATTTCAGCCAGGTATTTAAAAAATATACCGGCTATACTCCCACAGAGTATATTGAGAGGGAGGGTGCCTCTGCGTCCTCCTGATGCCGTCTCCCTCATCGTAAGGGAATTACATGCAGTTGTCCAGAAGCTTCATCAAAGCATCATGCGCTATGGTAAATGTCTCAAGACCGCTGAGTACCTTCTTTTCTTTGACAGCAATGCTCCTGCCGTCCTTTTCCAGTGCATGGAAACCCTCAAACTCAAACAGGTGCGGTTCCAGTGACAGGAATCCATCAAATCCGGAGGCTGACAGACGCTTCAGGATCACCGCCACATTTCCGTCACCATAGCCTGCCGGAACTACACTCTGGTCTGACTTCAGTGCATCCTTTACATGGATATAGGCAATATAGGACTTTAACATCTCATAGGCTTCCAGCGTATCCTGTCCGCACTGTACAAAGTTGGCAAAGTCAAAAATAGCTTTAAAATGATCCCCGTAAAAGGTATCCATGAGTTTTTTGCATTCCGGAGCCATTGCTCCATAGATATCTTTTTCATTTTCATGCAGGAGCAGTGTATCATTCGCAGAGGCATAGTCCACGAATTTACCGATCCTGTCGAAGACTTCGCCCTCATAGGCTGCCGGATCACTCTCCTGCGGAAGATAGAAGCTGAACATCCGGATCGTCGGGCATTCCATCTTATGGCTGATCTCCACTGCCCTCTTGAACTCTTCAAAATGGGGAGTGAAATCATCCGTGATCAGAATCTTACCCAAGGGAGATCCCAGGGCAGAAAGCCGGATTCCATTATCATCCAGTGTCTTCTTGATCTGCTCCACTTTTTCATCCGTGTGATAGATCAAATTTTCTCCATCCACTCCACGCATCTCCACATAAGACATTCCCAGTCCTTTCAGTCCTGCGATCTGAGCTGTCAGTTCCGCTGCGATTTCATCTGCAAAACCTGTGATTTTTACTGTCATTCTTTTGTCCTCCTTAATAAGTGCCTGTCGTATCAAATACAATATCAGTGTCTTCCTTTTTTCTGGAAGTGGCACGTTTTTTGTTCAATTCTCGTAAAAACAATTCTTCATCCAACGGCAGTTCCACGGTGCGGTCCAGCCAGCTGGACAGGTGCATGGCATTGGACAGGGTCAGCCCCCGGATTCCCTCCGTTCCCTCTGCCACCAATGGAGTTCCTCTTAAAATATGACCTGCGAACGCTTTCAATACACCAATATGCTGCTCGTTTTGTCCATCCGTCTCAATCTCAATTCTGGAATATTCCGGCTTTTTAAATCCTTCCTTCTCCGTTTTGCAGAAATCACTCACATTGGTGGACAGTTTATCAAAAAATAGTCTGCCTTCCTCGCACACGATTTTTCCCATCTCGAAGGTCAGCTCCAGCCGGTTGGTTCCTGGAGCATCTGCCGTGGTAGTCACGAAGACACCGGTGGCTCCGTTTTCAAACTCCATATAAGCCGTCACATCATCCTCGACCTCGATATCATGCCATTTTCCTTCGTGGCAGAAGGCTCTCACCTTCACAGGCATGCCGCACAGCCATTGCAGCAGATCCAGCTGGTGCGGACACTGGTTCAACAGCACGCCGCCACCTTCTCCGTCCCAGGTTGCCTTCCAGCCCGCCGCATCATAATAGCTCTGATTACGATACCAGTCGGTGATGATCCAGTTGACACGTCGCAGCTGCCCAAGTTCGCCGCTCTGGATCATTTCGTGAAGTTTTCTGTATACACAGTTGGTTCTCTGATTTAACATGATGGCAAAGGATCTGTCAGACCTTTCCGCTGCCTCATTCATCTCCCGTACCTGTTTCGTGTAGACTCCTGCCGGTTTTTCGCTGATTGCATGCAGTCCATGCTCCAATGCATAGATGACGAATTCCGGATGCAGATAATGTGGTGTTGCCACCAGAACGGCATCACAGCTTCCCGAATCAATCATTTTCCTGCCATCATCAAATACCTTGACCGTCTCCGGAAGATTGTTCCTTGCCCAGTCCAGGCGGCTCTGCCGGATATCCGCTACGGCGGTCAGTTCCATATCCGGCACAATCCCTTTCAACACATTGCCTGCATGACCGGTTCCCATACTCCCAATACCAATAATGCCCAGTCTTACCTTTTCCATTTAGACACCTTTCCTTTCATTCTCTGATGTATTTCTTTGATGTTCTTATTGTAACTTCTCTACGGTTGTAATAATATGTGTATAAAATACTAATTTTATGCAAAATAACGACCTTTGGAGTGCCTATGAAAACCCAAATGACTATTCCCTATTTTACAATTGATGCACCCTATGAACTGGCTTACCGCAACAACGGAACCT
>ENA-ORCM01000673-ORCM01000673.1-human-gut-metagenome-genome-assembly--contig:-NODE-673-length-32332-cov-11.427810_pt1 | contig 32332 bp, 27 predicted proteins | sample MGYA00242906_ERZ507928 | MGnify/ENA primary metagenome ERZ507928 (study PRJEB26167, sample SAMN06115497) | human gut metagenome | host: Homo sapiens | place: China:Shanxi | collected 2015-05-07...
TACCAGGAACTTACATTTCAAAAAATATTTGGATATTACGGTTCCAAAGGTATTGTTCTAAATCAAAAGACATTCATTAGGAATCTAGGGCTAAAAACAGAAGAAGGCGAGTTTAATATGTTAGCGCAGCTTCTGTCGGATAATTCTCATTTTCCGCTTCGTGTATCCATTTTTGATGGAGAAACAAAAGGCTCTAATCTTTTTTCTGTACGTGAATTTGGTAATGACTGCTTATTATACAGTTTAGATGAGCTATTGCGTTATGGAGATGTATTGAACCTGATTCAGGTGGATGAGACAGACAGGGTCGTTGAGCGAAAAGAGGTTCCGTTATTTGATAACAAGGCATTTCGTGAGGCTATCATAAATGCTGTCCTGCACAATAAATGGGTGGAAGGAAATGAACCAATGATTTCGGTATTTTCCGACAGGATAGAGATACTATCAAGGGGAACACTTGCTCCGGCACAGACTATGGAGGGATTTTTCCTAGGAGAATCAATTCCTGTAAACGAAAAATTGTCAGAGATATTTCTTCAACTGCATATAAGTGAGAAATCTGGACGAGGAGTTCCTAAGATTACGGAAATGTACGGGAAAGATGCATTTTCATTTAGAGAGAATTCGATTGTTGTAACGATTCCATTTGAGAGAATAAATAAGGTTGGGAATAAAGTTGGGAAAAAGGTTTGGGATAAAAGGCCATTAAATTCAAGAAGGCAAAAAATTATTTCAGAAATGAGGGACAACCCGAATATTACAACTGCAGAACTTCATAACATATTAGGTGTGAGTGAGACCGCAGTGGAAAAGAATATATCATTTTTAAGAGACAATGGTTATATAGAGAGAGTTGGTTCAAAAAAGACAGGGTACTGGAAAGTATTGTAGGTGCTGTGAAATAATAAAACGAAGATAAGTTGTAATTGGATGACAAAAGAAAATTTGAGGTTCATTTGTTTCATCCAACCGGGAATCCGGGGATGGCAGATATGATATTCAGTTGAAACCGGAGAGAAAAGATTTGCCGGGAATTTTGATTGAACTAAAGGCATCAAAGGGCTGTAGTCAGGAACAGCTTAAGAAGCAGTGGAAAAAAAGTCGAGATATCTGTTGAGTGAATGATGCAAAATCAGGTTTGTATGGAATTGTTCTAAAAAAATCTGGAAAAATGGCACAATATACGTTATACTAAAATAGTAATAAAATTAACAGTATTTTAATTTTAATGCTAATCTCAAATGCGTGATGTAACGTAATAATAAGGAGGGAAAATATGAAGTGGAAAAGATTGAAAGGGAAAATTGTATCATTTATGTATGCTGATTTTTGCTCTGCTCATAACAGGAGCAAATCTGCCGGCAGGCAGTGCGGATGCTCAGACGGCAGATACGACATCTGATGTGGAAAAGCTTGTATTTGAATTTACAGCAGCCGGGGAGAATGATGGTCATGATGGAGATACTAATGAGGGAATCGTGACAAAGCTCAACGGCGAGGTTGTTGATTTTTATGGTCATGATGGTGATGAAGCGGTGGATGAGAATAACACCAGCACCAGTAGCAGAACCTTTTTCCCAATGAAAATTGCTAATCAGATTGCTAAAATGAAAAGACCTGTATATAAGGTGACATCTCTTACGGAAGGTGCTACATTGAAGTTTTGGGATTTCCGTTGGGATGGCTTGATTGTAGATGGGGATACAGAGGGGGCTATCAATGGTGCTACCCTAAAGGATGGTATATTTACTTATTACAATATTAAAGGTACTGACGTAAATAAAAAGGATTATATTCTTGGCGAGAAAGAGATCGGTATTGATCTTTCCGCTGAGTATGAGGATGGAGAGACACCGGAGCCACCAGCATGGAATGGAAATACCTTTTTAGGATTTGGTCTTGATTTCGGTGCAAGTGCCACCATTGAGATTTATGATGCAGGAGAAGACATAGAAGCCAGTCAATTTCCTGAGACTACAGCATCAGTCACGAAGGCTCCAGGCTATATTCCGGACGGGGAAAAGCTTGTATTTGAATTTACGGCGGCCGGGGATGATGATGGAAATGCTACTTCCAGCCGTACATTCTTCCCAATGGAAATTGCTAATCAGATTGCCAAAATGAAAAGACCTGTATATAAGGTGACATCTCTTACTGACGGTGCTACTCTGAAACTCTGGGATTTCTGCTGGGAGGGTATGTGGACAATCGGTGATCAGACCGGTAACATTAACAACTCATACATTAAAGATGGTGAGTTTCTTGGCACTCAGAAGAGGAATACAGTAGTAATTGACTATAAGCTTGGTGAGACAGAGATCGGTATTGACCTTTCTGGGGAGTATGAGGATGGAGAGACACCGGAGCCGCCAGCATGGAATGGAGATACCTTTTTAGGATTCGGTCTTGATTTCGGTGCAAGTGCTACCATTGAGATTTATGATACAGCAGAAGAGGAGATAGAACCAAGTCTGTTACCGGAGCAGAGCAGTACACCAGCTCCGCCTGTTGCGACACCATCACTGGAGCCGAGTTTCAGACCTGCTGTTATTTCCACGGTGGCACCATTACCGGAGCAGAGCAATATTCCGGCGGGAGTGCCGGGTTCCAATGTGACACCAGAGCAGAGTAGTGTTCCATCAGTCAGCAAAAAGGTAAAAGTGTCAGGAAGAAAGTATAATAGCCAGAGATTGACATTTCGGGTGAAGGGAAAGAAAAAGGGAAACACAGTGATTTATGTGATCATTGGAGAGAAATCCCGCAAGATAAAAGTAATCTGTCTATAAAGATAAGATGATTTTATGGACGAAGTGAAATATCATTGGAAGTTTATGGCAAAAGAAACGGGATATGCGTACAGCATATCCCGTTTTGTGGCTTATAATTACGTAGTTAGTTCTTTTTAAATTCCAGAAGCTCCAGACCCTCATTGTCCTCCAGAACCATCCGGATCATCCAGTCATTGACAAATAAAAGAAGCGGATTGCCCTTCATATCCTTGACAGCTTTGACGTTGTTCATACGTTTCAGCTTTGTCACGTCTGTTGTTGGGTCACCAACCCAGCGGATATACTCATATGGGAGGGATTCCAGGCGGATCTCACAGCCATATTCATTTTCCAGACGGTATTTTAATACGTCGAACTGGAGAACGCCAACAACACCTACGATGATCTCAGACATTCCGGCTGTAAACTCCTGAAAGATCTGGATCGCACCCTCCTGGGCAATCTGGGTGATTCCCTTGACAAACTGCTTTCTCTTCATGGAATTGAGCTGTACCACGCGGCAGAAATGCTCCGGCGCGAAGGTCGGGATTCCCTCATATTCAAACTTGCTGCCCGGCATAGTGATCGTGTCACCGATGGAGAAAATACCCGGATCAAATACACCGATCACATCTCCGGCGTATGCCTCGGAGATGACCTGACGGTCCTGTGCCATGATCTGCTGAGGCTGGGAAAGCTTTAATTTGCGGCCGCTCTGTACATGGTAGACATCATGGTCCGCCTCAAACTTACCGGAGCAGATTCGCATAAATGCAATACGGTCCCGATGCGCCTTGTTCATATTGGCCTGAATCTTAAAGACAAAGGCTGAGAATGGAGAAGTGACCGGGTCGATATCGCCCTCATTGGAGTGGCGTGGCAGAGGCGGTGTGGTCATCTGCAGGAAATAATTCAGAAAGGTTTCCACACCAAAAGTGGTCAGAGCAGATCCGAAAAATACAGGAGAAAGCTCACCGTTCTGTACTTGCTCCAGATCCAGCGGATCGCTGGCACCATCCAGAAGCTCGATCTCCTCCAGAAGCTGATCGTACAGATCCTCTCCGGCAAGCTCTTTGAGTGCCGGATCATCAATGGCATAATCTGTCTCGGCAGCAGCCTTGGCACCACCGGTGGCAACGGACTGGAAGGAACGGATGGTTTTGGCGTCGCGGTCGTAAATTCCCTTAAAGCGCTTACCGGAGCCGATCGGCCAGTTGACCGGACAGGTGCGGATGCCCAGAACCGTTTCGATATCGTCCAGAAGCTCAAAGGAATCCTTAGCATCCCGGTCCATCTTATTGATAAAGGTAAAGATCGGAATATGACGCATGACACAGACCTTGAACAGCTTGATGGTCTGTGCCTCAACACCCTTGGAGGCATCGATCACCATGACTGCGGAATCCGCAGCCATCAGGGTTCGGTAGGTATCCTCGGAAAAGTCCTGATGTCCCGGGGTATCCAGAATATTGATGCAATAATCATTATAATTAAACTGCAGAACGGAAGAAGTAACGGAGATACCACGCTCCTTCTCAATCTCCATCCAGTCCGATACGGCATATTTGGAATTTGCCTTTCCTTTGACGGAACCGGCGGTATTGATGGCACCTCCGTATAACAGAAACTTCTCTGTCAGTGTGGTCTTTCCGGCATCCGGATGGGAGATGATCGCAAAGGTTCTTCGTTTTTCAATTTGTTTTCTTAAATCATTTTCTGACATTTTATTCTCCATTTCTGAGCAAGTAGTATTCTCTACTATTCCTCTGAGATATTCCAATTGTTCGATTACAAAAATTGTCCAAACATTACGATTATACGATATATTGGGGGGCGTTTCAAGGGGATGGGGCAATAAAGTGTTTTTGCACAAATTATAAATTACGTATTGATAATATTGAAAATACGTATTAGTATAATGGTATCTTGTGAAATGTTATTACATATTATGTTGAAGGCTAAATTAAGTTGCAGAACTGAATTTTTATATAAATCCTTGGAAGTATTGTATTCAATCCATGAAAATGATATTATATACATGCAGGGATTATTTGATGAATTATCTAAATAGAGGATGAAAAAATGACGAAAGAGTATTCTTTTTTTTAGTAACTGGCGGTATGTTTTTGGGGAAATGTGCCGATATGATGGTAAATATCCATGGTACATCGCGTTGAAATCTATGGTGACGTTTTTAGGGCCGCTTCTGGCGGCAGTGATTCCGAGCGTGGCGATTTTTCTGGTGGATCAGAAAGCAAGTGTTTCCGTGTTCTCAGTAGTGTTATTAGGATTGGTTCTCGGTTCATTTCTCCTAGGGGTAACGTCCACAAAAATGGATATGGTGATTCGGAAGAAAAACTATTTCGTGGCATACGGACCGGTGCAGAAAAAAGCGGTTTCAAAGGTGCTGGATGTGGATTACGCGTTTTTGGAGACGGCGGAAGGGAAAAAACTGGCTGACCAGGCGAGGAGCAGCTATGAACTTGACTGGTATGGCTGGAACCGCATTATGGACATGTTTACGCCGTTTGCGTTTAATTTGTTGGGAATCGTCGTGTATACGGCGATTTTGATTCCAAAGTGCCCGTGGGTGCTTCCGGTATTTTTTGCAATGTCGGCGATGAATCTTTTTCTGGAGCGTAAAGTTTCCAGAAAGGGCTGGAATATGCACCGGAATATTGTCAACGAGGCAGACAGCCGGACAAATTATTTCTTTCAGCGGAGTACTTCAGTAACGGATGGAAAAGATATCCGTCTGTTCTCAATGGAAAACTGGTTTTCATCTATTATGGAATTTTTGATTCAAAAGAGGCTGCGTGCGTGGAAATGGATTGAAGTGGCATATTTTGTCCCCAATTTTTCGGATACCATCTGGACGCTGGTACGGGATTTAATTGCCTATTGTGTGCTGGTACATAGTTTTTTACAAGGGAAGCTGGATGCGGCTTCCTTTACGTTATATCTGGGGATTATTACAGGTTTCTCTGGCTGGCTCAACGGCGGTAATATGGGAGAGGGACTTGTCCGCGCAAACAGTGAGATGATGCGGTGTAGTTGGTGGATCACTTCCTATCGCAATTTTCTGGAGCAGTGGAGTCCAGAGGAAGAGAAAATAGAGAAACGGCAGAACGGGAAAAATAGTGTGTCAGAATTACAAAACGGTGGAAAAAGCGAGATGGAATTGCGGAATGGCAACTATAGTAATGCGGCAGGTGAACGCGGTGGAAATACCGAACAAAAAGTAGAGAATCTGATTGAAACGGGCGTGACGATTGAGTTTCGGGATGTTTGCTTTCGCTATCCCGGTGCGCAAAAAGATGTAATACACCATTTGAATCTTAAAGTGCAGGCTGGCGAGAATATCGCGCTGGTAGGCGTCAATGGCGCCGGAAAGACAACGCTTGTGAAACTTCTGTGCGGGTTTTACCGTCCGGATTCCGGTCAGATTTACATCAACGGGAAAGAGATTTCAGCGTATCCGGCGAGAACGTATCGGGCGCTTCTGGGAGCGGTATTTCAGGATCGGATGCTGATGGCTGCTTCAGTGGAGGAAAATGTCGCCTGCTGCAGGGAGGAAGAAGTAGACAGGGAGAAGTTGTGGCGTGTGCTTCGACAGGCGGATATCGAGGAGAAAATCCGATCACTTGCGAAGCAGGAAAAGACGATGGTAACGAATTTTCTGGAGCAGGATGGTATTCTTTTCTCCGGCGGAGAGATTCAGAGAATCATTTTGGCGAGAGCATTATATAAAGATGCACCGCTTTTGCTTTTGGATGAGCCAACCTCGGCGCTCGATCCGGTGGCAGAGTATGAAATTTATGCGGGATTTGATCAGTTGGTGGCAAAAAATCTTGCGGTCTATATTTCGCACAGGATGTCAAGTTGCCGGTTCTGCGAGCGGATTCTGGTGCTGGAGCAGGGACGGATTGCCGAAGAAGGAAATCATGAAGCACTGTTGGCGAAAAATGGGATTTATGCCAGAATGTGGAATCTGCAGGCAAAGAATTATCAATAACCCTTTATATAAAATATAAAAAGAAAAACACGTCTGGAGTCTCCAACGATTCCGGTGATGCGTGACATTATTGCAAAAAATCAGGAAGGAAATGTATATGTGGATGAGATGCATGAGTTATGGGGCGAGAAATACAGTTTACAAGCCTTAGAAAAAATGTGGCGTGAGGTTCGTACCGGAATTAGAGTTTCTTAGTTCAAAAATATTCATCAAGGTGAAGAAGGAGGAATTTTATGATGATAAAAGGAGTTATTTTTGATATGTTTGAAACATTGGTAACGCATTACAAATCTCCGTTGTATTTTGGCAGTGAAATAGCCGATGATTTAGGTATAAATAAGAGGGACTTCTTGAAAATATGGGACGAATATGAAGAAGAACGAACGATTGGTAAAGTAGATCTTGAATTTGTGTTGTCGGATATTTTAACACGGTACAATAAATATTCATTGGATGCCATTCGCTTTGTTGTTGAAAAAAGAGTCAAGATCAAACAACAATGCTTTGAAAATATATCTGAAGAAATAGTTGCAATGCTTGACATTTTGAAAAAAAAGAAAATAAAAATTGGCCTAATCAGCAATTGCTTTTCTGAGGAAGTAGAAGTAATAAAAGATAGTATTTTATATAATTATTTTGATGTGTGTTGCTTGTCTTATGAAATGGGGATAAAAAAACCTGACCAAAGAATATTTCGAGAATGTGTAAAGATGTTAGGTGTAAAAGAAAACGAATGCATTTATATTGGCGATGGTGGCAGTAATGAACTAGACGCGGCAAAAAGCGTAGGAATTAGGGCGGTACAAGCAACATGGTTTATTAGCGAACAATCCAAGCAATATAAAATAAAACCTGATGTTGAACATTTAAACCGCCCAATTAATATAGAAAAACTAATAAGTGCGCTGGATGTCAAAAACAGACAAAACTGAGAGTATGTGCCGGATGATAGCTGCTAGGATTGAACTGTATTGAATTGCGGATGAAACTAAAAAAGGATACGGTATGTCGTTTTTGTAAATATTATGGTAGTGGCAAACAGGATATGAAAAATTGTCTCCCTTTCCATTGGATTGACCGATTGCATTTTGCTTACGTAAGCCCCGTCAAGGCTGACACGCTGCATATGGCTGTTCCTTTCGGATTCATAAGGCTTCTTTTTACACCAGCTATCTATTGAGCTAACAAATGTAAAGTGGTAATATATATACTATCTTAGTTTGAAGGTGTTGGAGGAGAAGAATGTCAAATATTATTGAAATGAAAAATATTCACAAGTTCTACAAGAATGGTGATGAATCTCTGGAGGCATTAAAAGGAGTTTCATTTGCACTGGAGCAGGGGGAGATACTTGCAATTATGGGCAGCAGTGGCTCCGGTAAGAGTACTCTTTTACATATTGTAGGTGCTATGGATGTGGCTGATGAGGGAGAAATCTATTTAAATGGTACAAAGGAAGAAAAATATGGAGTTGAGCCGGACGCAACGAGGATTCGGTACGAAAATATTGGATTTGTGTTTCAGGATTTTAATTTGATACAGGATTTTACGGTTGAGGAAAATGTCTCACTTCCATTGATATTAACAGGCGAAAAGACTAAAGAAATTCGCAGGCGTACAAAGGATATTCTTGAAATGGTAGGAATTGGAGAGAAAGGAAGAAATCCGGTGACGAATCTTTCGGGAGGACAAAGGCAGAGGGTGGCTATTGCAAGAGCCCTGATTAACAATCCAAAGATTTTGCTGGCGGATGAACCAACGGGAAATTTGGACTGTGATACAGCGTATGAAATTATGCAGATTTTTCTTGAATTGAAAGAAAAAAATGGACAAAGTACGATACTGGTTACTCATGATCCGACTATTGCAAGTTATGCAGATCGGGTTTTGTTTTTGCAGGATGGTCGTTTTTATGGAGAATATGAGAAAAAGAGTGGCACAGGAAATGTAGATGAAATCCTTGTTGAATTTAGGAAGTCCCAGAAGATTGCTGGAACAAAGAAAAATCAGAAAAGTGTTTAGGATTTGGAGCAGGAAAGGAAAAACATATGAAAAGACTTGCACAAATAGGTATAACCTTTATGAAAAGCAATAAAATGCTTACACTTTCAGCGTTCCTAAGCATATTTGTGGCGTGTTTTCTGAGTATTAGTATGTTTCAGGTGTCATCTAATGTTGAGCAGTCAATAGAAAGAGGAATGGAAGCCAAAAAAGGTGCTTTTGATTTGCAGATTACAAAAAATGAAGGAAAAAGTTTTAGCAATGAGGAAATTAAGTCTTTGCAGCAGGAAAGAAATGTGAAAAAGACCAGTGGAGGTTATCAGACCAATGACTTTTTAGATATCTATATGGTGGGTGTGGTAGATGATGCGATTAATAAGAGTTTGTATAAGTACACCAAAGATGTAAAAGGAAACAGTGTCATAATCAATGATTCGCTTAGTCAAAGGGAAAATAAGAAAGTGGGAGATGTTTTTTCGATTAATGGAAAGAACTTTAAAATTGTAGAAGTAGTAAAACCGGATTCTATTTCTGATTATAAGATGCCAATGGTGATTATGGAATTGTCACAGATTCATCAATTGCTTGGACATAAGAATACGAAACAGATTAATTATATGTTGCTACAGTGTACGGATGCTGCTTATGATTCGATTAAGTATGGCGGCGGATTAGCTAGAAGTATAGCATCAGAATATCCGGATTTTCAAGTGACAGACCAAAGAGGTGGTGATAGTTACAATACCAAGATTAAAAATATTAAAATGATATTTAAAATATTTTTCGGTGTAGTTCTCCTGATTAGTGGTTTATTTGTTGTGAACATTTTTATGGAATATATGCGAAAATACAGAAAAGACATGGCGGTTATTCGTACTGTAGGGGGAACGCAAAAGCAGGTTGAGTTTGTTTTTAATTCTATGTCGGTTATCATAAGCGCAGGTGCGTGTCTTGCAGGGGCATTATTTAGTGCATTGGTATCAGGCATTACATTAAATTGGTTTAATGATAGGGTACAGCTTTTTGAGGGGGATTTCTGTTTCAATTGGAAGGCGTTATGGCTGATTACGGTAATCGTATTTACAATGTTTAATTTCTTTGTGTATTGGGCGTTTCAATTTGGACAAAGTGTTTTACCCATACAGGTATTTCAACAAACAGTTTCTGGGTTGAAGAAAAATAAAAGAGCCAATCGTTTTTTGGCGTTACGAAAGATTTTTGGAAAATCAGGTTATTTGGGTATCAAATTAATGCTCCCCAAGTTTCGTCAGAACTTTATGTTGATTTTAATTATTGCATTAATTACAGCATTATCATATACGGGACAGGTATCGTTAAAGTTATTGAATGCAAATGATGAGGTGTATAATAGCAATTTAGTACAAGGAAAAACAGCAAGTGGGTTGCTTCAAACAGATACAACCATTCCTTTGTCTTTATCCTATGTCAAAAAAATATATAAACGTTTTCAACCGGTAATGGGGAATGGATATATGCTTTATGGTAGTTTTGATATGGTAGAAGATGAAGATGATGGCGCTGACTTTTGTAATTTTAAAGTATCAGATTTAGAAAAAATTCCGCAGCTTCTTTATGCAGATATATGGGAGAAGTACGAGGATGTACCAAAAACCAAGAGACTCATCATGGGGGAGACTATCGCAAAAGAAAAGGGATATAAGCTCGGAGATACTGTTACGCTTAACTCAGATTATTTAGGTGGCAAGAGGGACTTTATTCTTGTGGAAACCGTTAAGAAAGATACTGCTGAATATTATCTATATAATGTAATTGTAGACTGGGATTGCCTGAGTGATGAAAAATGGTCGAAAGAATATCTGGACGAAGAACAGACAACTGTAAAGTATTGGGACATGTGTCTTGGACTATGGTTAGATGGAGATAAAGAACAGATACGAGAGAAGTTTCAGCAATTACAGTTAGAACTTGATACCAGTTTTAAATGGATTATGTATGATGATATTGTGGAAGATTCAAAGCATATGGGTTCTCAATGGACAACTACTTTGCATGTGGTTCTCATCATGCTTTTGATTGTTGCAGGGATTGGACTTCTTAATTCTGCCAATGGAATGTTGCTTACAAGAAGAAACGAGTATCAAATACTTCGTATGCTTGGAACAACAGAAAGAGATGTCCGAAAAATTTGTTGGATGCAGGTTTTGAGCTTTATGATTTCCGGAGTTGTGATTGGAGCTATTCTTGGTATTATTGTTGTAGCGATTATTTGGACTAATAATGTGGCAACTCATATACCACTTACAATTGAATGGGAGTACATAGCGGTAATTGTAATATATCTTTTGAGTTTGTCTCTGACACTTCATCCAACTATTAAGAAAATGGGTAGATAAGAAATTGCTATATTTTGATGATTTTAGATTTTGTTATAAATAGTTTATTGATTAAAAAACTGAGACGACTGAAAGGATATACCAAAGAAACTAAAGAAGTATTTGAAAAATACGAGACTAGTACATCGTTTTCGAAATCCCCTTCTAATACCGTCTATTCCGGCAAGGAAATCAATAAATTTAACATTTTACCTGAATCCGTGAAGTTGACCGATTTTTAAATTGCCCAGGTGTTCTCGTTCTCTCGTGAACATTATAAGGTGGTCGTTATATGACCCAATATCCGCTTCTTTTTTGACCATCACATGGTCAGTTTATTAATGCTACCTTTTTCCCTTTATTCGTTTTTAAAAAAAATACATTCTCTTATTTTTCAATACTTTCAAGGCGTTTTATCCCATATTTAAATGAAGAACCCTTTTACTTTTCTTTTGTCTCTCCAAATCCCGCTACAATCTTCTCCACCTGTTGCTTTGTCATAGACATTTTGGCTGCTATCTCCGGAATTGCCATGTGAATATCACAATACAAAATCTTAATGCCACGTTCCAGCCCCTGTTCAATTCCACGTTCTATTCCCTGCTCAATTCCAGCTTCTAAGCCTTCATTATATTTCTCACGATATTCCTGCTGCAGTGTCATATAATCCAGCCTTCATTTCTCATTTTGGCGGACAGATACGACGTACTATGTCAATGACACCAGCGGGAGTCTCACACAGGTCGTTGCTGAGATTGATCAGGACGGAAAAGAGACCGCCAGTTATATCCGAGGAGACGAGCTGCTCTCCATGGAAAGAGACGGCAGGATATGGTATTATATTTATGACGGTCATGGAAACACAAGACTTCTGACAAATGCTGCCGGAACAGTCACAGACCGCTACGCCTATGATGCCTGTGGAAATCTGCTTCAGAAGGAAGGTGAGACGGAAAACGACTTCCTCTATACCGGGGAACAGTACAATGCAAATACGGGGCTTTATTACCTTAGAGCCCGATATATGGATCCGTCAACCGGAACCTTTATCAGCATGGACAGTTATCAGGGCAGTCTGTATGATCCGGTAAGTTTGCATAAGTATCTGTATGCCAATGCCAATCCTGTGAAGTATACAGATCCGACGGGATACTATTCCCTTGCCGAGTTTTCTATTGCAGATGGAATCCAGTCCACTTTGAGCTCGATGCATCAGCTTAATTCCCTTCGCAATATTGTGAAGTGGGCCAATGCCATGTGTACCGTTTATGATACGGCAACAGAGATACGGAATGTCATTCTGGGCGGCGGATCTGTCATAGATGTGATGGGTGCAATGCTCAAGGGTGTGGCCGTGGGCTTCATGTGTGACGGCATGTGCAAGACATCTCTGGGCATTGTCTTAAAACCGATGATGGCGATCTTTGGTCTGGGAAGTCAGGTAGATCAGATCCAGAAGGCAGTTGAAAGTGGAGATCCGGCTGAGATTGCGGTTCGTTTTGTACAACTGACCTGCATGCTCTTTGGATTGACGAGCCAGTGCTTCACGGGAGATACTCTGGTATCAACGGAAGATGGACTGCGGCAGATCGGGAAGATACAGGCGGGGGACTATGTCTGGTCAGAAAATACGGAAACCGGCAAGAAAGAATTAAAGAAAGTCCTTTCCGTGTCTGTGACGGAGACGAAGGCTCTGGTCCATGTAACAACAGAGAACGGTACCGTTGTCAACACAACAGAGAACCATCCGTTCTATGTGGAAGGAAAAGGCTGGTGTGCAGCAGCAGAGCTGGAGGCCGGCGATGTTCTTCGGACAGAGGATGGAGAGCAGGAGACTGTAAAGAGTGTTCAGACAGAGAAGCTGGATAAAGCAGTCAAGGTCTATTGTTTATAGTATATAAAAGTATATAGAAATATATAAAATAAAGAAAGTATATAGAAGTATATAAAAATATATAAAGAAAACCGAAATCCCCCAAACTTTCAGCACCAATTCCTCCCTTCTGCATAGTCATAGTAGGAGAAGACTTCTTATATTAATACAGCAAAGGGAGGAAGACTATGGCAGTGGTAACATTAGATGCCGGCCACGGAGGCTATGACAACGGTGCCTCCTACCAGGGGCGGAGGGAAAAGGAAGATAATCTGAACCTGGCACTGGCAGTTGGGAATATTCTGCAAAACAGAGGCGTGGATGTGAGATATACCCGGACCGAGGATGTATATCAGACACCACAGAGGAAGGCGGCGATCGCCAACGAAAACGGATCGGATCTGTTTGTTTCTTTTCACAGAAATTCCAGCCCGTCTCCGAATCAATATTCCGGGGTGCAGACGCTGGTGTATGCGGACAGTGGTCCACGCCGCCTGCTGGCACAGAATATCAATAATGAACTGGAGAAGGTGGGCTTTACTAATCTGGGGATATCGGTCCGGAAGGATCTGCCGGTAATCCGGGAGTCTGATATGCCTGCGGGGCTTGTGGAAGTAGGGTTTATTAATACGGAACGGGACAATGCGCTTTTGGATGCAAAGTTTCCGGAGGTGGCGCAGGCGATTGCGGACGGGATCCTTCAGACGCTGCAGGAAACGGGAAAAGACGTGCGGGCTACCGAAGAGGCAGGGAGCTATACGATTGAGACCGGGATGTTTGCCCATGAGGACAACGCTAAAGATCTGGCGGCTCTGTTGCAGGAGGATGGCTTTGAGTGTTTTATTGACAAAAAAGGTGGATATTATGTAGTGTGCCAGGGAATGTATCCTTCTCTAACAGAGGTTCGCAGAGCCGAACGGACTCTGTATGAAAGTGGCTATGAGACACGGATTGCACCGATTATGGAGGAAAAATCGTAAAAAAATAACGAAATTTGGTAAAAAATACGCAAAACCCCTTGATTTTCCAAGGGTGTAGTGCTATTATCGTCATTGTGATACTGTAAATTATGAAGAGTGGACTGCGCGGTCCACTCTTTCGTTTTGAAACGAGGGCAGTCGTTTATAAGATTATCATGCCCCCGGAGTGGAAAAGAGGTTATGCATTTGACGAAACGTGAGGAGTACGAGACACGGGCTGAGAAAATGCTGGAGCCATTGATGGAAGAAAACGGCTTTGAACTGGTTGACGTGGAGTATGTCAAGGAAGCTGGTCAGTGGTATCTGCGTGCTTATGTGGACAAAGAGGGTGGAATTACCCTTGATGACTGCGAATTGGTAAATCGCGCATGGAGCGATATGATGGATCAGGATGATTTCATATCAGAGGCTTATGTGCTGGAAGTCAGCTCGCCGGGACTGGGGCGTCAGCTCAAAAAGGACAAAGACTTCAAACGGAGCATCGGAGAAGAGGTTGATGTTCATTTTTATCAGGGAAGAAAGCTTCCGGCAGGAAGAAATGGTAAGGAAATTTCCGTAAAGGAGCTTACCGGTGTATTGCTGGCATATACACAGGATACTATTACCCTGGAGACAGAGTTTTCACCTGAGTATGAGATTATGAGGAAAGACATTTCGTCGGTGAAGCTAACCATTAATTTTTAGTGAATACAAGTTTTGAAGACTTATATTTAGGAGGAGATAAAAATGGCTGCAAGAAAGAGTAAATCAACAAAGTCAGACCGCACAGAGCTTATTGAAGCGTTAGAGGCGATCGAAAAGGAAAAACAGATCAGCAAGGATATTATTCTCGAAGCAATTGAGAATTCTCTGGTGGCTGCCTGCAAGAATCAGTTTGAGAGCAAGGCGGACAATATCCGTGTATCCATCAACCGCGATACAGGAGAGATCAAGGTATTTGCAGATTATGAGGTGGTTGAGGATGATCTTTTAGAGGATCCGACCACACAGATCGGCAAGACAGAGGCTGCTTTGAAGTATGGCAATGTAGAGGTTGGCGAGACCGTATCTACAGAGGTTATTCCGAAAAACTTCGGCAGAATTGCCGCGCAGAAGGCAAAGCAGGTTGTGGTACAGAAGATCCGCGAGGAAGAGAGAAAGGTATTATATACACAGTACCTTGAGAAGGAGCGCGAGGTGATCACCGGTATCGTTCAGCGTTACAGTGGCAATAATGTTTGTATTAACCTGGGTAAGGTGGATGCAATCCTGATGGAGAGTGAGCAGGTGCCTGGAGAGCACTTTAAGCCAACGGAGCATATCAAGCTATATGTGGTTGAGGTAAAGGATACCACAAAGGGACCACGTATTACGGTTTCCAGAACACATCCGGAGTTTGTAAAGCGTCTTTTTGAGGAAGAGGTAACAGAGCTTCAGGACGGTATTGTAGAGATCAAGAGCATTGCCAGAGAGGCAGGCTCCAGAACAAAGATCGCAGTATATACCGAGGATCCGAATGTAGATCCGGTGGGTGCATGTGTTGGTATTAACGGAGACCGCGTCAATGCGATCGTAGATGAGCTTCGTGGTGAGAAGATCGATATCATTACCTGGAGTGATGATCCGGCTGTACTGATCGAGAATGCGCTGAGTCCGGCAAAGGTTATTTCCGTCACAGCCGATGAGGAGGAAAAGACTGCCAGAGTTATTGTGCCGGAGAATCAGCTTTCCCTTGCGATCGGCAAAGAGGGCCAGAATGCGAGACTTGCAGCAAAGCTGACTGGATACAAGATTGATATTAAGCAGGAATAATCAGAAAAGGAAGTGAGTCCATGGGAGAAAAAAATAGTGTCCGTCCCCGTAAGGTGCCGTTGCGTCAATGCACCGGATGCGGTGAGAGAAAAGAGAAAAAGGAACTGGTACGCATCATAAAAACTCCGGAGGATCAGATTATGATCGATCTGACAGGCAAGAAAAACGGACGTGGTGCATATATATGTAATTCTACGGAATGTCTTCGCCAGGCGCGCAGACGGAAATCACTGGAACGCTCCCTGAAGACGGTTATTCCGGATGAAATATATGAGGAACTGGAAAAGGAGATGGATAACATTGCAGAAGGATAAGGTGTTAAATCTGATCGGATTGGCGCAGAAAGCCGGCAAGGTCGTAAGTGGTGAGTTTATGACGGAGAAGGCGGTAAAGACAGGCGAAGCTGCATTGGTTATCTTAGCGGAGGATGCTTCGGAAAATACGCAAAAGAAATTCCGGAACATGTGTGAGTTTTATAAGGTGCCCCTTCGCATCCATGCTGCAAAAGATTATCTTGGGCATGCCATGGGAAAGGAATTCAGAGCATCACTGGCAGTTGTAGATAATGGTTTTGCACAGGCAATAATGAAGAAAATGGATTAGGAGGTCGTAGTAGTATATGGCAAAGATGAAGATATATGAGATTTCAAGAAGTCTGCAGGGAGCATTTCCTGATCTGAAGAGCAAGGATCTGATCAAGCTTCTTCAGGAAAATGGATTTCAGGTGAAAAGTGCCCAGAGCAGCATCGAGGATGATGCGATCAAATTTCTTCTGAATAAATTTCAGAACAAAAAGGCAGAGCCTGCAAAGGTGGCAGAGGAGCCCGTAAAGGCAGAGCCGGTTGAGAAGAAGGAAACAAAAGAAAAGAAAGAGCCGAAGGAAAAGAAAACGGAGGCTGCGAAGACAGAAGAGAAAACAGAGCAGAAGGCAAAGCCTTTGGAGGAAGCACCGGTGAAGGAAAAGACAGCAGAGAAAGAGACAGCAGAGAAAGAGACAGAAAAGAAGGAAGCGAAGCCGGAAACTGTTTCAAAAGAACAGAAAGAAGAAAAGAAGGAAGAAGTGAAGAAGGAGGAGCCAAAGAAAGAAGAAAAAGCTCCTGCGGCGCAGAAGGCACCGGAGAAAAAGCCTGCTTCCGAAAATCGTCCATCCCAGGATAACCGCCGTGACAATCGCGATAACCGTGGAAACGGTCAGGGAGGAAGAGACAACCGTGACAATAACCGTGACCGTCGTGACGGTGGACGCCGTGATAACCGCGATAACCGTGGAAATGGCCAGGGAGGAAGAGATAACCGTGACAACCGGAACCGTGGAAATGGCCAGGGCGGCTACAACCGTGACAACCGGAATGGTCAGGGAGGAAGAGATAACCGTGACAACCGGAACCGCGGAAATGGACAGGGCGGCTATAACCGCGACAATCGTGGAAACGGCCAGAACCGTGATAACAGAGGTGGTCAGAACGGCGGACGCCGTGATGGCGGCCGTGGAGGCAATTCCTTCTCCGGTATTGATGCAGTAAAGCCTGAGGTAAAGCAGTCCAGAGCACAGAGAGCCAAGAACGACTCCAGAAGTGCAAAGCAGAGACATGGCAGAGACCGTGACAGAGAAGAGCCGGAGTACAATCCGCTTTACGGACCGGGCGGACGCAAGAATAAAAAGAAGGATCCGAACCGTAAGGGTGCATTTATTAAGCCGGAGCCGGTTGTGAAGCCGGAAGAGCCGGAGGATGGCATTCGCAATATCGTTCTCCCGGAGAAGATGACGATCAAAGAGCTTGCTGACATTATGAAGGTGCAGGCATCTACTGTGATCAAGAATCTTTTTATGCGTGGAGAGGTTGTTACACTGAATCATCAGATCACTTATGAAGAGGCAGAGGAGATTGCACTGGAGTACAACTGCATCGCTGAGATGGAGGAGAAAGTGGATCTTGTTGCAGAGCTTCTTAAGGAGGATGAGGAAGACGAGTCATTGATGAAGAAGAGACCACCGGTTGTCTGCGTTATGGGACACGTTGATCACGGTAAAACATCCCTTCTGGATGCGATCCGTGAGACAAATGTAACCTCCCGCGAAGCAGGTGGAATCACACAGCATATCGGTGCGTATGTCACAGAGATCAATGGAGAGAAGATCACATTCCTGGATACTCCGGGACACGAGGCATTTACTTCTATGCGTATGCGTGGTGCACAGGCTACAGATATTGCAATCCTTGTTGTTGCCGCGGATGATGGTGTTATGCCACAGACCGTAGAAGCAATCAACCATGCCAAGGCAGCAGGTGTACAGATCATTGTAGCAGTGAACAAGATTGATAAGCCAAGTGCCAATGTAGAGCGTGTAAAACAGGAGTTGGTAGAGTATGAGCTTATCGCTGAGGACTGGGGCGGAGATACCGTATTTGTACCGGTTTCCGCACATACCGGCGAGGGTATCGACCAGCTTCTGGAGATGATCATTCTGACAGCAGAGGTAGAGGAGCTTAAGGCAAATCCGGACCGTCTGGCAAGAGGTGTTGTCATTGAGGCGAAGTTAGACAAGGGACGTGGTCCTGTTGCGACAATCCTGGTACAGAAGGGTACTCTTCATGTAGGTGATAACATCGCAGTTGGTGCTGCATATGGTAAGATCCGTGCCATGATGGATGACCGTGGAAGACGTGTGAAAGAAGCACTTCCTTCTACACCTGTAGAGATTCTTGGCCTTCATGATGTTCCGGATGCCGGTGAGATCTTTATGGCAACGGAGAATGATAAAGAAGCACGTAATATTGCAGAGACTTATGTGGCTCAGGGCAGAGAGAAGCTTCTGGATGATACCAAGGCGAAGCTTACGCTGGATGGTTTGTTCTCTCAGATTCAGGCAGGTAATATCAAAGAGCTCAATATCATTGTTAAGGCTGATGTTCAGGGTTCTGTAGAGGCAGTAAAGCAGAGTCTGTTAAAGCTTTCCAATGAAGAGGTGGCAGTCCGTGTGATCCATGCCGGTGTTGGTGCTATCAATGAGTCTGATGTCAGCCTGGCAAGTGCATCCAATGCGATCATTATTGGATTTAATGTACGTCCGGACAATACGGCAAAGGATATTGCAGACCGTGAGAAGGTTGATGTTCGTCTGTATCGTGTCATTTACGATGCGATCGAGGATGTGGAAGCTGCTATGAAGGGTATGCTGGATCCGGAGTACGAGGAGAAAGTCATTGCTCATCTGGAGGTACGTCAGACATTCAAGGCATCCGGTGTTGGTACGATCGCAGGAAGCTATGTTCTGGATGGTAAGATTGAGAGAGGCAGCAAGATTCGGATTACCCGTGAGGGCGAGCTGATCTTTGAGGGTGAGATGGCATCCCTGAAGCGTTTCAAGGATGATGTCAAAGAAGTAGCAGCCGGATATGAGTGTGGTATCGTTGCCCAGGATTTCAATGACCTTCAGGAGGGCGACCAGATCGAGGCTTATATTATGGTTGAGGTGCCGAGATAGATTGAAAGAACGCCGGAATAAGGCGGCGGAATGGAGTTATATATGAAAAAAAACAGTATTAAATATTCCCGTATGAACGGGGAGGTACAGAGAGTTCTGAGTAAGATCATTGCTCAGGATATCAAGGATCCGAGAATTCATCCTATGACCTCTGTGATTTCCGTAGAGGTAACTCCGGATCTGAAATTTGCAAAGGTATTTGTAAGTGTTCTTGGAAATGATGAGGACAGAGAGAAGACCCATCAGGGGCTTCTCAGTGCTTCCTCCCATATCCGTTCACAGCTTGCGAAGCAGCTGAATCTCCGTAATACACCGGAGCTTACCTTTGTGATGGATGATTCCATTGAATATGGTATCAATATGTCAAAGAGGATTGACGAATTAAAGAAAGAGGAAGAACAGTAAAAGCAGGAAGGCGGGTTATCAGATGACAGGATTAAGAGAAATTGCACAGGGAGCAAAAACAATTCTTATTGCAGGACATCTCCGCCCGGATGGTGATTGCGTTGGAGCCGCTGCCGCTGCCTATCTGTATCTGAAAAAGATTTATCCGGAGGCACAGATCAGTGCCTATGTAGAAAAGGTTCCTGAGGTGTATCGTTTTCTGGATCCGGAGCATTCGATATTTGTAGAAAAGCTTCCGGAGGGACCGGTGGATCTGTTCTTGTCGCTGGACAGCAGTACTAAAGACCGGCTGGGAGAGGCAGAACGCCTTTTTGATACAGCCGGACGTACTGCATGTATTGATCATCATGTCAGTAATCTGGGGTATGCCAGAGAGAATTTTGTGGAAGCCGGCAGCAGCTCTGCCTGTGAGGTGCTTTACGGACTGATGGAGGAGGAGCTGATCGATACCCGGATCGCAGAGGCGATTTATATTGGTATCATTATGGATACCGGGGTTTTCCGTTATTCCAATACCTCCAAAAAGACGATGGAGATTGCAGGCAGTCTGATGGAAAAGGGAGTTCCGTTTTGGAAATATATTGATGAATGTTTTTATCAGAGAACATATACCCAGACACAGCTTTTGGGCAGAACACTTCTCACCAGTATGCGCCTGATGGAGGGCAGGGTGATCGTTGCTACGGTTACCAGAAGAATGCTGGAGTTTTATGGGGCGCAGACGGAGGACATTGAAGGTATCATTGACCAGCTTCGTGTGACGAAGGGTGTAGAGGTGGCACTTCTGCTGCAGGAGATCGATGACCAGCAGTATAAGGTCAGTATGCGTTCCAATACATTTGTAGATGTCAGCAAGATTGCTGTTTATTTTGGGGGGGGCGGTCATGTCAAGGCTGCCGGCTGTACCATGCGGGGGTCACTGCATGATGTAGTTAATAACATTACGGAACATATTGAGTTTCAGATGGAATAGAACTGAAGAGTGTTCCGGATTTGGACGGCACATAAAAGCATGAGTCTCATAGAGGAGAAAACGAGATGGATGGCATTATCAATGTTAATAAGGAAAAGGGGTTTACATCCCATGACGTGGTAGCCAAGCTGCGGGGAATTCTTCATCAGAAAAAAATCGGTCATACAGGCACACTGGATCCGCAGGCGGTCGGTGTGCTTCCGGTTTGTCTGGGGAAAGCAACGAAGGTATGTGATCTTCTGACCAACAAGGACAAAACATACCGGGCAGTATGTCGTCTGGGGGTAAGTACAGACACACAGGATATGACAGGACAGATTCTGCAAAGGGGTGATTTTTCCCGGGTGACACAGGAACGCCTGAAAGAGGTGCTGGAGAGCTTTATTGGAGACCAGCTGCAGGTTCCGCCGATGTATTCGGCACTGAAGATCAACGGCAAAAAGCTCTATGAGCTTGCCCGTGAGGGAAAGACTGTGGAGAGAAAGCCACGTCCCATCCGGATCCATTCAATCAACCTGATCGAATACCGGCAGATGGAGGGATTGTTTACCATGGATGTCACCTGCTCCAAGGGCACATATATCCGGACACTGTGTCATGATATCGGAGAGAAGCTTGGTTGTTTTGGAGCGATGGAGTCTTTGCAGAGGACACGGGTGGGTGTCTTTACACTGGAAAACGCCTTGACATTGGAGCAGATCGAAGTGTTGATGAAGCAGAATGAGCTGGAGCAGCAGATCCTTTCGGTGGATGCACTTTTTCCGGAATATCCGGCATTTCAGATCAGAGATGAATTTGCGGCGAAGCTCTCCAATGGAAATCCATTGCTGGAGTTCTTTTTACAGGACTATCCGGAAAGAGTCAATACGACCGGCATTCGGGACCTGACGGAAGGACAGGAGTTTCTGGTATATGACGAAAATGGCTGCTTTAAGGCAGTGTACCAAAAAGGGGACAGAGATCTTCGGGTACGCAAGATGTTTTAAAAGCGGTGAAAGGGACAGATTATTATGGAAATCATAAAAGGTCTTGATTTTAAAATAAAAAACAGTGCGGTGTCTCTGGGAAAATTTGATGGTTTTCACCGGGGACATCGCCTTTTGCTGGACAGGATCCTGGAGCATCCGGAGCTTCATGCAACGGTGTTTACCTTTGATGGCATTCTGAAAGGGAAGCAGATTTATCTGGAAGAAGAAAAAAGAAGTCTGCTGGAGCGTCTGGGCGTGGAGCGGGAGGTATTATTTCCGTTCAGCGAGGAAACCAGATCCATGACTCCGGAGACATTTATCCGGGAGATGCTGGTGGAACGGATGGACGCAAAGCTGATCTGCGTCGGAGAGGATTTCCACTTTGGAAAGGAACGGCGGGGAGATGTGGGTATGCTGTCAGAGTATGCGCCGCTGTATGGTTATGAACTCTGTGTATTTCCGAAGATAAAGGAAGACGGAGAGGTGATCAGCAGTACAAGGATCCGCAGAGAGCTTGCCCAGGGAAGAATTGAGAAGGCAAACCGTCTTTTAGGAGATCCTTATTTTGTCCGTGGAGAAGTAGTGCATGGAAATGCACTGGGAAGAACTATTGGAATGCCCACAGCCAATCTGCTTCCGGGAGAACAGAAGCTTTTGCCGGTATATGGTGTTTATGCCACGAGGGTAGAGGTAGAGGGTAAGACATATGGCGGAGTGACCAATGTTGGTGTCAAGCCGACGATTGGTGCAGACCGAGCTAACGTGGAGACAACGCTGTTAGATTTTGAAGGAAATCTGTATGGAAAGCAGATGACGGTTTATTTTCTTGATTTTTTGCGGCCGGAACAGCGGTTTGACAGTCTGGACGAGCTGAAGGCTCAGATATCACGGGATAAGGAAACGGCAGAAAAGATATGGGTGTCCGTCAACTGACGGATGCCTTTTTTGATCTCGTCCTCGTTGAGACCGGCATAGCCAAGCAGGATCGCCTCCTCCGGATGGTCAGGAATATGATCCGGCAGATAATGATCCCGGATGCCATACAGATGGATCCCATGACAGCGGGCATTTTGGATCAGCTTTGACTCGGAGATATCGTCCGGCAGACAGATTGTGACATGCATTCCGGCGTGCTCGCCTTGAAGCTTTAAATGGTACTTTTGGATCAGTGGCTGCAGGCAGTCAAGCACCAGATCGTGTTTGCTGCGGTATAGCTTTCGCATACGGTTTACATGCTTTTCAAAATATCCGTCCCGGATAAAACGGGTCAGGATCGCCTGATCCACACGGGATACTGTACAGGAGTAGTGACCGCAGATCAGACGGTACTGTTTCATCAGGTCGGGAGGAAGGATCATGTAGCCCACGCGGATCGCCGGTGCGATTGCTTTAGAAAAGGTACCGATGTAAATAACTCGCCGGCTGTCCATACCCTGCATGGCGGGAATCGGCTTACCACGGTAACGAAACTCGCTGTCATGATCATCCTCAATGATATAACGGTTCGGTGCTGACTTTGCCCAGCCAAGCAGCTCCAGCCGGCGTCCGTATGGCATGACGGCTCCCATAGGAAACTGATGGGATGGTGTGACATAGACAAGGGAGCTGGAAGGAGAGATAGAATCTGTCGTCAGTCCGTTTTTGTCCAGTGTGCCGGGAGAAATGGTCAGCCCATTATTGTGGAAAATATGTGCTGCCTGGGTATATCCAGGAGATTCCAGTGTGATGTGGTTCATTTGGAGAGAACGAAACACCAGTGACAGCATCTGCAGAAGATAATCTACACCGGCACCTATCACAATCTGATCCGGTTTACAGGAAACTTGTCGGGAAAGCCGTACATAGCTGCAGATAGCATCACGCAGAGAGGGATCCCCGTTATTATCTCCCAGTAGAAAAAGGGACTGTTCCTCGGTCAGAACCTGTCTGGAGAGGCGTCTCCAGACAGAAAAAGGAAAATGACTGATATCAATGTGATCCGGATTAAAATCATAAAGAAAGTTTGGGGAATGGGAAGCTGTGACTGACGGAGTGCTTACGGATAATGCGGCAGCTTCTGCAGCCGGTTCCTCCGGCTGATTCCGGTAGTCTGCCGGATTGATATCACAGACGTAAAAGCCGCTTTTGGGAGCGGAGTCGATATACCCCTCTGACTGAAGCTGGTAATAGGCTGTATCGATGGTATTTCTGCTGACTCCCAGATTAGCGGCGAGACTGCGGGTTGAGGGCAGCTTGGCAGATGCCGGCAGTTCTCCCTGCAGGATACGTGTCCGGATCTGTTCATAAATTTGATTATAAAGGGGTGTCCCGGAGTCGGGTGTTAAGTGAAATGACAGCATGTTTGTTCCTCCCGAAGATATGTTTAAACGAATGGTATCATATTTTAAAGGGATAATCAAACGATGGAAAATGAAAACGCTGTGTAAAAAATATGTAAAATATGTAAAATCTGCTTGTATCTTTTGTAAGAATCGTTTAACATAGTTAAGGGAAAAATAATGTGTGAAAAAAAATATGTACAGGCCAAAAATAAAATCCATGGCCGGGGAGATTGTACAGAGAGAGAGGTCAAAAGATGAGTGCAGAGTATTCTACAGCGATATTGAATGTCATTGCCGGACTCGGCATGTTCCTTTACGGAATGAAACTGATGGGTGATGGTCTTCAGAAGGTAGCCGGCGACAAGATGCGCGGCATCTTGGAGACATTGACAAAGACGAGGTTTTCCGCGTTGATCGTGGGTATTATCTTTACCGGAGTGATCCAGTCGTCCAATGCAGCAACTGTTATGGTAGTCAGCTTTGTAAATGCCGGTCTGATGAATCTTTCTCAGGCGATCGGTGTGATCTTTGGTGCCAATATCGGTACCACAGTAACCGGCCAGCTTCTGTCTCTGGATATGTCTAAATATGCGCCGGTAATTCTTTTAGTCGGTGTGATCATGGTGATGTTTATGCAGCATCCTATGGTTAAGAAGTTTGGTGAGGTGATCGTAGGCTTCGGTATCCTGTTTATTGGTATGGGAACCATGTCCTCTGCTGTGGGTATCGTCAAGGATGCGCCGTTGGTTACCTCGACACTGGGACAGTTATCGAATCCGTTTTTATGTGTATTTTTTGGATTTGCAGTTACATCCATTCTGCAGAGTTCGTCAGCGACGGTTGGTATTCTGATCGCTCTCTGTGGACAGGGTGTTGTGGATATACACCATGTATTCTTTATGATTCTTGGATGTAATATTGGAGCCTGTATTTCTGCGGTACTTACCAGTCTTTCCGGAAACAAGATGGCCAAAAGAGCAGCCTGCCTTCACTTATCCTTCAATGTGCTGGGATCTGTTCTGATGTTTATCGCACTTGTGCTGGGCAGTAATGGCGTGGAGCATCTGCTTCATATTATGACAGAGCATACATGTACACAGCCGGATCAGATGGTGAATGGTGTCAATGTGTTCCTTCAGAGAGAGGTTGCCAATACCCACACCATGTTTAAGGTGGTTCAGGTGGCGGTATTCTTCTTCCTGTCGCCGCTTTTGATCAAGCTGTCCTATATTCTGATCCCGGGAGAGGATCAGGAGGAGGAAGCAGCAAGCACAGCACCGGAGCTTGCTTATATCGGCGGACACAATGTATATAATCCTACCACAGCAGTACCAACCGGTATCTGTGAGATCGTCCGTATGGGAAATATTGCACAGGAAAATATGGAAAAGGCAATGGATGCTTTGCTTCATAAGGATGAAAACCTTATTGCAGAGGTATATCAGACAGAGATCACGATTGATTATCTCAACACGGAGATTACCAATTATCTGGTACAGATCAACACCTTATCTTTGCCGGTGGCAGACCGAAAGATGCTTGGCGGACTGTTCCATGTGGTGAATGATATTGAGCGTATCGGGGATCACGCTGAAAATATAGCAGATTTTGCTAAGACATGTATTGATCAGGAGCTTACTTTCTCTGAGGAAGCCGTGCAGGAGTTGAAGGATATGCTGGATGATACCTGTGAGATCCTGTCACTGGCACTGAATATGTTCAGTCACAACAGTGAGGAGCATTTGCAGGAGATCCTTGATCTGGAAAATGAGATTGATGATATGGAGCGCCAGCTTCAGAACAATCATATTGTTCGTCTGACCAGCGATAAATGCCAGGCACATGCCGGCATGATCTTTACGGATGTGGTATCCGGTCTGGAGCGTATTGCAGATCACTCCACCAATATCGCATTCTCCATTCTGAAGGATGATCCGGAGGCGGATAAAAACCAGGAGCATATCGAGGAAGTGCTGGGATAGTGCTGGAGATTTAAAATGTCTGATATTTTGACTGTCGAATCGGTTGAAATTTAATCTTTACGATACAGGAAACAATGATTGACAGATACAAACCCTTAATTTATAATTATAAATTAGGGGTTTTTTCTTTATTGTGAATAAGAAAAAACAATGCCGGCATAGAATCTGGAACAGCCGGTCATACAATTTGTGGATGCACATGGAAATGTGCAGAATGGAGGATAAAGATGCAAAAGTATGGAGTGAATGAGCTTCGAAGAATGTATTTACAGTTTTTTGAAAGCAAGGATCATTTGGCGATGAAGAGCTTTTCACTGGTTCCACACAATGATAACAGCCTTTTGCTGATCAATGCGGGTATGGCACCATTGAAGCCGTATTTTACAGGACAGGAGATTCCGCCAAAGCGCAGAGTGACCACCTGTCAGAAATGCGTCCGTACAGGAGATATTGAGAATGTCGGAAAGACAGCACGTCATCTGACATTTTTTGAGATGCTTGGTAACTTCTCTTTCGGAGATTATTTCAAGCATGAGGCGATTGCATGGTCATGGGAGTTCCTGACCAAGGTTATTGGCATGGAGCCGGAGAGATTATATCCGTCCATCTATGGAGAGGATGAAGAGGCCTATGATATCTGGACCAAAGAGATCGGTGTGCCGGGAGAGAAGATCACCAGATTTTACCGTGACGAGAACGGGGAATGTGATAACTTCTGGGAGCATGGTGCCGGCCCTTGTGGTCCTTGCTCTGAGATCTACTATGATAGAGGAGAGAAGTATGGCTGTGGCAAACCGGATTGTAAGGTGGGTTGTGACTGTGATCGTTTCATGGAGGTATGGAACAATGTATTTACACAGTTTGACGGAGATGGCCATGGCGGTTATGAGGAGCTTCAGAATAAGAACATTGATACCGGAATGGGTCTGGAGCGTCTGGCTGTTGTAGTACAGGATGTGGATTCCGTTTTTGATATTGATACCATGAAAGCCATCCGTGACCGTATCTGTGATATGGCTCATACACAGTATCAGATAGATGATGAGAAGGATGTTTCCATTCGTCTGATCACAGATCATATCCGTTCTTCTACATTTCTGATCTCTGATGGCGTTATGCCAAGCAACGAGGGAAGAGGCTATGTACTCCGGCGTCTGATCCGTCGTGCAGCACGTCACGGCAGAAAGCTCGGCATTGACGGAGCATTCCTCGCAGAGCTGTCTAAGACAGTGATCAGTGAGTCAAAGGACGGTTATCCTGAGCTGGAAGAAAAGAAAGAATTTATCTTAAATGTATTAAATAAAGAAGAAGAGCAGTTCAACAAGACGATCGATCAGGGAATTGCAATCCTGAATGAGATGCAGGAGGCTATGGCTGCCAAGGGCCAGAAGGAGCTTTCCGGTGCCGATGCATTCAAGCTTTATGATACCTATGGATTCCCTCTGGACATCACCACAGAGATCCTGGAGGAGAAGGGCTGTACCGTGGATGAGGAAGGTTTTAAGAAGTTCATGGAGGAGCAGAAGGACAAGGCACGTAAAGCGAGAAAAGAGACAAACTATATGGGAGCAGAGGAGACGGTTTATCAGCAGATCGATCCGGCGATCACTTCCAAGTTTGTAGGATATCATAATCTGGAGCATGATTCTAAGATCACTGTGCTTACCACAGAGACAGAGCTTGTGGATGCACTCACAGATGGACAGGCAGGTACGGTTATCGTAGAGGAGACTCCGTTCTATGCAACCATGGGTGGTCAGAAAGCGGATGTTGGAACGATTCTTGTGGGAGACAGTGAGTTCGTTGTAGAGGATACCGTTCATTTACAGGGTGGCAAGATCGGTCATATCGGTAAAGTCACAAAGGGCATGATCAAGAAGGGCGATACTGCCACATTAAAGGTATGTCCAAAGAATCGTCTGGATACCGGCAAGAACCACAGTGCAACCCATCTTCTGCAGAAAGCACTTCGTCAGGTGCTTGGCAATCATGTCGAGCAGAAGGGTTCTTATGTGGATGCAGAGAGACTTCGTTTTGACTTCTCTCATTTCTCTGCAATGACACCGGAGGAGATCGCAAAGGTCGAGGAAATTGTAAATGACCAGATTTCTGCAAGTCTGGATGTTGTGACTGAGGAGATGACTCTGGAAGAGGCAAAGAATACTGGAGCTATGGCACTCTTTGGGGAGAAGTACGGTGATAAGGTTCGTGTCGTTAAGATGGGTGACTTTAGTACGGAGCTTTGTGGAGGTACTCATGTAGCCAATACCAGTGTGATCGCATCCTTTAAGATTATTTCTGAAAGCGGCGTTGCCGCAGGTGTACGCCGTATTGAGGCGCTGACATCTACAGGACTTATGAAGTATTATGACAATATTGAGAAGGAGCTGAATGCAGCAGCAAAGGCAGCTAAGGCAGAGCCGGAGAAGCTGGAAAAGAAGATCCAGTCTATGCAGGAGGAGATCAGGGCACTCCAGTCAGAGAATGAAAAGCTTAAGACAAAGCTTGCCAATGAGGCAGCCGGTGATGTGGACAGCCAGATTCAGGAAATCGCGGGCGTAAAGGTACTGGCTATGAGTGTACCGGAGGTTGATATGAACGGTCTTCGTACTCTGGGTGACCAGATGAAAGAAAAGATCGGTGAGGGTGTCGTTGTACTGGCCTCTGCTGTAGGCGGGAAGGTATCCCTGCTTGCAATGGCTACCGATGATGCTATGAAGCACGGAGCACATGCCGGCAATCTGATCAAAGCCATTGCTTCCGAAGTTGGAGGAGGCGGCGGTGGACGTCCAAACATGGCACAGGCAGGCGGTAAGAATCCGGCCGGTATTGACAATGCCATTGCCAAGGTTAAGGAAGTTCTGGAGGGCCAGCTGAAATAGTGGCAAACAGTGTATTTTCCGATAAATTGGTAAAATGTTAGAATAACCTTGAAAACTACGGAAATATTTCAAAAAGTAGTTGACGAAATGGAAAAATGTGTTATAATCTATCTTGTGCGTTGATAGGAGAGATCCTGTCGTTAAAAATACCCATACAGTTGTGTATTGGATTAAAAAGCAGCTGAAGGCACAGCAGCCGCGCAAATTTACAACTGGAGGGAGGTTAGGTGTGAGACTATGTCAAATGTAATCGTAAAAGAGAATGAGACATTGGATAACGCTTTACGCCGTTTCAAGAGAAACTGCGCAAAGGCAGGTATTCAGCAGGAGATTCGTAAGAGAGAGCATTATGAGAAGCCTAGTGTTCGTCGTAAGAAGAAGTCTGAGGCAGCTCGTAAGCGCAAATATTAATTTATTCGTACGAAATCACAATGAAAAAGAGTTAAACCTTATCAGGGAAGTGGATTGCCGGAAGGCAGACACTTCCCTGTTTTGGTATGTAAAAATAAGATCACATATCATACTGAAAGTGAAAAAAACGGAAAGAATTCAGGATGTAGTATCTGGTATAATGAATCCACAGTATATCAGAAAGGAAATTATAGTTCGAGAATGAAAACAAAGAAGATCGTAATTTTGATCATTATGGTAATGGTTCTGGTACTCGCAGGTGCTGGCATTTGCATAGAGTATTGTCTATGCAGATTGGACAAAAATACTGTCACGACGGGGGATATGAATGATTTCATTGATATTACAAAAGAAACTTTTAACATATTTATCAATGGAATTGATAAGGGTGGTGATTTATCGGTTAAGGGAAATAGTGATGTAAATGTTCTCGTGACGGTGGATCCGAAATGTTCCAGACTTTTGATCACAACGATATCCAGGGATGCATATATTGATCTGGCTGAAAATAGTGAAATCTACACAGGTGGGAGAGATGCACTTTGGACCACAGGGCAATATGGAACAAAATACACTACCAAATGTATGGAACAGTTATACAAATTTTAAAGGAATGAAATCTATAGTGAATGCATTGGGTGGTGTTGATGTATACTCGGATGAGACATTTACCTGCGACTGGGGATATAGCTATCAGAAAGGAATAAACCATGTTAATGGAAGACGGGCATTAGGCTTTTGCAGGGAACGTCATTGTTTTGTGGATGGAGATGATCAAAGAGCCAAAAATCATCGGTATATGTTGGAGGCAATTATAAAAAAGGCGGTAAAGCCTGCAAGTATCAAAAGATATCCCCAATTATTGAAGACATTAGAAAAAAATATCCAGACAAATGTAAGTACCCGCCAAATAGAAAAATTTGCAGGTAAGCAGTTGCTTCAAGGAAACAAATGGAAAATGGAATGGAACAGTGTTCGTGGAGCGGGAACACAAAAAAGCGGTACAATCAGCGGAAAGGAAATTTATGTGAAAGAAATTGAAAAGGATTCTTTAAAGAATGCTCGGAAAAAAATACAGAATTTTTTGAAAGAAAAAGAATAAATAAACAAAAACGCTAAAAACAAAAATAAAAAAGCAAAGGAGTGGCGAGAAAATGAAAACAAGAAAAATCACATCTATTGTACTGTCCGTTGTGACAGCAGCATCTATGGTTATTGGCAGCATGCCATTATCACAAACCACATTGGCATCGGCTGCAGGTAAAACCACCTTAAGTACCAGCAAAATGACACTTGCCGTAGGTGGCGAAAAGACACTGAAGTTAAAGAACAATAAGAAAAAGACAATTTGGAAGATTACGGCAGGAAAGAAATATATCCGACTTAAGAATAAGGCAAAAAACAGTGTTAAGATTGTTGGTATCAAGGCAGGAGCTGCCAAAGTGCAGGTGAAAGCAGGCAAGGCAAAGCATGCATGCAAGGTAATCGTCAAAGCAAAAGTAAATTCAGATGTAAGTGAACAGACTATATTAGCTCCACAGGTTATAGCACCGGTACCAGATGCTCCAGTGGTGTCAGCGAATCCAACAATCACGGAACAGTCCGTAACCCAGGCTCCACAGAGTACAGAGGGAAAGGCATCAGAAACTCCGGTAGAGAGCATAAAGCCAGCAGAGACAGAAAGTCCGGAAGTGACACCATCTGCAACGGCAGAGCCGGAGAAGATCCAATATGAGAAACATCTGGGGGAGAAGGTGGATGTAACAGATTTGATGAAAGATGCAAAATATGATAGAAAAGGATATATTCAACTGACAGATGTGAAATCGGCTCAAGATGATATCGATGATGTAACGATTACAAAAAGTGGTCATGTGTGGATCATGTGTGGAGATCATCGGATTAAAGATGTGGGGGAGTCTCTGTCCTGTTATTTCCAAAATAAAAATGTGAAATATGAGCTTATATATAGTGATGAAAGTTTTTACAGCGGAATGCAGGGGGATGCAGCAGGATATTACAGCGTACGGGCAGTGTACCAGGCACCGGATGGCAACAATTATTATAGAAATTATTATGTCATCAAGCAGGTTTATACTTTTGTTCATACTGACTGTACAGTAAATGGTACAGAAATTAGTGAGAAGGACTTAAAAGTCAGGGAAAAAGCAGAAGAAAATGATAATTTTAACTATCGGGATGAAAAGGTAACAAAAGATATTTATGGAACATCTTATAAATTACTTGAAATGGGAAAAGAATATCGTATTTTTGTGCCATTCGATGTGTTTGACGCCGGAAATGATATTGAATTAGGGGAGTATAAAGCGGATACAATCAAAAAAGAAACATTATCCTATGATAAAAAGTATACAAAAGTTGAAAAAAGTGAAGAGGATGTAACGGCTCTCAGGAATATGATTCAAAATCTTCGGGCGGAGGGGGCTGTAGTAGACGAAGATATTAATAACAGAAAGTATTATTGGTGGAGAAACGGACGATTAGTTTCCATTTTTTGGCAAAGTGACAAAAGTAATATCCAAACTGATAAATTATCCTTTGCAGAATTTGATGATCTTACAGAATTAAGGATTGCATATAACAGCATAAAGCAATTGGATGTTAGTGAGAATTTGAAATTACAAATATTAAGCTGTGGAGATTGTGAACTGCAGGAGTTATGTTTTGGGAACAATAAAGAATTATATACATTATCATGCAGATATAATAAATTAAAAGAATTGAATGTGAGTCAGTGCTCATTATTAACAGATTTGGATTGTTCAAATAACCAGTTAACAGAACTAACTTTAAGTCAGAATACAAAATTATTGGATTTGGACTGTTGGTATAATCGTTTGAATAAGCTTGATGTTAGTAACAACTTAAAGTTAAAAAGATTGCAGTGTGGTTATAATTTCTTAAAAGAGTTAGACGTTGATCAAAATAGTGACTTGGAAATACTTAATTGTGAAAAAAATCTGTTAAGTGCATTGAGTATAGAACAAAACAAGAAATTAATATCAATATATTGTGGAGAAAACAGATTAAGGCACGGAAAGGAAAAGTGATTGCATTTGTGACGAAAGGAGATACCGTTATCAGCAAAATCGCTGACTGT
>ENA-ORCM01000680-ORCM01000680.1-human-gut-metagenome-genome-assembly--contig:-NODE-680-length-32159-cov-80.478898_pt1 | contig 32159 bp, 34 predicted proteins | sample MGYA00242906_ERZ507928 | MGnify/ENA primary metagenome ERZ507928 (study PRJEB26167, sample SAMN06115497) | human gut metagenome | host: Homo sapiens | place: China:Shanxi | collected 2015-05-07...
AAAGGCAGGGTGGCGAAACCGCTTCCCTTTTCCCTTGTACGTACATACCGGCTTGTGGTCACGCCGTCAAGTTCGGCGGTGATTCCGGTATATTCCAGGATTCCCGTATTCGTCACCGTGATGTTGAAGACAATCCGCTGCACCATCAGTTTGCTCTCGCAGGTGACGTGCAGGGTGTCGTCAGTCATGACCGTACCGGTCACGGAAGAGGAATACGCGTATCCCTGCTCCGCCGTGATCTTTCCCTGTTCCGTCGGAACACGCAAGCGGACGGTGGCGGCGGAGCCCGCATCCTCCAGGATGTTGACATCCTTGTTGCAGGCGAGAAACTCGTAACTCCCGATATGCAAGGTCCCATACGCATCACCGCTTCCATTAAAAGGAATGGAAAGATTGTCATATTCCGCCACGCCGTTACCGGTCAGCGGAAAAACCATCAGGTTCATCTCCGCCTGTTCCGGTGTGCCCATATCGGAAGGGTGATGGAACCCGTTACGGGCGTGCAGGTATCCTTTGTAGATACAATCCTCGGTGAACAGGCCGTCACAAGAGGAAAGTGACAGCAGGGACAGGAATATGCCGGGCAGAATTCTTACTATTTTATTCATATTGCGACAGGTTTAAATTATACGTTGTTATCAGCCGGTTGATTTCCGGATCAAGACGACCGCGATAGGCTTTGGAACCGTCCAGTTCCAGTGAGCGCATGAAGGAGGACACGGCTTTGCCGTCGTCTTTCAGACGGCTGTACAGGATGGACAGCAGGTAGCACACATTGGAACTTTCCGGCAGGGATTCCAATATTCCGGCAGCCCGTGCATCATAGCCCAGTGACATCAGGCAGATGGCCGTGTTGTAGTCGTTATAGTCCGACAGTATCACCAGCGCGTCCTTGTACTGCCTGTCCTCCATCAGGTCAAGACCGTGCATGTAGGCCGAGTCAAGGACGGTGGTGTATTTGAATTCCTCTATCATATCCCGGCGGTGCAGGTAGAATGCGAAGTTCACCGCACGTGCCAGAGGATAATAGTTCTCCCTGATATGCTTGTAGGCATCCGGAAAACGTTTCCGGATCCCGGCCTCCCTTGCGTCCGGATCCTTGACGGAGGACATGATATCCAGAACGGCTGACCTGTCATCCATTTCCGTATCCTGTTGTACCTTGCGGACAAGAAGCTGCCAGTCCTCGCCAATCCACCGGGGACGGATCAGGGTGTCGATGCCGGTCCTGTCATCCGTCCTTCCGGACAGGTACTCCTTCAAGGCAACGGCACGCTGCCTGGACAGGATACGGTTCGCGGCCGCGCTGCCTTCCGGGGATGCGGTGGCGGTCATGTCAATACTGTCCATCACCAACTCACCGGTATAGGTCAGCTTGTTGATCGCTTCCAGGACTTTGTCTATTTCGGAACGGTTGTTCCCGTATTCCTCGTCAAACAGGTATCTGCCTGCCGGATAATTGATATAGGCGGTCGTATTGGCCGTGGCCTTGCGGTATATCTTCTCCTTCCTGTACCGGGGCGCATGGTCCAGGAACTGCACCATACTGCTTATATAATAGGTAATGGTATCCGAGGACGGTAAATTGGCGGAACTGCCATTGACGGCAAGTATCCTTCCGTCTACTGTCAGGTCAATACGTTTCGTGTTATCGGTAACATCCATCTCCTGCCGGTAATAATAGCTGAAGGTATTGTTCCTGTTCCTGATGACCGTATCCAGACGGGCGGCCTGGTAAGGGAAACGAACCAGCTCCTCATATTTGCGTGACACCGCGTCACGTTTGCGTTCGTTCTCCGCAATGCGCTTGTAATCGAAGTATCTCTCCGCTATACGCGCCGAATCTTCCGGCGTCACCCTGCGTACCTTCAGAGGGGTGCCTTCCGAGAACATGCGGTAGCGGGACGGAATCAGCGTGGTGTCCAGGTCACGGCGGAGCCAGTAGGCGGGAAGTACGGACAGGATGGTGTTGTGGCCGGCGATGGCCATGCGGTTCCGTTCCATCTTCGCGTTGAAGTGCTGGTAACGGCGGTTCCATCTCTCAGTCCAGTCAATCCATTCCTCGCGGGCGATATAGTCATGCTTCCATGCCTGGTAGAACTCCTCCTCCAGCTCGGCCATGGCACGGCGGTAGCCTTTCATGTCGAACATCTCTTTCAGATAGGCGGAATCCGGGATGATGCTGTTTATGAAGGCCTGGTACTGCGCGTATCCTTTTTTCTGCCGCTTGACGAAGTCGGCGCCGGACAGGAAGATCCTCTCCAGTTCTATGCGTCTGCCACGCTTGTAGGCCACAGGGGTCAGCTGTACCTGCCATTTGTCATCTATCAGCCTGCCCGGAACGGTCACGACAAAATCCAGATTCACTTTCCCGGCACGCTCGGGGATGTTCCTGTTACGCGCGACAATGGTCACCTCGTCCAGCTGCAACACGGTCATCTCTTCACCCGTAACGCTGTCACGTTCGGCCATGGTGACAATATGTTCCACTCCCGAACTGTCCTTCCAGGTGATTTTTTCGGGAACGGAATAGCATGTCGTGTCCGGTGCAGGCCGCTTGCCGGCCTGTGAGAGACCGACCTTGCTGATGCTCCTTTCCATCTTGTGGGACAGGGAACAGGATAAGGACAGCAGTGGAAGTAAAAGGATTACAGGTATGTTTCTTTTTTTCATAGGACCGTACATTTAGAAAAGATATATCATGTTCAACGCCACACGTGAAGGTATCAGATACCATCCGTGTTTTCTGCCCAGGAAGGCGCCGCATTCCCGGCAACGGTATTCGTTGTACCTCGCCCAGACCGCGGCGCCGCCGAGTTCCCATTCTATGTTCCATGTTTTTGACAGGGGGTAGGCCTTGCCGATGGAGAGGCCGATGCCGTAGCCTTCTCCCTCATAGCGTTTCTTGTTCCATATCCTGCCGATCGAATAGCCGCTTGCCAGGGTGTTCATCCCGACAAAAAAATTGGAGTAGGACTCCACGAACCAGTAGCGCACGCCCGGCATGACAGTCAGGTTGCGGAACTGGCGGTTATCCTTAAAGACGAAGGGATTGTACTGGACCGGTAGATGAAGCGACCATCGGCGGTTCAGCGTCATGGACCCCTCCAGGTTGATGTTGCCCGTTGCCAGCCCTATCAGGTTGGTACGTGCGGAATAGAACTGGGCCGGGGATGCCAGGCAGACGCCCAACAATATCCCCAGAAAAAAGAATTTCTTTCTCATCTGTTTTCTCCTTCCTGATTGGACGGCCGGGAATTCAGCACGGTGATGTCCCATGCCGTCAGCGTGTTGAAGTAACGGCCGTCCCGTTCACGGGCGGAAATGTCAAATTTGACACTGACCTCCATACCCTCCTCCATGGGAAAACGGTCCATGTTGGCATTCATCACTTGCAGGCAGATCCTCTTCGGATACTGGTCTTGCGTTTCTATCACAAACTCACGGGACTTCCACGGAGTGCCCGATGTCTTTCCGACTCCTTCCTTGACCGGAAAGAGGGTAAGTACTTTTCCTTTTATCTCCATATTTTTTTCGTTTATGTGTTTTTAATCAAGTGAACGGGGATGAACCGCAACCATCCTTTTCACGATCTGCTAAAACCATTCGGCATCCGGATCGACCTCCACGGAAAGCCGGTCCATGATCCATGTGATCAGTCTGTTGACAAAGCCCATGTTCTTATCCTTTTAAAAAAGAGTATTATCCTTCAATTGCCTGCTCAGACTTATATGGCGGCCGTCATCAACTCCGGTCATATAAGCCTTGTGGTTCGTCTTATGCCTGTTCGCCACAGGCTTTCTTCTGACAAGCCTGAACCTGCCCATATAGTCGCCTATCAGTTTTTGGTGACAGATCATGAGGCCGGTTTCCTGCGGCGTCTGCCCGGACTTCTCCAGCTGCATGCGTAAACCGGGTATGCAGCCTTCCAGATAAGACCGGATATAGTCCTTCTTACCTTTGGCGGTTCTCCAGTAACCGCGTCTGCCTTGCGCATACCCGGAATACTTCTCTTCGGACAGACGTCTGAAGGTTTTACGCAGGTAGTCAAAGAGCGCAATGACAGTTGCCGCATTTTCCTCTGTCCCGATTACCACCATATGGGTTGTGCCCGCGTAGAGCAGCATCTTGCAGTAATTGTATTCACATAAGACCCTCATCAGGTCCCGTTTCCAGATATTGCCGGCCGCATCCTTGTAGCTGATTCTGTCAGATTCGCAGGCTGTCAGCCGGTTTTGTGGATTCTCACCGGCAAGATCAAGCAGGGAGAGGTTGTATTCCATAAGCAGGCGGTGTACCGCCGCTGCCGCCGCATGGGCTTCACCTTCAGATCCGATCTGTGTGGCGGATTCTTTGAGCCGGATAAGCTTGCGGATTCTTTCCGTTATCTTTTCTGATACTTCTTTCATATTGTTTGCTGTATTACATCTCATTTCCTGCAGTCATTGCTTTTTTTTTACAGGCTTGCAGGAACTCGTTGAAATCGTTATGCCGGGGATACAGCCGGACGGACTCATTGACCAGTACCGTATCCTTCCCAAGATTCCCCTCCAGTTTCTCCAGGGCGTCCATGCCTGCCTTGTCGTTGTCCAGAAAGGCATGTACCAGCCGGTGCCGGGAAAGGAACTCTCCGGACCTGCCGGCCATGGCCGTGGAGTTCAGGATGCAGAAATTCATTGGCGGCAGTCCGGGATGTTCCCTGGCATACTGGAGATAGCTGAGAAAATCCATGAATCCCTCGAAAACGGCACAACGGTCGCCTCCATTGTCAAGACAGGTGACGGCTTTTACTCCGGCACATCCCTTGAATATCGGATTCCTGAGCTCCATGCCTCCCTTGTCATTGGGGAAAGCTACGGCGAAACAGCGCCTGTCCTTCCTTCCGCTGAAATGGTAGTATGCTTCCTTGCAATATGCCTTTGCAATGTCCGCATCAATTCCACGCCGGCCCATGTATTCCAGAAGCATCCTGTTGGTCAGGGGATTGATATTGTCGACAGTCAGTCTGGGGCTGGTGCCGGCATCCCCGGCGGAAGTCGGAACAGGGAGGGGGTCGGACGGGGCGGACAGGTCGCTTTTTTCAATCCGCCGCATGGCGGAGTGAAAATCGCACCGTTCCAGACGCATGACCAGGTCAGCCACACCTCCCGAGCTGTCCTCACCGAAATCCTTCCATTTGTTCGTGTGCAGGTTCACCATGAAGCTGGGGGTCTCCTCATTTCTGAAAGGGGAGCTGTACATGAGATAGCCGTGGTAGGACCTGACCGGTTCATGACCGTATTTTTCCAGTATCTCCCGCAAGGGGATCGCATTGGCTTCCTGTGATTTCATAATCTTTCGTTTTTTTTAAGTTCCTGCCGCACCGGCTTCACAGCGGGACGGCAGGATGGAATGTTCTTTCACATACTAACTAATGTCAAAATATCATGCGGTCCGGACGGACGTCAGCCTGCTCCTGAGAAAACATAGCGGGCTCCTGATGCGCCCGTTGCTGCGCTCGATTTCCTTCAAGGCGGCTTCCAGCACACGGGGGGAGTCCGCGGACAGATGCAGGATCTCATGCTGCTGTGCCGGAGAAATGCCTAGACGCTCAAGGGCGGCACGGAAACCGTCCTGCCTCTTTTCTCCTGAACATTCAGCGTTGTACTTGCGGATATAGTTCTCTATCAGCGGAGTGAGGCAGCCGCCCACACTGTAACGGTAGTCACCGTTACGGATGCTGTCCTTGACGGCGGCTATGGCGTACTCCAGGGGCATGGCCGGATAACGGGCTTTCAGAATGCACGCCCAGCGGATCTGGTCATCCTTCAGGTTCAGGTATTCCAGATCGGATTTTAAAGTCCGGATGGAATTGTCCTCCTCATCCGTCTTTTCCTGAACGGATGTAAAGGAGCTTGAGGATGATATGTTTTCTTTTCTTTCCTTTATATTGTAAGCTTCCGGAATATTCACGGATTCTTCCGGAATAAATCCGGTTTTTTCCGGAAGAATCCCCTCTTTCAAAGGAACGGGCGCTTCTGAAGGTTCCGTGAAGGGAACAGAGGTGACTGCCACAGATCCACAGATCGGAACGGACGCCGCTTCCACAGGGAGCTGTGCCCGGGAAACCGGGAAGGAGGATTTTTCTTCGGAAAGAAGATTTATTTCTTCCGGAATGACTGTCTTGCGCTTGGCCGCGTGACACATGGACACATATCGGATCTGGATGGAGTGCCCTGTCAGAATGCCGTACTGTTTCCAGATTCCGGCATTGAACAGCCCCGTTTCCGTACAATAGTTGATGATCCGGAGAACCTCCTCTTCCCTCATGTTCCAGTATTCCGCACAATCGAACAGCTCGTCCTGTGTGAAACGGATATAACAGCCTTCCACACGGTAGATCTCATTCAGGACATACTGGTATATCGCATAACCGGCACAGCTGTGTTCCTTTCTCAGCTTGCGGATCTTGATGTCACGGAACCGGTCCGTTTCGGCCCTGTAGTACTCAAAGCCTTTTCTGGCAATTCTTCCCATAATTATACGTTTTAAGAATTTTTTTTCAGTGTGAAACAAACAGGATTCGAACCTGTATCACCAGCCTGCATACAATGCGGTGACTTGCCTGTTAGTCCATTGTTCCGTTACGATTCTGATAAATATCTCATTAAACTATCCTTATCTCTAAAAAGTCTTTTTCCCCATTGTGGATAATTGTTTCTGGGCACACTTAGCCCATCTGACAGCTTATAAACCATAAGAAAACTATCATCAGTATAGGATATTTCGATAATTATTTTGCTTATACTTGTATGGATAATGTTATCCCCGCTCAGATAGCATACGCTATCTCCTACGTTAAATTCAGTATCTATATTCATACCTATATCGTTATTAGTCAATTACCAATCTCCACCATCATTTAATATGCCATCAATAGTAGTTACACTATTTTCAATATTGCTACCTCCATATTGCGTAAATTCCGGTGTAGGATTATTGTCTGTATCTCCATGCATCATTACATGAAGCGAACCACTGGCTGAATACAGCCAAAGACGCTTACCATCCTTTTCCCACTTTTTTGCAAGTCGTTTCAGAGAGTCAATCAACTTACATTCTTCGGGAGTACATTCTATCCCAGCTTCTGTTTGATATTTGCTCATATCGAATTAATTTTAAATATTAATCTTTTTCTAAAAAAGTGTTAGTAGTATTCAACACTCCGGCTGAATCCCGATTTTTACCATCACGCACAAAAAAACTATCGCTTAACAGCCTTTCATAATCGATTTTATTCATAAGAATAACACTCGCATTGCCATCTATATACAGTTTGCATTGCATGAATTGAGTTCCTTTTACTTCCTCAATTACATCTATTTGCATTGTTCTTTTTTTACTCATATCTGTCCAATTTTAAAATTTCATCAATAGATGATAAAACACTCTCCAGTCTTTCCAACTGCTCAGAGTATTTCATAAGAAGATTTTCTTCTCTTTCCGTAGCCTCCCCTCCATTGTGAATATCATTATACTTTTCGTATTTTGATTTTACACTCTTATATGCTTTCTGAAAGAACGGAAGCAATATCTTACATTCCTCTTTGGTCATACAGACCGTTATCTCGTATGGAGATGAATACGATTTTCTAGTGCCATCTATGTGACTCATTTCTGTTCGTTATTGAAGTCATTAATATAACTACGCCCAGCATCAGTTGGACGATAAACAACATCACCAAATGGTCCAGCCGATTTCGTCAACAAACCGTTTTTTACCATTTCTTCTAAATCATCAGAGGGTTTACTATAACCACCCCATCCTTTTTTGCAGATATTCCTTAAATGAATAAGCTGCATCTTACTTAATTCTATATTCATTTGGTTCATATTTATTCGAGTTCGAAGATTCTGTTGATGGTGTTGCATTCGAAGGTGGTAAGGGAACAGATTATCCACTTACAATCGGATCTCATTCATTCATTGATACATTTGAAGATCAGATTATCGGTATGAATATCGGTGATGAGAAGGAAATCAATGTAACATTCCCAGAAGAATACCATGCTGAGGAATTAAAGGGTAAGCCAGCTATGTTCAAGGTTAAGGTTAAGGAGATCAAGGAAAAGGTTCTTCCAGAGCTTGATGATGATTTCGCTCAGGACGTTTCTGATTTTGATACACTTGCTGAATATAAGGATGATTTAAAGAATAAGATTGCTGACAGAAAGTCAAGAGAAGCTAAGGCTAAGCAGGAAGACGAAGCAATCGCTAAGATTATTGAAACATCTAAGATGGATATTCCAGATGCTATGGTTGACACACAGGTTAACAGAATGGTTGAGGATTTCGCTCAGAGATTACAGCAGCAGGGATTATCAGTTGAGCAGTACTTCCAGTACACAGGTATGACAGCTGATAAGATTATGGAAGAGATGAAGCCAGAGGCTGTTAAGAGAATCCAGTCAAGACTTGTTCTTGAGGCAGTTGTTAAGGCTGAGAATATCGAGACTTCAGACGAAGAGTTCGAAGCAGAGTTAAAGAAGATGGCTGAAGCATACAAGATGGAACTTGATCAGATTAAGGAATTCATGGGAGACTATGAGAAGAAGCAGATTAAGGAAGATCTTGCAATTCAGAAGGCTGTAGATGTTATCGTAGGATCAGTTGTTGAAAAGTAATTGAATCTTAAAGAAACATTTTAGTATATTGGAGGTTGTGTAATGAGTTTTGTACCTTATGTCATTGAACAGAACAGCAGAGGCGAAAGATCATATGATATATATTCACGTCTGCTTAAAGACAGAATTATATTCTTAGGAGAAGAGGTTACAGATGTTTCTGCTAATCTTGTAGTAGCACAGATGTTATTCCTTGAAGCAGAAGATCCGAGCAAGGATATACATTTCTACATTAACAGCCCGGGAGGTTCTGTATCAGCAGGATTTGCTATTTATGATACAATGCAGTACATCAAATGTGATGTATCTACAATCTGTATTGGTATGGCTGCAAGTATGGGTGCATTCCTTCTTTCAGGCGGTGCTAAGGGAAAAAGACTTGCTCTTCCTAATGCTGAGATTATGATTCATCAGCCATCCGGCGGAGCGAAAGGTCAGGCTACTGAGATTGAGATCGCTGCGGAGAACATTTTAAAGACCAAGAAGAAATTAAATGAGATTTTAGCAGCAAATACCGGAAAGCCATATGAAACCGTATGCGCGGACACCGAAAGAGACCATTATCTTTCTGCGGAAGAAGCAAAAGAATATGGTCTGATTGATGATATAATTACAAGCAGATAAGAAAAAATCAGGGGACAGTACGTTTTTATGCACTGTCCCTGTTGCTTTCTTTGAGAAAATCAGATAAGATGTAGTAGAAAATTAAGAGATAACGGGGTGAAAGAATGGCAGGCAGAAATAACGATGAAAAAATCAGATGCTCATTTTGCGGAAAATCCCAGGATCAGGTCCGCAAACTGATCGCAGGCCCGAACGGGGCATATATCTGTGATGAGTGCGTGGACATCTGTTCTGAGATTATAGAGGAAGAATTGGATGAGAACGATGTGCCGGAAGAGACAGAGGCACAGGAGATCAATCTGATCAAGCCGGAAGAAATGAAAGCGTTTCTCGATGACTATGTCATTGGACAGGAACAGGCAAAGAAAGTGCTTTCTGTTGCAGTATATAACCATTATAAGAGGATTACAGCGGAGACGGATGACAGTGTAGAACTGCAGAAGAGTAATATCTTAATGCTCGGACCGACCGGATCCGGTAAGACACTGCTCGCACAGACACTTGCGCGTGTGTTAAATGTACCGTTTGCGATCGCGGATGCCACAACACTGACCGAGGCAGGCTATGTCGGCGAGGACGTGGAGAATATTCTGTTAAAGCTGATCCAGGCGGCAGATTACGATATCGAGCGCGCACAGTGCGGGATCATCTATATCGATGAGATCGACAAGATCACCAAGAAATCTGAGAATGTTTCTATTACAAGAGATGTTTCCGGCGAAGGCGTACAGCAGGCACTGTTAAAGATCTTAGAGGGAACAGTTGCATCTGTTCCGCCGCAGGGTGGAAGAAAGCATCCGCAGCAGGAACTGATCCAGATCGATACAACGAATATCTTATTTATCTGTGGTGGTGCATTTGACGGACTTGAGAAGATCATTGAGACCAGAATGGATCAGAAGACGATCGGATTTAATGCAGATATCCGTGACAAGAGAGATTACAATATCGGTGATGTGTTAAAACATGCACTTCCACAGGATTTTGTAAAGTTCGGGTTGATCCCTGAGTTTATCGGACGTGTGCCGGTAACCGTATCTTTAGATATGCTTGACAGAGATGCACTCATCCGTATTTTACAGGAGCCGAAAAATGCACTTACCAAGCAGTATCAGAAGCTGTTTGAGTTAGATGGTGTGGCTCTTAACTTTGATAAAGAAGCACTTGAGGCGATTGCAGATAAAGCGTTAGAACGTAAAACAGGAGCACGAGGACTTCGTGCGATCATGGAGGCTGTTACGTTAGATCTGATGTATCATATCCCATCGGATGAATCCATTACACAGTGCCAGATCACGAAAGATATGGTAGAAGAGCAGCTTGCGATCGAAGAACGTGAACTTGAAAAGATAGAGGAAAAACAGGTTGGATAATAAAACGATGAAAATGCCTGCGGTGGCACTTCGCGGAATGGTCATCCTTCCGGGGATGATCGCCCATTTTGATGTGAGCCGTGATAAGTCGATCCATGCGGTAGAGCAAAGCATGATGGATGAGCAGAAGATTTTCCTGGTTGCACAGCGTGATGTGGAGCAGGAAGAGCCTGGCATCGAAGATCTGTATCAGATCGGTATCATAGCAGAGGTCAGGCAGGTTATAAAATTACAAAATAACATCGTAAGAGTTTTAGTCGAAGGAACAGAGCGGGCACAATTGTCCGCTTTTGTTTCTCAAACGGACTTTTTAGAGGTTGAACTCGTGCGGTGTGAGGAAGTCGATGAAGGGTTGTCAGATGAGGCAAAAACGGCTATGGTGCGCAGTGTACAGGACACATTTGAAAAATATGTGTCTGTCAACCAGCGTGTCAGCGGTGAATTGCGCAGACAGGTCAGAGAAGAAGAGAATCTGCCAAAGATTATGGATCTGATCGCCAATAATCTTCCTTTTTATTATGAACAGAAGCAGGAAATATTAGAGGCAGTTTCACTGACGGAGCGCTATGAAGTTTTGATGGCGCTTCTTTTAAAAGAAATTGAGATCACTGCGATCAAAAATGAATTCCAGGCAAAAGTAAAGAAACGTGTGGATAAGAACCAGAAGGAATATATCCTGCGTGAACAGATGAAGCTGATCCGGGAAGAACTCGGCGAGGATAATACGGAGTCAGATGCGGATGCCTATTTAGAACAGTTGAAAAAGTTAAAGGCAGACAAAGAAGTCAAAGAAAAGATCAGAAAAGAGATCTTACGCTTTAAAAATATCAGTGGAAGTTCTTCGGAGAGTGCAGTCAGCCGCGGTTATATCGAGACCATGTTAGAACTCCCGTGGAATAAGGCATCCAAAGATAACAAGGATCTGAAAAATGCAGAGCGCATTTTAAATGAAGATCATTATGGTCTTGAAAAAGTAAAAGAGCGTATGTTAGAGTTCCTTGCCGTCCGTAATCTGACAAAAAAAGGAGAGAGCCCAATTGTATGTTTAGTCGGGCCGCCTGGTACCGGTAAGACAAGTATTGCAAGGTCAGTGGCACGCGCACTTGATAAAAAATATGTGCGCATCAGTTTGGGCGGTGTGCGTGATGAGGCTGAGATCCGCGGACACAGAAAAACTTATGTTGGTGCGATGCCGGGACGTATCGTAAACGGACTGCGCAGTGCGGGCGTGAAAAATCCTCTGATGCTGCTTGATGAGATCGATAAGATGAGCAGTGATTATAAGGGGGATACCGCATCCGCTATGCTTGAGGTGCTTGATGCAGAGCAGAACTGTAAGTTCCGCGATCATTATATCGAAGTTCCGATCGATCTGTCTGAGGTGCTTTTTATCGCAACAGCGAACTCTGTACAGGATATCCCGCGTCCGCTGCTTGACCGTATGGAACTGATCGAGGTGAGCAGTTATACGGAAAATGAGAAGTTCCATATTGCAAAAGAGCATTTGCTGCCGAAAGTAAAAGAGAAAAACGGTTTAAAGCCGGAACAGTTAAAGATCAGTGACCGTGCGCTGCAAAAGATCATTTCCGGTTATACAAGGGAAGCAGGAGTGCGTAATTTAGAGCGCAGACTGTCTGAAATTGCAAGAAAAGCTGCAAGGGAAGTATATGAATCTGAAGCAAAATGCGTAAAAGTTACAGGTCAGAATGTGGAAAAATATCTCGGAAAAGAAAAATATACATTTGATATGAAAAACGAGACGGACGAGGTTGGAATCGTGCGCGGACTGGCTTGGACGAGCGTTGGCGGTGATACACTTGAGATCGAGGTCAATGTAATGCCGGGCAAAGGTGAGGTACAGCTTACCGGACAGCTTGGAGACGTCATGAAAGAGTCAGCGCAGGCGGGGTTAAGCTATATCCGTTCAGTAGGGGAAGAATATCACATCCCGAAAAAGTTTTTCCAGGAAAATGATATCCATATCCACATTCCGGAAGGCGCGGTGCCAAAAGATGGGCCGTCTGCAGGTATCACGATGGCAACGGCAATGCTTTCTGCGATCACACAGACTCCGGTCCGTGCGGATGTCGCAATGACAGGAGAGATCACACTGCGCGGCAGAGTGCTCCCGATTGGTGGCTTAAAAGAAAAGATCCTTGCAGCGAAGAATGCCGGAATCAAAACAATCTGCATTCCGAAGAAAAACGAGAAGGATGTGGAGGAGATTTCTGCAGAGATCAAAAAAGGACTTGAACTTGTATTTGTGGAAAAAATGCAGGATGTACTGGAAGTGGCGTTTGTGAAAAAACAAAAATAAGATTTTCTGCCGGCAAATGAAAAGAATGTTTTAGAAATCATAGCAAGTGAATGAAGATAACAATGAGGAGAATAACATGGTAATAAAAAATGTAAATCTGGAAATTGTCTGCGGTGTGACGAGTAAAGTGCCGGATACTGCATATGCGGAGGTAGCTTTTGCAGGAAAGTCAAACGTTGGAAAATCATCCCTGATCAATGCGCTGATGAACCGTAAAGCGTTAGCACGTACTTCTGCCCAGCCGGGAAAAACACAGACCATTAACTTTTACAATATCAACGATGCCATGTATCTTGTGGATCTTCCAGGGTACGGTTATGCAAAAGCATCCGAGGAAGTAAAGGCTAAATGGGGAAAAATGATTGAGAATTACCTGCACACGTCCAAACAGTTAAAAGCAGTATTTCTCCTGATCGATATCCGCCACGATCCTTCCGCAAACGACAGGATGATGTATGAGTGGATGGTATATCAGGGATTTGCACCGATCATTATTGCGACCAAACTCGATAAGATCAAACGAAGCCAGATCCAGAAAAATGTCAAAGCGATCCGAGAGGGCTTAAACGTGCAGCCTGGCACTATGATCATTCCGTTTTCAGCAGAGACAAAGCAGGGAAGGGATGAAATCTGGAAACGTTGTAAAACTGACAAAAAAAGTGTAAAATAAAAAATCAGGGGATGGCATTTTGCCTAATTTAGTTTCCAAAGAGAAAGAGGTATTTTATGGACTTTTTTAACGCATTGATTCACAACACGGTTTTTATGTCCGCAGTTACGGGGTGGTTCGCTGCACAGGTCATCAAAACAGTGATTTATACCTGTATCACCAAAAGCTTTGATCCGGAACGTTTAGTCGGAAGCGGCGGCATGCCCAGCTCCCATTCCGCCACTGTCTGCGCACTCGCAACCGCTGCCGGAATGCAATACGGCGGCAGCAGCTTTGAATTCGCCATTGCCGCTATTGTAGCGATTATCGTTATGTATGACGCCAGAGGGGTGCGCCGGGAAACCGGTCTCCAGGCACAGGTCATCAATGAAATGATGGAATTCTGGGAAAAGATGGGGCAGCCGATCTCCTACGAAGAAAAGCTCAAGGAATTCGTCGGCCATACCCCTTTACAGGTGTTTGTCGGCGCGCTGCTCGGCATCCTGATCGCCGTATTGTACGGCCTGTTCCTCGGTTAAATCTTTATCTGCTTGCGCCTTCCTGCAGACAACTTTCGTGTCTGTAGGAAGGCACATCTGCGTTATAACGTTTTTTCCCGTAAAAATCTGCCCTCCTGACACAGAATTTTCACAGTTATTCTGTATAGTGATAACTAAGAAATTTGATGGAGGACATAAAATGAGCCAACAAAAAGTAGACCATTATAAACAGGAAAAAGCGCATCGCAAAGAACGTCTGGAGAAGGAAAAGAAACGAAAAAAGCTCCTTCGCATCTGCAGTTATTTCGTACTTGCAGTAATCGTACTTGCGATTGCTTTTGCAATTTACCGCCACTATACTCCCAAGACAGAGACGCCGGCAGAAACAGAAACCACTGTCGAAAGCGTAATCGAAACAACTACAGCTGAAGAAACCGCTACTGGAGAAGGCACTGTAGAAGAAAGTACCGCAGTCGAAACAGAGGACACAGATACAGAAAGCACCTCTGAAGAAACCGCTGATATAGAAAGCGCTGCAGAAGAAACAGATGCGGCTGGCACGGAAAGCACTGCAGCTGATGGGGAAGCAGCCCAGGCGGAAAGCGCTGCTGAGTAAAACGATTATCATGAAAAAACTCCCATTTCCGGTGACAAATGGAGAATGATTCCTTCTTCATTTGCCACCGTAACGGGAGTCTTTTTATTCCTGATAATAGCATGCTCACAGAGCATGCATTACTTTCTTGCTATCAAATACAGGTCACAATACAGCAGCTCTCTGATCTTTTCCATCTTCACATCACCGCCCATTCCATCTGCAACAGCCTGCAGCGCCTCCTCAGTCTGCTCCATTCTGGAAACATATACAAGCACCTGATCCGCCTGCCGGATTGTATCATCCTCCACAGTCGAAACATCTGCAAGGCTCGCAAAATAAATTTCATCATACTGCATCAGCTCCAGGGAATCGTCCCAGATCATCCAGGTCAGGTTGGGATTATAAAAATAAACGACCGGTTTCTCTTTATGCTCCTGCGCAAATACGATGTTTTTTGTGTCCTCTTCATAAAGAAACAGCACCTTTCCATCCGCCAGCCCTCGAATCTGTCCTGTTGCCAGCACCAGAAATACCATCAGAAGTACATAGCCGGCTGCTTTATCGTGCACGGACCGTTTTCCCGGAGCAGATGTATCTCTGGTATCGCTGATTTTCCCCGCAGCGCTTTTTACAGCAGTCCCTTTTCTCATAGTCAACACGAAAAACTTCTGTCCGAGCAGTACAAATATAACCATCATCAGCAGCAAAATCAGCCCGTAGACCGGAATCTGATATCGGTTCGCTTCCTCCGCCGTCAGGAGCGCTGTTTTGGTCACGACAAGGAAATAACCGAGTACTGCTGCCGCCGGAATCCAGAAAACACGCCGTGCTTCCCAGAATGATTCGCGGAAAGCGTCAGCCTGCCGGTTCGAATTTTCCTGCGTGGCTGCGTACTCTTCTGTCTGCTGCCCAGATTTCTGCGCAGTCGCAGCGACAGCTTTCCGTCCGGCTTTCATCCGTCCAATTCCCCAGACCGTCAGCGCCATCAGGACAAGCAGCAGAACAAATCCGTACAGCATCGACCCGAAAGCATATTCATTGAGCAGTCCTGCGAAGAACCGGAATCTTCCAAGCGTATTGCCAAGGTCGAAGAACGCACCCATCGCTTCCGTCCCCCGGTATCCCCGAAAAATATGGCTCAGACACGCCGGATAGCTGACTACGGCAAGTAGCATCGCTCCGATCACAGCAGTCGCATAAATGAGGCAGTCTTTCCATTTCTGCCCCCAGCTTTTCTGCTCTGCACGTTCTAACAGCAGATACAGCTCCATCGCCGCTGATTTATAAAAATGGTATGGATGGCGGACAGTTTGGATTCCAGAGTGCAAATGCAGTCATTTTCTTTATTGTGATCGTGGCGATTTCACTTTTCCAGATGACAGTCATGAATAAGAAGGAGGAGCAGCTATGATGAAAGAAAAACAGAAAACAAACTGGGTACTTACGATTGTTCTGATTTTGGGGACGGTTACGGTATTTTTCCCGCTGTATATGGCAGTGATCATTGCGTTTAAGAAACCGAGTGAGATGACAAACGATGTGGCGGGTGCACTTTCTTTCCCGAAACAGTGGAGTTTTGAAAATTTCCGTCAGGCAATGGAAGTGACCGATTTCTGGCACTCTCTTGGAAACAGTTTACTGATCACACTGGTAACGATCGTACTGGCAATCCTGATCCACTCAATTGCAGGCTACGTGATCGGACGCGGCATGGCAAGAAGAAAAAGTTTCCGATTTATCTATCTGTATATTGTCAGCGGAATGTTTGTTCCGTTTTCCATCTTAATGATGCCTCTGGTAAAGCAGACGGCGCATATGGGACTTGGAAACCGCGCGGGTGTCATTCTGTTGTATCTGGTATTTTATATGCCAATGAACGTCCTTCTTTACAGTGGGTACTTAAAAAATATTCCGATAGCGCTGGAAGAGGCGGCAGATATTGACGGAGCAAGCACATGGACTACTTACTGGAAAGTGGTCTTTCCAATGATGATGCCAATGCATGCAACAGTTGCAATCCTGACAGCTCTTGGAACGTGGAATGATGTTATGACACCGCTTGTGATCATGTCTGGAACCGGACAGAATACGCTGCCGCTTGCACAGCTTAACTTCCAGACACAGTTTGGAACCAATTACAATCTGGCGTTTGCCTCCTATATTCTGGCACTGATTCCAATCCTTATTTTCTATGTGATCTGTCAGAAACAGATTTTAAACGGTGTGGCAAATGGTGCAGTCAAAGGTTAAAAATAAAACGAGGTGACTTCTATGGCAATTATATACAATCCAAATAAAAAAATATTTACCCTGCATACGGCGCATACAACTTATCAGATGCAGGTTGATCCACTGGGATATCTGTTGCATTTGTACTACGGAGAAAAAACAAACAGTTCCATGGACTATGTCCTAACCTATGCAGACCGCGGATTTTCCGGAAATCCTTATGCAGCCGGTATGGACCGCACCTATTCGCTGGATGCGCTGCCACAGGAATATCCGTCCCTTGGCACCGGAGATTACCGCAATATTGCACTGAATATCAAAAATGAAAAAGGGGTGGAAAGTGCAGATCTGCTTTTTAAAAGCTATGAAATCCGAAACGGTAAATACCGGTTGCAGGGACTTCCGGCTGTCTGGGCAGACGAAAAGGAAGCGCAGACACTGGAAATTGTCCTTGCAGATGAAAACGCACAGGTTGAAGTACATCTGCTGTATGGTGTTTTGGAAGAAAACGATGTCATTACAAGAAGTGTCCGGATTAAAAATACAGGAACCGGGCAGATTACGATCGAAAAGGCAGCGGCAGCCTGCCTGGATTTTGTACAGGGAGATTTTGATGTCCTGCGGTTTTATGGAAAACATGCCATGGAGCGCAATCTGGAGCGCACGCCGCTGGGACATGGAACCATTGCGTTTGGCAGCCGCAGGGGAACATCCAGCCATCAGTATAATCCTGCCGTGATTCTGGCAGAAAAAGGGACAACGGAGACCGCAGGCAGCTGCTATGGAATGCTGTTTGTATACAGCGGCAATTTCTCCTGTGAGGCGGAAAAAGACCAGTTCAACCAGACGCGCCTGCTTCTCGGATTAAATGAAGAACTGTTTTCCTATCCGCTTGCGTCGGGAGAAACCTTTACGGTGCCGGAAGTTATTTTATCCTATTCGGCATATGGATTGTCTGCGCTTTCACAGCAGTATCATAACTGCATCCGAAATCATGTGTGCCGCAGCAAATATGTCCATATGCAGCGTCCGGTGCTGATCAACAGCTGGGAGGCAGCCTATTTCGATTTTACGGGAGATACGATTGTGGATCTGGCAAAAGAAGCCGCTTCCCTTGGAATTGATATGGTAGTGATGGATGACGGTTGGTTCGGGAAAAGAAATGATGACAATTCTTCCCTTGGGGACTGGCAGGTCAACGAAAAGAAACTGGGGGGCAGTCTGGCAGATCTTATTACCCGTGTGCATGAGCAGGGCGTGAAATTTGGCATCTGGATTGAGCCGGAGATGGTCAATGAAGACAGTGATCTGTACCGAGCGCATCCGGACTGGGCGATCCGGATTCCGGGGAAAAAGCCGGTGCGCTCGAGAAACCAGCTACTGCTTGATTTTTCCAGAAAAGAAGTGCGCGACTGTGTATTTGACCAGATCTGTGCCGTGCTCGATCAGGGAAAAATTGATTATGTCAAGTGGGATATGAACCGCAGCATGGCAGATGTTTATGCCGGAAATCTTTCCTATGATTATGTGCTTGGGGTCTATGATTTTCTGGAACACCTGTGCAGCCGCTATCCGGATCTTCTGCTGGAGGGATGCAGCGGTGGCGGCGGCAGGTTTGACGCGGGAATGCTTTATTATTCCCCACAGATCTGGTGCAGCGACAATACCGATGCGATCAACCGCACAAGAATCCAGTACGGAACTTCGTTTTTCTATCCGGTTTCCGCGATGGGGGCGCATGTTTCGGCGGTGCCAAATCACCAGACCGGACGGGTGACAAGTTTCCATACCCGTGGGGTGACGGCGATGGCGGGAACTTTCGGTTACGAATTAAACCCGGCGCTTTTATCGGATGAGGAAAAACAGCAGATCCGGGAGCAGATCAAAACGTACAAGAAGTATGAAACGCTCATTAACGAGGGAACGTACTGGCGGCTGTCGGATCCGTTTACGGATGAAATTGCGGCATGGATGTCCGTCTCAGAGCAACAGGATCATGCACTGGTAAGCGTAGTGCGTCTTATGGCAGAGGCAAATCAGGCGACCGTTTATGTCCGCCTGCGTGGGTTAAAACCGGATGCCGTGTATCTGGAAGAACAGAGCGGCAGGCAGTATTCCGGTGCAGCACTGATGCATGCGGGAATTCCGCTTCCGCCGTTTACCAGAGAATATGAGGCATATCAGTTTGCTTTTACAGAACTGAAAGAGGCTGGAACATTATATGAAAAAGTGCAGAAATGGCGTGACGGGAATGTCAAAAATCGAGTGGTCATCAGCCTTTACGGTGGCTCCGGTTCCGGAAAAACAACACTTGCAACGGCATTGCAGCAGTACTTTTTAAATGACGGAACGGGTTGTTATCTGCTCTCGGGCGATGATTATCCACACCGGATTCCAAAACGCAATGATGAAGAACGGATGCGTGTGTATAAAGAAACCGGGGAAGACGGACTGCGTGGATATCTCGGAACAAAGAAAGAGATTGACTTCGACCGGATCAATGAAGTGCTTGCGGCATTTCATGAGGGAAAAGATACGATCACATTGCGGCATATGGGACGGGAAGATGGCGAGATCTCATCGGAAGAAACCGATTTTTCCGGAATATCCGTATTACTTCTGGAGTGGACACACGGAGGCAGTGATGATTTACATGGTGTGGATCTGCCCGTCTTCCTGGAAAGTTCCCCGGAGGAGACAAAGGAGCGGCGCATCCGCAGAAACCGCGATGAGAATGCCGCAAGCCCGTTTATCTGCCGCGTGGTAGAACTGGAACAGGAAAAACTTGAAGTGCAGCGCAAAAATGCAGGATTAATCGTGGGAAAGGACGGAAGAGTTTATGAACCATAAACCGATGCTCAATGCATATCCCGACAGCCTTGGAGGAAATCTGGGAGATATTGTAACATTGCTAAAAACTGAGGCAATGCAGGATGTATTTTCTTCTTTTTACATTCTGCCGAGCCTGTATCATTCCGATCTCGACCGGGGATTTTCCGTGATCGACTATGACCTGAATGAGCAGCTTGCCAACCGGGAAGACCTTGACCAGTTAAAGAATATGGGGATTGACCTGAAACTGGATTTTATTTTAAACCATGCTTCCGCACAGTCCCCACAGTTTCAGGATCTTGTGGAAAAAGGGGAGGCTTCTGCGTACCGTGATTTTTTCATCGACTGGAACCGCTTCTGGGAAGGGCATGGAACCATGACGGAGGAAGGCTATATCCAGCCGGAGGAAAGCTGCCTAAAGCAGATGTTTTTCCGCAAACCCGGGCTGCCGATCCTGATGGTGGAATTTCCGGATGGAAAAAAGGTGCCGTACTGGAATACCTTTTATCAGGAAGTGCATGGCAGACACTATCTTGGACAGATGGATGTAAACATCCAGTCGCCAAAGGTGTGGGAGTTTTATCGTGAAACACTGGAGAAAATAGCTTCTTACGGAGCGGCGATCGTGCGGCTGGATGCCTTTGCCTATGCGCCGAAGACACCGGGAAAGAAAAACTTCCTCAATGATCCGGAGACATGGGAACTTTTACAGAAAATTCATGCGCTGGCAGAACCTTTGGGACTTACGCTTTTGCCGGAGATCCACGCAGCGTATGACGAAAAAATATACCAGACGCTTGCAGAAAAAGGCTATGCGACCTACGACTTTTTCCTGCCGGGACTGGTCATTGATGCGATTGAGAACAGGCGCGGAACATACCTTGCGGCATGGGCGAAGGAAATTGTGGAAAAGAAGATCTCCACGGTCAACATGCTCGGCTGTCACGACGGCATCCCGCTTCTGGATTTAAAGGGACTGCTTCCAAAAGAGGAGATCCAGTCGTTAATTGACCGGATTGTATCCCGCGGGGGCATGGTCAAAAATTTACATGGACAAAAGAATCTGTATTATCAGGTAAATGCCACGTACTACAGTGCATTGGGAGAGTCGGATGAAAAAATGCTTCTGGCGCGGGCCATCCAGATGTTTATGCCGGGCAAACCGCAGATCTGGTATCTGGATCTGTTTGCCGGAAAAAATGACCATGAAGCGGTGCAGCGTGCGGGGGAATCCGGACATAAGGAAATCAACCGGACAAATCTTTCCGGTGATCAGATCGCGGAAGGACTGAAAAAAGATGTGGTTCAAAAACAGCTTGCGTTAATCCGCATGCGAAATACCCATAAGGCATTTTCGGAAGGCGCAGAGGTGACAATCTCCGGAGAGGAGAGTTCTCTGGAAATCCGCTGGGAATATGACGGGGCATATGCCGAATTGCATGTAAATTTTGAAGAGGGGACTTATACAATAGAAAGTAATTGAGAACAGAACGATATTACATGTAAAAAATAACATGAAAGCAAGAAGGAGATGCAGGAATACCGGTATCTCCTTCTTATGGGTTTAAATCCATAAGCTCATTGCCATGTTCCCGTAACCATTTGCGGGAAACCTTATAGTCTGGAAGCACACGCTCCACCTGTGCCCAGAAGCGTGGTGAATGGTTCATCTCCAGCCGGTGGCACAGCTCATGGACAACCACGTAATCCAGCACTTCCGGCGGTGCTTTCATCAGCAGGCAGTTAAAGTTAAGATTGCCCTTTGCACTGCAGCTTCCCCAGCGTGTACGCTGGTTTCGTATGGTGATCCTGCCATAGGTCACGCCGACAACCGGGGCATAAAACCGTACCCGTTCCGGAATTACGCGCAGTGCTTCATCTGCAAGCACCTGCAATTCCCCGGGAGTTAAAGGTGCGGCTTTCGGGCGTGCAGCTTCCAATTTTTGTTTTTGTTCCATTTCCCGGAGATGGGCATACAGCCAGTCTGATTTTTCATCGACAAATTTACGGATCTGCCAGTCTGCCATCCAGTAAGGTGCCCTTACCAGAACCGATAAATCCGGACGGATTTCCAGTGCAACGGTTTTTCTTTTGCTTCGGATTATTCGAATCTGTGCTTTTTCCATTTCATTTCCATTTCCATTTCCAACAATATATGTAAAACAGATGTTTTGTGTTATGTCATCATTGTACCATCATTTTATTGGAATGCAAAGGGGACAAACCAGGGGGGAATTTCTGAGTGTGGAAAAAGATAAAATTCGCATATTTTCGACAGAAACATTGCAGTGGGAGGGAAAAAGGCGTATGATAAAAATAGTATTTTAAAGCGGAATAAAGAAAGGAACAGAGAAAATGGAAGGACGAAAAAAAATGGAAGAGTTTTACCGAAAACTGAAGGTAGGAATGAAGTTGAAGTATGCATTTACTACAGTCATTGTAACGTTTGCTGTTGCTATGGTTGTTTCGCTTGTTTCCATTGTAATGATGAATGTGGATACTTATAAGTTTTACAAGGAAGCATATGCAAACAGCACATTGCAGATGGAAATCCGTAAAGATATACAGCTTGTGGGAAAATATATTTTGTGGTCGATGACAACCGATGATACAGCTTCCACACAGAGTTATCTTAATTCGGCACAGCAGTATGCAGATCAGGTTGGAAAAAATGTTACCACACTGGAGAAGTCTTTTCATGATAAAAAGGAAGTTGCGGAATTAAAAGATGCGATAGAAGAACTGAAAAAACAGCGGGTAGCGCTCATGGAACTGGCGCAGCAGAATAAAAATGACGAAGCTCTGGCACTGTTTAATTCCGATTATAATGATGCAACAGAGAAACTTCAGGATATATTGGTTGATATCGGAAAAGTGGCATCCGCAGAGGCAAAGAGTCAGTATACATCTGCCAGGGTAACGGGAATTGTGAGCATTATTCTGATGATTCTCATAGGAACAGGAGCAGTGGCTTTCTCCACTGTCATCCGGACCACCATTACCGGAATTATGCTAAAGCCGATTCAGGAACTGGAAAGTGCAGCTGAGAAACTGAAAGCAGGACAGCTTGATGTGGAAATAAATTATGAATCTCCAGACGAACTCGGAAAACTTGCCGGTAATTTCCGGCAGGCATGCAAAACTCTGGAGGTGATTGTGCAGGATACCAGTTATCTTCTGGGAGAAATGGCAGAAGGAAATTTCAATGTATCCAGTAATAATGCACAGATTTATATTGGAAATTTCAGACAGCAGTATGAGTCCATAAGCAAATTAAAACATGAACTGAGTGATACCCTGACACAGATTAATGAGGCATCTGAGCAGGTGGCATCCGGTTCCGGGCAGCTGGCAGGCGGGGCACAGGCTTTGGCAGAAGGTGCCACCGATCAGGCAGGTGCAGTAGAAGAACTGACAGCAACGGTAGAGAGTGTCAGCGGAATTGCAGAATCCAGCGCAGAGAGCGCTTCCGGGGCTTACCAGATGGTACGCACTGCCGTAGAACAGGCAGATCAAAGCAGAGAAGAATTACAGGCATTGACCAATGCCATGGAGCGGATCAGCAGTACCTCACAGGAAATCCAAAACATCATCGGTTCCATCGAGGAGATTGCAAGTCAGACCAACCTGTTGTCCCTGAATGCTTCCATTGAGGCAGCACGTGCCGGGGAAGCCGGAAAAGGTTTTGCGGTTGTGGCAGATCAGATCGGAAAACTGGCGGGTGACAGTGCACAGGCGGCAGTCAATACTCGCGATCTGATTGAAAAATCTCTGCAGGAAATTGAAAACGGAAACCAGATTACAGAAAAGACGGTTGCTGCATTAAATAAGATTCTTGAATCCATGAATGATTTTGCGAATGCGGCAAAGGGCGCCAGCGAGAGTTCTACCGAGCAGGCAGATATGTTAAAGCAGATCGAGCAGGGAATCGAGCAGATTTCCAGTGTCGTACAGAGCAACTCCGCAGCTGCGGAAGAGACTTCTGCAACAAGCCAGGAGCTTTCCGCACAGTCGGAAGGACTGAAGAATCTGGTTGGCAGGTTTAAGCTGGCAGAGTAGGAGAACATAATAAAAAGGAATCCTGTCCGGAAAGATATCCGGACAGGGTTCCTTTTTTTGTAACCTTTCCGATTTTTCGTTTGTATTATTAGTGAAAGGCCTTTGAAAATGAAACATAAAGGAGCGGCTCATGAGACAATCAGTACAGGGTAAACGCATTTTTCCGGGTGGTCAGAATTCCTTCGTCCCGCATTTTGCCAAGCTCTTTGGAAAGCGCACTGCGGTCGACATTCAGATAGTCCGCCAGCCCCTGTCGGTCAAACGGAATCTTAAAATGATTGCTGCCGGCTTTTGCCGCCTGGTTTGACAGATAGACAAGCAGCCGCCCGCGGATCGTTTTCGGGGTTGTACAGAAAATCCGCTGGGAGAGCGCGAGATTTTTGCGCAGGGAGATCTGTAGCAGATTCCGGATAAATTTTGGCTGCCAGGTGCTTGCGGGATGCGGCGTGTGGACGAGAATATCCAGATTCCAGAATAGAATATCGGTCTGCTGGGCAGCAACCGCATCGACCATCAGTGTTTCGCGGGAAAATGCATAAGTTTCCCCGAAAACCTGTCCGGCACCGATGTTGCTCAAAATGCTTTTGCTGCCCCACAGGTCGAGATTTTCAATATTAACGCTTCCGGACAGCACCAGCCCGATCTCGTGCGTGGTGCATCCGGCAGACAAAATCACTTCATTTTTTTCAAAATGTTTCTGGCGCATACCGCCCAGAGCGAGCATTTCTTTATATTCTGATTCTTCCATGCCAAGGCACAGGGGATTTTTTAAATAGATCATGGGTTTCTCCTGATGTTATTTGATAAAATAAGTATATGCAAATTTGTGTCACAGGGCAAGAAAAAGTGAACCGCCCAATGGAGATTCTACTGTGAAAAATGAGGATGGAACGTATACATATACCGTGTATTGTCTTGTGAATAGGACAGAATCTGAATAAAAGATGTCAGCAGAAGGATGCGGATGATTGAGGGGTGTGGTATAATAATAAAAAAATATGGAGGTGGATTTTATGACTTATAAAGAAAAAGAAAACCTTCTGAAAATTCAAAATGTTACGGCAACAATGGCAATAGAAGGAATGTATTTCAATCGCGATTTTCTGCAAAAGATGATGCATGTTTCGCGGGGGGAGCTGACTACAGAAGAAGTCCGGCAAGAGGTAATAAAGAAATATGCCAGATAAAACATATTGTTATCCAAATTCAGATGTATTGATTAATAAGCTCAATATACGAAATCAGGCAGACCTGTTTGAGGCAGAAAAAGAATTGACCTATATACGGTTAAAAGAGTTGCAGGATCATCCAATAAAGGGAGAGTTTGATTTTAAACATTTGAAAGATATTCAATTGTTTGATGACATCTACAATGAAAGAATTTCTAAAATGAAAAAGAAATAAAAAGAAAAGATAAGTATGATTTGTAATTAAACGGGATTTCCGGGCAGACATTTCATGTCCGGTGCAGAAAATACGGCAGTTCTCGCTTTATGTCGTGGTTTTTGCCGGAAAAAACAGGTATTGTAATCTGCGAAAGGAGGAGCAGATTTACATGGATGGAAAGCAAGAGGAGATTTCATTATGGATCAGAAAAAGACAGGTTATTTTTTAAAACAACTGCGCAATGAAAAGAAGCTGACACAGGAGCAGCTTGCGGAAAAATTTCAGATCACAAGCCGTACGGTGTCACGCTGGGAGACGGGAAGCAATATGCCCGATATCAGCATGCTTTTGGAACTTGCAGATTTTTATGAAGTTGATATCCGGGAAATCATTGATGGAGAAAGGAAAAGCGAGCAGATGAATGAGGAATTAAAGGAAACCGTAATCAAAGTAACGGATTATACAGAGACAAACAACGCAAGGCTCTTAAAACGGGTACGGATCATAGGAATTACCGGTGTGATCACAATACTGATTGCAATGGTCATGGACGCAGGTGGACTGGCAGTGTCTCCGTTTTGGGAAAGTGTGAAGCGGGATCTGTATGCGTGGACGCTTGGCACGCTTATTGCAAACATACTGTATACAACGGGATGGCTCAAACGGATAAGTGAGAAAAAAGATGTCAGCAGAAAGATGCGGATAAGCGGTGTGGTATGTGCGGTGATTGTGATTATATCGCTGGTTTTGCAGGCTGTTTTATAGAAAAACACATGACGGGAGGCAAAAGCCTCCCGTTTTTTATATCACACGCCCATTTTCTTCTGAAACAGTTCCCTGATAATTTTTGCCGTATCCTCCACTCCGAAATCATCGGATTTGATACAGAGATCATAATTTTTCACATTGCCCCAGTCCGTCTTTGTGAAATGCTTGCAGTGAACCGCGCGCTCGTGGTTCACCTTTTTTACTTTTGCAGCAGCCTCATCGACAGAAATGTGGTCGCGTTCTGCGACTCTGGCGGCTTCGGTTGCTGTATCTGCAGAGATAAATACGTGGTAAGCACCAGGACGGTCTTTTAATATGTAATTGGCAAGCCGGCCAACGATAACGCAGGACTCTTTTTGTGCAAGCGTGCGGATGACCTCTGTTTCCTTCTGAAAAAGCTGGTCGACTTTTGGCAGATCGGTCTGTTCTAACGGTCCGGTGTACCATGCGAAGAAATCATGGAGAACCGGATTCTTTAAAGTCTGCTCATTCTGCTCGACATATTCCGGCGTATACCCGCTTTTTTCTGCAGCAAGACGGATAAGCTGTGAATCGTAGTAAGTAAAACCAAGCGCATCGGCCAGAAGTTTTCCGATTTCGCGGCCGCCGCTTCCGAATTCACGGGAGATGGTAACGACATAATGGGAAGCCGAATCGGCTGCGGCATCAGCAGCTTCCTCATTTTTACCAAGCAGTGCATCTCGTTGTCTGCCGAAGGCCCGGTTGATGATGCCGACCAAAGTGCCGACTAAAATAGCAGCAATGATCGTACCGGCACCGACACTTCCGAGACTGTGCAAAAGAGTCAGACAGGTGATCGCGGAAACGAGCACCATTGTGCAGTCAAATCCGGTTTTTACTTTGGAAAATTCAATGTGTGTCACAGAAGAAACTGCCTGCATGCAGCCTTCCCCGGCAAGCGGAATCAGGTCTGCCGGCAGATATAAAAAGATGCCGAATGCGACAAATACGGTGCTGGCAAGTACCATTACAAGACGGATTGCCAGATTGTGCGGTGTCGGAAGAAAGGACACCATATAGTTACAAAATGTGGTAAAGTAGCCAAATACAATGCCGACCAGCACCTGCAAGAGCTGTACAGGCTTGAAGTTTTTGCGCAGCAGCACGATCTGGATCAGCACCAGTACGATATGAAAAAGGATCGTGGCTTTTCCCATCTCGATGCCCCACACACAGGTCATGGTGTAAGGGATGGAACTGACAGGGGATACGCCGAGGTTGGACTTTACGGACAGGGCGATACCGATTGTCATAATAAAAAGTCCGATAAAATACATGGGGATTCTTACTTTTAAGTGTTTCATTTGTGAGTAGTTCCTTCTTTCTGAATTTCTGTCATATTTTCATATACGCGGCCAAGCAGTTCCTGTAGCAGTCCTGCATCGGAATCGGAAAAGCCTTCCAGTGCTTTGGCTTCGATGTGTGCAAACTCCCGGCTGAGCCGGTCGGCATATTTTCTGCCGAGTGGTGTAAGGTACACATGATAGGAGCGGCGATTGCCACCATCCGTTCTGCGTTCGATATAGCCTTTGTTTTCCATACCGTTTAAAATAGCAGTCAGTGATGCCGGTTCGATATGGCACGACACTGCGATTTCCCGCTGGATTGCTCCGTCATGGTTGATGAGATAGTCGAGAATTTTTGGCTGTCCGGGTGTCAGTCCGATATCTTTGACGCTTGCGACCAGCGATTTCTGAAACAGGAAATGGTCGGACATCAGAAGATAATGAAGTGATTCTTTCATAAAAATAAAAAGTCTCCTTTGTTAGTATTCTAATTATTAGAAGCCTAATAAATAATATTACATAAAGTGAGAAATGTCAAATACAGGTTTTTCCACAAAAACAAATGCACAATATTGTTCAACATAACTAAAATTGTTTAAAGAAATCTAAAATAGTTGCATTTTATGTTCATCCTCTATATAATTTTAAATATAAATAAAATAATTTATAAAATTATAAAATATAGTGGAGAAAACATATGGATAAGAGACTGAAATTTAATGAACCTTGGATTCTGCAGAGAGCAGATCCGTATGTGTATGAAAAGGATGGCTGGTATTATTTTACGGCATCGGTTCCGGCATATGACAGCATTGTACTGCGCCGGGCAAAAAAATTGGCAGATCTTCCACAGGCAGAGGAAGTGGTCATTTGGAAAAAGCATGAGAGTGGTCCGATGAGCAAGCATATCTGGGCACCGGAACTGCACTATCTGGAAGGAAAATGGTACATCTATTTTGCCGGTGGTGAAGAAGAGGATATCTGGAAAATCCGTCCATATGTGCTGGAATGTCAGGGGCAGGACCCATTGGCAGATGCATGGGTGGAAAAAGGAAAAATGCAGCGTGCAGATGGGGATGAATTCTCGTTTGAAGCATTCTCCCTGGACGCAACCGTATTTGAGGATGCCGGAGATTATTACTACGTGTGGGCAGAAAAGGTTGGAGTAGGCAAGCAGATTTCCAATCTTTATATTGCAAAAATGGAGTCTCCGTGCAAGCTGGCAACGGTGCAGGTACTTCTTACAACACCGGATTATGATTGGGAACGTGTGGGATTCTGGGTAAATGAGGGACCGGCAGTGATTCATCACGGGGATAAACTGTACCTGACATATTCGGCGAGTGACACAGGGGTTGCCTATTGTGTCGGTATGCTTACTGCAACCAGCGGAACGGATCTGCTGGATCCGTTAAATTGGAGAAAGGAGCGTCATCCGGTATTACAAAGCAGTTATGAAAAAGGAATTTACGGACCGGGACATAATTCTTTTACCAAAGATGAAGACGGAAATGATATCATGATATACCATGCACGCACAGAAACAGAGATAGAGGGAAATCCTCTCTATAATCCAAACCGTCATGCACATCTGATGCAGGTTCAATGGGATGAAAACGGAAAGCCGGTGTTTGCGTATGATTAAGAAAAAAATGGTTCGTGTGTTGACCGTTGCAGGGCTTCTGGCATGCCTTGCATCCGGTTGCGCCTCCGGCGGTTCTTCCGTTGGGAAGGAGGCCGCAGCAGATGGGATAAAAAAAGGCGGATTTACGGTTGCAGCATCCTGTCACGATCCGCAGATCATCAGGGAAGGCGATACATATTATATGTTCGGCAGTCATATGGTAGGGGCAAAGTGTCAGGACCTGCGTAAATGGAATTATTTTGCAAATGGTGTTGATGCAGCAAATACACTGTTTGACAATTTGCTGACAGAGCCGTACGCTGCCTTTGATTTTGTCGGAAAAAACACAGATAATGGGTATTCTGTCTGGGCATCAAATGTAATTTACAATGAGACAATGAAGAAATATGTCATGTATTTCTGTACGACATCTTCTTATGTGAAATCGACTCTCTGTTTTGCAACTGCAGACAATATAGAGGGACCGTATACTTATGTGGATACGATTTTATATTCCGGATATGGAAAAAGCAATATCAGCGAAACGAATTTGTACGATGTACTCGGGAAAAATGCAGATATTTCCAGATATCTGGAATATGGTGGATACAACAATAAGGAGTGGCCAAACTGTATTGATCCGGCGATTTTTACCGATGCAGACGGGCGGATGTGGATGAATTACGGCTCATGGTCAGGTGGTATCTTTCTGCTGGAGATTGATCCCACCACTGGATACCCGATTTATCCGGTGGATGACAAGGATGCCGATCCGTATTATGGATATCGGCTGATTGGTGGTGGACATCACTCTGCTGAGGGTCCATATATCCAGTATGACGCAGAAAACGGCTATTATTATCTGTTTGTTTCTTATGGAGACCTGCAGAGTGATGGTGGGTATCAGATTCGGCAGTTTCGCAGTGAAAAGCCAACGGGACCATATGTGGATGTGGCAGGAAATACACTGGAAGATCAGGACGATCATTTCAATTATGGTTTAAAAATGATGGGGAATTATACATTCCCGAGTTTAAATTATACCTATATGGCACCGGGCGGTCAGTCCACATTTCAGGATGATGACGGGAAATATTACATTACATATCATCAGCGGTTTGACGATGGCACAGAGTATCATGAACCGCGTGTACATCAGATGTACACAAATGAGGATGGGTGGTTTGTTGCAGCACCATTTGCCACAATGGGAGAAACTCTCTCGGAAAAGGGGTACAAAAAATCGGATGTATCCGGTACATTTTATGTAGTAAACCATGGAACAGATATCAGCAGTAAGATTCGCGAAGCGGAGGCATATACGTTTGCGGATGGAAAAGTAACCGGTGGAGAAAAAAGCGGTACATATGAGGTAAAGGAAGGCACAGATTACATTACCATTACACTGGACGGTGTCGTTTATAAAGGGGTATTAATGGAAATGACCGATGAAGCGGAAAATCCGGTGTTTTGTTTTTCGGCTGCAGGAGACAACGAGGAAACTCTCTGGGGCGTACAATATATCCAAAAGGAGTAAAGAGATATGGCAAAGTTAATGATCAACAGAAATAAAAAAGAAGGTACCATTGCACCGGAGATCTACGGGCATTTTTCGGAACACCTGGGCAGATGCATCTATGAAGGACTCTATGTGGGTGAGAACTCTGAAATTCCAAATGTCAATGGGATGCGTACAGATGTGGTGGAAGCACTCAAAGAGATTAAGATTCCGGTATTGCGCTGGCCGGGTGGATGTTTTGCGGATGAATATCACTGGAAAGACGGAATCGGACCGAAAGAGAACCGGAAGAAAATGGTTAATACCCATTGGGGTGGTGTGGTAGAAGACAACAGTTTCGGAACGCATGAGTTCTTTGAACTTTGCCGTCAGCTTGGATGTAAAACTTACATTAACGGAAATCTTGGAAGCGGAACCGTGCAGGAGATGTCGGAATGGGTTGAATATATGACATTTAACGGGGTGTCTCCGATGGCAGATCTGCGCAAAAAAAATGGACATGAGGAGCCGTGGACCATTGATTATTTTGGTGTTGGAAATGAAAACTGGGGATGTGGGGGAAATATGCGGCCGCAGTATTATGCAGATGAGTACCGCAGATATCAGACCTATGTGCGCAATTATGATCCGCAGAAACCGATTCAAAAGATCTGTGGCGGAGCAAATGTGGATGATTATGACTGGACAAGGAAGGTATTAGAGACAACCCATGATCACACCGTTCCTGAATTTCATGGATTTATGGATGGGCTTTCCCTGCATTATTATGTGCATCCGGAAGGCTGGGAAATCAAGGGAAGTGCAACGGATTTTGATGAAGAAGTGTGGTATAAGACATTAAAAAAAGCACTTTATATGGAAACTCTTGTGGAACGCCACGGAAAGATTATGGATCAGTACGATCCGGATAAAAAAATCGGAATGATCGTGGATGAGTGGGGCTGTTGGTTTACAGTTGAACCGGGAACCAATCCGGGCTTTTTATATCAGCAGAACACGGTAAGGGATGCGCTGGTTGCAGGGATCACCCTGAATATCTTTAATAAGCACTGCGATCGCGTGAAGATGGCAAATCTTGCACAGATGGTAAATGTATTGCAGTCTGTCATTCTCACAGAAGGATCAAAGATGATTAAGACGCCGACGTATCATGTATTCCATATGTACCGGCATCATCAGGGTGCAACGCTTTTGAACAGTACACTGACAGGAGTGGGCGAAACCGGTATAGGAGAATGGAAAGTTCCGGAGGTGACGGAATCTGTATCTGAGGATGCGGAGCATATCATTACGGTTACATTAAACAATCTTTCTGCGGATGAGGAAAAAGAAATAGAGATTGTGATCGCCGGAGATGAACACATATATTCTGTGAAGGAAGCAAAGGTTGTTTCGGCAGAGATGCACGCACATAATACGTTTGATGCGCCGGAACTTGTAAAAGAAGAAGTGTTTACCGCATATAAAAAGTGTGCAGATGGGATAAAAATCATGCTTCCGCCATGCAGTGTGGTGGAACTGCGCCTGCAATAATGCAAAATGGACAGGATCATATGGAAGAATCAGAACGGTATTGCAGAAAATGCGAACTGGCAAAACAATACGGGGGCGGTCTGGAGGAATATCTTTTGCGGTACCTTGCACAGCTTACGCCGGAAGAACAGGCAGAAGATGTGACGTATGCAAGGCGTCTGGCATGTTGTGGGAAATG